>WNFI01599414.1_pt1 | contig 10902 bp, 12 predicted proteins | sample 5400471 | NCBI WGS metagenome assembly WNFI01 (sample SAMN13153348, study PRJNA577476) | soil metagenome | isolation source: 100 cm saprolite on Douglas fir-dominated hillslope | place: USA:California | collected 2013-09-17 | reverse complement strand
CTCAAAAAAGCCGGGCTGAAGCTGGAAGAGATCGACCTGATCGAGGTGAACGAAGCTTTTGCAGGCCAGTATCTGGCGGTGGAAAAGGAACTGGGCCTCGATCGCAGCAAGGTCAACGTAAATGGCGGGGCCATTGCTCTCGGTCATCCCCTGGGCGCAACCGGAACGCGCCTGGTGATCACTCTGCTGCACGAGCTTCGCCGCCGCAAAGCGCAGTATGGACTGGCCACTGCCTGCATCGGCGGCGGGCAGGGAATCGCCATGATCGTGGAGAACCTGCAGCGGTGAAGATCGGGGCAGATTTGACGCTGGGCCTGATTCTGCTGAGTATCGCCGCCGGATTCTGTCTCAGCGCGCTGGTGACGATTGCGCTTTGGATGTACGCGCCTCAGATCCTCCTCGGCCATGAGCCCGTCGTCGGCGCCGGAAGTCTTGAAGACGTCTTTGTCGGTGCGGCCAGGTGGTTTATGGTGTTGGGCGCGATTTTCTCGCCCATTGCGGGACTGGCCCTGTGGAAGACCGCCAGAGCGGATGTTTCGAAGACGAAGTCCGGCGAATGGTGGCCCGGAAAGAAAAATTGATTCGATATTATTCAGGAGAAACAATGATAAGGGTTTTGCCGGCATCGACAAGTCGCTGGCTAAGTTCGCCGAGAAAGGCAATCTGAAGGAGCCGGCGGAAACCGTGCGCGCGCGCCTGAAGGGCGCAACCGACCGCGCCGCGCTGGCCGATTGCGACATCATCATCGAAGCCATCATCGAGAACGTGGAAGAGAAGAAGAAAATGTTCTCGGCCCTCGACGGCATCGTAAAGAAGGACGCCATCTTTTCCAGCAACACCTCCTCCATCTCCATCACCGAAGTGGCGGCCGCCACTAAACGTCCCGATAAGTTCGTCGGCCTGCATTTTTTCAATCCGGTGCCTCTGATGAAGCTGGTCGAGGTAGTGCGCACCATTGCCACCAGCGATGCCGCCTTTGAGGCCACCTTCGAATTCGGCAAGAGCCTGGGCAAGGTGCCGGTGCGCACCAGCGACAAGACCGGCTTCATCGTGAACCGCCTGCTGGTCCCGTATCTGCTCGATGCCATCCGCGCCTATGAAGAAGGCGTGGGCTCGATTCCCGATATCGACAACTCCATGAAGCTGGGCTGCGGATACCCCATGGGTCCCTTCACCCTGCTCGATTTCGTCGGCCTCGACACCACCTACTACATCAGTCAGGTCATGTTCGAGGAATTCAAGGAGCGCCGCTTCGCCTCGCCCGCTCTTCTGAAGCGCATGGTGATGGCCGGCTGGTTCGGACGCAAAAGCGGTAAAGGCTTCTACGACTACGCGAACGCGAGCAACCCGGTCCCGACTAAATTCTAGTTTCACCGCACCATGGTTTTCAACGCCGCGTGTAATGCCGCGTATAATCCAGAGTGTGACGAAAGAGCTCATAACATTGCGGACGTATGGGAGCCTGCCTGAGGCCCTGCTGGTCAGGGCACGGTTCGACTCCGCCGGAATCGCCTGCGTTCTGGCGGACGACAACGTCTCCCGCGTGTTCAGTTCCGTGGTGCCCGGCGGCGTGAAACTCCAGGTCGCTCCCGAAGATGAAGTCGCCGCCCGCAACCTTCTCGAAGAAGCGATCCCGCCCAGGCTCGTCGATGAAGAGTCGGGCCTGGAGTATACCCAGCCGCAGTGCCCAAACTGTGAATCGCTGGATGTTTCGACCGTCGAGGACGTCACCCCCACGCCCGGGTTTGACGATTTGAAATGCGAAGCCTGCGGACATCACTGGAAGCAGAAGGAAGACACGGAGTGATCAGACAAGTCACCATAACCCGACAGGTCCGCGGAGCAAAGGAATATCAGGCGCTGGTGTCGCTCTTCGCGGCGCTGGGAATGGCATCGGGAAAAGAATGGACCACCCCGGACGGCCGCGGCCTGCCGTTTGAAATCACAGGACAGCTTGAATTCATTCAGGGACGGCATTCAATTCCCGCCGACATGTGGGTGGAAGTCACCGATCTCGATACCGTCCGCGAGCTGCTGAAAAAACACAAGGCGAAGATCGTCGCCGACATTTCCGAGACCGGCTGGGACTCGCGCATCCTTGTGGCTGAGCCGGCCCGCGCGATGCGCTTTGTCTTCTGGCAGCAGAATGTGCCTCGCACCAGCGGGGTCGAAGGCGACCTTGGCGCTTCCGGCATGCGCTTTGCGATTGTGGTAAGCCGCTGGAACTCCTTCATCACCGAACGGCTGCTGCAGGGCGCGGTCGATGCTCTGCGACGCTCCGGCTGCCGGCAGCAGGATCTTACGATCGTCCGGGTGCCGGGCGCGTTTGAAATTCCGTCGCAGGCGCGCACCCTGGCGCTCACCCGCAAGTACGACGCGATCGTGACTCTCGGCTGTTTGATTCGCGGCGAGACCGATCATTACGAGCATATCGCCACGGAAGTTACGCGGGGCATCGGGCAGTCCGCGCAGGAAACCGGCCGCAAAGAACGGCAGGAAAACCAAAGCGAAAACCGGAAGCAGGGCCGGATAAACATGGGAACACGCCGCAAATCACGCGAACTCTGCCTCCAGATGCTCTTTCAATGGGACATGGGCAAACAGACGCCCGACCATGTTCGCAAAACGTTCTGGGCCGAGCGAGCCGAGGTCGATGACGCCACGCGCGGATTCGCCAACGATATCTTTCAGGTGGCCGTCGAGCGCAACGAAGAAATCGATGAAATCATCAAAAGCCATGCCCAGCACTGGCGCATGGAGCGCATGGCCACCGTTGACCGCAACCTGCTGCGCGCCAGCGTGGCGGAATTCATCGCCTATCCCGGCACGCCCCGCGCCGTGATCATCAACGAGGCCCTGGAAATCGCCCGCAAATTTTCCTCGCCGGAATCGGTGCAGTTCATCAACGGTGTTCTTGATTCGGTGGGTAAAGATATGGGTACGGCGAAAAGCAAGCCGTAAGCTGCAAATCGCAATCGAGTTGATCCGCGCTCATCCGCGCAAAATCCGCGGTAAGTTTTTGATCTTGATCAGTGTCAATCAGAGCTTCTATCAGTATTAATCAGTGGCAAGGTTTTTGGTCGTCCCAATTCACTCGATGCTAAAATCTACTTTCACAGAAACGGACCTCTCAGCCCTTGAAAAACACCTCCATCACCTACGCTGACAGCGGCGTTGACATCGACCGCGCCGACCGCGCCAAGCAGCGCATCAAGTATCTGGCCCACCGCACCTTTACCAAAGGCGTCGTGGGCGACATCGGCGGCTTCGGCGGCCTGTTCGCCATCGACAAAAAGCTTTTCCGTCAGCCGGTACTGGTCTCGAGCGTCGATGGCGTGGGCACCAAGCTCAAGGTGGCCTTCATGACGAAGACCCACCACACTGTGGGCGCCGATCTGGTCAACCATTGCGTCAACGACATTGCCGTGCAGGGCGCGACGCCTCTGTTCTTCATGGACTACCTCGCCACCGGCGTGCTCGATCCCGATGTTGCCGAAAAGGTCGTGGAAGGCATCGCCGAAGCGTGCCGCCACAACGGTTGCGCTCTGATCGGCGGCGAGACCGCCGAAATGCCCGGGTTTTATCCTGAAGGCGAATACGATCTGGCCGGTTTCATCGTCGGCATTGTCGACAAAAGCAAGATCATTACCGGCAAAGAGGTGAAGGTCGGCGACGTGCTCCTCGGCCTGCCTTCCAACGGCCTTCATACCAATGGATACTCCCTCGCCCGCAAACTGTTTTTCGACGTGGCCGGATATACGCCCGACACCTTCGTGAATGAAATCAAAGGCAAGGCGGGCGCCGAACTGCTGAAGACCCACAAGAGCTACTGGCCGGTGCTGCGCAAGCTGATCCATGCCGGCCTGATTCGCGCCATGGCCCACATCACCGGCGGAGGCATCACCGACAATCTCCCCCGCGTTCTGCCCAAAGGCCGGGCTGCCGTGGTCGAGATGGGCACCTGGCCCATTCTGCCGGTCTTCAGCCACATGCAGGCCGTCGGCAACGTGCCTCAGGACGACATGATGCGCACCTTCAACATGGGTATCGGCATGGTGCTGGTCGTCGCCGCGGAAAAATTTCAGAAGGTCGAGAGCATGATCGAGGCCGCCGGCGAGAAAAGCTACCTGATCGGGCGCATCGTCAAAGGCGACCGCAACGTAAGCTACTCCTGATTGGAGTACCGACGATGGGGTGAAATTACCCAATTACCAAATCCATGACTCCACCGAAAAAACTCGGCATCCTGCTTTCCGGACGAGGCTCGAACTTCGAGGCCATCGCCGACTCCATTCAGGCGGGCCGTCTCGATGCGGAAATCGGAATCGTCATCGCCAACCGCGCCGATGCCGCCGGCCTGGAATCCGCCCGGCGGCGCGGTCTGCCCGCGCGCCTGATTCTTTCCCAGGGACGCCCCCGCGAAGAGCACGATGCCGCCGTGGTGAAGGAACTCAGGGCGGCCCGTGTCGATCTGGTCTGCCTCGCCGGATACATGCGCCTGCTCTCGCCGGTCTTCGTGCGCAGCTTCCCCAACCGGATTCTCAACATTCATCCCTCGCTGCTGCCGGCGTTCCCCGGTCTCGAGTCGCCAAAGCAGGCGCTGGAATACGGCGTAAAAGTTTCCGGCTGCACCGTCCATTTTGTGGATGAGCACCTCGACCACGGCCCCATCATCCTGCAAAAGACCGTGCCGGTTCTCGAAGGCGATGACGATCACACGCTCGCGGCGCGCATCCTCGAACAGGAGCATCTCGCCTACACGGAAGCCATCGGCATGGTTCTCAGGAATGAGATCGAGATCGAAGGAAGAAAAGCTCGCCGAAAGAAATAAATCAAAGGCAAACCAAGATGCTCAAAGTAAAGCTGCTCGAACCCGGAGCGAAAGCGCCCACGGTCGCCCATCCCGGCGAAGATCTCGGGTATGACGTTTTCTCCGCCGTCACCGTGACCCTTCCCGCGCGCGGACACGCCATCGTCTCCACGGCCATCGCCGTGGAGTGCGTCTCCGCCGAAGGCCGCCCGATGGGCGCGCTGCTGCGCGACAAATCGTCCATGGCCGCCCGCCGCCTGGTCATCACCGGAGGCGTCATCGATTCCGGCTATCGCGGCGAAATCCGCGTGCTCATGGAAAACCTCAGCGACAGCCCGGCCGAGATTAAAGCCGGAGACAAAATCGCAAATCTCATTCCGTATCCCGTCCTTACGGACGAGGTGCGGGTCGTGGAAGACCTCGGGGATTCCAGCCGCAAGGGCGGGGGATTTGGGTCGAGCGGAAGGTAAGAAAAAGATTTTAAATTTCAAATTTTGAATTTGAAATTTCAAATCTTCACTGAGACGACGTTGGCAAAAATGAAAACTCTCATGCTTTTCGGCCCAACCGCGTCTCCCCGCGCCGCCGATCCGTTTCATACAAAAGATGTCGATCTGTCTCCAGGCACCGCAAACGACATCCCCAAAAGCGACGCAGTTCTGATCTTCGGAGGCGACGGCACCATCCATCGTTATCTCCCTGAACTTCACGCCCACCGAATTCCCGTCCTGGTGGTACCCGCCGGCGACGGAACGCGGACTCTCTTCTGCTGCGTAGCCGGAGCCGGCCTCGATGCCCGCGCCAACGCCCGGGCCAACCGCATGCCGGCCTGGCTCCGGAAGCGCGCGGGCTATCTGATCGCCGGGCTGCGGGAGCTGGCCGGGGCAAACCCGATCCGGTTTGAGGTGACCACCGAGTCTGCCGGCTACAGCCGTAAGGCCCTGCTGGTGGCCGTCGGCAACGCCCATCGCTACGGAGGCGGCATGAAGGTTGTCCCCCGCGCCGGCCTTAACGACGGCCTGCTCGATGTCTGTATCGTGGGCGAAATGAGCAGAATTAAGGTGCTTTTCTGCCTGCCCACCATCTTCTTTGGCAGCCATATACGGCTTCGCGGAGTCGAGTATTTTCAGGCCCGCACGGTGCGCCTGGACTCCACGCCGGGCGTGGAACTCTACGCCGATGGCGAACCCGCCGGCTTCACCCCCCTCGATATAGGTCTGGTTCCCCGGGCCCTGAAGGTCATCGTTCCCGCCTGAATTGGTGCTAAACTGTTTGTTTTACTATGGATAACGGGGAATTTTCCTTGACGTGGAAGGGCTTTTTCAGGTGGAATAAGGGCTGACATGACCAAAGCTGATCTGATTGAAGAAGTATCGCGACTCGCGGAACTCACTCGCAAAGACAGCGAAATCATCGTGGAAACTATTTTCGACAGCGTCGTGCGTTCGCTGCGCGCCGGCGACAAGATCGAAATTCGCGGTTTTGGCAGCTTCCGCACCCGCCAGCGCAAGCCCCGTGTGGGCCGCAATCCCAAGACCGGCGCCCGCGTGGAAGTCCCGGCGAAAAAGATCCCATACTTCAAACCCAGTAAGGAACTCAAGGACCTGATCAATCACGTGGTCGAGGAACTCACGACCGCCGCCATCGACCCTAAATCGGAAATCCCGCTGCCCTGATAAAAATCAAAACCAAACCTGAAAACGCAGAGGTAGCGGAGGAAGCGGAGAGAAAAAAGATTTTAAATTTAAAATTTCAAATTTTAAATTTGAAATCTAAGGTTTGATTCCCACGACCGCCATCATCCTCCCGGTCTTTCCTCTTTCTGCCCGGTAGGAAAAAAGCGTTTTTGTGCCGCACGCGGTGCAATGTTTCATGACCTCGATCTGCGACTCGGGAATGCCCGCGGCGAGCAGTTGACGGCGGTTGGCGTCAGCCAGGTCGAGATGGATTTGCGGTCCGAAATCGCTGTGCCCTGGCGCGCGCGCGCTGAGAAACAGCATCGGATACTTCTCCCGCACCGGATCGGACTCGAAGACCTCATGAAACAGCTCGCGGGAATAGGCGAACTGCGATTCGAATTCGAGCTTCAGATCGTCGCCCACCTTGTAGCAGCACGCCCCGATTCCCGGACCGATCGCCGCCGTCACGTCCCGCGGTAGCGTGCCATATTCGAGCCGCATGATGCCCAGCCCCTTTTCGGCAATGCGCTTCACCGTTCCGCGCCAGCCCGCGTGAAAGACACCGACCGCCCGGTTCCGTCTGTCGACCAGTATGATCGGAAAGCAATCCGCGGTCTGCACCGCCAGCGCGACTCCGGGGACGTCGGTGACCACGCCGTCGCCAACCAGCCGCGTGGCTGTTCGCGATCTGACCACATGAATCAGATCGGAGTGTACCTGCTTCAATGCCACCAGCGGCCACGCCTTTCCGCCGGTGGCGGCCTCCGCTGCGATCAGAAATTTCTTGCGATTGGCCTCCACGCGCGTCCGTGTGTCTTCCTCCGTGAATCCGAGGTTCAGGCTGTTGCCGCCGTAAGCCGGACTGGCCCCGCCTTTCCGTGTGCTGAAACCGTGGACCAGCCAGGGAATGTCCTTTAAATCACGGGAGAGCAGCACAGGAACCCGCCGAATCTTCGCGGGCGAAGCGGCCTTGCGCACAGGTTTTTTGGAAGCGGTAGAGGGCACCAATGAATTCTAATCGGCCTCGTTCATTGAACCAAAGTCAAAGGCAAAACAGAAATCCTGAAACACGGAGGGAACGGAGGGAAAACCAGAGGACTTTAGGGGTTTGTCGCAGGTCCGGCGATAATCTTCATGGCGCACGAAAATGCCCGGTCATCGTTACAACCCCCTAAAACCTCCGGTTTTTCCTCCGTTCCCTCCGTGTTCAGGATTTCTGGTTTTGACTTTGTCTTTGGATTGCGTCACGCTGTGGAAATCCCCGCGTTCCGGAATCGCGAAACTTCGCAATTCCTTCCCTCATCCGGGGTTAAATGCCTTTAGGATATCGCTTACCTCCGTGCGGCGTTGGGAGGGCCAGAGCGATTTCCCAGTGCAACGAATGGGCCACAAGATCAAAAAGTCGGCCGGCCGGACATCACCGAAAGCGCTGCCCACCGCGGCTGTCTTCAGTCTTCTCGAAGCTGGGCGACCCGACGATGTCTTTCCCCGCGTTCTGGAAGCCGCCCGGGCCCTCGGCTTTCCGCGCGGTCTGGTACTTGAGATTGATTACCAGACCCGTCGTATCGCTCCGGTTGCGGAACTTCATTGGCCCGGCGCAAGGCTGAATCGGTTCCGCGCCGCGCTGGTTGAACATTCACTGGTCGAACATTCAAAAGACGGGCATCCAGCGGACCAAATCTTAAAGGAAGGCGCGCCGGCCATTGAGCTCTCCGCAATCTTTCAGGCGGCCCAGCCGTTCGTGCTCGCGCGCAGCAGCCTGCACAACAAACCCCTCTACATCCATCCGGTCGCCTTTGGCGGAAGCCATCTCTGCGGCGAAAACCCTCCGGAGCTCTGCCTTGCCGGAACCGGTTCCCGCAAATCAGACGAGGCGCAGCCCGGCCCACTTAACGCGCAGCCGCCGGAGTGCCCGGTGTGCGGCGTTCCCGTGTGGCGGGCCGCGGTCATCGTCGAGCAGCCGTCCCGGCGCAATCAGCGGGCCATCAGGGAACTGGCCAGGCTGATCGAGGCCGCCGCTCTCCAGCGCTCCCGCCTCGAATGCCTCGCATGGATGAGGATGAGGACGATGCTGACGCCTGTCCGTCTCCCCCTTCCGGTCGCCGCAGCTTCCATTCCGGAAGCCGGCCTTTCGGCTGCCGACAAACGCAACGTCGAAATCGAGAGGTTCGCCGCCACCGGATGGCTGGCCGCCACCATCGCCCATGAGGTCAACAACCCCATGGAGGCGATCAAAAACGCCATCTATCTGCTCTCCGGGTCGGTGCCCGAAAACGCGATGCCGGTCTACAACATTCTGAAATCCGAGACCGAGCGCGTGGCCCGCATCGTTCGCCAGATGCTCGGTCTCTACCGCAACGCCGAACAGGTGAAGCCGGTCAACGTCAACACCATTGTCGAAGAAACGCTCAGGCTGCAGTATCGTCATCTGCAGCGCATGGGCATCGAAGTCCGCGCCGAGCTCGCGCCGCTGCCCGACGCGATCATCGCCGCCGACCAGATTCGCCAGGTAATCTCCAACCTGGTCCTCAACGCCCGCGATGCCATGCCCTCAGGGGGCCGCCTGCGCATCCGCTCTCGCCATCTTCCGGCACGGGGCGAAAGGCACGGCTGGGTCCGGGTGCTGATCGCCGATTCCGGCGAGGGTATTTCCCGCGAACTGAAGCCCGCCATCTTCGACCCGTTCGTTACCACCAAAGGCGAGAAGGGGACGGGCCTTGGCCTCTGGATCGCCCGAGGCATCGTTCAAAGCCATCACGGAAGGCTGTCGGTAAAAAGCAAAATCGGCGTGGGCACCGTCTTCCGGCTCGATTTGCCGGTCGGCGAGAAGTAACAAGAGCACTTCTCCGTGTCTCCGCGCCTCCGTGGTGAAGCTTTTGATTTTTGCTCATACAGAATAGAATTCCCCTCGATACCATGAAAAAGCTCTTTTGTTTCATCCTGGCCACCTCCCTGCTCTTCGCCCAGTCCGCGCGCGAAGACTTCCTGCACAAATTCGTTCAGGCGGCGGTCGAGCGCACTCATCACGTTGTTCGCTACGATTCCGCTTACGTCTCCATCCCTTATCCCAACGGGGACGTACCGGCCGACACCGGCGTGTGCAGCGACGAAGTGATTCGGTCCTATCGCGCGGTCGGCATTGATCTGCAAAAGGAAGTCCATGAGGACATGAAAAACAACTTCGCCGCCTACCAGTCCGGACTGAAGCAGAAGCGCCCCGACGCCAGCATCGATCACCGCCGCGTGCCCAACCTGATGGTCTTTTTCAGCCGCAAAGGCGAAACCCTGCCCATCACCGACCGCCCGCAGGACTACAGCCCTGGCGATCTCATCACCTGGAACCTGCTCGGCGACCACGGCGGAGACCGTCCGCACATCGGCATCGTGGTCGACCAGAAATCCTCTGCCGGCCGCTACATGATGGTCCACAACATCGGCGAAGGCCCAAAGATGGAAGACGTAATATTCGACTGGAAGATCACCGGGCACTATCGATATCTGGGCGGAATTCAGTAAAAAAGATTTAAAATTTGAAATTTAAAATTTGAAATTTAAAATCCATGCGGCGGATTGGTTTTGATTGCTTCCCGTGCCCTCCTCTTTCTGCTGGATACACAAGGTCGGAAATATCGACGGTCCGCCCTGGATGAAACCGCATGAACTACCGGTCCGCAAGGAACCCATTTATCTTTTTCCTCCGTGTCTCCGTGGCTCCGTGGTGCAAAGGTTTTGCTTTTAGTTTTATTCGCGTTCATTCGTTGGCTGAGTTCTGTAAACTAAACCCATGCCCCGCGATCCCGTTGAACTGGAAATCTTCAAAAGCATCTTCCATTCCATTGCGGAAGAGATGGGCGCCGCCCTTCGCCGTACCGCGTTTTCTCCCAACATCAAAGAGCGCCGCGACTACTCCTGCGCCGTCTTCGACCGCCACGGAGAAGTCCTCGCCATGGGCGACCACATGCCGGTCCATCTCGGCTCCATGCCCATGTCGGTGCGCGCCGCCGTCGACAGCCTGAAGCTCGACCCCGGCGACGTGGCCATTCTCAACGACCCTTTCTGCGGAGGCACGCACCTCCCCGACATTACCCTCGTCGCTCCGGTGTTCCTCGAAGGCCGCACGGCCCCGGCGTTCTTCGTGGCCTCGCGCGCCCATCACGCCGATGTCGGCGGCATGTATCCCGGCTCGATGGGCATCTGCCGCGAGATTTATCAGGAAGGCATCCGCATCCCCCCGGTGAAGCTCGTGCAGGCCGGGCGGATGAACAACGACATCCTGCGTCTGCTGCTCAATAACGTGCGCACGCCCCAGGAGCGGGAAGGCGACCTCAACGCGCAACTTGCCTCATGCCACACCGGCGCGACGCGCCTGCGGGAGATCACCGCCCGTTACGGCATCGCCCGCGTCGAAGCCGT
>WNFI01262432.1_pt1 | contig 10902 bp, 11 predicted proteins | sample 5400471 | NCBI WGS metagenome assembly WNFI01 (sample SAMN13153348, study PRJNA577476) | soil metagenome | isolation source: 100 cm saprolite on Douglas fir-dominated hillslope | place: USA:California | collected 2013-09-17 | reverse complement strand
ACGTCGGAGGGCAGCATGTCGCTGGTGAACTGCACGCGCTGAAAGGTGCAATCGATGGCGCGGGCGAGAGCTTGTCCGAGCGTGGTCTTGCCGACTCCGGGGACGCCTTCGATCAGGAGATGTCCGCGGGCGAAAATGCTGACCAGCGCGAGGCGGACTACATCGTCCTTGCCGCGAATCACGCGGCGCAGCGTCTTCTCAAGCTCAGCAGCCTTGTGGGATACAGCGATGGCAGTCTCGGGCGACATTGAATGGATTTTACTATCTGGCATTGGCTGCGGCGGAGTTACCGATGTCACAGGACTTTTAGCTTTTAGCCTCTAGATCCTAGTTTCGAGCCACTGGCTTCGAGCCCTTTGGATTGTCATCCCGAGCGAAGCGATGGATCTTGGTTCTCCGGCCACGAATCTAGAACGCGAGCAGGAAGCGATCTTGCAGTTGTTCGAGCTAGAAGCTATCAGCTAGAAGCTGACTTTTACTGCATGAACTCCGCTGGCCTTCCGGTCAGCCGCTCGATGCGCTTCGCGATCGGCGGGTGTGTCGAAAACAAATTTCCAAAATTCACGCCCAGCAGCGGCTGGATAATGAACAAGTGTGCGGTCGACGGACTGGCCTGCATGGGCACGCGCCGCGAGTAGGCGTCGAGCTTCTGCAAGGCGCTGGCCAGGGCGTAGGGATTGCCGGTGAAGTGTGCGCCGGTGGCGTCGGCCTGATATTCGCGCGATCGCGAGACGGCAAGTTGAATCAGGCTGGCGGCGATGGGCGCGACGATCAGCATGAACAGCGCCGACAGCCCTCCGCCGCGGCGGTCGCGGTCGCCGCCGCCGTAGCCGCCGAAGATCATGGCGAAGCGGCCCATGCTGGCCAGCATGGTGATTGCTCCGGCGATGGTTGCCGCGACTGAGCTGATGAGGATGTCGCGGTTATTCACGTGCCCGAGTTCGTGCGCCAGCACGCCTTCCAACTCTTCGTCGGTCAGCAGGGCGAGGATTCCGTGGGTCACGGCCACCGAGGCGTGAGCTGGGTTGCGTCCCGTGGCGAAGGCGTTGGGAGATTCGGTTGGGATTACATAAATCTTGGGCATGGGGATGCCGATCTTTTGAGTCAACCGCTCGACGATCTGGTAGGCGCGCGGCAACTCCTCGCGCGTCACTGGCTGCGCGCGGTACATGGCCAGCGCGATCTTGTCGGAGAAGAAATAGGAGACGAAGTTCATCACGGCGGCGAAGGCCAGCGCCAGCATCATCCCATTCTGCCCGCCGAAATATTGGCCAAAGAACATCAGCAGCAGCGTAAGCCCGGTCAGCAGGAACGCGGTCTTGAATGTATACCCCCTCCCCCTCGGTCTATTGGAATCATGATGTTAGAGCGAAAATGCAATTTGATCTCTTGGAATCAATAGTTTGCGGGCAAAATCTTGTGCTCAATGGACTTAGCCCAGTAAATCCGGGCATCGGAGATTCCGCCATCGCCTTGGGATGATGAACTGATTCTAAATCGCGCGCAAGGTCAGATGTCACAAGGGGCTGTGGATTTCGACGCGATGACGAGCACAGGGGCTCAAAGCCCGAAAAACCCGCGTGAGCGAACGCGGCGCGTAAAGGCGCCGCTCTTCCACGTTACTTCACGCCTTCTGGGCTTCGCGCTTCAGGGCGCGCTCCAGCGTTTGATCGAGGGCGGACTTGGCTTTCTCGTATTCTGATTGCGAGATTTGGCCTTGCCGCCGTTCAACCTCGAGTTGGAAGAGTTCTTCTTTCAGGGCATCGAGCAGGACGGAGGCGGGGCGAGTTGTCGTGGCAGGAGTGCCGCTGTGCGCTGCGAGAATATCAGCGGCGGCATAGTCGTCCTCTTCTGAAAAGGATGCGGGCGCGGAAGCTTTCTGGCGGGCCAGCTTCCGCGCGGCGGATTGCTGCCTCGACGCCACATAGACTCCGCCGATGATCAGGAGTCCGGCGAGGCCTCCTAGAATCCACCATTGATATTTCTGCAGAGGGTCGGGAGCGTCGATGGGCGGGCCAAGTCCGCCGCCGGGGCGGGTGTTCGACTGCGCACTGCCGCTGGGCGCGCCCTGGCCGCTCTGCTGTGGAGCCTGGAGCATGCCTTCGCCGGAAATTTTGAAGGCCAGGTTCTGGCCGGGAGTGGTGTTGGAAGCAACCTGCACGATGGCGTCGGGCTCGTTCGGGTAATCGATGAGCTTGAATCCGGCGGAAGCGTTGGCAGCGGCCGCAGGGGAAAGACGAACGAGTAGCGGTTCTTCTCGCCTTCGGGCACGGGGGCGGACTTCAGCGGGTTGCCATTTTCGGTGGTGGCGGTGGAGAAATCCGGAACGATCTGCGCGCCGTCGGGGATGTAGAACTCGAGGTTGCGCTCATTCATCTGGGTGCGCGGGGGCTTGGAAGAGTTCTGCACGCCGAACTCGCGGACGATCTCGAGCTGTCCCTGCTCCACTTGGGCGCGCACAATGTCGGCAATCACCTTGATGCCGTCTACCTTTTTTGCAACGTCATAAACTTCCAGTTCCACGGAGGTGGTTCCGGGAGGGGCCATGCGGTGGTAAGTGACGTCCTGATGAATGGCACGGAGCAGGTGGGGGGACTGCGCGTCGTCGAGTTTGAAGCTGAACTGGCCCTTGGCGTCGGCCTTGGTGCGGCCGGCTTCTTCCATGCCTTGACCGAGCTTGAGGAGGATGACTTCGTCTCCGGCGGCGGGCTTGCCGGTGGTGGCGTTCTTCACGGTGCCGGTTAGGGTTTGGGCGGAGGAGAGGGAGGCGAGGAGAAGGACGAATGCGAGTGCGGGAAGCAACACCAACACAGAGCGAAGTGAAAATTCCCTTCGAGGGTGCGGGCGGGCACCGGCTTGAGAGGGGTCCTTCGACTGCGTGAATGCTTCGCTTCGCGAAGCATTCACTTCGCTCAGGATGACAGGGGATATTTTCAAAATTTGGTTCCTTTTTGGGTTTGCGGCGCGGGATTTTCGAGGCGAGTAATTTCGGCCAGGATGGTGGCGGCTTCGTCCTGCAAGGAAGATTTCAGCGATGCGTAGTCTGCGTCGGGGACTTTGCCGGCTTTGTATTCGAAGTTGAGATCGCGCAGGTTTTCGTAGACGGCATCTTTGCGTTCGCGCAGATAGCCGGCGCGGGTTTTCTCCGGGCCGAGGTAGAGCCTTCCTGGCAGATAGAGAACGTAAAAGAGACACGCGATGAAAAGCATTATGCAGATGGGGAGCCATGTGGTCATAGGTCAGTGTCCTTGTTGGCCTGGGCGCGGAATTGTTCGAGTTCGGCGCCGCGGATGGGGCGCAGGCCGTCGGCGATCGCGGGCGCGGGACGATTTTTCCAGGAGCGAATCACCAGCACAATCAGGCCGAAGCCGAGGAGCAGAGCGACCGGGGGCACGATGTAGGCGGCGCGGTCAAACCCCTTCGCGGTCGGAGCGGCCAGCACTGTGGGGCCGTATTTTTGCACGAAGGCTTGCTCGACCAGGCTGTCGCTGTCTCCACGGGAAACCGCGGCCATGAGTTCGTTGCGCATGCCGTCGGAGGCGGGGCAGCCGATATGATTGCATTCCAGAAGAATCTGGTTGCAGCCGCAGATGCACATCATCTGGTGGCCGATTTCGTTGAAGCGGGTGGCCGGATCGCCGGCGCCGAGAAGGGCGAAGACGGCAGCGAAGAGCATGAGAGCGTGGGCGAACTTGAGGGCCCCCTTGAACGGTTTCGTTTGCGGATTCGAATATGTCTTCGCCATTTTCGGTCTCAGGTTTTAGGTGTTAGGCCAAGTCCCATGACCTGACATCTAAGACCCAGCACTTGCCCTGAGTCAGTCTCCTGTCGCGACCGGGGCGGCTTCCGCTCGCTCCAGGCGCGCGGGCGCGGGGACTCGGACTGCCGCGGGCGCGTTCGGAACCAAGGCCAGAACGGTTCCAATCAGCATGACCCAGACGCCCATCCAGATCCACATGACTAGCGCGTTCAGGTGGGCCTTGAGAATGGGATGGCCGTTATCAGGATTCAGTCCTTCGAACACCAGGTATAAATCCTCGTTCAGGCTGGAGCGAATGTCAGGCATGGTCGAGGTTTGCTGGCTGGCGTGGTAGAAGCGGCGCACGGGAGTCATGGTGCCGAGCTGTTTGCCGCCTTTGTAAACGTCGAGCATCGCCCACTCGCTGGCGTAGTTTGGGCCGTCGTCGTCTGTATAAGAGCGGCAGATCAGCGTGTACGGGCCGATGGACATTTTGTCGCCGTAGCCCATCTCCTGCTCTTTGTCGAGATTGAAGGCGGCACCGGCGAAGCCGATGATGACCACGACCACACCAAAGTGGACGATGTAGCCTCCGTAGCGGCGGGTATTGCGATGGGTCAGTTGCACCATGGAAGCGAACAGGCCCTGGCCGGTGTGCTTGGAGATGACGCGGCCGCCGCGGTAGAACTCGCTGGCTACGGTAAGAGTGACCAGCATCGCAAGGGCGATGGCCGTTAGCGAATAGAAGTGGGAAACGTCTTGCCAGGGCTTGAGGCCGAAAACCGATCCCCAACGTTGCGGCGTGATCATCAGAAAGGTGGCGACCACGACGGCACCGATGGTGGGCCACAGGAAGTTACGCTTCAGGCTTTCGAGGGAAGTCTTGCGCCAGGCCAGCAGCGGGCCTACGGCGGTGAGGATCAGCAGCAGCAAAGCTACAGGATTGATTCGAGCTTGTGCTCACTCTTCAGGTGTGACTTGTTCTTGAAGAAGAAGAACAAGAACACGACCAGCGTGAGGATGAGGAACACCGCGAACCAATCGCCGATGGAAGATTGCGCGAAGGCATGCACGGAACTGATGATCCCGCTGCGAGTGAGGAACGTTCCGAGAATGGCCAGCCAGAATGTGGCGAAGACCAGCCACATATTCCACATTTTCAGCATGCCGCGTTTTTCCTGCATCATGACGGAATGCAGGAAGGCGGTGCCGGTGAGCCAGGGCATCAGCGAAGCGTTCTCGACGGGATCCCATCCCCAATAGCCGCCCCATCCGAGCACAGAGTACGCCCAGTGCGCGCCGAGAAAGACGCCGCAGGTGAGGAAGGCCCAGGTGACCATGGTCCAGCGGCGGGTGATGTGAATCCATTTCTCGCCGGGATACTTCATGATCAGTGCGCCGAGGGCGAAGGCGAAGGGCACCGTGAACCCGACGTAGCCGAGATAAAGCATGGGCGGATGAATCACCATCTCGGGATATTGCAAGAGAGGATTCAAGCCACTGCCATCAGGCCGGAGGGGTCCATCCAGCAGGCCGAATGGTCTGGCGGCAAAATTTACCAGCGATAGAAAGAAGATTTGCACGCCGGCCAGGACGACCGAAGCGTAAGCGAAGAGGCGCGGGTCGGTCTTGTAGCGCAGGCGAAGAACGAATCCGTAGGCGGCGAGCAGCAGCGACCAGAACAGCAGCGAGCCTTCCTGCCCGGACCACAGCACGGCGAACTTATAAGGACCGGAGAGCTCGCGGTTGCTGTGATGAAAAATGTAGGCGATGGAGAAGTTGTCCTGAAAAGCGCAGATGACCAGGATTAGCGAAGCGAGAAAAACGCAGGCAAAAGTGGCGATGCCGGCGCGGCGGGCGGTCTCGCCCAGGCGCTCAGAGCCACGGCGAAGCATCGCTGCAAACGAACCATCCAGGGAGGCAGAGATGCGCGCGGAGCGAGGGACAGAACTCCCCGCGGGCTGAAGTTGCCTCTGGAACGACAGCGCAACAATCCCGGCGAGGAACGAGTAAACGCTCAACGCCAAGGCGAGAATCAATGCAAAACTTCCAATTTCCGCCATGTGCGGGAACACCCCAACCTATTTTTTCAGAAACACTCCCGCGAGGCAACCGCGAAGCTTTTTGCACACTTCCCCGAGGCGACCGCCGGACCTTGCGGCCCGCTACTCATCATAAGCTGCTGGAACTGCCTAGGCGCTCTGCTGTTTCTGGTAGCGCTGGCGCACTTCGCGTTCCGCGGTCAACCAGTCCTCGGACTCGCTGCCGGGCGTGCTTCCGCGCTGCACGTAGAGTTCGTAGGCGCGGCGCCGGATCTCATTCTCCAGCTTGATGGGAACGACAACGTTCTTTCGCGGCTCGGTTTTCACCATTCCCAACTTCCGCACTTCGGGCGCGGGCTTTACATTGGCCGCCGAGGCTTCGGCGGGAGTATTCCCAGCCGGGACTGCTTTCACATCGGAGGTGACGGCCGGACTGCCGTTAGTTTGTTCGCTATTAGCATTCGTACGATTAACCTTGCTGCCTGAGGTAGATTTCGGCCTTGCCATATTTGGATACTCCTTGCATATGCCTAGATTTATGAATGAATCGAACTGTTGAACGAACCACATACACTCGTCCCGCAACATTTAGGAAAGAGCTGGGAGTTTTGTTAGCGAATTTAACGCCAGTATAAACCTCCAGGGGCTGTGGAAACCCGCCTTCATGAACAAAATAAAGTGATGGTTTGGATCAACTTGGTCGGCTTTGTTATAATCGAAGCTCTCCGGATGGCGCTATCGTCTAGGGGTTAGGACGGAAGATTCTCAATCTTCAAACCCGGGTTCGATTCCCGGTAGCGCTACCAACCCTTTCTTGCAGGACTTCCCGAGACTGGTTCAAAGGTCTGGCCGCTGCTCGAGCGAACGGGCGGAGGCAATATACCCGAAAAGGGTCTGCGCGAGGTGCGATTCCCGATACGGCACTGGAACTTAGGAACTCGCTACTTCGGTGCTCACATGGCGCTCCCTCGCACCGTAACCTCGATTGTGAAGGATTGGCAGTCGAAGGATGTGCGGGGATGAGACACCTCTACCGCTGGATAACTAGAGCCCTGGTGTGGAGCGTGTGGCTTTCCCTGCCCGCCTGGGGGCAAAATACGGCGGAACTTCGGGGAAAGGTTACGGATGGTTCTCGCCAGCCGGTGGTGAGTGCATTTGTAATTGTCACGGCGCAGGACACGTCGCTGATGCGCGCCGCAACCACCGACGATGGCGGCGCGTTTGAGTTTGCTGCCTTGCCCATCGGCACCTATCACTTGCAGGTGAAGGCTGACGGTTTTGGTGACTTCGAGGCCAGCGGCGTTCGTGCCAGTATTGGGCAGGTAGTAAATCTCGATATCGTCGTTTCACAAAAGCAAAACCTCGCGGGTTCCCCACAGGCCGGGAACGCCTCGATGATCGAGGCTGGGAACGCTCAACTGGGCGTGGTGATGAGCGATCTCGAAGTTACGGAGCTTCCCCTCAAATCTCGCGATACCTTCGACCTGCTCCAGTTGCAGCCGGGTGTGCAGGGTACGCTGGGCGCAGATCTGTTCTTCGGGAATGATCTGCCGGGAGTGGTTTCTGTGAACGGCGGGCGTTCGCGCTCGAACAACTCGAATGTCAATGGCGGTACGGCGAACGACCAGATGGTCAATTCTCCTTCCATCGAGCCATCGCCGGATTCCATCGGCGAGTTTCGCGTTATTTCCCATAACTATGAGGCAGCTTTGGGCCGCAACTGGGGTCGGTGTTGAACGTGATCACCAAGTCGGGGACCTCCGCGTTTCACGGCAGCATTTATGAATTTCTGCGGAACAATGCGGTGAACGCAAAAGGCTACTTTGATCCGGCCACGCCGGATTTCAAACAAAACGATTTTGGCGGCACGTTTGGCGGTCCAATTCAGCGCGACAAGACTTTCTTTTTTTCCAGCTATGAAGGCCGGCGAGTGCGGCAAGGCATCAGCTCCGATCCCGTGATCGTACCTACATCGGCAGAGCGTGCCGGGGATTTTTCCTCCGGTTCTGAGTTCTCCGGCGTGCTGAACAGCGAGGCCGTCGCCCAGGCCCTAGGCAACCGTTCAGGATGTGCCGCCGCCGTGCAGGGGCGTGGGGGAGCACCCATAGTGGAGGGTTCTCCCTATGCGGCGATTTTCCCAGGCAACGTTATTCCGTCGGAGTGTTTTGATCCCACCGCCCTCGATCTATTGAACCAGTTTGTTCCGAGGGCGAATTCGGCAACCGAAACGTTCCGTGCCGCACCCGATGCAGGAGTGCGCGAGGACCAGTTGACGTTCCGCCTGGACCGCAACTTCAGCAGTCAGCAGCAACTCAGCGTCTACTATTACGTCGAGGGCGGTTATGACGACGAGCCTTTCTCTCGTTTCCTCGCCAGTGGGGCCAACCTGCCGGGATTCGGCAATGAGACCGAGAACCGCTTTCAGCAACTGAATCTGTCGCATGTCTGGACTATCACGGCAAAAGCCAGTAACGAAGCGCGGTTGGTCTATTACAGGAACGGGCAGGCGAATTGCTGGCTCCGGGGCGAACCAATCTTGTACAGGATTCATGTGTTGTTGTCCCGGCAAACCAGTGTTTCGCCGACCCGACGAATCCGAACCTCGGGATAAGGCCCCAGTTTGGAGCCGGCTACGAAGGTGTCCCGTTCGTTTCGCTCGCGGGCGGTTTTGCTTTTGGCAACAACCAAGGGGGAAACTTTTCGCAGACAGGAAACGTGTATCAAGCTCTGGATACCTATAGCCGCGTCGTGGGCAGGCACACGCTAAAGTTCGGAGCCGATTTCCGCAACGAGCGCATGCGTCAAGTGTACTTCTACGACGTAAGTGGCAGTTTTTCCTTCAATGGCGGCGGTCCCAGCGACGTGGGGTTTAGCAGTCTCATCCCCAACTATCTTCTTGGTCTGTCAGACTCGTATTCCCAAGGATCGGCAAACGGGGTGGACGTGCGCGCTTCCCAGCTCCATCTTTTCGCCCAGGATGCCTGGCGGCTAAAGCCAAACCTGACACTAAATTATGGACTCCGTTGGGAGTGGAATACGCCTCAAGCTGACGCCGGGAACCAAATCCAAGCCTTCCGTCCAGGCCAGGCCACGGGAGTCTTTCCCTGTGTTTTAAGTTCGTCGGACCCGCTGCGGGCATTGCTGGGCAGCAGCGACTGCTCCCCGCAAGGACCTGCCCGTTCGGTATTTCCTTTGGGAATGGTTTTCCCCGGAGATCCGGGAGTGCCATCAGGGCTTACGAACAATTACTTGCGGGCCTTTGCTCCGCGGCTGGGTCTGGCGTGGTCGCCGGGGTGGTCCGATGGATGGTTCTCTAAGATCACCGGCGGTGCGGGCAAGTCGAGCGTCCGCATGGGATGGGGCATGTTCTACGACAGCGGCGAGGAGCTGTTGGAGAACTTTGCCGCCCAGCCGCCGTTCGGCGGCAGCACTTCGCTCAGCAACATTTTTTTCAACACTCCGTTTCTGGGCCAAAACGGCTCGATTACGCCCAATCCCTTCCACGGATTCCTCGATCCGGAGCCGGGCGGACCGGTCGATTTTGCTTCGTTTCGCCCCATCTTCCTATACGGGAATTTTCCAAGAACCCTGCGCGGTCAGTATTCCATCCACTATCACTTGACCGTTCAGCGCGAGTTGACGCGAGATACGCTCTGGCAATTTGGATATGTGGGCTCACAAGGACACCGGCTTCTGGCTACCCTGGATCAGAATTACGGGAACCCGCAAACCTGTCTGGACCTGAATCAGATTCCGGACATATCGTGCGGACCGTTTGCAGCCGACGGCGCGTACTCGATTCCCGCCGGCGCTATTGCTCCCGGCGCCACCCTGCATTTGCCGTATGGTTCTGTGCCGGCGGTGACGGGTCCGAATGCGGGCCCGATTACGCTCGTGGGGCTTCGCAAGTACTCATCGCCGCTGTGTGAACCCACCACTGGCGTGGGCTGTCCGCCGGACGGGATTCCGGTGTTCGGCAGCATCTTCGGGCAGATGCCGGTCGCGAACTCGTCCTACAACTCTTTCCAGACTCTGGTGAAGCAGCGCTTGTCACATGGAGTTCAGTTTCTGGCCTCTTATACCTGGAGCCGGTCGATCGACAACGCTTCCAGTTTCGAAAACGCCGTGAATCCGATCGATCCGCGGAAGTCGCGTTCCCTTTCGTTGTTTGACGCCCGCCAGCGGTTGGTAGTCAGCGAGTACTGGCGGGCGCCCGACTGGCGAATCTCGAATTGGTCGCGGCATCTAGCGAATGGATGGGCCCTCAGCGGAATTCTGACGGTGCAGTCGGGCTTTCCGATTCGTTTGACCTCCAGCAGCGATCAGGAACTATTGAGCAGTTTCGACTTTGAAACACCAGGCGAGCCCAACCAGATCGCCTCCTTGCAGCGTCTCGATCCGCAAAAATCAGGAAACTATTACTTCGATCCCTCGTCGTTCGTCGACGCTCCCCTGGGACAGGTCGGCAATGCGCCGCGTACCGTATGCTGTGGCCCAGGCACGGCCAACCTAGATTTTGCCGTTCACAAACTGCTGGCGCTACGTGAGGGAGACAGGCTGGAGTTCCGCACAGAATTTTTTAATCTTTTCAATCACACGCAATTCTTCAATCCCGACGGGAACTTCACCGATGGAAGTTTGTTTGGACGGGTAAATCGGGCTCAAAATCCGAGATTGATTCAAGTGGCGCTGAGGCTGACCTTTTGACGCCAGCCCGGACAAATACCGGGAACAGCCGATGACGAGACTGAAGCACCTCGCGCTTTGCGTAATACTTCTAATCGGCGGCGCAGCCGCCGCAGACCAGGAGCGCAAGCTGGTTCGCCGCGAAGAGCCGGCGTATCCAAATATTGCGGCGAGGATGAACCTTCACGGCGTGGTCAAGCTGAAGATCTGGATTAGTCCCGAAGGAACGGTGCGCCGCTTGGAGTACATTGGCGGCCATCCTTTATTGGCGGAGTCTGCACTGAAAGCAGTCAAGGCGTGGAAATATGAAGCGTACGCCAGGGAATCGACAAGCATCGTGGAGGTGAGGTTCTGAAAATTTTCCCTGCCGCTGCAAGGAATGTGCGTTGTCTCCGCGCGCTCAAGTTGCCGGGCAGGTGGAACTGCTAGGCTGCC
>WNFI01070806.1_pt2 | contig 10902 bp, 9 predicted proteins | sample 5400471 | NCBI WGS metagenome assembly WNFI01 (sample SAMN13153348, study PRJNA577476) | soil metagenome | isolation source: 100 cm saprolite on Douglas fir-dominated hillslope | place: USA:California | collected 2013-09-17 | reverse complement strand
CCACATAATTAGCCAGACGATTAGGACGGGCGGGCCAACGATCGGAACAAAAACAACGAAAATCCAGATCAAAACGTCAACGATCGCACGGTAGGTGGAGACCAGCGTCTGTGAGGCCTGTTGCGTGGTTCTCCCCGGGTCCCATGGGGCAAGGCCCTCGACAGGCACAGGTGTTGGAATCGGAGTTGGGGTTGAGACGACGGGGGGCAAATCCGGTGAAAGATTGATGGTGATGGTTGAAAAAGCAGAACGATTTGAAAGATAGTTGATCTTGCCTTGGATCTGCTCGATTTGACCTTCCACGTCGGAAAGCTGCTGGTTTATTTTGAGCGCGTCATCTACGTTCGTGGCCTGGTTTAGAAAGCCCCTGATTCGATCGCGGGTCGCTTCCAGATTTACCAATTGCGATTGTAGGTCAACATATTGATCGGTTACATCTTGCCCAGTTTCATTCTCATTGGTGACGCGCACTGCGAGGTCACGCAGACGGTGCAGAGTGATCTCGAACTGATCGACCGGGACACCGATCTGGTACGTAGCATATTTATAGTTTTTTCCGTAGTAATCCTGATACCACGTGTGGGAGTTTATGATATACCCCTGTGTGTCCCCAACGATTTGCGTTACTCCACTCGAAGCCACATCGGTATCTTTGACCAATAAGTCGATGCTCCCGTCCTTGACAATCAGGTGCGGGCTAAGGCCCACATTGCTGGTTGTTGCACCTTGACCTGTGTTGATGATGGCCGATGTCGGTGCGGCGGCGGCTGCAGGTACTTGCACCGCGGGCGCTACAGTCGCAGCAGGCGCGACCGTAGCGGCAGCCTCCATGGTAGGCGCGGCCCCACAGCCTGCCAGCATGGTAGCTGCAAGCAGGATTACCAACGGAACTATGAAGCTTCTGTTTTGCATACTTCCCCTCCTAATTTTGACTTTCGGCGTTAAGGTCAGTATACGATAATCAGATGTTTGCGGCAATCCCTCTAGCGCGCTGTTCTGTAAGCCCTATTGGAAAATGGACCACCAAGCTGTGGTGTCGAAAACTCCGGTGGTGACATGACAAATACGCGCAGCGCATCGGGCCCATACTGCTTCTTAGGATGCCCAGAGCTCTCGAAGCGCCCGTGCAAAGCGGCCCGGCTCGGCACGGTGCGGCGGATCGAAGTGACTACGATCTTCGTAGGTTTCCACGCGCATGTCGGGGAAGAAGCTCCCGAGCGTCCTGGCATTGCGCTGGTAGAATGGGCGGCTCAGGCCGCCGACCGCATAGTAGACCGGCCGCCGAAAACGACGGAACTGCGCCCTATCAAGCTGATACAGCTTGAAGGCTCGACTAATCGCATCGAGGCCCGCCGGTCGTTTCGCCATCCAAGGCGGTGGCGGGCCGGGCGGAAATTGCAGCTTCGGCGGTTCTAGGCCGGGGCGCATTTGCCAACGAGCAAACGCCCGCATCCGTTCTTCGTTTGGGAGCGCCACCGCCTGGTCCATCTCGGCCCAATCGGCTACATCCTCGGATGTCCAATCGTCATTGCCAATCCAGGCGGGTTCGATCAAGGCGAGGCTTTTGAGTCGGCCGGGAAACTGGGCAGTGAACGCCAACGACGCGGCTCCTCCCGCTGAGTAGCCGACGAGATGAAAGTCTTTGAAGCCAGCGGCATCGGCAACGCGCTGGATGCCTGCGACCTCCATACCCAGGCCGTAGTTTGACGGCGGCGTATCGGTCGCGTAGACTTCCAAATCCTTTACGACCGGTTGGACCTGGTCTTTGATGACCTCGAGAAGCGGTCCATACGACATCGAGGCCACCATGACCCCGCCGGGCACAAAGACCACCTGCGGTAGTTCGCTGGATGGGTGTTCGTCTTTTTCCATCTGAAATCCCTCCGCTTTCTTTCCTGGCCAAATCCAGGGGATGCTCGCAACTTACAAATCTACACCTTGGCCATATTCATGGCTCCCCGAAATGTTGAGGTGCGAGCCAACTCATAATTCCACAAGCACGCGTAATGTTACGACACCTCCCGCACGCTGAAACGGCAGGAGGCCAGAAGATCATCAGGGTACCTCGCGTTCTTCTGATTTGACGTGAAGATCAACGCTGTCTTGCAAACTTTCTTGAAATCCGCACTCATGTGCTTCATCAACGAACTTCAAGCCGCACAGCCACGCGGTCACCTTCCTCAAGATTTTCTGCTTCTCGGACACTGACTTTGACGGGCAGTAGATAGCGCCCATCTTTGGGAAATAAGGATGTCTTCCACTCGGTTTTTCCGACACGCGCATGGACCGGAATCGCCCCCCAACCATACGTGACGAGAGCGGAAATCTCCTTAATGTCGCGACTCTGCCTCGCCGGGACGGTAACGAAGTACCACGGCGCGGGGCCTCTCCAGAACCAAATATTGCCGCTGAACTCGAGGATCATTGGTGTGAAAAATCAAATGCCTATCGGCTTGTGCTATCTGTCGGCGGGCGGGGCGAAAAGAAATCAAATGGACAGTATTGGGTTTGGTAGAGTTTACTACTTTTTAGCGTCGCGAATCCCGCCTCCCCGTAGTGAGGCCGCGAGGTTTGCAGCAGCCTAACTTGGTCATACGAATCCCGCGCGAAGAACGACTAATTCATCTGGGCTTTTAGCTTGGCGGCAGTTTCTTTGAAGGCAGCCAGCTTCTCCCGCTCCTTCTCGATTACCGCTGCGGGCGCTTTATTCGCGAAGTCACTCGCCAGGAGTTTTTCCAGCCGTTCGATCTGGGACTCGATATTCAAAAGCTCCTTAGCATGCCGTTCATGCTCGGCTTGGACGTCAACCATTCCTGCTAAAGGCAGGTAAATTTCCACAGACCCCACCACGAGCGCGATGGAATCGGCGGGCTTGGCCTTCAAGGATCTGGAGATCGAAAGCTGCGCGGGGTCCAACCCTGCCAGTGCGGTGATAACCGCTGCCTGCTCCTTGAGAAGGTCTGTTCTCTCTCCTGCAGCGAAAGTCGCCTGGATACGCTTTGAGGGGGCGACTGCCTTGTCTGCACGGCTCGTTCGGATGGCCCGGATGATCTCCTGCACCTGGGTGAAATCCGATATTTTCGATTCCTCCCAGCCCTCCGATTTACGTGGCTCCGGCCACGGTGCGATGATCAGAGCCTCAGGCCAATTCGCGGCGATTGCCTCAAGAGGCGAATCGAGGAGGGCGCGGCGCAAATGCCCCCATAGCTCTTCCGTCACAAATGGTGTGAATGGGTGAAGGAGCCGCAGCGATTGATCCAACACATGGCTCAATGTCTCCGCGGCCCGGTATGCCCGGGCACCGCCTTCCGCCAGCTCCTGCTTGGCAATTTCCACATACCAATCCGCAAAGTCAGACCAGAAGAATTCATAGATCTGCCGTCCGGCCTCGCCATATTGGAATGTCTGAAATAATCTTTCCACATCCCCGACCAGCTCAGCAAGGCGTGCACGGATCCACGAGTCCGCCAGTGTATCGTCACCGACCGAGATCCCCGGCGCAAGCCCGGAGATGGCATTGATCACGAAACGTCCGGCATTCCATAACTTATTGGCAAAGTTGCGATTGGACTCGACCTTCTTAAGCGACAGGTTCGTATCATTTCCCGGTGTCGATCCGACCAGCAGCGTGAAGCGCAGCGCATCCGTGCCAAATTGATCAGTGACGGTCAAAGGATCGACCACGTTGCCCTTGCTCTTGGACATCTTTTGCCCATGCTCGTCACGGATCAAACCGTGCAGGTAGACGGTATGGAATGGTATCTGACCCGTATATTCCAGTCCGCTCATGATCATGCGCGCAACCCAGAAGAACAGGATGTCGTAGCCTGTCTCCATGTAAGAGGTTGGATAAAAATATTTGTAATCCGGAGTTGCATCCGGCCAACCCAGGGTGGAGAACGGCCACAAGCCCGAGGAGAACCATGTATCCAGTACATCCTCGTCCTGATGAATATCGCTCTCTCCGCACACCGCGCACTGGGTCGGATCCTGGCGGGCGACGGTCATATGGTCATTGGGACAATACCAGACCGGAATGCGGTGACCCCACCATAACTGGCGGCTGATGCACCAATCCTTGATATTCTCAAGCCAGTTGTAATAGACCTTCTCAAATCTTTCGGGGACGATCCGGATCCTGCCATCTTTTACCGCAGCAAGAGCGGCCTTGGCCAGTGGGTCGATCCTCACGAACCATTGCGTCGAGATCATGGGTTCGACGATCTCCCCGCCGCGCTGCGAGCGCGGGATCGAGGTCGTATATTTCTCTGTCCGAATGACGAGCCCCGCGGCTTTCATATCCGACCACAACTTCTTGCGCGCATCGAATCGGTCCAACCCGTGATAGCGGCCTCCATTCTCATTGATCTTCGCAGCCTCATCCAGAACCGAGATCACCGGCAGGTGGTGACGCTCGGCGATGGCATAATCATTCGGGTCATGGCCTGGCGTGATCTTGAGCGCGCCGGTGCCAAATTCGCGGCTTACATAATCATCCGCAATGACCGGGACCTGGCGTCCGAGAATCGGTACGAGAACGGTCTTGCCGATGAATTTCTTGTAGCGTTCGTCTTCCGGATGAACGGCTACCGCGGTATCGCCGAGGATGGTCTCGGGACGGATAGTCGCCACCGGGATAAATTCGTCTGAATCTTTCAGCTGGTATTTGAAATAATAAAGTGTCACTTCCTCATCACTGTACTCGACCTCAAGGTCGGAGACCGCAGTCTTCAGACCGGGAGACCAGTTGATCAGCCGCGGTCCGCGGTAGATCAGGCCCTTTTCGTAGAGTCGGACAAATGCCTCGCGCACTGCCCGGGAGAGCCCTTCATCCAAAGTGAACCGCTCCCGGGTCCAGTCGCAGGAAGCGCCCAGCCTGCGGATCTGATTCGTGATCATGCTGCCGTATTTCTTCTTCCAATCCCACGTGCGTCTGATAAATTCTTCGCGGCCGAGTTCCTCGCGCGTCACTTCCTCGGTTTTGAGCAAATGACGCTCCACCATTAACTGGGTGGCGATCCCCGCGTGATCAGAGCCGGGTACCCACAGGGATGGGATTCCCTTCATGCGGTGGTACCATAGATACGGTTCTCCGTGGTTTTGAAATCGTACGCTTTCGGTAATTCATATTTGGCCATTCAGTCTCCTGGCTCCAGGCGAATCCCGGAACTGTCCTGGATTAAAACAAGAACACTCCGTCCAACTTGAGGACGAAGCGTTCGCTCCGCGGTACCACCTCATTTCGCCTTGCGGCGCACTCTGTAGCTGACGATCATCAGCCTATGCGATAACGGGCATTCCCGTGACGGTCTACTTGGCCGCGGCCTTTCTTCGTCATTGTTCCCAGGCGACATTCAGCTGCTTTGCGCTGCGGAGGCTTCCAACCCAAGGCCATCCTTCTCTATCAGCGTACTCGCTGCTTACTCCTCCTGAAGTGCCGAGAATTATACGAGCCATGGCAACTGAAGTCAAGGAAACAATTTGCACCTGTACGTATATCCCCCGCTGAGTCTATTGGGGGGCCCTCCACAAATTAGACATCTTCTGAAACACAAGAGAAGGGGAAAAGTCCGTTCGATAAAAACCTTATTCTGGAAAAAGGAAAGTGACTCCCAGCACAGTTCTTCCTTCCCTACCCTGCTCCGAATAGTCGCAGGAGAAACGGCATGACGAGCACAAAAAGTATGTTGAAGATGACAAGATAAAACAAAAAATTCTTCTGAATCTTCGGCGTGGTTTTTTCCAAATACGCCTGCCCGGGATTCTTTGGATTGTAATAAACGGCCACATCCTTTTCCTTCGGGTAGCGCGCTACGATCTGCTGTGCATATTCAAGTCCACTATCCTCGACAGTGCCCGGATTGATACCGCTGTAAGTATAGGGCTTTCCATTGACCTCATACTTATAAAACACCCACGGCCTCTCTGACTTCTGACGTGGTTTGGAAATTCGGGACTCTGTGATCCTGCCCGGCACGGAGGGCCAATTCAATGAAGCCTGGATAAGATTATGGTTATACCAGAGCAACACCATAACAAAAATGTCGAAAGCAGCCAGCCCAATGAGGTAGAACTGAAAGGACGTAAAGAAGGAACCCATGATATTCTCCAATCAATTGAAATGGATGACAGACCGTAGACCGAGGTGATTCTCGTGCCAATTGGTCTTTCCGCAAATACCCCCTTGGTCCTAGATTCGCAGAGGTCACAAACTCACCGACAAATCGCGGGGTACTCCCATACGGGCAGGGGGATCCCCAATAAAGGCGAGAAAAAATGAACTTGTTTGTTTCTTTCATGGCTTCAAGAGCGGCGAGCTTGACATCCAGCGGATACGGATTTGCGACAGCTTCCCGGACGGAGTCCGGGGAAGGGACCCAGGGTTATGGGACGCCCGCCACCGTGGGTTTCCAGACTTCCAAATTCCATTGCTCACTGCTTTGAGGCATGAGAACCGTGAGTGAGTCCACGCGGACATAGTATTGGGCGATATCAGAAGGCACAAAAAAGTTTTCACCCTCGCTGATGATGATCGCATCGTAGTTTCCGCGGGTCACTGAATTGTGAATCGAATCCTTGAACTGTTTTCCGGCAGCCTTTACCTCATCATAATTCGGCCCGATCAACTTATCGTCTGGGTAAGGCTTCACGTGATAAAAATATTCAGTCTGGCCGGAATCAACCGGCTGTAATCCGATCCGGACCATTTCGGATGCGATCACGGGGGAATTCAATATGTTTTTTGATTGGTCGACATATTGAAAGAGCCTTGCCCACGCCATTGAGTCCTTTTGCTCAAGCAGAGCCGGTTGGAACCAGATCAAGCCGAACAGGATCATATTGAAGAGAAGCACGCCCGGCGCGAGAAGGGCAAGGCGGGTGCGAGGTTGTAGGGCCTGAAGCAGCCAGAGAAAGAACGGGATCACCACGATCTGGAAGAGATAGGTCAGAATGCCCCCGGAATATTGACCCAGGATCAGGCAGAAGGCCAGGAAACAAACCAGGAAGAAGAAGGCAAAGTAGCTGACAGACGACGCAACCAACGGTTGATCGAGGGCGCGCAGATCGATGCGGGGAAGGGCGGAGGGGCGCCATGCCGCTGCTGCACTCAGGACGAGGACCAACAGACCCAAAACGATTGCCGGATAGAATTCCCGGAGCCACTCCACCAGTTGCACCGTGAGGATCGCCACGGAAGACTTTGTGTTGGATTCATTGCCGATGAAGGTGTCAATAAAGTAGTATTTCAGATAATACCGGACGAACAGATACGAAAGGACGAACAGGACCCCGAACGAAAAGCTGTAGAGCAGCCCCTTGCGTTTGGAAACAAAGACAAATACGTATGTGGCAACAATGCCAAAGGATAGGACGAAATAGGGCTTTGTGTAATACAGAATCACACTGAGAACGGCGCTGAGAATGAGGGCTGAGGGATCAAAGCGGCGCAGGAGGGGAATGAGAACCGCCGCCAGAAACAGAAATTCCCCCAACGCACCCGGGAAGGCACCCAGGCCTCCCCGGCTGAGCAGGGCCATGCCGACAAACACCCCGGAGGCAAAACCAAAATATCGATCCCCATATACTTGGATAATCGTGAAGGCGACCAAAGCACAGGAAAATAGTATGAACAGCAGATTGATACTCCGATAGACGGCGAGGGTATTCCCGAACCAAGCCGCAAAGGGGAAGGCGACCAGGTTGTATACGATCCCATAATTATTGAAGGCCAGCGGCTGATAGGCCGATGAAAACGGATTCCCCCCGCGCAATAGCACTTGGGTCAGCAGCTGAGCCGCTCCTTCACGGTATTCAATTTGATAAGGCATGGAGATCGTCACAAAGGCAAAATAGATCAGCCAGGCCGTCAAAATGAGCATAGCCCCGAGGAAGATCCAGTGCAGAAGGCGCGTGGCCCTCGTGCTATCGATTTGATCGAGTAAATACGTACGGGATCGATGAAACAGTGAACCCAGCATGCTTCGTATGATACCTCGCTCCGGACAAAGCCTGCCGGGGTTAGCGCACAAATTATTTTCTAAGCGGGGAACAGCTTAGATGGTTGTTCTTCTTGCGTACTTGAAAAGAAAAATGACCAGCCCGATCAATAATCCCAAGAAGGCTGGTCCAGCGAAGAGCAGGAACATGGTTCCATAGGAATCTCCCGGAGAGCTTTCGGCCGCGGTTCCTGCACCGAGAGCCGCGGCGAGCGTCAGCAGGATCATCTGGGTGATCTGGGCCAGGACAAACGCGCGTCCGGCGAATGCAGTCAGCGAGCCAACCAAAATGGTAAGCCCAACCGCAGCCAAATAAAAAACATAGGTGGCGATGGCAAAGCCGCCGCTTTGTTGATACGAATCGAGTGTCGCAAGCAAGAGCAGCATCGAACCCAGGAACAAAATCAGCGTGAGAACGAAGCTGACCACCCGCAAGACCTTTAAGACCGGGGAATAATTGGTTGGGTCGGACAACGCAGATTCGTCCCGCTTTCCCGATTTTATTCGGGCGCCCCGGGAAGTACAAGGGGGCTGGAAAGAAATGGATGGTCGACGACCTGGACCGGCCAGTGATAAGCCTCTGAGATGAGTTCCGCTGTGAGCACCTCACGCGGTGTGCCAACTGCCTGGATTCGGCCCATCACCAGCAGCGCTACCCGACCGGCATAGCGGGCGGCGAGGTTGAGATCGTGCAGGGCGATCAGAACCGCAAGCCGGTCGGCTACAGCCAGGTCATGAACGAGTTCCAGCAGACTGACTTGATATTGCAGATCCAGGTGCGCTGTCGGCTCATCCAGCAGCAGGATCGGGGTGGATTGGCACAGGGCCCGCGCGAGTAGAACGCGTTGTGCCTCGCCTCCGGAGAGTTCACCGACGCGGCGCTCCGCCAGCTCTAGAGCCTGGACACGTGCGAGTGCCGCTCGTGCAATTTCTTCATCTGCAGCGGATGGCTGACCCAGGAGTCCGAGATACGGAGTTCGACCCATGAGGACCGTTTCCCAGACTGTGAATGCCGGGGGAAGAGAAACCGCCTGCGGCACTACCGCCAGATATTTTGCCCGCTGCATGGCCGAAAGAAGTGCAAAGTCATCGCCATGTGTGTGAACTTGTCCATTCCTGATTGGAATAACGCCGCTCACGGCACGCAGTAGTGTGGATTTTCCCGAACCATTCGGACCGATCAATGCCACGACCTCGCCCGAGTGGACCTCGAGCGAAACCTCATGCAGCACGCTCCGCGCGCCATAATCAACCGATACGTTCTCTATATTTAACATGTCTTTTTCAAATTGCGCCGCGCTCATGCGTCGGTCACCAAAATCCCTGGTTCTTTGCTGTTCGGAGTACCCACAGAAAAAAGGGTGCGCCGACCAGGGCCGTGATGATCCCGACCGGAATTTCCTGCGGGGCCAGGAGGATACGCGCGATCACATCGGAAACGATCAAAGCCGAGGCTCCTCCTATGATCGAGAGACGGACCAACTGGCGGTAGTCCGGGCCGAACTGTAGGCGCATCACATGCGGAACGATCAGCCCGATAAATCCGATGATCCCTGAAAATGCCACCGCAGCCGCGGTCGAGAGCGAGGCCGCGATCAGCAGAATCGTTTTCGCACGGGTCACATTGAGACCGAGCTGCTGCGCCTGTTCATCCCCAAATTGCAGCAGATTCAGCGCATACCCGCTGAAGGCCAGGACTCCCAGACCAATCACCAGGTATGGCAGCAGGGCCAGGACCGCGGTCCATCCGGACTGGCTCGCTCCGCCGAGCAACCACCCAATCGCGCGGCGGAGTTCACCGGTTGACCGTAACATCAAGAAGGATGTCAACGATGTGGCAAACGACGAGAAGGCAACACCCGCCAGGATCAAATTCGTGGTCGGAACGGTTTTTCCCACGCGTGCCAGGGAATAGACAATGAAAACTGTCGCGAGGCCTGCTAAGAATGCAGCCAGAGGGATGGCCAGGAGTCCCCAAAAAGTATAGGGCCATTGGATGTTCATCGCGATCACGGCTCCCAGCCCGGCCCCGGATGCCACTCCGATCAAAAAAGGATCGGCGAGCGGGTTACGGAAAAGTCCCTGATAGGCCGCCCCGCTGCCGCCCAGGGCCATACCGGTCAACGCGATCAGGACAGTCCGCGGCAGGCGGATATCCCAAAGAATCGCCTGCGCGGTCTGGCTGCCTCTCCCGATCAGGGCCTGCCAGAGCTCGGCCGGGGTGAGAAATACCGAGCCCACGGCCATGCTGAGAAACAGCATGATTCCGAGAACCACGAACGAGAAAACATATGGCCGCGACTTCATATGATGAAGAGGTGGTGAAGCATGCTTCACCACCTCAAGGTTATTTAAATAATTCTGGATGGAATAGTTTTGCCAGTTGTTCCAGCCCATCGACCAGGCGCGGACCGGGACGGCTCACCAGATTATCGTCAAAGGTATAGATCATTCCGCTCTTTACAGCCGCAATGCTCTGCCAGCCCGCACGGGCTTTGACCGCCTCGGGGGTCACGCCGTAGAGGGAGTCGCCCAGGACGATGATCGATGGGTTCAAGAATACTACCTGTTCCAGACTCACCTGCGGATACTGATCTTTGAGAGTCGAGCCCACATTCACGCCGCCCGCGCGCGCAATGAGCAAGTCAATGAACGTTCCAGGTCCTGCGGTATACGGTTTGTTGGCATCGGTGGCGTCGATCTCATAGAATGCAGTCGGCTTTACACTCACTCCCGCCAGTTTCGAGTCGACCGCCGCGACCCGCGCTTTGAGGGAGGCAACCAGATCGTCGGTAGGATGCCCGGTGATCTGGCCGAAGAGCTGCAGCTGCGCGTACATCTCCTCCAACGTGGTCGGGTTTTTCAGGTAATAGACGGTCAGGCCCAGGTCCTGAAGCGATTTGAC
>WNFI01539552.1_pt1 | contig 10903 bp, 6 predicted proteins | sample 5400471 | NCBI WGS metagenome assembly WNFI01 (sample SAMN13153348, study PRJNA577476) | soil metagenome | isolation source: 100 cm saprolite on Douglas fir-dominated hillslope | place: USA:California | collected 2013-09-17 | reverse complement strand
GGCAGCGCGGGCCCGCCTGCGCAGTATCGGCCAGGACCTGAGCCACACCGGTCCTCGTTCTTTCGCGACCTGCGCCTGGTGTGGGCCGAGCACGACTTCAGGCGGCTGTTCTCGACGCGGCTGATTTCGCAGACCGGTGACGGGTTGTTCACGGCGGGACTGGGCGGTTATGTCTTTTTCAACGCAACGAACTTTCCGAACCCGGCCTCGGGAGCGGCCGCGTTCGCCGTCCTGTACCTCCCTTACTCGCTGATCGGACCGTTCGCTGGGGTCTTCATCGACCGGTGGTCACGGCGGCAGATCCTGGTCCGAGCGGCGCTGCTGAGGTCGGTTTTCGTGGTCATCACTGCCGGGCTCGTCGCGTCCGGCAAGCTCGGCGTCCCGTTGTATGTCGGGGTGCTCGCGGTGCTGGGCGTGAACAGGTTCTTCCTGTCCGCGCTGTCCGCGTCATTGCCGCATGTGGTCGCCGAGGACAAGCTGGTCATAGCGAACTCCGTATCCCCAACGGCCGGCGGCATCATGGCCGCCATCGGCGGACTGGCCGGCCTCGGGGTGCATGAGGCGTTGCACGGCGGCCAAGGCGAATACGCGGCGACGTTGCTGGCCGGAGGGTGTTGTTACGTGATCGCGGGCGCGGTCAGTGCCACCATTCCGCGAGACTTGCTCGGCCCGAGCCGTGGCCAAGGCGAGCGCACGCGCGGCACCATCCGGTCCGAGCTGGCCACTGTGCTGGCCGGCCTCGTCGCCGGGGCCAGGTACATCCTGGCGCGGCGCCGACCTTCGGCGGTGCTCGCCGCTACCGGCGCGAACAGGCTCTTCTACGGCATCTTGTTCCTTATGTCCATCCTGCTCTACCGGAACTACTTCTACCGGGCGGAAGGAGCCAACAAGGCGCTCGGTCACTACGCGGTCCTCACCGGCCTCGTAGCCATCGGTTACGCGACAGCGGCATTCGTGACGCCCGCTGCCATCCGCCGGATGAGCAAGGCTGCCTGGATTACCGCGCTGCTTGTCGCGGGCGCGGTCGTGACCGGTGTGCTAGGGACATTCTTCAGCCAGGCCGGCTTCCTGGTCATCGGTTTCTGCCTTGGCCTGGTCGGCCAGGGCATAGCGATCTCCGCGACGACGATCCTGCAGGAGGACGTCGGCGACGATTACCGCGGTCGGGCTTTCTCCTTCTACGACATGATGTTCAACATCCTGTTCGTCGCCGGAGCGGCCATCAGCGCGGCGTTCATGCCGGTGACGGGCCGGTCTGACGCGCTGATCGGCGCGGTAGCAGTCGGCTATCTGGTAAGCGCCGCAGGGTACTGGCTGCTGAGCCGGCACGCCACCTGACGCACCTGCCACCGCAGGCGCAACCTGAAGCACTTGCCGCTGTTCGCTCAGCCGCCGACAGCGATTGCTGCGGCCAGGCTACGTTCCGCCTGTCTCGTCGCCCGGCACGTCAAGGCCTTGCGACCTGGCCCAGCGCAGCAGCGCCTGGATGGCGGCATCCCGGTCGAGCGGGCCGTTCTCGATCCGAAGCTCCAGCAGGTGCTTGTAGGCGTGCCCGACGGTCGGTCCGGGCGGGATACGGAGAATTTCCATGATCTCGTTGCCGTCCAGGTCCGGCCGGATGCTATCCAGTTGCTCGCGCGCGGCAAGCTCGGCGATCCGCGCCTCGAGGTTGTCGTAGGCGCGCTCGAGCCGCTGCGCCTTCGCCTTGTTTCTCGTGGTGCAGTCTGCCCTTGTCAGCGCGTGTAGCCGAGTCAGCAGGGGCCCGGCATCGGTCACGTACCTGCGCACCGCCGAATCGGTCCACTCGCCGTCGCCGTAACCGTGGAAACGCAAGTGCAGTTCGATCAGCCGCGACACGTCGGCGACGACCTCCTTCCGGTACCGCAGCTGCGACAGTCGCTTGCTAGCGATCTTGGCGCCCACCGCCTCGTGGTGGTGGAACGCGACCCGGCCGTCCGGCAGCTTGGACCGCGTCTTCGGCTTGCCGACATCGTGCAGCAGCGCGGCGAGCCTGAGAACGAGATCGTGCTCCAAGCCGTACCTGGCTTCTAGCTCGATGGCCTGGCTCAGCACCGTCAGCGAGTGCTGGTAGACGTCCTTGTGCCGGTAATGCTCATCCGACTCCAGCCGCAGTCGCGGGATCTCGGGCAGCACCTGCTCGGCTACGCCGGTCTCGACCAGCAGCTCGATGCCAGCCGCGGGCCCGCCACGCAGGGGCGATAGCAGCAGCTTGGTGAGCTCACCCTGGATCCGCTCGGCCGAGACCTTCGGCGGGGTAAGCAGCCCGGCCAGGTCGGTCATCGCCTGCCGCACCTCGGGCGCTGCCCCGAACCCGAGCTGCGCGGTGAACCTGGCTGCCCGAAGTATCCGCAGCGGGTCATCGGTGAACGAGGTCTCCGGCGCGCCCGGCGTACGCAGTACCTTGCGCTGCAGGTCAGCCAGTCCGCCGAACGGATCGACGAGCTGGTGGCTCGGTAGCAGGGCAGCCATCGCATTGACTGTGAAGTCGCGCCTGGACAGATCCTCTTCCAGCGACACATGATCGTGCCCAACATCCGGCTTGCGGGACGTCGGCTCGTAACTCTCGCTCCGGTAGGTGGTGATCTCGAAGATCGAGTCCGCCTTGCGCAGGCCCACCGTGCCGAAGTCGATGCCAATCGTCCAGACCTGGTCGGCCCAATCGCGAGTCACTGCCAGGATCTGGACCGGCCGCGCGTCGGTGGTCAGGTCCACGTCTCTGGACTTGCGTCGCAGGAACGCGTCCCGCACGACCCCGCCGACCAGGGCGAGCTCATGCCCGGCCGCGGCGAACAAACCGCCGAGCTCGTCGGCAACCGGCGGCACGGCCGAAAGCAGCGCGGCCGCGGCAGCGGCACGCAGCTGGCGCTCGTTCGTGGGTTCTGGATCTGGCACGGGCATTGAGGATAGGTGCTGGCGTAACCTGTTTACGGACCGGGAACCGAATGAGACCCGGGGGGACCTGTCGCAGGATACTGCCGTCGCGTACCGCCGGCTCTCATCGCCGTGCGGTGCCTCAGGTACTCCGCGATCGGCAATAGCATTCTGGGCATGCCCTCGCTGCCCGGATATCACCCGTCCTCAAGCCCGGGACCTGCAGCAAGACATGGCGCGAGAGTTGTGAGGCGAGCCGGTTGTGCCGCGGCTGCCGCTATCACGCTGGCCGGCCTCGCCGCCCTGCCGGCCGCTCTGCTACTGGCCAGCACTGACGCCGCCGCGGCCACCTCGCAAGGCACCACGGCTACCCAGGGAGCCACCACCCAGGGCGGCACCACCGAGGGCGGCAGCTCGCCCGCTGCCGTGGCCATAACCGGCATGAACCCGCAGTGGGCGGGCCCGAGGTCGGCGATCACGATCTCAGGATTGCTCACGAACACCTCGAAGACGCCGGTCAGCGGTCTGGTCGTGCAGCTGTACGCGTCCGCCACCCAGGTCGGCGCCATCGCCGAGATCACGCCCGGCACGGTGCCCTACACCGACCTGGCCAACATCGGGCAGCTGCCCGGCAGCCAATGGCGCTCGGGCCGGCTGCAGCCGGGCCAGTCAGTCCGCTGGCGAATCCATTTCCGGGCCAGCAAGATCGGCATGACGATGTTCGGCGTCTACCCGGTTGCCGCGGTGGCGGCGAACCGCGCCGGCGTGGTCCTCGGCGCAAGCACCAGCTACCTGCCCTTTATGCCGGGCAAGAAGAGCCCGTACTCCCGGCCGAAACCAGAGCGGATCTCGTGGCTGTGGCCGCTGATCGACAAGCCGATGCTCGGGCCACCCTGGCAGAACGTCTGCAAGGGCCCCCAAGCGAAAGCTCTGGCGCGGAGTCTGAGCTCGGGCGGCCGGCTTGCCAACCTCGTCGCAGTGGGTCAGCGCGGCGCGGCCGCCGCGACTGCCGCATGGCAGGCAGCGGAACTGGCCGGCCAGTCAGTGCGAAGCAAGGCCGTCCGCACCGAGCCGTCCCAGAGCCTGGCCGGGCTAGACGGCATCACCTGGGCCGTTGATCCCGCCCTGCTTGCCAATGCCAAGGCGCTCACGACATGCCGGTCGACGGCTCCGGGACTGGCCGAGGCGGCGGCCGCCTGGCTGGCGTCCGTCGGGACAGCTACGGCCAACCAGCCGCTGTTCGTCCTGCCTTACGGCGACCCGAACGTGGTTGCGCTGATCCGGCAGAACCACCAGGATGACGTGAAGAACGACTACCAGAACGGCAGGGACGTGGCTTCGCGGATCCTGCGCCGTGATGTGTCGCCATCAGCTAGTCACCCAGCCGACCTGTCCGCTCAGACCGCGGCCATTGCCTGGCCGGCCGGCGGCACCGCTGGTTACGCCACGATCGAGAACCTGGCCAGCTACCAGGTTCGGGTCCGCACCATTGTGCTGAGTCGCTCCGCCCTCCCGCAGGCGCCCAGTACCGTCGTGCAGACGCCGAATGGGAGCGGCGGCTCCTCGACATTGCTGCTGGCCAACGACAGCCTGGGCGCTCTACTCAGCTCGGCGAGCAATGCGCACGGCGCTGCGTTTGCGACGTCGCAGGCTTTCCTTGCGCAGACTGCGCTGCTGGCTGCGCAACAACCCGGCCAGCCGATTGTGGTTGCGCCGTCGGCCCGCTGGAATCCGTCGGCAAGCCTGGCTACCAGCGTGCTCGCCGCGACGGCCTCGGCACCGTGGCTGAGCCCGGTCAGCCTGACGGCCCTGGCTAGCGGGACGTCAGCTCCCCAGGTCAGCCCGCCCCAGGACAGCCCAAGTGAGCCCTCCTACCCGAAGCAGGAGCTCAGCCGCCTCAAGGTGGTAGGCCAGCAGATCTACCAGCTGGAAAGCATGCAGGCCATCCACGACACCGATCTGTACCTGGCCCTAGGGGCTATCGAGTCGTCGGCGTGGGACGGCAAGTCGCGGGCAACGGCGTGGGCCATGCTGCACACGGTGGCGGTCCAGGTGGCCAGCCAGCAGGGCGCGGTTCACATTGTGGCGGGCAAGGCCGGCATCCGCGTCACCCTGGGTGGCCTCAAGGGCACCGTGCCGGTCTCGATCGACAACCCCCTCGGCTTCGCCGTCACGGTGAGGCTGCGGCTTAACTACAACCAGGCAACCGGCGTCAAGATCGTCGCGGATCCAGCGGTCGTGACGATCTCGAAAAATAGCTCGCGGGCCATCAAGCTGCACGTTCAGGCCACAGAGGTCGGATCAACGACTCTGACGATGCGCCTGGAGAACTCCAGCGGCCAGCTGCTGGCGTCATCGGGAGCGGCGCGGATGACCGTGCAGGCGACGCAGGTAGGTGTGCTCGGAGTGATCATCTTCGCCTGCGCCCTCGGCGTGGTCCTGATCGCGTCGGCGGCCCGCGCGGTGCGGCACGGGCGGCCCGTGCCAGCCGATGCGAGTACGCCGCGGGATCGCGCGAAACCTGATGGCATGGGTAGTGACCAGCTGGGCAATAAGGTCACCGGCGGCGAGCGCGCGCCCAGCGACGCCCTCGAAGAAGGCGAAGTGGCGGCCGAACCGGCTACCGTCGTGCCTGAGCGCAACGAGTTGGGCGCACCCCGCCCACCCGGCCTGTGACAGAGGGAGACCGATTGACCACCCCCGAGTCCGAGCCTGACCCGTACGCGGGCGACGAACCGCAGAGCTGGCGTGCCCAGCCTGTGGTACCGGGCTGGACCGCGGGGCAGGACTGGTACGCGGGCCCGAATTACGACGACACCGGCTGGCAAATCGATCTGTCGAATGTCGACTGGGGCGACGACGCCAGATACGACCAACCGGCACCTCCCGACGCTACGTTCCGCTATGAAGGTCGACAGCATCAGGGAGGTAACGGGGTCCGTCCTTCGCCGGCCGACTATGACTGGCCAGCCGATGATCGGGCTAACCGCCGGGACGACCGGTCCGGTGGCCGGCACGCTCGCGGTGGCCGTGCCGGGGTCGACCCGTTGCCGCCTAGGCCGCCTGGCTACCGCACTGGGCCGGCCAGCGGCCCAGTCTGGGAGGAGCCGCCGTCCGACGACTCGGCGCGAACCGGCCGCGAGTCAGCTAACTGGGACTACGGGGACCGCGGCCCTGACCGCCCGCCGACGGGCCGAGGTGTCCGAGACGGATACAGGCCGGACCCCGGCCGGTCCGATGGCTACGAGCCCGGCGGCTACCCGCCCGGACCGGAGACCCGACGCGGACCCGACGGGCTCCGCCGGCCGGACGGGCAACGGGGACCCGATGGATTCCGCCGCCCAGAAGGCCAGCGGCCGGCCGGGATGCGCCGGGTCGGCTCGCGTCCGCCGTCGGGCTACGCTGGCGCGCCGAGGCCTGGCGGGGCCAATCCTGGCGTTGGCCGGGCTGGCCCTGGCGGGACCGGGCTGGCCAGCCCTGGCGGCGCGTACACCGACACCGCCGACGGATATTCGGTCCGGCCGACCAGGCCGGGGACCAGACCGCTGCCATCCGGGCGTCGTCGCGACGATACGGGCACGATGTCAGTCGTCAGGTCGACCAGTGTCATGGCGGCGGGCACGCTCGCGTCCAGGCTCACCGGGTTCCTGCGGACACTTATACAGGCCTTCGCGCTCGGCGGCGCGGTTCTGTCGGTGGCCTATAACACTGCTAACACGCTGCCCAACGTCATCTACAACCTGGCCCTGGGCGGCATTCTGACCAGCGTCATCGTGCCGTTGATCGTCAGCGCGGCCAGGCGGGATACGGATGGCGGCGAGGCATACGACCAGCGCATGTTCACGCTGATCACCATCGCCCTGCTAGGCATTACGATCATCGCAACGATCGCCACAGTCCCGATTGCCGACCTCTACAAGGGTGGCATCAGCGACAGCCACGGCAGCAACCAGCTGCATCTGATGATCATTTTTGCCTACTTCTTCATCCCGCAGATTTTCTTTTACGGGATGAGCTCACTGATTAGCGCCATCCTCAACGCGCGTGGCAGCTTTGCGGCGCCAATGTGGACGCCCGTCGTCAACAACTTCGTCGTTATCGCAATACTGGGCATGTACATGGCCATAATTAGCGGCGATCATCCGAATCCGAGTTCGGTTAAACATGGCCACATTCCCATTACGTCCGGTCAGGTCGCTCTGCTCGGGATCGGGACGACCATCGGCATCGTCGCTCAGACTGTCGCGCTCGTGCCATCAATGCGCCGGGTCGGCTTCCGATGGCAGCCCAGGTTCGACTTCCGCCGGGTTGAAGCTAGCGAGATCGGCCGCATGGCCGGCTGGATGCTCTGCTACATCGCGACCACGCAAGTGGCCTTCCTTGTCACGACCAATGTCGCGAACACGGCAAGCGCTGGCTCTGGATTCACCGCCTACACCTACGCCTGGCAGCTGTTCCAGATGCCGTACGCGGTCGTCGGCATTTCGGTGATCACTGCGCTGCTGCCCAGGATGAGTACGCACGCCTCGGAACGGCGGTACGGCCTTGTCCGGCATGACTTTTCCGCCGGCGTCCGGCTCGCGGGCGCAATTGTCGTGCCATCGTCGCTCGTGCTTGCCGCGCTTGGGTCCCCGCTGGCTAGGGTGCTATTCGCGCACGGCCACTTCACCCCAGCCCAGGCCCATGGCACGGGTATTGTCTTCGCGGCGTTCTGCCTCGGCTTGCTGCCGTACATGCTGTTCCAGCTTCAGCTGCGCGTCTTTTACTCGCTGCGTGACAGTAAGACTCCGGCAATCATCGGGCTGGCCACAATGATCATGAACATCGCGGCTAACTACGTCGCACTGTCAGTGCTCCACGGCTACAACGTGGTCGTAGGCCTCGGCGTCGGCTTTGGCCTCGCCAACCTGCTGGGCGCGGTGCTGGCATGGCGGATCCTGAGCCGGCGCCTGCGCGGGCTAGACGGCTGGCGGATCGGCCGGTCTCTGGTCCGGATGCACGCCGCTACGCTGCCAGCCGCGCTGATCGTGATTCTCGTCAGCTTGCTGACTGCAAACCCCTACGTCATAGTGATCATCGGCGGCGGCCTGGCGGTACTGCTGTACCTGGCATTCGCCAGGGCGTTGCGCATCGATGAGCTCACGAGCGTGACCCGTACTCTCACGTCCAAGCTGCGCCGATGACGGGCAAGCCTACGTCTCCGGCCGGTAACGGTTTGCCGCTGGCGGGCTACGCGCCCTGCCGCCGGCTCGCGATGCGCCTTAGCATGGAGGCCAGCGCGTCATTGTCTCATCTGAGACTGTTGACCACCTACGGCCCGCGAGGGGAGGTTCGAGGGCGGGCGCGCGCCCTTGAACCACGATCATGAGCACGTTCACGTCAGAACCGGGTACCAGGCTCGGCGGCCGGTACCGGCTAGAGGACCGGCTCGCCGCGGCCGGTGGCTGGGCTGCCTGGAAGGCGATTGACGAGATACTGGCCCGGCCAGTCAGCGTGATCACTTTTGCCGCCGGATTTCCGCGGTTGCAGCAGGTGGTCACCGCTGCCCGGGCCGCTAGCCGACTGACCGACACCCGGCTGACGCAGGTCTTCGACGTTGAGGATGACTGGGATCGCGCCTACATCGTGCTGGAGTGGCCAATCGGCGATACGCTCACCGATCTGCTGGGGGTCGGCCCAATCGAGCCGCTGGCCGGTGCCCGAATTGTCGCGGAAGTTGCCGCCGCGCTGGCTGGCGCTCACGCGGCCGGCCTCGCGCACCTGTGCCTACGGCCAGACTCGGTGCGCTGGACCGCGGGCGGCGGGGTCAAGGTCACCGGGCTCGGCATCGACGCCGCGCTCTCTGGCATTGCTGCCGACGATCCCGCCATGGCCGATACTCAGGGTCTGGGTCAGCTGCTGTACGCGGCCCTTACCGGCCTATGGCCAGGCCCTGACTATCCCGGCCTGCCTGCGGCGCCGATAGCCGATGGCCAGCTCAGACGTCCTCGGCAGGTCCGGGCGGGCGTGCCAACGGCGCTTGACGAGATCGCCGGCCGGGCGCTCGCAATGCCGGGCCGTGATGGCCAGACTCCGTTCACATCTCCGTCACAGCTGGCCGGCACCCTGGCCGCGGTCATACCGCCCGTACAGGTCCCCCCGGCATCGGCAGCGGGCCGAGATCCCCGGCGCGAAGCCGACCGGCTGGCCACCCAGACCCGGCACCAGCCGAACCGCGGCTGGCAGGAAGAAACCGACCGCCAAGGCGGGAGCGCACCACAGCTCCGGGGCTGGCCATGGCTCCTCACCGTCAGGCAGCCCGAGCACCAAGGTAGTCGTGCTAACGCCGGCCTCAGCTTCAGGCTTCGATCCGCTCAACCGGCAGGACTCCGGGAACGAGAACACGGCGCAGGCCCACTACGTACTCAACGGAACCGGGGGCAACTGGAGCACGCAGGACTACACCACCGCCTACTTCGGCCGCATCAAGGCCGGTGTCGGCCTCATCCTGGACATGGGCAAGGCGGTCCAGGTAAAGACGGTAAAGGTGCAATTTGGCACCGCTCCGGGCGCGATAGTGAAGATCGAGGTCGGCAATTCGAACGACAGGACCGCTGCGAATCTGGGTTCTATGCAGACGGTCGCCGGGCCCTTCAGCGTCTCCGGTAGTACCACCTTCACCATCACCCACCCGGCATCCGGACGGTACCTAGTGATCTGGTTCACCAAGCTGCCGCTGGATCCCAAGCCGTTTAAACCCCAATACCCGTACGCCGCCCAGGTCTACAGCGTCTCGGTCCAAGGCATCGGCTGACGATTCACTATGATCGGTTTCACTGCCTAATCGCCGGTTCAGCGCTTACGGGGAGGCCAGCCCCGCACGTGGGCTGGAGACAGCCGGAGTACTGTCGGGCAGTCGCGAAAGTGTGTCCGATCAGCTACAGCAGGCTCGAAAAACGCGGGGGGAGGCAGCGAGACGGAGCCGCAAGACCACACATCCGGCCGGGTTCCGCTGCCCGAGCCGCGCCAGCCTGCCGAAGCTCAGTATCCCGAAGCGCCGGCCACGCAGGGCCGGGCGCCTTTTCTTCCTGCCGCCGGATCGCACGGCCGGGCCCGAGCGGACCTCGCGGCGTCCCAGGCCGAAGGCGGCCCATCGGACGCTGACCTGCTCCGCATGCATATCGACGGCGACTCCGACGCTTTCGGCACCTTGTTCAAGCGACACAAGGACCGGCTCTGGGCCGTAGCGATCCGGACGCTCGGGGACCCCGAAGACGCAGCCGACGCGCTTCAGGACGCCATGGTATCGGCGTTCCGGCGGGCATCCAGCTTCCGCGGCGATTCCGCGGTAACAACCTGGATGCATAGGATCGTGGTAAATGCCTGTCTTGACCGTATGCGCCGCCGAGCAGCCCGGCCAACCGCGAGCGCCTCGGACGAAGATGCGCTCGATGGCCTGGCCAGTGGGCGACCGCTGTCCGACCCATCCGGCACCACCGATACGGCCATGGACGTTATGGCGGCACTTCGGCAGCTGGTGCCCGATCAGCAAGCTGCCCTAGTTCTGGTGGACATGCTCGGTTACTCGGTCTCCGACGCCGCTCAGGTGCTCGGGGTCTCCGAGGGAACGGTCAAGAGTCGGGCTGCTAGGGGGCGGGCCCGGCTCGTGCCAAGGCTCGCCCATCTGCGGCCCGGTTCGGCCCCGAGCCAGGATAACCGGAACCGGCCGGCCAGCCAGCGCGTCCAACCTGCGCAGGAGGGGGGTGATGACACGCTGTGAAGCGTCATGCCAGCGCCGATGAACTGGCCGACCTTGCCGCAGGCGCCCTCAAGCCGCGTAAGGAAGGAAAGATCTCCGCGCACCTCTCAGGCTGCACCTACTGCACCGATGTCAGCAACCAGCTCGCCAATGTCTCAAGCCTGCTCGCCAGCGTGCCAGTCGCGCCCATGCCAGCGAGCCTGTCGAGCCGGATCGAGAGCGCGATTGCTGCCGAGTCCACGCAGCGGCTGGCGAGCGAGCCTGCGACTGAGG
>WNFI01659464.1_pt1 | contig 10905 bp, 12 predicted proteins | sample 5400471 | NCBI WGS metagenome assembly WNFI01 (sample SAMN13153348, study PRJNA577476) | soil metagenome | isolation source: 100 cm saprolite on Douglas fir-dominated hillslope | place: USA:California | collected 2013-09-17 | reverse complement strand
AGCCATTCGAATGTGCTTCAAGCTATCCGTCAAAAGCATTGCATCACCTTCGTAGAGTTGAATGTAGTCCTGAGACGCTGAGCCCGTCTCTAGGCCGATAGCGTGGCAGACTACGAAGGCGACGGCCTCCGCCTCAGTCTCTCTGCTCCGTTTCGAAGTGCTGTTGCGACGCTCGTCACGGTGCATCATTTCGTGCGCGAGTTCGTGCGCCAGAGTTGCGAATTCTTCAGCAGGGGACTGACCGGGCGACAACGTGATCTTGCCTCCGGCGGAAGTGCCCCGCGCCGGAGCGATCTCGTCTGAATACTCAAGAGCGATGGTTTGTTCCGCAACAAACTTCTCAAGGCGCTCACGGTACTCCCGAGGATCTCCATTCACGCTGCCGATTTCGGGGAGTTCCTGGCCGTCCGTTTGGCTGATGTCGAAGACGTAGGCGGCGCGAAATCCGACAGCCGTTGATGATTCATCCGTCTCGTTTTGTTCCTTGCTTGCATTCTTTCGCCGGACGATGGGAGCAAGGATCAGGATTCCTTTCTCGCCCTTCTTCACGAATCGCCCAAGCATGTGCCAAGCGTGAAAGCCTGCCACGTGGGTTGCGGTCAGCTTCTGTGATGCGATGAGCATCACGTTTCGAAGACTGTAGCGGTGGAATCGGCCAATTGCCGCAAGGTATTGCGTCAGGGTTTCGCTGCGGCCTTCATTAAGGGCTGCGATTAGCTGCTCGACGGCCTTGTTTGTGATTTGTTTGATTTGTTTGTAAACGCCACGATTCTCTTGTTTTTCCTGTCGCTTGTACCTGGTTTATTACTCGCGATCTTCTCGATCGCCGCGATCGCCTTCTTTGTCCGGCATCTGCTGAATACGCCCGACATGCTTCTCGCACTCGCGATCCTCCAGATCGTTCTCGGGATGCTTTGGTGGGGATGGACGCAGATTCCGCTGTGCTTCCGCGAGGCTATCCATAAAATGCTCCAGAGGAGGCGAGACCGTGAAAAAAAGTGAATGGTGGAACGTGATGAGAGATACGCAATTCAGGTTTCGATGATTTAACGGAGCACACGCAATCCTTGGGCTTTTCGCTTCTCGCCCTCGGGCAGAGCTGCCCGAGGCATTACCCGCCGACGCGATCATTCCGGTCACATAAGCAACAGGGTCTCAGTTTTTCCAACCTTCGATTCTTCCGTCACCTGCCTAAGCCAAGGGTCTTGGAACATCTCCACGGTCGCAGGGCCGTGCCCTCCGTAGGACGCCGCCTTTGTGATTATGCCCAATTGAGTCTCGTCGGATGGCACGAGCAAACGCGGGGTATTACATGATGCCCTGCCTTCGCTCCTCAAAGACCCGATCGAAAAGGTCCGTACCGAATTCCTCCAATTCTTGCACTGTCATATCTAGTTCGATGGCCATTTCTTCAAAATTCATACCTTTTGCAAGGCAATCGAGATATTGGGCTTCCAGGTCAGTGAACTGCATGGTCTCGCCTCGTGCGTAAGAGAGTGCTTTGCGATTCTACTCCTCAGTTGAGATTTTTTAGCATGTTCGGCTTCGTTCTCCAACTCGCCCCTCTATAAAAAATACACATAGCGTGGGAACCTGCAATACAGCCGGTAGCAAATTCGTTGTGTCAGGCGTACGAGAGGCGTACGATGCGCGAGTCAGAGGACCGAATCGGAAATTCCGGGTTAGATAAGCTTTCTATCCTTACCTCTGAAAGCAAGCAGAGAATCTGGGTTGGGCCCCTCCGGATCCGAGGGACTCCTGAAAAACTAGGCCGCGCCCACAAAGGGAGGTATCGCTATGTCGAACATGCTGACTGTTTTGGTGACCGGTGCAACGGGCAAGCAGGGAGGAACAGTCGCGCGCCTGCTGTTGAAGAAGGGCCACCGCGTGCGCGCCCTGACCCGCAAGCCTGACTCGCCGGCGGCGCAGGAATTGAAGCGGCTGGGCGCTGATCTCGCGACAGGCAACTTTGAAGACCGCGCCTCGAGACCCGCCAGGGCATCACCGTCGCCGACGCGGCAAAGGCGGCAGGCACGAGGCACCTCATTTTTACCTCGGTTGGCAGCGCCGATCGCAGTACCGGCATCCCGCACTTCGAGAGCAAATACAGGGTCGAGCAGCACATCCAATCTCTCGGCACCCCTCACACCATCATCGGCCCGGTCTTTTTCATGGAAAACCTGCTCAGCCCGGCGTGGCTGCCGGGTCTGCAGGAGGGCAAGCTGGCAATGGCTCTGCCAGCCTCGCGAGAACTGCAGCAGGTGGCGCTGGACGATATCGCCGGGTTCGCCGTGCTGGCGCTGGAGCGCCGCGAGCAGTTTCTTGGCAAGCGGTTTGACATCGCCTCCGACGAAGTCACCGGGAGCCGGGCAGCCGAGATTATCTCCCGCCTTTCCGGGCGCAAGATCGAGTATGTGGAACTCCCCATTGCCCAACTGCGAGCAGCGAACGAAGACTACGCCAAGATGTTCGAATGGTTTGACCGCGTCGGCTACAGCGCGGACACCGCCAGACTTCGCCGCGAATATCCAGAGGTGGGCTGGCATACCTTTGAGCAGTGGGCGAAGGCGCAGTCGTGGGGCGTGCTCAAGCAGGCCGCGGCCCGCTAAGGACGCAGGCCGACCAAAGTTCTCGCATTGCAGAGGGCTGAGGAGAGTCGCGAACCGCTATTTTTCTGGCGCGCCGGGTTTGCCAGCAGGCTGCTGCTTGTAGGTACAATCCGGCTCAAGGTTCCCCGCTACGCTCTGCCGGAGGGGAAGATTTCATTAGCCAGAAAATATTTTCCCTTGTCGCGGGCCTGAGCTTTCTCCTGATTGCCGTCATGCACGGTTTGAGGCTTGCCCTTAAGTGGGAAGTGGTTCTGAACGGCTGGTCAGTTCCGATGTGGGTAAGCGCCGTCGCGATTGTGATAGCAGCATGCCTGGCTTTCGAAGGCCTGAAACCGAGCAGGAGAAGTTAGAATCCGCCTCGCTCATTGGCGACCGGATACGCGCAATCCGTGAAGTAAAGAAATTTTCTTCTTGCAGGCTCCACAGAGAAAATCGTCCGTTGCCTCTGCGTACTTGATATCCGCAATTGACCTGCGTTAGCATCCCGGACAACGGCCCCGCCACAGCGAACCCCGACATTTGATCTCGGTGCAAGTTGCCGCGTGACCGATGAGACGCAGGCTGTATGCTGATGAAGCCGCGAAATTTCAGCGAAAGGAGAAACACGCATGGGAAGTCAAACCGCAACGGTACTTGTCCGCGCCCCGGAAACCCTTACGCTCTCTGCAGGCGATCCATTCGTTGAGCGTGCACGGGAGATCAATGAACTGATCGCACGCCGCGCCCACGAGTTGTTCGAGTCCAGGGGATGTGCGCACGGCCATGATCGTGAGGACTGGCTTACCGCTCTGTCCGAAGTCCTGCTTAACGTCCCGGTGGATATCACGGAGACAGAAACTGAACTCGCCATCCGTGCGGACGTGCCGGGATTCAGCGAGCAGGATCTCGAAGTGCGAATTGCGCCTCGCTCGGTGTGCATCACCGGCACGCGACAAGAGGCATCGGATCAAAAGGAAGGAGAGACCGTCTACTCTGAGCGGCGCTCAAACCAAGTCTTCCGTGTGTTGGATCTCCCCTCCCAAATCGACCCGGACAGGGTGAACGCGACACTCAGCGACGGCATACTTGAAATCAGGCTGCTGAAGGTTGGGATGGGCAAGAAAATTCCTATCCTCACTAAGGCTGCCGCAGCCTGATCGGTATCAGCCGGAGGACTAACTGCGTTCGAGCGGTCATTGCAGGCTGGCTCACGAGACGCTCGTGCTTCCGTCTGCAAGGAGAATTGTGATGCAAGAAGAAATTGCTTCCACTGCGGGAATTATCTGGCACGCCCTCAACGACCGAGCTGAATTGTCCCTGGCGAAGCTCAAGAAAGAGGTGAACGGCAAGACACCCGTCTTTGACTGGGCTGTCGGCTGGCTGGCCCGCGAGGACAAACTTGTGATCACACAAGAGAAGCGCTCGTTCCATATCTGGCTCAAGGACGCCCATACAAAAACGGCAGGCACCGCTTGAGCCAGTTTGTTTTCTTGAATTGGGCGATTGCAAGTCCCCTGTGGGATACTCACGCGATGCTCATCGGCGACCGCATCCGCGCGATTCGTTAAGCAAAGAACCTGTCCCAGGGTGACATCGAGAAGCGGTGCAGCTCGCTTCGTGTCTACATTTTGCAATCAGTTATCGGAATAATTATCAGATTGCCGGACCTTTAGTTGATTGAGAATGCGGCGTGGGCGTTATACCATTCGTCAATACTGAGCGTCCCCTCAGATGGCCAAAGGGGTGTTGGTGCCATCTCCGCTCAAAGCGAACAAGATCAAGGACGACCGGGAATTCGAGCGGCTGCTCTGCCTCGCCAGCATATTCCAGGCCTCCCAACGTCTACAACCAACCGGGGTCGGTGAGGCGCAGCGGCCTTCCCCCGCCCCAGATTTGCCGCATCAAGCCGCCAGGGCACCGCCTCCGTTACAATAGCGGCTAGCTCTGAAATGGCTTAACTTGCCCCAACGATTCGGGTGTCCCTCACCAAAATGCTTTGCAGCCTTATGATCAACAACTTGAGGCTGTTAGGCGTGTGCGTGATCCGGTATACCTTTCACCCATCTTTCGCCTCCTTCGTCTGATCGTTGTTCTGGCACGACGATCGTTGGGAAGTGCACAGTTTTGCGTTTTGAACTTGCCTCTTAACCATAAGAGGTTGCTCCGGATCGGAATCAGAACCAGAGCAGCTCGAGGGTTTCATTGGTCTGACCTGCCCCCTGAACGGGCGTGCCGGTTCGAGTCCGGCCCACGCGCATAAGTAATCTGTCGGAAAGCGGCTTGGGCAACGGGGATCAAAATTGACTCTTGATTTCCTTAACCTTAGATCTGAGGAGCACGGCCATTGCCAGTTGCAACGGAGCGTCGTCGCGCCCTTCGTTTTAAGCTCCAGTTGCCCCTTATTGTTCGCTGGACGCATGATTCTATAGTGCACGAAGCCGTCACCGTTTCCGATGACGTGTGCTCCTGCGGGATCTACTTCTTTTTGGGGGAGCGCGTCAACATCGGCACATCGATTGAGATCGTTTTGACGCTTCCTCACGAAATCACCCTCGCGGGCAAGCTGAGGGTGCGTTGCTTCGGGCGTATCCAGCGCTACGAGCTGAAAGAGGCAGAAGGCAGCAAAGCGGGCGTGGCCGTGTCGATTGAAAAGTACGAGTTTTTACGGAGCCACTGACGCTTTACGTAGAAAGTGTCTTCTTTCCACTAGCAGTGTTTCCACCTGCGGATTGGTCGTCCCAACATACGCTTGCGAAATCCAGATCTTGACGTTCGCTGATCCCGAGGCCTGGTTCCTTTTGATGCCGCCTCTTTACTACTTGGGCTTTACTACGCAACAAATTCCTGGACTGCGAGACAGCCAGGGAGCAGAATCCTCTCACGTCTCGCAAGAGCACGCGTCCCAGCTCGAAAATACCTGTAAGCTTGAACGAGGCAGGGCCGTTCCTTAGGTTGGGCACGGTCCTGAAAACTTGATAGGGCCAAACCTCGCGTGGGCGGCCGGGCCAGGAGGCGAGCATGAGACGGTTACCAGACAGGGTCATGGCAGCCCTCCTGGTCCTCTCAGGGTTAGCGCTGTTTACGGCCAGCCTCCGCGCCCAATCCACGTTCGTCTACGTCAACAATAGTCCCAATTTTCCCGGAGCGAATTCCGTTTCTGGCTTTTCCGCTGATGATAACGGGGCTTTAACGGCAATTGGTGCTTTTCCGACCTTAGGAAACGGCAATGGCGTTGGCTTCATCGCTTCGAACCGCATCACCACAACAGGAAACTTTCTTTACGCCTCCAACGACGGAAGCAATAACATCAGCGGCTTCTCGATCGATACCAGCACGGGCGCACTGACACTTGTTCCCGGTTCGCCGTTCGCTATCGGAGGTGGCGGCAGCCAAGGTATCTCCGTAGCCGCCACTCCCAATGGCCAGTTCCTGTACGCCGCTGCTGCTCTCGGCAACTTCATCTCGGCCTTCGAGATCGAGGCAAATGGAGCTCTCACGCTTGTCGCGGGCTTTCCGATCGCTGCCGGTGGATCACCAGATGGCATCGAGGTGTCGCCCGACGGCAAATTCTTGGCCGTGACTTTACCGGGCACCGGGGTAGCAATGTTTAGTATCGCCTCAGACGGAACGCTGACGCTGGTCACAGGTTCACCCTTCCCTGCCGGACCGGCGGCTGTGTCCGTGGATATCAACTGTGCGTCCAGCTTACTGTTCGCTGCAAATGGTTCCACTACCTCGACTACCGTCAGCGTTTTCACCATTGGTCCCGATGGTGTACTATCTGCTGTCGCGGGTTCACCGTTTACTTTCATCGGCGGACTCAATTCCGGTGTGAACGTGCTCAGTCCGGACGATCAGCATCTGTTTGTCAGCAACCAAGACAGCAACACGATTACGGCATTAAACGTCGCATCGGCAGGTAACCTCGCGCAAGTGACAGGTTCACCGTTTGCCATTCCGTTGGCAGGACATCAACCCTTCTCGACGGCGACAAATCAAGCAGGGACGCTGCTTTATGTTCTCGACTCACCGACAACTGTGCCGGGTAAGGAAGTAGTCGCGTTTAACATCGCTAGCAGCGGAGCTCTCAGCCCGGTGCCGGGCTCGGGCTCCTCCCCAGAACTTGGTCGTGGCGGGATGACCGTGTTTCCGCCTAAAGCCTGCGCGTCGTTCGCTCCGCTGCCAACAATCACTTCGATCTCGCCCAGCTCAGGCACTCAAGGTCAGACCATCAGCAATTTCACCCTCAACGGCAACAATTTCCAGCCAGCCACTACCCTGTCATCCAAAGGCAGCCCAGCAGATATTTCCGTCACCTATGTCTCACGGACGGCCACGCAGATCGTCGCCAGCATTCGACAAAAGCTTTTCTAACGGTGTGATCAGCGGATCCGTTTCTGGGTCAACTTGCGAAGTTACGATTACGCTCCAAAACTTGAAGAACTTTTGGACAAACTTCACACTCAGTACGGTGCGATCCGTCACGGTGACTCCTCTAGGAGAAGATCAAAACTTATACGCGAAATTTGGTCTGTTGCCGCCTTCAAGTTTTCTTCCCCTCCCACCGGGTAAATCAGTATCTTTCGTTGTACGCTTTTCGAAACCTGGAGAAGCTGTATCGGTCTTTTCAAATCCCACGATGGATGCCGGTATCGCAGCGGGTGTCATGAACATCGTGCAGGCAATACTCAATCTCTTGCCGCTTGGCTCAGCCCCCGTGCTTGTCATAGATGATTACCAAAAGATAGCTGAGTTACTCCCAAAGATCCCCGATTTACAGGCCGCGATTTCCAACTTGTTCCGGAATTCTCCCGACACGGCAAAGGCTGCCAAAGACATATTGCGATTTTTCAACAATAACGACGAACTAATTAAGTTTGCCTTTCTAGCGAGCGAGTTGGGATTCAACACTGGAAGCGAAGTTATTAAGGGTTTATTTGAATTTCCGTTTAGAATAGTCAATTCTTTGGTGGCTATTTTCGGGAATCTGCGGACTGCGTTTTTCCAGTTCCCCGCAGGGTCGATTTCATTTGTCGCGCGGTAGAGAGCCTGGTGCTGGGCTTCGTCATTAAACTGCGGCGAGAATCAAGCTGAATATGGCCGCGATCATGATGATTAGGGCTATCAAACTAATGAGAATCAGCCAATTTCGAAGTCTTTTCCTGGTGGGCCAGAAATTTCTCATGCCTTCCTCTATGGCCTCTGAAATCGGTTCGTAAGGGCGCCCCATCGATTAGAGAATTACCTTTGAAGCTATGCAAACAATCCGGTCTCACCCAGCGCGAGGTTGGTTTTCTGCTCGGGCGCCAAACGGCGCACGCTATGGCCTACGATGCGGTCCGTGGCCAGGTGCTGGGATTCGGCGGCTCTGTGAACGGAGGTCCCTCGGCTGATACCTGCGTGTGGGACAGATCCAATTGCACACAAAAATTTGCGCTAAAGAGTCCATCGCCAAGAGCAACGAATAATACAACTCGTCTGTGCTCAGAGCCAATAGTCTGTTCTCATTCCCGGTAGTGGTTTCTCTTACCTGTCCCTTAACTGTCCCTTAACTGGTCTTCCGGCCAGTTTTCCTAATCGATGCCGAATTCTTACGCTAGAGCAGAGGCTGAGTGAGAACACAAACGGAAACGAAGGATCTCAATGCCTTTATGAGGCAACGATGGCCATTATTAAAAGCGAAGTCTTCGGTACGAAGGATTTCTATCTAAATGGTTCAGTTGCGGAAGCCCTTAAAGCCTTTGACCCAGAATTACGCCGCATAAATGCCCCAGCCCCTGCTCCTGTCTCGGCACGCATTGAGACAGGCCTTCGCCCTCGTGTGAAAGGCAAGTTTCTCTTTCTGGGTGAGGAAAAATTCTATGTTCGCGGTGTGACCTATGGCGCTTTCCCTCCCAATAGCAACGGGTATCAATTCCCAGAGCAGGCTGCTGTCGAGAAGGACTTGGCGCTCATGCAAGCGGCTGGGATCAATACCATCCTCACCTACACCGTTCCTCCGCTCTCGCTTTTGGATCAAGCCCAAGACTTCGGAATCCGAGTCATCGTTGTCGTGCCTTGGATGGAGTACATCTGTTTTTTGGAAGAGTCCGAAACCCGAAGAGAAATCATGCGTCGAGTGAAGGAGGGCGTCGCCTCCTGCCAGCGCCATCCTGCCGTGCTTATGTATTGTTGCGGGAAGGAAATCCCTCCCCCAATTGTTCGATGGCACGGCCGAAAGAAAGTTGAGGCCTTCCTCCGAGATTTATACCATGTAGCCAAGGATGAGGATCCCGACAGCCTCGTAACCTACACCAATTTTCCCACCACGGAATACTTAGAACTCCCCTTCGTTGATGTCCACACCTTTAATGTTTACCTACATGACCGTCACCAATTCTGCGCATATCTCTCCAGGCTTCAGCACTTGGCCGGTGAACTGCCCCTGGTTCTAACCGAGTTTGGGATGTGTAGCCTTCGCCATGGCGTGGATGGGCAGGCGACCTTTTTGGACTGGCAAACCGAGGAAATCTTCGATCACGGGCTCGCAGGGGCGGTGATCTTCGGCTGGACGGACCCATTCTTCCAGGACAATTGTCTCGTCCAAGAATGGGGCTTTGGCCTGGTAGACGCTGACCGCCACCCCAAGCCATCTTATGATGTGGTACAGCGGCGGTTTTCCACCACCGTCCCCTTCCCCACTGACCGGCAGTGGCCCAAAGTTTCCGTTGTCGTAGCCGCACATAATGCGGCTCGGACGCTTGAGGATTGCTTGGATTCGCTCCTCAACCTGCGCTACCCCGACTACGAGGTCATCGTCGTCAACGATGGTTCTATAGATGCGACCCAAGCCATTATGCAGCGGTTCCCCTTTCGCGGCATCACCACGCCCAATCGAGGTGTGAGCGCCGCGCGCAACGAGGGTCTCCGAGCAGCAACGGGCGAAATTGTGGCCTATATTGACTCGGATGCGAAGGCGGATCCTGATTGGCTCCTCTACCTTGCCACTACGTTCCTAGAATCCCCAGTCGCAGGAGTGGGTGGTCCAAATCTGGTTCCCCCTGAAGATAATTGGATCGCGAAATGCGTGTACCGTTCGCCGGGAGGGCCCACCCAGGTCATGCTCGATGATCAATTAGCGGAGCACATTCCTGGGTGCAACATGTCCTTCCGCAAGTCAGCATTGGAAGAGGTGGGCGGTTTCGACCCGATTTTCACCGCAGCGGCAGATGATGTGGACCTTTGCTGGCGCTTGCTGGGCAAGGGGTACCAGATCGGTTTCAACCCCTCTGCGGTGGTTTGGCACCATCGACGCGCATCCGTCAGGGGTGGGGCTCCGCAGGATTTCAATCTATGTACGAGCCAGGCGGTGGTGGTGTTCTAAGTTTCCTGCCACGGGCGATGGAGTGGCACGTCGTGCTGGTTGCCTTGTTGGCGCTGGGCGTGGTTTTCCCCTGGACTTTTCTCCTGGTGGCTGTCGGATTGTTGTACACCTGCGGGTACTGTGTAGCCTGCGCTGCGAAAGCCAATCTGGATGTTTTGGAAACGACGGACGGACCGGCCACCTGGAGTCGACGCCTTCGCTGGAGAGCGATGATCGCGTGGCTGCATTTCCTCGAACCCTTGGCTCGAGATTGGGGCCGCCTCAAGGGTGGGCTCACACCCTGGCGGAGTTTCTTGTCCCGCTCTTTTTCATTCCCCCATGGCAGCCCTCGGTGGCAGCGACTGCAGCCATTCCGACGCTTGGCGAGGTGGTTCTGTTCGGGAAACATGGCGCTTGAAAAATACTCCTTTCTGGAAAGGCTCACCAAGAAACTTGGCGCGGGTGGGTGCGCGGTTGGCTGGAATCCGAAGCACGAAGATTGGGATTTGAAGATTCGGCGAGGTGCGCTTACAGAGGCGGATATCCGTGTGGTGATTGAGCACCACGGAGGGCCAAAGCGCCTCGCTCGACTATCTGCTGTGATTCGACCAACAAAGCCACTCTCTTGGACATTGGGAGCCGTGGGGGCGCTGGCCGGAGTGCTGGGTGGGTCTGGTCTTTTGTCGGCGGCGGCCTTCCTGACAGCCTCGTTCGCGGGCTTGTGGATAGCCATGGTAGTCCACGCCGACCATGCTGAGTCCGTCATTTTGGCTCTGGCCGCAGAAGTAGCTGAGGAGCTTCAAAAGGAGAGCGCGATGCCAGCGCCATCCTCGAGACCTGCACCTTTTGAGAATGTCAGGGTGGCCGTTGCCGGGGACTACAGGCTTTGAACAGTTACCCCAACCACGTTGTCTTTGCGCGGGTGCTGCGCCAAGCTCGGCCTTATTGCATCCACATTGCGGGGGTGCTGGTGTT
>WNFI01103544.1_pt1 | contig 10905 bp, 12 predicted proteins | sample 5400471 | NCBI WGS metagenome assembly WNFI01 (sample SAMN13153348, study PRJNA577476) | soil metagenome | isolation source: 100 cm saprolite on Douglas fir-dominated hillslope | place: USA:California | collected 2013-09-17 | reverse complement strand
TGGCCGGAGCGCAGATCCGCGTCTAGGCTCAGAGTTGCGTTATTCCCAATGTTTTCGATGTGTGGAATGTTGTCGAAGAGCTAATTTGGACGCGAATGGAAGGAAATACTGGTGGCATTCATAGAGCGACCCTTGTTGGCGAGTTCTGCACCAAACCGGATAGGAGGCCATCACTCGCTGAAAAGCCTAAGGTGGGAGGACTTCAGATGGACTGGCTTAGGTCAGAGGACCTGAAAGAGGAGAAGGCGTAACCACCTCAACTACAACCGTAGTCCTTATGCGGCGGGACTGTCAACAGCTCGCCATACAGTGTTGGGTGGACACCCTCTGCCGGCAAGCGGTAGGGTTCAGGGAGAACTGTACAATTAATTCTCAGTAGCGTCTCTCGCGACCCGCAGAGCGTTCTGGCTTTCGTCCAAAAGCTTGCCCTTGTGTTCCACAAAGCGAGTCCTGATTTCCCATTCGGCTTTGTCGGGCTGGGGTAGGTAGGATTTGAACTGCATGTTGCAGGCTTCGCAGGCACCGATAGTGTCCATCGCTCGCTGGCTCACGATCCGAAGATTACGTTTCGGCATGGAACACAGTTTCACACAGGCTAGGCCGAATTGATACCTCCTGTGGATTTCAAACTGCACCACTACCGACTTTCTTCAGGCAAGGGCGGAGAGCCCAGACATAGATTCGTTGGGATGGACAGATCGTGAGTTTGCATGCCTTGACGCAATACTCGATCACAAACGGGAGGGGCATCAAGGCGAACGCTGTCTTCAGGATTAAATAACCATTCAGAGCAGAAAAGCTCGGTTGCGGCAGCGATGCCTAGTGCAGCAACTTATGGAAACCTGCTGCCAAGCCAAGGATAACAAGAGCCGAGGCCATGAGCACTAGCCGCGTTTTGTTGAGCTTTGTCTGAAAGTTGTTCACGGATCAATACTACACCCGAATCCGGCTGTGACCTACAAATCCGCCCGGAAACCGAGTTATTTCCGGGCGAGCTTGTTCGAAGTAGGTGCTGCCACCTTATATTGTGGCGGGCGTACAATGTAAGGACGGTTCGTCAAGAGGAGACAAAGACGATGAAGTCTAAGACCTGGAAGGTAATTGCCAACTCGGGCAAACAAGCAGACCTTGAGTCTGGAATCGAAAGAAAGGAATTTCAGAGACCGACCCACATCAGCGCCAGAGAGTTTTCCCATTGGCTAGCGCCTGAGAGCCGTATTGATGACACCGCCTTGCAATCATTGTTTAAGAAATAAGGCGATTAATCACATCGTCTAGCGAATAGGCCACGATATATTTCCCTCCGGTCGCTTCGAGTGCAGGATAGGATGAATCTCAGGCCATCGGACCTTGACACACTTTGGGCCGTGCTATAGATTTCTCGCCTCCCCTCTTGAACGTTGGAGGCATCATGGTTAACAGTGCAGATTTAGAGTTCGTCTGCCACATTTGCAATCAACCCATAAAACTGGAAACTGATCTAACCACAGATGAGCGCGGCCAGTCGCTCCACGGCGATTGCTTTACGAAACAGATCGAACGCGAAGCAGCCGAGCAAAGTAATCCTTCAACTGCCAACGCTGCCGACTAGGATTCGACGTGCGCCGAACTCCGAGATTATTTGTTTTTAGCCAGAGCGTTCGAGTAGGCGGCAATCCGCTTTTCGAGCCGTGCTCTCTCTTCTTCAGGCAGGGTCTTGGAGGATTTTCTAAACTGTATTATTCTCTGGTAAACCTTATCCTGAGCCGACTTGGAGCCGTCAAAGTTATCGAGCGCCAGACCGAGGCGAATAGCCTGAGCACGTTGATGCAAGTTTTCTGCCGCTGCCCGTACTTCCTCGATACTCATCGAGGCCGGAAACGAAATCTTCCCGAGTCCAGGGATACGAACCCGGTGTCCGCGAGTAGTTGCCATAGAGGTTATTTTGTCGTCTGACTCTGAAGAGTCTTGCTCTGAGGATCGTATTGGAAGTCCGAGTTGTCGGAATCTCCGCCTAGCGCCGCGCTACCTCTCTGGTAACCTTGAGAGACGACGGCCGGAACAGCACCAGACTTGAGAATGTTTACAAACGTTGAAGCAGTCTCAGGATTGGTCATAATCCTCCCGAGCGCCCGTTGCGCGAGATACGCAGGCAGTGCGACCTTTGCGCACGTCACGGCAGCCGCTGGATGTAAGACGGCAGTCAACCCGACACCGCCAGCTTCCGTTAATTTAGCTAGTTGACCAAATTTGTGAACGTTCGCACTCTTCTCTAGAAGCGTGCCCAAGTCTTCAAGAGATTGAATGTGTTCAGGACTCAGTCCCGCAGCGCTCAACGTTCCGCTTCTCTTCAATGCTTGAATCGTGCTTGAGAAATTCTTGCCGTTGACATAGCCAGGGTCATTTTGTGGTCTAAGCTTGACAGGTGTAGGACCAACGACGGATTTAGTGTTCAACGCATCATGAACTTCATCAAGGGCAGAAGATTGCCCCCAATTCTTCCGAGCGTTCTGCAAATCCGTTGGGTCGAATTGGTCTGCATATTTGTTGAGAATATTCTGTTGCGCTACTTTAGCTTTATTGGCAGCCTCAATGTCTCCGTTTCTATAAGAACCGCGTTCTTGCTTCTGCCAATCGGAGAATGTCATGTCTTCGTTTTTGGTCAACGCATCTAGCTTTTCAAATACGGGTTTAGATTGTGCCCTAATCTGATCTGCGCGTGCACCGAGGTCTTTCGCGCTCTGAGCAAGGGTCTGGTCGCCGATAACTTGACTTGTAACGTCCGAGGCAACATTGCCAATCGCACGTTTGGCGGCCGGCTGAGTCTTGTTGACGTTGAATTCTTGGAGCTTGCTAGAAGGAGCTATGTTCTCGGCTGCGTCAGCCAAGCCCGAGGTCTGGGATGCGCGAACCGGGATCAACTCGCCTGCGATGTTCTATACCTTCGGAGCAACAGTCTTGACGAGTCCCGAAGCGCCTTCAAGGGCTAGCCCTGTACCGCCAGCTACGGCTCCAGTCGTGAGAGCTTCGTCAGGACTTGCACCATGCGCCGCCGCCTGAACGCTGCCAACAGTGCCAGTCCGAACAGCGTTCAAGCCCGCGTTTATGATCCGTGCTGCAAACGGATGAGCCTCAGCAACCTTGACTATCTTCGCCCCGAGTTTCAATTTGTCGGCCAACGAGAGACCTTTTAGAGCCTCATCGCCCGTCATAAATTCCAGAATTCCTTCTGCTCCAGCCCCGATGTTCTCAAACTTGCCCAATCGACCGGAGTTGTCGAAGGGGCGTCGCAAGACACCATACCCAATCGCTTGGCCACGGGTGTGTTGAAGGGTGGACTTCAAACGGTACATAGTGGTTTGGCCGTTGCAGGAAAGGCTGGCGTTCCTGGATTGCCAACTTCTTTTCAGGAGCCTTCAAGTTTGCAGCCGGAAGGCGCGGCTTCTCCTGCCGCTATCTTATGAGTCGTGAAACGGCGCTTGTCCGTGCAGGCCCGGAAAACGTAGCCAGGTACGATCTGACGGAGAGCCATCTGGAGAGTCAACGCGCTGCCTCTTTCTGAGCCCGCGAGCCGTTGGGGAGTCGTGTGCGCCCTACTCCTTCGTTTGCCATGCACAGTGATAAGTGCATTTGAGCCGCCAAAAAAAAGTACGGAAAACGGAGGCGGCTAATGTAGGTTTTTACCTATATTTTGAAATCTCAAGTCTTTGTTTTGACAATTCGAAAGTCCATCAGTGCCGTTCTAGATTTGCTCAAGTTTTGCCCAAGTTCCTCGGCGTAGTTCAAATCAAGACGGAGTTCCGCAAATCGGGAAGGAAATAAGTTTGCACATTAGTGGTGCTGGGCTGCACGGGCCGATTTGTACGGGAAACGTATTTAGTCCGTTATCTGTACAAAGAGCTAATCGGTTTGACCGCAGTATTAACTTTTAGTATAATGACAGGGTCTCGTAATAGCGATTGCCCGTGCCGCTCACCGGCGGGTGCTCTCCAGAATCGCTATCAGAAAGTGGTGAGACCAATAGGGAACAGCGGGCTTGTTGAACTGCGGGCGCACCGCAATAGACAAGGACTGTGACGCAGTCAGATTCACACACGGCTAGGAATGAGCACACTTCCTGCCGCCGATCCTAGCCCTGTAGAGACAGACGGCTCAGCCGCCTCTGGAAATTCCACCAGAGGCGTCCAATCGTGGCCGAACCTAGTTCTCATTCCCATCCCGATCAAAATTTCTGCTCAGGGCCTCGGGGGTGTAGTACCATCCTGCCCGAGACAAACCCGCCTTCTTCAGAAAGAGAGTTTCTGGAGAAGATGGCTCGAAGGAGATTTCAAAGCCCAAAACCAACGAAGAAAGGCCGATTCTGGTGGATTCTCCATTGGCAGGATCAGATTGTACGCGGGGATCGAATCAGAACTCGGAAACGATTAAAGATCGCTCCGGCTACGATGCCGTTGCGCGAAGTACAAAAAGTCGCCGATGAGATTTTGCGGCCAATGAATCAGTCTCTCATCTCTGTCGGCTCTGCAATTAACTTCAAGGAGTACGTGCAAACCACATATATGCCGACCGAGCTGCCGTTGCTGGCAACGACCACTCGCGATTCGTATCGAGGTATCCTCGCAAAATACCTTGAACCGAGATTCGGCCAATCATGTCTGCGTGACCTTACGCCACTCACTTTACAGCGGTACTTCTCAGGACTGACAGGTCAAGGGGCGGCGTACCCGTCGATTTTGAAAATACGGGATACTCTTTCCTCGGTACTGCGCACCGCAGTTCGATACGAATTTCTCACCCAAAACCCAATGATTGGCTTGAAGCTGCCCGTGGATAAAAGGCCACGGAGGCAGAAGCCGGTCATTTCGCCCGAGCAGTTTTCGAATCTGGTTGAGTACGTTTCAGAACCTTACGCCTCGATGATTTTCGTGAGCGTGTGGACTGGACTCCGCATCTCGGAACTGATCGGCTTGAAGTGGAGATGTGTTCACGCCGACAGCATCACGGTCGAAGAGAGATACTGCCGTGGTGACTGGTCAACTCCAAAAACGAATGCCTCTGCTGCGACAATCGGTGTTGCGCCAGAAGTGATTGCCCGCATTCACCGGCTGAAGACTTTAGCAGTCGCAGTGCGGGCAGGAACGGCGACACGTCACTACCGCGTGGTGAAGTCGGCGGGGCCAGATGATCTCGTCTTTCAGTCGATCAAAGACGGAAAGCCGATGTCTGACCAAAACGTTCTGAAGAGGCACGTCCAACCGGCGGCCCGCCGTCTCGGGCTGAACTTCGTGGACTGGCGATGCTTGCGTCGAAGTTACGCAACCTGGCTGGTCCAATCGGGAGCCGACCCGAAATCGGTGCAGGGTCAGATGCGACACTCACGTATCTCGACCACGATGGACATCTACGCTCAGATTGTGCCTGCGGGACAGCGGCGAGCAGTCGAGAAGCTGTCCGAGTTCGCGAATGGAAATCGTGTTCCATTAGTGTTCCAATAAATGGGGGCTAAAAGTGCTTGAAATTGGAGTCATGTCGAATCGAATCAATCACATAATGATGGCCGATCCCATCGTTCGCAACGATGAGGTCGTCGGTTCGAGCCCGACTAGCTCCACCAAATCCATGTCAATAAATCTGTAATTGCCTAACGAATTCCCCACTTGTTGTTATCACTTGCAGAGAACCCGAAGACGTCCCTTACGGTCAAATTGAAGTGATGAGCTATTCGACTTTGGCCTGCTTGATTGAGGGAAATTGCCGGTCGAGTTCGAGGTTGAGTTCCAAAACGTTCACGCGCGGTTCCCCGAGGAATCGCAGCTGCCTGCCGTCAGTGTGCTTGTCTATGATCCGACGGAGTTCCTCTTCATCGATCCCGCGAGCCTTCGACACGCGCGGTAGTTGAAAGGCGGCAGCCGCTGGAGTGATGTCGGAGTCGAGCCCCGAAGCAGAAGTCGTCACCAGATCGATCGGTACCGGCACGCCGGGATTTTCAGCCTGCGCAGTGGCAACATCGCCTTTCACGCGATCAATCAGTTGGTGATTTGTGGGCCCCAACTGGGATCCGTTGGAACTGGTTGCGTCATAGCCAGTTCCTGCTGCGGAAGGACGGGAGTGGAAATAATTCGGACCGGAGAAAGCCTGTCCGATAATCCGTGAGCCAACTATCTTGCCATTCACTTCGATCAACTGTCCATTGGCCTTCCTGGGAAACAAGAACTGCGCGAGAGCGGTCACCATCAATGGGTAGATGATTCCGAGCAGGACGGTCGTTGCTATTGTCATCAGTACCGCGGTGGCAAGATTCTTCTTCATAAGGAGCTCCCTCTATGCAAGACCAACCCTCGTGATGAGCATGTCGATCAGCTTGATGCCAATGAATGGGATGATGATTCCACCCAAACCGTAGATCAACAGGTTGTTACGCAACAGAGCGGCGGCGCCCATCGGCCGGTATTTGACTCCGCGCAGCGCGAGCGGGATGAGGGCAATGATGATTACGGCGTTGAAGATTACAGCCGAAAGAACCGCCGATTGCGGTGTCTTCAATTGCATAATGTTAAGCGTGTTCAGGACGGGGAATGTGCCGGCGAACATTGCCGGGATGATGGCGAAGTACTTCGCGACATCGTTTGCGATCGAGAACGTGGTCAACGAACCTCTGGTCATCAATAATTGTTTGCCGATCTCCACGACCTCAATGAGCTTGGTAGGATTCGAATCTAGGTCGACCATGTTGCCGGCCTCTTTGGCGGCTTGCGTGCCAGTATTCATCGCCACTCCTACATCTGCTTGCGCAAGGGCAGGCGCGTCATTGGTGCCGTCGCCGGTCATGGCAACCAGCTTGCCTTCGGCCTGTTCCTTCTTAATCAGGTCCATCTTGTCTTTCGGCGTGGCCTGAGCCAAAAAGTCATCAACGCCCGCTTCGCGGGCGATGGACGCAGCAGTAAGCGGATTATCGCCTGTGATCATTACGGTCTTGATGCCCATGGCGCGCAACTGGTCGAAGCGTTCACGCATTCCGCCCTTCACCACATCCTTCAGCTCAATTACCCCGAGCGCGCCGCGGCGCTTTTCTGCGACCACAAGGGGAGTGCCACCGCTGCGCGCAATCCGTTCGACCGTAGCCTTAACCTCAGATGGCACCTCCCGGCCGTTTTGGAACAAGTAATTGTGCACTGCCTCTGCTGCGCCCTTACGGATTTCAAATCCGTTGAGATCAACGCCGGACATTCGTGTCTGGGCGGTAAAAGGGACAAAATGCGCTTCATGCGAACTGAGCTCGCGTCCACGCAGGCCATATTTTTCCTTGGCAAGGACCACAATTGAACGGCCCTCCGGCGTCTCGTCCGCCAGGGAAGACAATTGTGCGGCGTCGGCGAGTTCCTGTTCAGTCACACCCGGTGCGGGAATAAATTGCGCGGCCTGGCGATTGCCAAGGGTGATCGTGCCCGTCTTATCCAGCAAAAGGGTATTCACGTCCCCTGCCGCTTCGACTGCCCGTCCAGACATGGCCAGCACATTGTGCTGAACCAGGCGATCCATACCAGCAATACCGATAGCGGAAAGCAATCCGCCAATCGTTGTTGGAATCAGGCAGACCAGCAGTGAAACCAGAACAAACACGGTCTGAGGAGAACCGGAGTAGATGGCAAACGGCTGCAGAGTTACCACGGCGAGTAAGAAGATAATGGTTAATCCCGCGAGTAGAATGTTGAGTGCGATTTCGTTCGGCGTCTTTTGCCGCTCGGCGCCTTCGACCAGGGCGATCATACGATCGAGGAAGGTCTCACCGGGGTTCGAAGTGATTCTGACTTTGATCTTGTCGGAAAGGACGCGGGTGCCACCGGTGACAGCGGATCGGTCGCCACCAGCTTCGCGGATGACGGGAGCGGACTCGCCAGTAATTGCCGATTCATCTACTGAGGCTACGCCCTCGATGATCTCGCCATCGGAGGGAATGAGCTCGCCAGCAGAGACGAAGACGAGATCTCCCGCCCGGAGCTTGGAACTAGGTACCTGCTCCACTCTCCCGTTATTTCCCGCCAGGCGGTTAGCTACGGTCTCAGAACGCGCCTTGCGCAGAGTATCTGCCTGAGCCTTGCCTCGGCCTTCCGCCATCGCTTCTGCGAAGTTCGCAAACAGAACCGTGAACCACAACCAAAGCGTGATCTGCAGATTGAACTTGAAAGCAGAGCCGCCCTTGAAAAGCAGCGCTGTGGTGATCACGCTGCCGATCTCGACCACGAACATGACGGGATTGCCCATCATTTTGCGTGGGGTCAGCTTGAGAAACGAGTCCCAGAGTGCTCGCCGGACAATCTTCCATTCCCAAATAGCTTTTTTCTTCTTAGCCATAGGCAGAATCCTCAGAACGTCTTGCCCGCGCCCATGAGCAAGTGCTCAAGAATCGGGCCAAGACTTAGTGCCGGAAAAAACGTGAGCGCCCCAACAATCAGAATCACGCCAATCAAAAGCGTGGTGAACAATGGTGTGGTTACGGGGAAAGTCCCTAGCGAAGGCGGCACATACTTTTTTCGCGCAAGATTGCCGGCAATACCCAGCATCGGAATAATCATCAGGAATCTTCCCGCCAGCATTGTGATTCCGATGGTCGTGTTGTACCACAGCGTATTCGCGCTCAGTCCACCAAACGCGGAGCCGTTGTTGCCGGCGCCCGACACAAACGCATACAAGATCTCTGTAAATCCATGTGGTCCGGCGTTCGCGATGGCCGACGTGCCGAACCCTTTGACGCTCGAAATAGAGGCGAACACCAGGATCACCAGAGGAAATATCAGCGCGACCAGCATGGCCATCTTTACGTCGTAGGCTTCGATCTTCTTCCCCAAATATTCCGGAGTGCGCCCCACCATCAGCCCCGCAATAAATACGGCCAGGACAACGTAAATCAGAATCCCGTACATTCCTGAGCCGACCCCCCCGAAAATGACTTCGCTCAGCATGATGTTGACCAGCGGAACCATCCCGCCCAACGGCGTGAACGAATCATGCCAGCCGTTAATCGCTCCGCAGCTTGCGTCGGTCGTTACGGTTGCAAACAGCGCGGAGTTTGCGATCCCGAAGCGAACCTCTTTGCCTTCCATGTTCCCGCCGGACTGCAGCCCGCTTGCGCGCTGATCCACGCCCGCCAGCAGTGGATTGCCGCGAGCCTCCGCCGAGTACGCGACCGTCACTCCCGCCAGGAACAGAATCGCCATGGCGGACCATACGGCCCACCCGTGGCGTTGGGATCCCGTCATTCGGCCCAAGGTGTAGGTGAGACCGCCACCGATTGCGAAGATGCAGAACAGTTCGAACAGATTAGTGACGGGCGTAGGGTTCTCAAACGGGTGGGCACTGTTCGCATTGAAAAAGCCGCCCCCATTGGTGCCGAACTCCTTGATGATCTCCTGCGACGCCACCGGACCCTGCGCAATGGTTTGCTGGGTGACCGTATCCATGACCGGCTTGCCGTCGGGACCGAAGACGGGCTTGCCGTCTGTGCCCATTCTCTGAACTTGCTGCGGTTCTACCAGAGTCACCTTGTCGTAGGGTCTGAGGTTCTGCACCACTCCTTGCGAAACCAGGAATAAAGCTCCGACCACGCAAAACGGCAGAAGCACCCACAAGCAGCAACGAACGAAGTCAACCCAGAAATTTCCGATGGTCTCCATCTGCCGGCGGGCAATGCCGCGAATGAAGGCGATTGCGAGCACGATGCCTGTGGCCGCTGAGGCAAAGTTGTGATATGCGAGTCCAGCCATCTGGGTGAAATAACTCATCGTGGTCTCACCCGAATAGTTCTGCCAGTTGGTGTTGGTGGTGAAGGATGCTGCGGTATTGAACGCCAGCGCGGAGGGATTGACGGCTCCGAGTTTCTGCGGGTTAAAAGGAAGGTAGCCCTGCACCCGCTCTATCAGATAGAGCAACAGCATCGAGACAACGCTGAACAACAGCATCGCGATCGCATATTCGGTCCAGCGCATCTCGTGGTTCTCATCGACACCCGTCACCCGATAGAGCAGCCGCTCGACCGGCCGCAGCACAGGGTCCATGAACGTGCGCTCACGGCTGAAGACGCGCGCCATGAACACGCCCAGTGGTTTAGTGACCAGAAAGATCAGCGCGAGAAAAACCAGTATTTGCAGCCACCCATTGACTGTCATGTCAGAATTTCTCCGGACGTAGCAGCGCGTAAATCAGGTAGACCATGGTCAGCGCGCTGACGACCAACATGATTATCGATTCCCCGCTCATATCGTTTTCCTCACTTTACGCGATCGCAGAAATACACATAGCCAATGGAGAGCGCGAAAAACGCGATCGTAACGGCAATCCAAATAATGTCTTCCATAGCGTTCTCCTCGAATGAAAATCCTGGGGTCGTCGCCGGCAGCTGTCGGGTTTGAGCTAACACTTCACCAGAATCGCCAAATTCACCCGGCTCTTAATCCTTCCGCAGATCCGAAGCCGGCACGAATTCTCGCCATCACTCTCATTGGATATGACAGCACATAAAACTGTTCTAAAAAGTGCATAAAGAATTCGTAAAGGCGCGCGGCGATTCCGCACACTGGGGAAAGAACCTCTCCGCGCAGTATCGCTTATGCTGCAGACGAAGAGGTTGGATCGAAGCGGTATATGACGAACGGTTCAGTCCGAAGATAGTGCTGATCGGGTCCTGCAGCGTCGAGCTTGTTGCGAAGTGAAATCAAGGCTCTTAGGAACTCAGTTTGCCGAAGTTGGCTCGTAGGCCAACTTGTGGCCAATACGGTGCGTGGCGTAGCGACGTTTTGAGGATGGCCGGCCAGGAACACGAGGACATCGAATTCCTCTGAAGTCAGCCGCAGTTCCCGACCACGCAAGGTCACGGTTCGCTCCACAAGATCGATCTTGAAGTCGCCAGATTCGATCATCCGGGTCAAGGGA
>WNFI01659385.1_pt1 | contig 10907 bp, 16 predicted proteins | sample 5400471 | NCBI WGS metagenome assembly WNFI01 (sample SAMN13153348, study PRJNA577476) | soil metagenome | isolation source: 100 cm saprolite on Douglas fir-dominated hillslope | place: USA:California | collected 2013-09-17 | reverse complement strand
CCGAACGGTAAATGGCACTTTGGAAGCAAAAATGTTCTAAAATCGGAATAGCCACGAAGTGCGCCCGTAGCTCAGTTGGATAGAGCGTCTGCCTTCTAACAAGGCGATGCAAAATCACAAGTGCCGCTGCTGGTATCGCTTACACGGAAACGCACGGTGCATTCACCCCTTGAATTGCACCGACGTTGCACCGAGATTCCCCCGAAATTTTCGGCTCGATTGACCCTCTGCTTGCGTTGAAGAGTGTAAGGTTCCGATAACTCCATCTGCACCGCGTGTTCCCATGCCACGTTCCAGCGACTGATGAAAACCATGTGAGATGAGATGCACAGGCCAAAGCGGCTTGCCGAGCCCACTTCGGAACCTGATTGGGCCGAAAGTAGTAGCAGTTAGTAGCGGGGTTACGGCGCGTTTTCAGCAGCAAGATGCTTTCGGTCTTCTACATCTCCAAAGCGTTCCAATTCGGCAAGGTCAAGCCGAATCGTGTCACTATCTGCCCGATTCGTCGGATAGACTTGCCGCTTTATCTTGACCTCTTCGTTTTCAACGCTTCTCCTTTGGATCACAACAGCGGACACACGAGACGTATGCAACAGAAAACCTCTTCTGTTCCTCCATGAGATCGTTTCACCAACGGGTTCTTCCGGCCCCTTAACGAGCGGGAAACTGACAAGCCAATCCCCATAAAGCGCCCGCTCAACCGAAAAGTCACTGAGCATAAATAATTCCGAAACGTCGAGGACGATAATCCCCCGCGAACCACTCGGCAACTGTTTCCGCTTGTTGTGCAGGATGTTCCTCAGGCGTTCGTGATCCTTCACGGGTTCGGGAGGATGTTTGAGCGGTTCAAAAAATGACGCTGGCGTTCCTGCTTGTTCTGTATCGAGTTGTTCAAATTGAGCAACGAAATCCGCTCTCTCCAAAATACCGCTTTGTGTCCCAGTGGAGTTCGTGCCCGGGAACAACAGCACCCAATCATCACTATCCGCAAAGTGAAGCGTCGCTCCACTTTCACTACAATCTCTCAAAGCATCCAGCGAGGTGAGTACCGCTGTGATTGCGTGTCTCAGCTTGTCTGAACCGGGCTCGTAGTCATCGCTGACGGTCAGCATTACCCGATAGCGAGACGGGGTCACATTCAATGTTGCAAATATCTGGTTCGTGACGGCATCCCGCCGATCTTCATTTTCCGAAAATCCTACTGTTCTAACCTCAACGAAGTAAGGGACAGCTTCCCAATCCGCACGAAGGTCCGGTCCCTTCAAAGGTGCCGTGGGCTCAATGGTTATTGTGAAGCCCTTTTGAGCCAAAAAAATGGCCCACTCCATTTCCGCAAGAGTCGGAACGCAATCGGTTTCTGATCTCAGTTTGTTCGCCATAGAGTCGGCATCGAAACTGATTTTATTGTTTGTGAGAAGGGTCTTTATCAGTTGCTCGGTATATCTCACCCAAACGTTGGTTGGATTCTTTTTTTGCCACAGACCAAGCCAATGCGAAGGGTTGTTCCCGAGCACCTCGGCGTTCACCCAAGAATCTCCCAACAACTTCCGTAAGTACGTAAGATCAGGCATCACTGTCCCGGTGGCAATTGTGTTGTTGTACGTCAAATTCTGGCAGAGGCGAATCTCGTTCGCAAACGCGGAGGCCGCTTTCGCTTATGTTTCTGTCTATCCGGCTTGTGCTATATTCAACTAACTGGGGCGTATCTAACCGCACGTCGAAAAAGGGCGTAGAAACCAATGGGCCAAGGTCCTGTCGATGTTTGCAAGATGTGCCTGAAGATTAAGGGACTTCAAGATAGTCACCTCATCCCCGCCTCGGTGTACCGGAAACTCCGCAGCAAGCATTTACGCGACCCGGACAATCCGAATTCCGATCCGATCTCGGTAAGCGGTCGCCGGGCACGTCAAACCTCCAAGCAAACGACGGACTATCTCCTGTGTTCGGATTGCGAGGGGATTTTGGATCGGATGGGCGAGAAGTATTCCCTCCCGCTTTTGGCGAACGAGTTGGCGTTCCCATTCCAAGACGTTCTGAGTAGTGTTGCGCCTGATGTCGCGGAACCCGATCTGACGGCGTACGCCTGCGCGAGAAACCCCTCGCTCGATTGCGACAAGATCGCGCATTTTGCTTCGGGGATTTTCTGGAAAGCCGCCGTTCATGCTTGGGTCCATGTGGATTCAACGGTGAAGATCGAATTGCGAGGTTACGAGGAAGGTCTGCGAGAATATTTGCTTGGCGCAAGACCGTTCCCAGATGGCGTCACGCTTATGGTGCTCGTTCTTCCTCCGAACGTTCCATTGCTCTCCGCAGTTGCGCCGATTCAGGCACGCGAGCCGAGTTTCGATATGTATTGGTTCTATGTGCCGGGAATCCAGTTTCTCCTGTTCGTGGGAGAGCGGACGCCACCGGAGATTGCTCACCATTGCTTTGTTCGGAATCCTTTGCGCCCGGTCATCGTGGACCCAACCGCAGTACTGTCTTTGGCAAGGCTTTACCGTGAATCACTTTCAACCGCACAATTATCTGCGCGGCTCGCTGCCGCATTTGAGAAAAGACGCCAGAGGCGCGGACAATGACGGTTTCCCGCGCACATCATTACGTTCCGGTTTTTTACCTGAAGGGATTCACGTCACCAATCGCCAAGGACAAAGAATTTTTATGGGTCTACGAACAGGGAAAACCCATACGGAAATCCAAGCCCGTTAATGAGGCGCATGAGCGGGACTTCTACGCATACGAAGATGACGAGGGAAACAGGCGCGATTTGGAACAGCCGTTGTCAGGAATCGAATCAACGATGGCACCGCTCTTCCAAGCTATTACTGATGACGATCATTTTCGATTTCATCTTGAAGAGTTCGAGGGCCTAACCATTTTTATGGCCCTCATGTGGGTTCGCGGGCCGTTCGGCAGAGACTTGGTGAATCAACTGTCCGCACAATCAATGAAAGCGGTTATGAGAGATTATGCGAATGACAGCGAAAAGTTCCAGAGAGTATACGGTGACGTCGTAAAGCAACATGGCAGCACAGATGTATCCGCCGAGGAATTGAGACGATCCATCCTGAGTCATGAATGGAACTACGAGCAAACGTCTCCCGGCTATACTCTCCACAAGATGTTTGCAGGCGTCCCCGTCATAAGCGGAATTTTGCAGAAAAAGGATTGGCAACTCCTGATTGCCGACGGCGATGATTATTTCTGTACATCCGATTTTCCCGTTATCACGATGCTGCCTGATAAGCCAGGTCAACCGGGCCAAGCAAGCATCGGCTCAGGTTTTGGGATGCCCGGAGTTGAGATTTTTTTCCCGCTTACAAGGCGAACCTGCTTACTTTTGAAAGACCGAACTCGGCGTACCTCTAAGGTAGTGCCGGGAGGAATGGTTCGGGAAATAAACAAGTTTCTGATGGTTGGGGCGCGGCGATTCATCTACGCATGTGAAAAGAACAGTGCGATGGAGAAGTTGTTCAATAAGATTGGGTGCAAGAGTGTGCCGGGCAAGAATGCGTTTATGCGCGATCCCGCTCCCGCACCAGAAGCTTCCCCATGAACCCTTTATTCTCACCGAACGAATCAAGAGATTGCATTCTCTCGATACCACTTCAATTCTGACACAAATTTTTGGGCGATTGCGTCGTATTGCTCTGGAGTGAGTTCTTTCTTACCTGTGGCCAGCAAAAGCTGGCGTCCGCAACTAAGGAAGTAATCAAACAGTCCCTCACGTTCCGGTGAGAATCGTAGATTTTCCTGATGCAACCTGCCGTCATCCGACAAAACGCTGATATAACTATCTCCCCCAACTGAAACGACGTGCCTCTTTGCAAATGTCAGAAGTTGAGCCATTGCTAAGATGCCATCGTCAACGGGCATTTGATAGGTGTACAGATAGTCCAGAATGTGCTGAACCAGCCCGCCAACACCGTGGATTTCTCTGTGATTCATCTTGCGTACAATGCTGCATCGGATGCTCCATGCTTCGACATTCTGTTCGGACGGCACTTTAGCAGCCACCAGCAAATGAACGTTGACTGCATCACTTGGATACACTCGCAAATCATCCGCATATAGCTTTAGCATCACGTCTCTGAGCAAGTCCCCGAGCGTTTGGTTGTATTCTGGTTTTTGTTTGATGATTGCGTCGAATATTCTTTCGACGGCGGTATCCATGACATGGCCGTTATCACAGGCCCCGGTAATCATTGCAACTGTTCTATCACCCGCATCCCGAAAACATGGAATCTTATAGACGCGGGTGCGTACATCACCGAATGTTTCCTCGGTATCGGCTCCAAATACGATGCCACCTAGACACCGTACTCCCGCAGCTACTGTCATGCGATTACCCTCTCTGGAGCCACCACCCTATCGGGCCGAGCTGCGATGCGCCCTATTCCTGCGCGAGACCGATTACTTGGCCCGCCCTGATTCATCGGTTTTTTCGATTCGCACCGTCGCCGCTGGATACATCATCAAGATTGTCCGCTTGGCCCGCTGTGCATCAGCTTCGCTTGTGAACCGTTCCGAGACGACCTGAACATTCGGCACGCCGGGCGCAAATACGCGGTAATAGTCTTTGGGTTTGTCGTTCATTGTTACCTCGCTAATGCAGCCGGATTGATGATGCGGTAGTAGCGCCGACCCCCACTGCGTGAGGTATCGCCGTCTTTGGCTAACACACCCAGCCGTTCAAGCTGTGCAAGCTTCGATTGATGAAATGTCCTGCCATACAGAGCTTTGAAGCGTCGAGCAACCCATGAAAAACAGATTACAGGGTTGCCGTAACTAAGACAGGCCGCGAGTATTCGCTGCAACTCAGGATAATCCAGTGCTTCGTTGTTCATGGTGCGGGAACCTCCGGCTCAAGATTATAGCCCATCCGCAACCGCGCATAGGCACACTCCTCCAATCGGGATAAAATATCCGTAATCATGGTCGTCACGATAATAGTTGTTGGCTCCGCGTTTCTTGCCGCCGTCCTCGGCGCGTATCTGCAGAGAATCTGGACGCCGGACCCTCGCCCGGAAATCACCGCCGTGGGAAAGAGCTTGGGTGAGCAAATGAGGAGTATGGATGCACGTCCTCAAATCGTGGCTCTTGCGGAACAAATAAAGGCTACAGACCCACGCCCGGAGATCAGCGCACTTTCAACCCACCTTACAGATTTTCAAAAACGAATTGAAGCCATCGAGCAAGAACGGACGGAAATTGAAAACTTCACACTGGAACTCCGGCTCGACCAAGCCCAACAAGGAAACTACATCCTCTTCGCAAAAAATGATTCAGACAGAGACGTAAAAGCCGAGTCCATCAGCATCGACTACAGAGGCATACCGCTATGTCCAACCAAACCAAAGAAAGGCGACGATTGGACAATCAAGAAACATAGTGGAATCCAAATGTGCTTTGCACCTCAGCCCGATCCTATCGCCCAACTAATGTATAGCTCGATTGCCCCGCCCCCCGGAGTGGCCGTTCCAATGACTCTTGTTGTTCTTTGTAGGATCGATGGCAAGCTGAAACCTGTAAAAGGAATCCAGATCGTCACCGTTGATATTGGGAACCGCAGCATGACGCCATTTGGCCCATGAATCTAATCCGACGCGGTGTTTCCACAGCCATCATGCATCGCCGCCTTCCCAATCAGCGGCCAGTTGTTCAAGTTCGTGATGCGCTTCCTGTTCAGCCTGCCATTGTTCATCGATTGCTGTCTTTGCTCCATCAAGAAATTGGAGCAAGGTGTCCATTCCTTGAGCAAACTCCAGAACATTAACGACAAAGTGATGCGGGAGATTGGCTTCACCAGTCCGGTCTATCGGGTAGCGAAAGGTGTATGAGCCGGAATCAATCGAATCTATTGATCGGATTAGGTCAGCAAAATCATCATACGACTCCAGTCCCGATCCTTCGAAGTCCGATCCCAACTGATCGAAGATAGATTTGATTGCGGGGAGTAGTCTGGTGAGGTCATGGCGTTCAAACAACTGCTTCACATCGATGTGTTCTTCAGAAATCAAACCGACCAGCTTGGCTCCCCGATAGACTATCGCTTTCAGAGAGAGTTCCAGTGCATGGCGGTACATGAAAAGAATCGGATAGCCATCGTAATCCGCGTAACCACGAGCCGCCGCCATTCTTTGCGCAAGGATATTGGCAGCTTCACGATAGCCCAAGGCAAACGCCCCAAGGTCATCAATGGGTCTGCGCGTGAAATTGAAAACTACATTGCCATGAACGTGTGCGGCGTTGAAAAAGCGATGCACAGTGTTCTCCGATCACTTCATAAAGCCCTTCGTGCCGATCTGATGGCCCCACACCTCCGTCATTTCACAAATGCGCTGGATAGCAACATTGCCTGTGTGGATGATTCCACGAGCGTCATCCCGGCTGACAACATCTGCAGGCGAGATGACCTTTTTTTGATTGAGGCTGACGTACAGCGCGTCCATCCGGTTTGCGACCTTCGGTTTTTCAACCTCCACGTAATAGCCATCAGGTTCGTCCAGATACCGCTTGGCATCATTGGTCGCCCAAGCCATTCTTCCGATTTTCTTTTTGTGATCGCGGTAGTGATCGTAAAACACATCCTCTGTAATCAACCGCGTAAACACGTCAGCGGCCAACTGGGATTTGGAAATCTCCTCCAACGCCGTAAAACCCAGCGCATAAGCTCTTGGATAGTGCCCTGCATCAAACAAAATCTCCGCTTCCTCCAAAAGGTCAACGGCGTTGCTGTGGGCGGAATGATAAAGCTCCAAGAACTCATTGGACATTTGATTCTCCGTTGTAGACAGCCGAATCTCATTCCAAGAACCGTCAAGTATAATCGTTTCCACCATCATGCAACTTTCAGATCAAGATATTTTGGTGAGGCTGTCCGCTTTTGAAGATAGTTTCGTGGAGCGGAAAACCGTCAATGATATTGGGGACTGCCTCAAGACGGTAGTGGCTTTCGCAAACACCGCTCCGGTGGGCTATCCAGCGATTCTGTTTGTCGGAGTCCGTAACAATGGCGATGTTGAGGATGGCGTTGATCTTGACAAAATCCAGCGGAGCGTGAGCCAGCGCCTTTCCAACGCATATCCGTCCATCTACACTTTGACCCGCGTGCTCCAGCGAGACAGCAAACAATTTCTTGCCGTCATCATTCCCGGCAGCGACCGCAGACCGCACTTTGCCGGACAAGCCTACATTCGAGATGGTTCACAAAGCATCGTGGCGTCAGAATCTCAGTTCAGCAAACTGATTGCGGAACGAAATAGTGCGACCTACGAAATCAAACAGTGGATCGCCAAGACTGTGACCGTGGAACTTCCTACGTATATTCAAATAGTTGGGGGAGTGGCAAAAAGGTTTGCCGCGAATGTCATTGACTGTAATCAGTTCTATGTAACTGTAAGTGTTGACAAAAAAGATTCTCCGATGTCATTTTCATTGATAAACGTTCAGATTGGCTTCGATCACAGGGAACAGCGATTAGAATTGACGATTTTATTGTGAAGAGAGGCTGACAAATCACGCACCACGGCTCCGGCGCTGGCCGGGATGATTTGCGCCTTCGAATCGCGCTGGAGTAGCGCATCGAGCTACCACGAAATCTTTTGCATCCACAACCAAACGCAATCCTCAGCGGTGAGTAAGAGGACGTTCGGATCAGGCCCCGAAACTGTGTGGCCTTCGGGGTCGCGTTCCTGTAACAGTTCCACATCGCGCCAATCAACCTCGTACAGTTCGCCCGTGGAGGTTTTGAACCGCACGTCCATTATGGTTCCCTCCGCGCAAGACTGTACGGTGTGAGCCGGGTCCAATTTTTCTCCACGTCCGCGCCGATCTCTCCCAACCAATATGCGCCCTCCTCATCAGGTTCAGCCTTGCGTGGTGCGCGGCAGTACATCAGCCACATGGCAAGAATGTGCGCGTCCACGTCGGGTGGTGGAACAGGCTTCTGCCACTTTACGATTTCCATTTTCGTTGCTTTCTTGCGGGGACGGTTGATTTCGATTATAGCGTCATCGGGAGCTGGGGTTCATCGTTTCTTGCCCCGCTTCACCAATCTCAGTTCGTCCAAATTCCACAACCTGAAACCATCGACCTTTTTCTCAAACATAGCTCCATGAACGCTGGTTAGGATCGCTCGAATTTTCGCCGTGGTGTTCGAGCCGACTACTCGCACCACATCACCGGGCTTGAGCTTGGCGCTCATCTACCGCCTCCATTCGATTACAAGATCACCGCTCTCAATCGAGCCGGACTCAGTTCGTGTCAACTTTGCCGCCCGTGTTCGGAGAAATCCGCTGTATGTTCGGCCATCGAGCGTTTGGAACGATTGTCCGTCAGCGGTAATAAGGATCGCCCAGCCGATAGTAGAAGTGGAGTGAGCGGCGATAATACTTTCTTGCCGCCTCCTCGGGTGTTGCGCTGTGTGTGCGCCCGTTCTTGCGTTGCGTCCGAGACATGACCCGCCAACCCAGTTCGGACTTCGCAATTACCGCCGCTACCAAACCGCTGTCCGTGAGGACTTCGAAGTTGCCGTTCTGCCGCTGAACCGCTTTCACGATGACACCCGCTTAATCGCTTGCAGGAGCATCCGAAAGCCCAGCGTTACGGAAACCCCGAACACAAAGAACGGCCAGCAATGAGCAATCACGCGGCACCGCCAAGCTCACACGCCAAGCCATCGCTCTGGATGCCTTCGATGATGGTCTGGACGTAACGGGGTTCTACGGCAACGGTTGGGTAGTAGGGTTGGAAACCGTTGCCCTTGCCGATGTTGTCAGCGATCCAGAGGTGGGCCGAAATGCTCTGCGGGATAAGTAGGAAAACCGATCCGTTGTCATCAATCAGAAAATCAGTAGATATACTACGTGGAGCCATATCGCGCCTCCTTATCAGGTGCGTGTTGTGGTGAGGGGCGGTTATCCGAGGTCGCACTCGGTAGCCGTCCCGCTACTTACTTTTTCTTGCCGCGTGCCTCCCAACGCTCTACGAATTCTTGAACGGCTTGCTTGATTATGGAGCCAACCGACCTTCCGCCCTCCGCTTGGCTGATCTTTTTCAGCCGCTTTTGCATCAGGGGATCGAGCCGAACGCTCGTAGGGGGGTCGTATTTGCTGGCTTTGCCCATCCACATAATTGTAGTACAAACGACTATATGGTGTCAACCACTGTTTTTGAAGTATTCGACATTCGCCCGTGGAATAATACGGTCCAGCGGGAATCACCTGCGGAGATAAGAATGCACCTAGCCTTAGTGACAGCGAACTGGTTTGACTCACATCAATACCTTGCCCTCTGGATAGAGGGAATCGCGCTGGTATTTATTTTCGGCTTGGATTGGCTGGTATACCGGAAATCGGTGGCCGAAAGAAGAGAACAACACAAAGAATCGGTCGCGCAGATGGATGAAATGCGGCGGCAAGCTGACTTGATTGCTGGACAAAACGCATTATTGAAAGAATCTGTTTCCGTTGCCAAAGATGGCGCAGAGGCCGCGAAAGCCAATGCCCAAGCCGCTATCCTAAATGCCCAAGCCGTCATCAATTCCGAACGTCCGTGGATTGTGATGAGCGTTGGTCCACACTACTCCAATCCGAGCAATTGCGTTTTCACAGCTACCAACAAAGGTAGGACTCCAGCGGAGTTCGAATCCGGCACCATTGATTTTTCTTTCGATTCCGACCCTGCTACTTTGACCAGCCATCCACCCTACGCCTCTCGAATGATTGCACCCGACCGGGACCTGATCGCGCAAGATGACGGATTCGACCTCAATCTAACCGGAGTCAATCCAGAAGCGATGATAGAGAACGCGGGGATGACGGAACGTATGAAGATCGGAAACCAGTTCCTAATTGTCTACGGGAGGATCATTTACAAAGATGTTTTTAGCAGGGACGGTCAGGAAGCTACTCACCACGAAACTCGCTTTTGCTACTCCTTCGACGTAGCACGCCGCACGTTCGTAAGAACCGGACCAGAGGAATACAACCGTTATACGTAGACTACGCCATGATCCTGAAACTCCAGCCACACCTTGTTCCCAAACCCCTGTGGCGCAAGAGTGCCGCCAACTTACTCCCCCGCGCTTCATGGGACCGCATCCGCGCCGATGTTCTCACCGTCGCCAAGAACAGGTGCGAGGTCTGTAAGGAACAGGGTGAGAGAATGAGTTGCCATGAAGTTTGGCTCTACGATGATGAGAACGGGATTGCTACTCTTAATGAACTCAGAATGCAATGCCACCAGTGCGATCAGGTTGTACACATGGGGCGAACTGTGAAGTACGGTGGAGGCAAAGCGGCCCTGATCCATCTTTGCAAAATGAATCGGATCGGGCCACAAGAGGGTAGGGCGATCTACGATGCAGCGATGGCCGTGTTCAAGGAACGGAGCAAGAGAACGTGGAAAATAGAGGTCGCAAAACCACTTCTGAAACGCTATCCACAACTGGCCGCGCTGATCGAATCCGACTCAGTTACGGCTGTTCCGTAGAAGTGCATTGGGGCACCTTGCGGCGATCCCATTCCGCTTTGGCCTCTTGCAACTGAATCACGAACACTTGACGGGGCCGTTGCCCAAAGTACGCATCTGGTGAGCACATGGATTTTGCAGCTAGTCCGAACCTCCGTAGCTCTTGGTTGTTCATTTTTCTGAGACGTGCGCGGAGGGATGCAACATCAACCTCACCGTCGTTGCCAGAAAAACCTACTGAGGCGAGCCCTGCCATGATTTACTCCTGATCGGATTTGGCAGAGGTACGGGGGAATCGGATTGTAGCGCGACGGCGAGTATAATTCTACGCGATGGGTACTTGGCCCGAACCGAAGCCCTGTAGACGCAAGTGGGGACGTGTGCCGTTCGACCAGATGCTTCGCCACATCCGTGAAGATCGTTGCGAACAATGC
>WNFI01056421.1_pt1 | contig 10907 bp, 13 predicted proteins | sample 5400471 | NCBI WGS metagenome assembly WNFI01 (sample SAMN13153348, study PRJNA577476) | soil metagenome | isolation source: 100 cm saprolite on Douglas fir-dominated hillslope | place: USA:California | collected 2013-09-17 | reverse complement strand
AGAGCGAGCTCGGCTTTGGCTGGATCGACGGCGTGCACCCCGACGACCGCGAACGCTGCGTCGCGGCCTACGCGCTCGCCTACGATCGCCACCAGCCCTTCGAGGCCGAGTATCGGCTGCGCCGCGCGGACGGCGAGTATCGCTGGCTGCTCGACAAGGGCGTGCCGCTGGTGACGCAGGGCAACCTCAAGGGGTTCGTGGGCTCCTGCGTCGACATCACCGAGCGCCTGCGGGCGGAACAGGAAGCGCGCCGGCGCGACGAGAAGCGCTCGCAGCTCCTCGCCCGCGAACGCAGTGCGCGCGCCAACGCCGAATCCGCCACGCTCGCGCGCGACCAGTTCCTCGCGATCGTGTCGCATGAGCTGCGCTCGCCGTTGAACGGCATCAAGAGCTGGACGCACGTCCTCGAGAACCGCCTGTTCGAGGCCGACCCGGCGGTGCGCCGCGCGCTCGCGGGCATCATGATCGGTGTCGAGCACCAGGTGCGGCTGATCGACGACCTGCTCGACGTGACGCGCGCGATGAGCGGCAACCTCGGTCTCGCCAAGCAGTCGATGCCCCTGTTGCCGGTGCTCGCGGATGCCGTCGAGAGCCTGCGCGCCATGGCGCTTGAAAAGGGGCTGCGCGTCGTGACCGACTACGCGCTAGGCGAGCACGAGGTGCACGGCGATCCCGATCGCGTGCGGCAGATTTTCGTCAACCTGCTCTCGAACGCGGTCAAGTTCACTCCGCCTGGCGGAACGATCCGCGTGAGCGCCACGACCCAGGATGCGATGGCGGTGATCGAGGTCCGCGACGATGGCGCCGGCATCGCGCCCGAATTCCTGCCCTACCTCTTCGATCCTTTCCGGCAGGCAGACCAGGGCTCGAGCCATCGCGGCCAGGAAGGCCTCGGGCTGGGACTCGCACTGGTACAGCGCCTGGCCGAGCTGCACGGCGGGCATGTCACGTGCGAGAGCGAGGGCCCCCAACGCGGCGCTGCGTTCCGCGTGTTCCTGGGTTTCCGCCACGGCTTCGGGACAGGAAGCGATGGCGCACCTGGAGCGCGCGGAGGGCTCGGGCGCCGCGGAAGTGGTCGTATGCGATATCGCCATGCCCGACGAAGATGGCTACGCGACGCTCAAGCGCATCCGCGCGTGGGAATCGTCGCGCGCGGTCGCGCGCCGTCCGGCGATCGCCCTCTCCGCCTTCACGCAGCGCGAGGACCGCATCCGCGCCTTGAGCGAGGGCTTCCAGATGCACCTCACCAAGCCGGTCGCGCCGGCCGAGCTCATCGCCGTGATCGCCAGCGTGGCGCGCGGCATGCGCGTGTAGCTTTTACTCGCCGCGCCGATCTTACCGTCGCTAAAACGCGCTCGCGGCGTCCTTTGCGCGCTTTTCAGCGGCACGAATGTTGCGGACTCCATGGGGAGAACTGCCAAGGAGACACCCATGCCCGAACGCGACCGCCGTCATACCGAGGCGGATGACCGCAAGCACAATCGCGAAGAGCATCCGCAGCGCCCGGAGCCCGAGACTCTCGAGGGGCCCGCAGCCCACGAGGACGAGGAGGACAGCCGCGATGACGTGACGCGTCGCGGCGAGCGCTAGCGCATTTCCACACACCCGCAGAGAAAGGAATCGAGATGAAGATCCGACATGAACTCGTTGCCGTCGCCGCCGTGGCATTCGCGGTGCATGAATGGCGCGACGGTGACGGTCACGGCGAACAATGGCCGCGTCACCTTGAGCGGAATGGCGCAGAACGCGACGCAGTCCGACATCGCCCAGCGTGACGCGAAGGACGTCGCTGGGGGCCGCGTGATCGGCTTCCTGTCTCCGGGCGCGGGCTGAGGAAAAGGCCGCTTCAGTCCGAATCGGCTTGAACCGACGGCGTGGCGCCGTGCATGAGGACTTCGGTCCCGTGCAGCAGTTGCGCCACTGCCTCGTCGGGCTCGGCGAGCGCCGCATCGGTCGACACGGCGTAATCGTGGCGGAACGGTTCCACCAAGCCGTTTAGCTGGTCGCCGTCGGCGCGAATCGTGATGCGTGGCATGGTCCACTCCACCGTGCCGAAGATCGTCGCGAAGGCGACGTCGCTCGCGTCACGACCGGTGCCGATGCGCAGCAACCCCATGCGCGGCGAGATCCCGGACGGATCGAAGATGTACCAACGGTCGCCCAGGTAGGCCTCGACGTAGCAGTGGAAGTCCGTCGGCCCGAGGGCGGGATCGGCTCCATAATCGATGCCGGTCGCGAAGCGTGCCGGGACGTTGAGCGCGCGGCAGACGCTGATCATGAGATGCGAGAAGTCGCGGCAAACGCCCGTGCCGCATTGGTACGTCTCGAGGGCCGACGTTCCCGGATTGCTCGAGCCGACCTGGAAGCGCGTGCGCTGCTGCACCCACTTGCGAATCGCCTCGATGCGCTCGTACCCGGGCGCGAGGTGGCCGAACTCCTGCCGCGCCACATTCAAGAGGCGATCGGACTGGCAGTAACGGCTGGGGTAGATGTACTGGATCACTGCCGCCGGCAGGTCCGCGATCGGGACTTCGCGCAGGTCTGCTGGAAGCGCGAAGTGATGCACGATATCGACGATCGCGTCGTAGCGCAGGCGAAAGGGACCAGGCTCGAGGTGCGCGCGCAGATGGCGATTGGCCGGCGAGCCGTGGTGCTCCTGCGTCAATTCGAGCGTGGGCTCAGTCGCGATCCGCTCCCACGTGACGCGCTGGTAAGGCGTGTTGGTCGGCTGGATGACGAAGACGGAATCGCTCGGCGACACCACGGTGTAGTCGAGGGCGATGGACAAGTCGAAGCGGATCATCGGGCAAGGAGTCGAAAGGCGTAATCGTATTGGACCATTATCCCCTCATGTGATTCAACGGCCATTGCGCGCACGGCCGATACGCGGATAGGAAAACGCCGACAGACACTATCGGGGAGCGCAGGCTACTTTGGCTGGATAGACTCGGAAGGAGTCATGCCAGCATGGCACGAGAGCTCTGGAAGGGCGCGATTCGCTTTGGCCTGGTGAACATTCCCGTCTCGCTCTATCCGGCGGAGCAGGCCGAGGAGCTGAGCTTCACCCTGCTCGACAAGCGCGACCTGCAGCCGGTGGGTTTCAAGCGCTACAACAAGGCGACCGGCGACGAGGTTCCCTACGAGCGCATCGTCAAGGGCTACGAGTACGAGGACGGGCAATACGTCACGCTCGAGAAGGAGGACTTCAAGCGCGCCAACGTCGAGGCCACGCAGAGCGTCGACATCTTCGGGTTCATCGACGCCGACGAGATTCCTCCTTATTACTACGAGGCTCCGTACTACCTCGCGCCGGGCAAGCACGGCGACAAGGGCTACGCGCTGCTGCGCGAGGTGCTCGAGCGCAGCGAGCGCGCGGCGATCGCCAGCGTCGTCATCCGCACGCGCCAGCACATCGCGGTGATCTACCCGCGCGAAGGCGTCCTCATCCTCAATACGCTGCGATATAGCACCGAGCTCAGGCCCGCGAAGGACCTGGACGTCCCGGCGAGCCTCGACAGCGCCAAGGTACGTCCCGCCGAGGTCAAAATGGCCGAGCGCCTCATCGACGACATGGCGATGAAGTGGCGCCCTGGCGAATACCACGATACCTATCGCGACGACCTTCTCAAGCTGATCGAGGAGAAGGCCGCGGGAAGGCACAAGGCCGCAGAGGCAAGCACCGCCGGCGCGCGGACGCCACCGAGCCGCGGCGACGAAGACCCGCCGGCGCAGCGCGCCGCGACCTGCCGCCGCCGGCCATCGCCGCGCGGCGTGACCCATCCACGCGAAGCGTGATTCATTCAATGGAGAAAACCATGACCAAGATGCTGGTCGCCGTAGCCGCCCTCACCGGGTTCGTCGCCTATTGCTTCCAACGCGGGGGCGTCCCGCGGCGCGACGCCGCGGAGCCCAAGGAAGACCTGAAGCGCTGGGAAGGCGAAGGCGGAAACGTGCCCGCCGTGGCCACGCCCTCCCCCGCGCCGCAGCCGCGCTCCTCGTACCCGGACTCAGGGTCGGAGCGGCGCCACTAACCCCATGTCGGCGAGCGAGCAAGGCGCGGTCATCGCCGGGGTGCGCGTCTCCAGCCCGGATCGCGTCCTCTTCGAGGAACTGGGCCTCACCAAGGCCGCGCTCGCGCGCTACTACGAATCGATCGCGGAGTGGATCCTGCCGGACCTGCGCGCTCGTCCGCTCTCCCTGGTGCGCTGCCCGCAGGGTCCCGGCGAAGGCTGCTTCTACCAGAAGCACATCGACGCGGCATGGTCGGAAGAGATCGAGCGGGTCGCGGTTCCCGAAAGCAACGGCGAAGGCATCTACGCGGTCGCGGGGACGGCCGGCGCGCTCGTGGGCCTGGTGCAGAAAGGCGTCATCGAGCTGCACGTCTGGGGCTCGATCACGCGCGATCTCTCCAAGCCCGACCGCATGGTGTTCGACCTCGATCCCGATCCCGATGTCCCATGGCGCGAAGTGATGGCGGCCGCGCGCCTCACGCGCGAGCGGCTCGAGGCGATCGGACTCGAATCCTTCGCCAAGACCTCCGGGGGCAAGGGCTTGCACGTCGTGGTGCCGCTGACACGGCGCCACGGTTGTCGCGGCCTACTCGGTGCGCGCGCGGCCCGGCGCGCCGGTCTCGACGCCGCTGCATTGGGACGAGGTCGGCGGGCGCATGAAGCCGGGCTCGTTCCACGCGGGCAACATCGTGCGCCGCCTGAATGGGCTCCGCTCAGATCCGTGGAAGACCTTTCGGCGCACCTCCCAGACGCTCACCGCGTCCATGATGCGCAAGGTCGCGCTCGCCGCATGAGGCCGCTCGAAGCGCACATTCCCGCGCCCGAACCTCCCCAAGCGCCCGACACCGGCACGCCGGACACGCCGCGGCGCCCGCCGCGCGAGAATCCGGCCGTGCCCGGCGAAATCCCGCCAGGTCCCTCGGAGACTCCGCCGCCGATCGACGATCCCAAGCCGCCGCCGCCGCAGCGCGATCCGCCTCCGGACGAGCGTCCGAACCCGCGCCGCTATCGCGCCGCGGAGGGTCCGGTCATGCGCTCGGGCCGCACCCAGTCGTCGTACTGCGCCTCGCTCACGTAGCCCAGCGCCACCGCCGCTTCGCGCAGCCCCGTGCCTTCGCGGTGCGCCTTCTTCGCGATCGCGGCGGCCTTGTCGTAGCCGATGTGCGGAGCGAGCGCCGTCACCAGCATGAGCGAACCGTGCAGCAGCTCGGCAATTCGCGTGGCATCCGGCTCGATGCCGCGCGCGCAGTGCTCCTCGAAGCTAGCCATGCCGTCGCCCAGCAATCGCACGCTCTGCAGGAAGGCGTAGGCGATGAGCGGCTTGTAGACGTTGAGCTCGAGATGTCCCTGCGATCCGCCGAAGCCCACCGCGACGTCGTTGCCCATCACCTGGCAGGCAGCCATGGTGAGCGCTTCGCACTGCGTGGGATTGACCTTGCCCGGCATGATCGAGCTTCCAGGCTCGTTCTCCGGAATGCGGATCTCGCCGATGCCGCAGCGCGGTCCCGAGGCGAGCAGGCGCACGTCGTTGGCGATCTTCATCAGCGCCGCCGCGAGCCCCTTGAGCGCGCCGTGCGCGTGAACCATGGCGTCGTGCGTCGCGAGCGCCTCGAACTTGTTGGGGGCGGTCACGAACGGCGAGCCGGTGAGCCGCGAGATCTCGGCGGCGGTGCGGCTGCCGAACTCGGGATGCGTGTTGAGCCCCGTGCCGACGGCCGTGCCGCCGAGCGCGAGCTCGCAAAGATGCGGAAGAGCGGCCTCGATGTGGCGGCGCGCGTGCGCGAGCTGCGCCACGTAGCCGGAGAATTCCTGTCCCAGCGTGAGCGGCGTCGCATCCTGGAGGTGCGTGCGGCCGATCTTCACGATGGACTCGAATTGCGCCCGCTTCGCCTCGAGCGTCGCGTGCAGGCGCTCGAGCGCAGGAAGGAGGCGCCCGCGGATCGAGACTACCGCGGCCACATGCATCGCGGTCGGATAGACGTCGTTCGAGGATTGCCCGCGGTTCACGTCATCGTTGGGGTGCACCTTGCGCCCCTCGCCGCGCGGCCCGCCGAGGATCTCGCTCGCGCGGTTGGCGAGCACCTCGTTCATGTTCATGTTGGATTGCGTGCCGGAGCCGGTCTGCCAGACGACCAGCGGGAACTCGTCGGGCCAGCGCCCGGCGAGAACTTCGTCGGCCGCCTGTGAGATGGCTTGGGCCTTCTGCGCTGTTATCTCTCCAAGGGCCAGGTTCACGGTGGCGCAGGCGTGCTTGATCCAGGCGAGGGCCTGGATGATCTCCGCGGGCATGCGTTCGCCGGAGATGCGGAAATGCTCGAGGGAGCGCTGGGTCTGCGCGCCCCAGAGGCGCTCCCGCGGCACTTCAATGGGCCCGAAGGTGTCTTTCTCTGTCCGCATGTCCATGGAAACCCCCGCCCGGCCCGCGCCGGGATCAATGAGACAATATATCCCGCAAAGGAGAGCCTTCCGATGAAATACTCGTTGTGGACCGCGGCCCTGCTAGCCGCGATCGCGATCGGCGCCGAGGCGCAGCAGATCAAGCCGGAGACGCAGCTCAAGCTGCGCAAGTCCGCCTACGCGCTGATGAACTTCAACTTCGACGCCATCGGCCAGATGCTCGAAGGCAAGCGCCCATTCAACAAGGACGAGGCGATTCGCCGCGCCGACGCGGTTGCCCTGCTCGCCACCCAACCGAAGGAATTCTTCGGCCCGGGAACCGACTCCGCCGCGGGCGAGACGCGCGCCAAGCCGGAGATCTGGACCAAGCGCGCCGACTTCGACGCCAAGATGGACAAGCTCCTGCAGGAGACCTCGAAGCTGCCGCAAGCGGCGCGCGCCGACCAGGCCGTGTTGAAGAAGCAGATGGATGACGTCGAGGGCGCGTGCAAGGCGTGCCACGACGACTATCGCGTCAAGAAAAACTGACCGGTGGGATCCCCGCGCCGCGTCCTCTGGGACGCGCCGCTGCGCCTGTTCCACTGGACGCTCGCGGTCCTCGCGGTGTTCTCCTTCGTGACCGGAACGGTGGGCGTCGACTGGATGCCCTGGCACTTGCGCAGCGGCTACGCGATCCTCGCGTTGCTCGTGTTTCGCCTCGCCTGGGGATTCGTGGGGGGAACGACGGCGCGCTTCGCGCATTTCATTCGCGGGCCGCGCGCAGCCCTGGAACACGCGCGCGCGCTCGTCCGCGAAGAACGTCCGGTCACTTTCGGCCACAATCCGCTCGGCGCCTGGATGGTCGTGGCGATGCTGCTCGCGCTGCTGTTCCAGGCGGCCACGGGGCTCTTCGCCGATGACGAGCTGCGCACCCAGGGACCGCTGGCGGTGAAGGTTTCCGAGGCGATGGTCAGCCGCATGAGCGCGCTGCACAGCTGGAATCGATGGGTCGTTGTCGCGCTCGTCGCCGTGCATGTGATCGCGATCGCGCTCTACCAGTGGCGCTGGAAGATCGACGTGTTCTGGCCGATGGTATCGGGGCGGCGCGAAGCAGGAGGCGCCCATGAGCCCGAGACGGCGCGGCCGGGCTCGAGCCTCCTCGCGCTCGGGCTGATCGTGGCCTGCGCGTTCGCGGTCTACTGGCTGGTCGTGATCTACCCCCGGACATGAGCGCGACGACAGGCGGGCGCGAATACGGCGCGACGGCGATCGCGTTGCACTGGATCGTCGCCATTCTCATCTTCGGCAACCTGGCCCTGGGCCTCTACACCGTCGAGGTCCTGCCGCTCTCGCCGCAGAAGCTGCGCTTCTTCTCGTGGCACAAGTGGATCGGGGTGACCGTGCTCATCCTCGCCTCGCTGCGCCTGGCGTGGCGCCTTGGGCATTCGGCGCCGGCCCTGCCCGCCACCATGAAGCCGTGGGAGAAGGCCGCGGCGCACGTCTCGCATGCCTTGTTGTATGCATTGTTCTTCGCCACGCCGCTCAGCGGCTGGCTGTTCAGCTCGGCCAACGGCTTCCAGACGGTCTACCTCGGCGTGCTGCCGATCCCGGACCTGCTGGAGAAGAACAGGGATCTCGCGGAGACGCTCAAGATCGTGCACCACTGGATCGCCTTCATGCTCGCGGGCGTGGTCGCCGTGCATGTCGCCGCCGCCCTCAAGCACCATTTCATCGATCGCGACGATGTCCTCGCGCGCATGCTTCCCTTCCTTCGTCACAGGTCCCCATGATCCCCATCCTTCGCCACATCGCCCTTCTCGCCGCGGCCCTTGCCGCGTTCGCGGCCTACGCCCAGGCGCCGCAGAAAATCATTGCCGGCAAGAGCTTCATCCGCTTCGTCACGAAGCAGATGAATGTTCCCGTCGAGGGACAGTTCAAGAAATTCGACGCCATGGTGGCGTTCGACCCCGCCAAGCCCCAGGCGACGCACGCCGATTTCGAGGTCGATGTCGCCTCGATCGACCTCGGCACCGAGGAAGGCGAGACCGAGGCGCGGCGCAAGCCGTGGCTCAACGTGGAGATCTTTCCGAAAGCGAAGTTCGTCGCTGCGGCGGTGAAGCAGGTCGCTCCCGGCAAGTACGAGGCCACGGGGGCGCTCACGATCAAGGGTGCGACCCAGGACATCGTCGCCCCTTTCACCCTCAATGACGCGGGCGGCATTCGCACCGTGGAAGGCCAGTTCACGTTGAAGAGATTGCAGTTCAAGATCGGCGAGGGCGTCTGGTCGGAGACCGATACGGTGGCCGACGAAGTGCTCGTTCGCTTTCGCTTCGCACTTCCCCTCAAGTAGGAGGCTTGCATGAAACGTCTCATCTTTCCCGCCGCATTCGCGGCCCTGTTGACCGCCCTTCCCGCCGCCGCCGAGACCGAGACCTACACGGTCGATCCGAACCACACGTTTCCGTTCTACGAGGTGGGCCACGTCGGCTATTCGTTCCAGCGCGGTCGCTTCAACAAGAGCAGCGGCAAGATCACGCTCGATAGCGCGGCAAAGACCGGGAGCGCCGACATTTCGATCGACACCGCCTCGGTGAGCTCGGGCGTCGAGAAGCTCGACAAGCACCTGAACAGCGAGGATTTCTTCGACACCTCGAAGTTTCCGCAGATGACCTTCAAGTCCGATCGCTTCGAGTTCGACGGCGAGAAGCTGCGCTCGGCCTCCGGGCAGCTCACCATTCGCGGCATCTCGCAGCCGGTCACGCTCACGGCGACCCATTTCTACTGCGGCCCGCATCCGATGAACAAGAAGAAGGTGTGCGGCGCCGACTTCACGACGACGATCAAGCGCAGCGACTACGGCATCAAGTACGGATTGCCGCTGCTTGCCGATAACGTGCTCCTGCGCATCAACGTCGAGGCGATCAAGGACTGATCGCGCATGCTCGCCGCGCACTTCTCGCGCTTTTTCGCTGCAAACCCGGGGCGGCTGCATTTCGCCGCTCACAGCCACCACCCGTGGCCGGACGCGACCGAGGCGGCGCACGCGCGCTACTGGAGCGATTCCGCCGCGCTCGCGGATGGCAAGTGGGAGCGCGTGCTGGGCGAGGTGGTGCCGCAGGCGCAGAAGCACGTCGCCCGCCTGCTGTCGCTTTCGGATTCCCGACAGGTCGCCTTCGCGCCCAATACGCACGAGTTCGTCGGCCGTATTTATTCGTGTTTCGACACGAAGCGGCCGATCCGCGTCCTTGCGAGCGCCCACGAGTTCCATAGCTTCCGGCGCCAGACGCGCCGCCTGGTCGAGGCGGGCCGCGTGGAGCTCGAGGAGATTGCCGAGGCCCCGTGGGACACCTTCGCCGATCGCTTCGTCGCGGCGCTGCAACGCTCGCCGCGCGACCTGGTGTGGCTCTCGCATGTGCTGTTCGACTCCGGCTTTCGCGTGGCGAGCCTGCGCGCCATCTGCTCGGCTGCCTCGCCCGAGGCGATCGTCGCCATCGACGGCTACCACGCTTTCTGCGCTGTGGAAGTGGACCTCTCCGCGATCCACACGAGGGCCTTCTACCTCGGCGGCGGATACAAGTACGCGATGTCGGGGGAAGGCGCGTGCTTCCTCGCTGTCCCGCCCGGTTGCGAGCTGCGCCCCGTCGACACCGGATGGTATGCGTCGTTCGACACGCTGAGCGCGCCCTCCGAGGCCGCGGTCGCCTATTCGGCCGACGCGTTTCGCTTCTGGGGCGCCACCTTCGATCCTTCCGGCCTCTATCGCTTCAACGCCGCGATGGATTGGCTCGCATCCACGGGCACCGCGATCGCCGACGTGCATGCGCATTCGCGCCGCCTGCAGGATCGGTTCCTCGCGGGCCTCGAACGCCGTGACCTGGAATCGCTGTCTTTGCGCCATCTCGTGCCCCCTGCGCGCTGTCCGCGCGGCAACTTCCTCGCCTTCGACATCGAGGATGCGGAGCAGGCGCACAAGGCCCTGGCGATGCGCAACGTGATCATCGATCGGCGCGACCGGCGCTTGCGCTTCGGCTTCGGCGTCTACCACGACGAGGCGGCGGTCGACCGGCTGCTCGGCGAGGTTTCGCAGGCGCTGCGATGATGCGGCGACGATGAGATCGCCGGCGCTCTTCCTCGCCGCCCTGCTGCTGAGCTTCGCCGCCGCCATCAAGGCCTCGGGCGCAAGGGTAGACTGACGCCATGGTCCGTCGCGTCGCCTGGATCCTCGTCATCGCCGGTGTCGTGCCGTTCGCGGGCTCGACCATCGCGCTGCTTTGGGGGGATTCGCATATCCGCATCCCCGCCATCGCCGCGCTCGTGACCTACGCGGCGATCCTGCTCTCCTATCTCGGCGGCATCGAAGGCGGCCTTGCGTTGCGCGAGCAATTCGGTACCGAGACGACTCGCGCCGTCGCATTGGGGTTGAGCGGCGTGCCCTCGCTCGCGGCGTGGGGAATCCTGTGGCTGCCATCGCCGCAAATGCAGCTCGGCGCCGCGACCGCGCTCTTCGTCATCGTGTGGATG
>WNFI01361197.1_pt1 | contig 10908 bp, 4 predicted proteins | sample 5400471 | NCBI WGS metagenome assembly WNFI01 (sample SAMN13153348, study PRJNA577476) | soil metagenome | isolation source: 100 cm saprolite on Douglas fir-dominated hillslope | place: USA:California | collected 2013-09-17 | reverse complement strand
CTGCGCGAGGCGCTGCGCCGCTGGGAAAAGGTGCAGTTCGCGCAGCGCTATCGCCTGCTCGGCGAGGCGATCGAGGCGACGCGCGCCCGGCTCGCCGACGCGCGCGCGAGGGAGACGGCGGCGGCCGGACACCTGGCCGAAGTCGAGACGACGCTGGAACGGCTGCGGCTCGAGCTGACCGAGGCGGACTCGCGCACGACGGCGGCGCGTGAAGCGGCGCACGCGCGCGAGCTGTCCATCGGCCGCCTGCAGCAGCAGGTCGCGTTCGACAAGCAGCAGGTGGAGACGCTGGGCGTCGCGGCCGCCGCGCTCGAGTCGGAGATCGGCGCGCTCGAAGCCCGGCGGGAGCCGGCGCGCCTCGAGCTGGACCAGCGCCGCGGCGCGGCGGAACGGGCCGTCGGGGAGCGCGACCACGCCGCCGAGGTCCTCGCGCAGGAAGAGGAAGCGCACGCCCTCGCGAATCGCACCATCGAGGGGCTCGAGTCGGACGTCGAAGCGGCGCGCAGCGAAGTCTATGCCGCGGTCAACGCGGCGACCGCGCTGCGGCACGCCATGGAGCACGCCGCCGCCGCGCGCGCGCGGATCGGCGAGCAACTCGGGAAGCTCGACGTGGAGCGGAACGATCTGGCGGTCGAGGCGCAGCGCGCCGCCGGCGAGCGCGCCGCGGCCGAAGACGCGCTGCGCCGGTCGCGCGCCGCCACGGACGACCTCCACGTCGATCGCACCGCGCGCGAGTCGGAGCTGTCGATCGCGCGGGCCAGCCGCGAGGCGCTCGGCCGCGACGTGCGTACGCGCGAGCACGACCTCGCCGGCATCGTGGCCCGCCTCAAGTCGCTCGAGGAGCTCGACGCCGCCCGTGCCGAGTACGGCGATGGCGCCCGCATGATTCTGGCCGCTGCGGGCCTGCAGTTCGTCCGCGAACGCGCGGCGGGTCGCGTCGGCTTCGTCGTGGTAGGGGACGCACCGAGCACCGAGCACCCAGCACTGAGCACTGAGCCCCGAGCACTCAGCACCGTGGTGCGCGTCGCCGGACCGGCTGCGGACGCGATTCTCGGGCTCATGGCGAACGTCCACGTCGCCAGCACGCGGGATGAGGCGAAGGCGCTCGCGCTCGCCACTGGCGCCACCGCGGTCACGCTCGACGGCGAAGTGTTCCGCGGCGCCCACCGGGTCGAGGGGGGCGCGCGCGACGAAGCGCGGAGCATCCTGACCACGAAGCGGGAGATCAAGGAGCTGCGCGAGCGTGCCGACGCTGAGGATGCGACGCTCGTCCGGCTGCTCGAGGAAACGGCCGGCCTCGACATGACCATCGCCGGCGCGGAATCCGCGATTGCCTCGCTCCAGGCCGAGCTCCATCGCCAGGAAAAGGCCGTCGTCGGCTACGAGCTGCAGGTCACCGCGGCGGACGAGGCGTCCGATCGCGTGTCGCGAAAGCAGGAGCAGATTGCCCTCGAGCGCCGCGGCGCGGAAGAGGAGCTGCGGGCGCAGGAACACCGCGAGGACGAGGCACGGCAGTCGATCCAGCGGATCGAGACCGAGCAGCGCGCGGCCGACGAGCAGCTGTCCGCGGCGCAGCGGGCGCTGTTTGCGGCCCGCGAGACGGCCGCCAGCCAGTCGCGGCGGACCGCTGAAGCGAAGGCGGCGCATGCGGCGCTCGTCGAGCGCGGCAGCGCGATCGCGATCGAACTGCAGCGCCTCGAAGATGCCGCGCGCGAGCTCGAGGAGCGCGTGGTCACCCGTTCGGCGGACCTGCAGCGCAATCGGTCTCGCCGTGAGGAGCTGCGCGCGGCGATCGCCGCGTCCGAGCATCAGCTCGACGACGACCTGCGCACGTTCGATGATCTCCGCGAGCAGGTCAGGACGGCGGACGAGGCGTCCCAGGAGCTGCGCGGGCGGTTCGACACGCAGGAGGTGCGGATCCGCGAAGCGCGGCGGGCCCTCGAGACCGTGCGCGACGAAGCCTCGCATCTCGAAGTCCAGCGCGCCACGGCCGAATCCGACCTCGGGCACCTCGCGACCTCCTGCCTCGACACGGTGCAGGCGTCGCTCGACCAGGTCTCGATCGAGGTCGCGCAGATGGAACAGGATGGGCTGCTCGCCAGCCCGAAGGCGGTGGAGGATACGCCGGAGCCCGCCGAGGTGGAGGAAGCTGTTCCGGCGGGAGCGCAGGGTGCCTCGCAGGCCGCCGCGCAGGGCTTTAGCCCTGCTTCTGCGTCACCCGAGGAAGCCGCACCAGCCGGCTCCCGCACGCTGACCCCCGACGAGATGGTCGCGGACCTCCGCGCCAAGGTCGAGCGGATGGGGGCCGTGAACATGATGGCGATCGACCAGTTCGACGACCTCGAGTCGCGCCACACCTTCCTCACGGCGCAGCGCAAGGACCTGGTCGACTCGATCGCCGCGACCAACGACGCGATCCGCAAGATCGACAAGACGACGCGCGAGCGCTTCCAGGAAGCCTTCACGATCATCAACCAGAACTTCGAAGGGACCTTCACGACACTCTTCGGCGGAGGCAAGGCCGGCCTCGTGCTGCTCGACGAGAGCGACGCGCTCGAGAGCGGGATCGACATCATCGCCTCGCCGCCGGGGAAGCGCCTGCAGAGCATCCAGCTCCTCTCCGGCGGAGAGAAAGCGCTGACGGCCATGGCGCTGATGTTCGCCATCTTCAAGTACCGCCCGAGCCCGTTCTGCCTGCTCGACGAAATCGACGCGCCGCTGGACGACGCCAACATCGGACGGTTCGTGGAGATGCTGCAGGGGATGGGCGATCAGACGCAGTTCATCCTCATCACGCACAACCGGAAGACGATGGAAATCGCCGACCGGCTGTACGGCGTGACCATGGAGGAACCAGGCGTGTCGAAGCTGATTTCAGTGCAGTTGAACTGACGACCATCGATCCTCGAACCTCGATCCTCGAGACAGCCGAGTGAACGAAGACAGAGCGGCCCGCTATCATCGCTTGCGGCGGCGGGCCTCGGTCGGGTCCGCGCTCGCGGGCGTGGCCTGGCTCGCGGCCCTGCACGTGACCGGCGCCTCGGCGGCGCTGGCCGGCCGCGCCGCGGCCACGGGCCAGTCCCTGCCCTGGATCCTCCGCCGGCCTCTCGCCGTCGTCCTGTTCATCGGGATCCTCGCGCTCGGATGGGAGCTGGTCTCGCTGCCGTTCGTGTTCTACCGCGCCTTTCTCCTCGAGCGGAAATACGGCCTGTCGTCGGAGCATTTGTCGACGTGGCTGCAGGATCATCTGAAGGCCCTCGCCCTCGGCCTCGCGCTGGCGCTCGCGGCGGGGCTGGCCGTGTTTGCCGCCATCGGCGTGGCCGGCGACGCGTGGTGGATCGTGGCGGCCGGGCTGTTCGCCGTGGCCGCGCTCCTCATCTCACGGATCGCGCCCGTGCTGCTGATGCCCCTGTTCTACCGCTTCCGGCCGCTGGAACGCGCGGCGCTTCGGGAGCGCCTGCTCACGTTGTCGCGCCGTGCCGGCGTCCCCGTGGTGGGCGCCTTCGAATGGGGTCTGGGGGAAAAGACGACGCGCGCGAACGCGGCGCTGGTCGGCGTCGGCCGGACGCGCCGGATCCTGGTGTCGGACACGCTGCTCAAGGACTATTCAGACGACGAGATCGAGGTGATTCTCGCGCACGAGCTCGCCCATCACGTGCACCACGACATCTGGACGGCGCTCGCGGTGGAGACGCTGGTCGTGACCGCGGCGCTCTACGCGGCGCACGCGGCCGCGTCGCGCGCCGGCGTGGCGGCCTCACTGGGCGCGCTCCCGCTGATGATCCTGGTTGCCGGCGGCGTGTCGTTCCTGCTGACGCCCCTCGCGAACGCCTGGTCGCGTCACAACGAGCGCCGCGCCGATCGGTTCGCCCTCGCGCTGACGGGCCGCCCGGCCGACTTCATCACCGCCATGCGCCGCCTCGGCGCGCAGAACCTGGCCGAGGAGCGCCCCTCGACGCCGGTGCTCTGGTTCTTCCACACACATCCGACCATCGACGAGCGCATCGCGGCCGCCAAGGAATTCAGGGCGGCATAGGCCGCGGAACACGCGGAACGCGCGGATCACCCGGCAGAGTAGAATCGGTCCCCTATGCGAACGCTTGTCGTGCTCGTGACGGCCGTCCTGCTGGTCTCCGCTCCTCAGGCCCGGGCCCAAAGCCGCTCGTCGATCCCCTCGCCGGACTCCGTCTTCGGCTTCTCACCCGGCGCCGACTACAAGCTCGCGACCTACGACCAGTCGATCGAGTACTTCAAGAAGCTCGCGGCCGCCAGCCGCTCCATCAAGCTGATCGACGCGGGAAAGACGACGCAGGGGCGGACGATGTATTTCGCGTTGATCTCGACGCCCGAGAACCTCGCGAAGATCGATCGGTACCGCGAGATCTGGCAGCGACTGGCGCACCCGCAGGGACTCACGGACGCCGAGGCCCGGAAGCTGGCGGCAGACGGGAAGGCGCTCGTCCACATCGACGGCGGACTGCACGCGACCGAGGTCGCGGGCCCGCAGCACACCCCGCTGCTCGCGTACGACCTCCTCAGCAAGGTGAGCGAGCCGTCGACGAAAGCGATGCTCGAGAACGTGATCCTGATGCTCTGGCCGACGATCAACCCCGACGGCCAGCAGATGGTCGCGGAGTGGTACATGAAGAACGTCGGCACGCCGTACGAGCTCTCGGGCCTGCCGCAGCTGTACCAGGAGTACGTGGGCCACGACAACAACCGCGACGCCTACATGCTCAACATGATCGAATCGCGCGTCATCGAGCACACCATCGCCCGTGAGATCAACATGATCGGTATGGCGATCGCCAAGAACCTCGACGAGAAGGGACAGCCCGGCGCGACGCACATGGGCACGGCGTTCGACGCCTGGTATCCCGGCTATATCGACTATGCGCCGATCTTCAAGAACATCGCCGCGTATTGGACGGAGACGGCCCTCTTCTCGTACGCGACCCCCCACGAGTACACGATCGCCGAGTTTCCGCAGAACATGCGCGACCTCCGGCCGCGGAGCCTCTACTCCAGTCCCTGGAAGCCGGGATGGTGGCGGCTCCGCGATGCGGTCGACTACATGGAGACGGCGTCGCTCGCCACGATCGAGTTCGCGTCGAAGTACAAGGATTCGCTGCTGATGAACCGCTACCGCGCCGGCCGCGATCAGATCGCCGCGGGCTCGGCGAAGGCGCCCTACGGCTATCTCGTCACACAGAATCAGCGCGACCCCGTGGCGGCGGTGGAGCTGCTGCGGCGCCTGGCGTTCGGCGGGGTGCGCGTTTCGCAACTGACCGAAGCGCTGACGCTTGACGAAGCGTCGTATCCCGCGGGGACCTGGATCATCCCGACGGACCAGGAGTTCGCGGCCATGGCGCGCGAGGTGCTCGACATCCAGAGGTATCCGGACCTTCGCCAGTATCCCGGCGGTCCGCCTGAGCGTCCGTACGACGCGGCCGGCTGGACGCTGCCGCTGCAGATGGGCGTGAAGGTCGTCCCCCTCGCCACGCCGCTGACGGCCGGCGCCCGCGCGAAGATGAAGCTGCTCGGACCGGCGCTTGATCTGCAGGTCAAGCCCACGCCTTACAGCACGGCGCCTGGTGACGCCGCGCCGTTCGATAGCGTGCCAGGCGCCGGCTTCGACACGGATCCGTCGGCGGCCGCCATCGTCCCGCCCGCCGGCCGCGTGACGGGCAGCGGTCCGGTGCTGTCGCTCGATCCCGCGCAGAACAATACGTATCGGGCGATCAATCGCGCGTGGAAGAGCGGCGCGTCCGTACAGTTCGCCGGCGGCAGGTACCTCGTGGGCGGCGTGAAGGACGCGGAGCAGGCGGAGCTGGTGAAGTCGCTGGCGCTGGTGGCCGAGCGGACGTCCGCGACGGGCGCTCCCGTGAAGAAGCCGCGCATCGGCCTCTTCCGCCCTTGGAGCGGCAGCATGGACGAAGGCTGGACGCGGTGGGTGCTCGAACAATACGGCTTCGAGTACGTGACGCTGCGTCCGGTGGATTTCAAGTCGCCGCTGACCGGCAAGGTCGACGCCGTCATCCTCGCGGACGATGCGCGGTTGCCGCTTGAAGCTGCGACGGGCCCTTCGACCCTCCGAGAGCCTCAGGGTCGCCCCGAGCAAGGTCGAGGGGCAACAAGCTCAGGGCAGGCGGGCCGTGGCGGTCGAAGTGGCGGCCCGAGCGTGCGGCCCGAGCACGCCGACCGGCTGTCGCCGGCGGATGTCTCGGCTTTCGAACAGTTCGTCCGCGGCGGCGGGACGGTGATCTGCCTGAATTCGGCGAGCACGTTCGCGATTCAGCAGTTCAATCTGCCGGTGAGGAACGTCGCCGCCGGCCTCCGGTCGGAGGACTTCTTCCTCCACGGCACCATCGTCGAAGTCATCACCGATCCGTCGCAGCAGGTGATGGCGGGCATGTCCGAGAAGTCGGCCGTGTTCGCCGACAACAGCCCGGTCTTCGAGATCCAGGAGGGCTTCAAGGGCAAGGTGCTCGCGAAGTATCAGGACTCGGGATCGCCTCTCCTGTCCGGGTATCTCATCGGCGAGAAGCACCTGAACGGCAAGGCGGCGGCGCTCGACGTCCAGCTCGATAACGGCCACGTGATCCTGCTCGGGTTCAGGCCCGAATGGCGCGGACAGCCGTTCGGGACGTTCAAGGTGCTGTTCAACGCGGCCCTCAGCGCGGGCCGCTGACCCGCGCGAAGTCGATGAAGCCGCGGCTCGGGTTCGTGCTGACCAGCCGGACCCGCACGCGGTCGCCCACGTCCAGTCCCTCCGCGCCCCGTTCGAGCCGTCCCTCGACCGGCGTCGGCGCGAGCCGGACCCACGTGCCCTTCGGTCCGGCGCCGGTGACCACGGCGTCGAACGTCTCGCCGATCCTGGGCGTCAGCCACAGCGCCGCCGCCGCCTTGCCCGTCAGCCGTTCGACCTTGTTCGCCGCATCCTCCTGTTTCGTGCAGTGGTCGGCGAGATGCGTCAGCTCGGGCAGCTGATACGGCGCGGGCCGGCGATCGATCGCGGCCTTCAGCAGGCGCTGCGTGACGAGATCGGGAAAGCGCCGGTTCGGCGCGGTCGAGTGCGTGTAGCTCCCGGTGGCCAGCGCGAAGTGTACGCTCGGCTCCCCCGCGCTCTCCGCGACGTACTCGCCGCGGCCCAGCAGCTTGATGATGCTGAGCGACAGATCTTGAAACGTCTCCGGTTCCGCGTCGCGCTGCGTCTTGAGGAACTGCTGCAGCGCGTGGGCGTCGGGCGCGGCCGGCAGCGAACCGGCGTGCTGCGACGCCAGATCCACGATGCGGTCCCACCGCTCCGGCGACTTGACGACGCGGCGGATCGAGGCAAAACCGCGATCGGTCAGGAACCGCGCGGTCACGCCGTTGGCCGTCACCATGAAGTTTTCGATCACGGCCTTGGCCCGGTTCGGCGTCTCGGTGCGCAACTCCGTGACGCCGTCTCCGTCGACCACGGGACGCAGCTCCGAGCGCGCGAATTCCAGGGCGCCTTCCTCCTCGCGGCGATCGCGAAGCCGGCGCGCGACCTCGTCCTGAAGCTTGACCTGCGCGGCGAGCTCAGGCCCGCGGGCCAATGCGGCCGGCGCGGGTCCGGATCCCTCCAGCCAGGCCGCAATCGCGTTGTAGGTGAGCTGCGCCTTGTTCCGGACGAGCGCCCGATACACGTCCGACGCGACGAGCGTTCCCGCGCGGTCGATCGTCATGTCGACGACCATCGCCGGACGGTCGACGTCAGGATTCAACGACGTGCGATCGGTCGAGAGCTCCGGCGGCAGCATGGGAAAGATGATGGCGGGGGTATAGACCGAGGTCGTGTTCAGGGCCGCGTGCGCGTCGAGCGCCGAGTCCTTCGGCACGAGCGCGTCCACGTCGGCAATCGCGATCAGGACTCGCGTTCGGGCGTCCCCCGCGTCGATACAGACTTCGAGCTGATCCAGGTCGCGCGACTCGTCGTTGTCGATCGACGACCACGGCAGGGCGCGAAGATCCAGGGTTGCGGCGTCCGCGGGCGCCAGGTGCGCGAGCTGGGCGAGCGCGGCAGGAGGGAAGTCCGGCTCCAGGCCGTTGGCGACCATCGCATCGCGCGCGATTGTTTCGAGCTGGGAGCTCACTTGGCGGCCGTCCAGCGATCCCACGCCACCCTCGCCATCTTCGCGATCGTCGCTTCGCGTGGGACCAGATCCGCCGTCGAGTCCTTCAGGAACACCGCGATCGCCACGTGGCGGCCGTCCGGCAGCGTGACGATGCCGATATCGTTCGTGGTGAGACGCCTCTTCCGGCGTGCAGGGCCTTCAACACGTCGACCGCCGCGCGCGGCGTCGAATAGTTCCTGGGCGGCGCCGTCCGATCGCGGGACATCTCCCGCTCCGTCGTTGCCACCGCCATGTCGCGGACGCCGAGGCCGCGCAGGTACGCCGTCACGCGCAGGCCGCCGCCAGCCAGCCGTAAGAGCACGTCCGAGGCGATCCCGTCGCTGTCCACGAGCGCGGCGTGGATCAGATCCCGCACGCTGACGTCGATACCGCCGCGCGGATAACGGTCGCGGAGCGGACTGTGGACGCCCGGCGCCATGTCCTTCGCCGAGAGGCTCACCTTCTGGTTGAGGGTGAGCGCTTGGCGATCGACCTGGTCGAGCACCGCCATGGCGATTGGGAGCTTGTAGACGCTTTGCATGGGGAAGCGCTCGGTGTCGTTGAGCCCGGCGGTCTCGCCCGTTTCGAGCAGCTCCGAGAATACGCCGACGCGGCCGCCGCTCGCCTTCGCGATCTCGGCGAACTGGCCAGCGAGTGGAGCAGACGACTGGAGGAAGATGATGAAGGCGATGACTGGCATCAGATGATGATATCCGGCGTCCGTCTCTTCTGCCTAAAGGCGGAGGACCACAGCTACCGGGGGGCCGTCACGGGAATCGGGAGGCGCTGGCGCAGCTCGTGCAGCCACTGGAGGGTGACGAGCGCTGTGTCGGCGCCCGGCGGCTGTTCCTCGATCAGCATCCGTCCCGAGGGGGTGACGGCGAGCACGCGCACGCCGGCGCGATCGAACACGACCTCCGGCTGTCGCGCCTCGATCATCGCGCGCATCAGCCGGCGGCCGGCATCGAAGTAGAGGGCGCGCCCGTCGGCGCTCCACCGGGGCCGGGTGCCGCCGTCCGTGGAGACGGCGAGGCGGCGGCCGTCCGTCAGGCCGCGCAGGTAAATCTCGGTGCGGCCGGACTCATCGGATTCGAGCGCAACCGACCGGCCGTCCGGGGAAAACGCCGGCGCCCCCTCGTCGAACGGGCCGTCACTGAAGAGCGCGACCTGCGCCGCGCTCCCGCCCGCGGGGATGATGCCGGCGGCCGTGCGTCCGCCTGGCAGCCCTGGCCACGTTGACGTGACTGCAAGCCGCCCGTCCGCCGCCGCGGACGCGGGGAACAGGTGCGCGCCGGCGCGCGCGATCGATGGAGTGGTCGCGCGATCGGCGACGCCGCGCGACGCGACCGCGAAGGCGCCGGACGTGCGCGTCGCGAAAAAAATGCGCCGCCCGTCGGCGGACCAGGCCGGCGACACGTTCGTGCCGCCGTAGGTCACGCGGGTCAGCGCGCCGGCGGCTAGATCCGCCATCCAGATGTCGGAGCCGTTGGCGCCGGCGATCACGCCCGCCGCGCGCCGCGAGTCCGGCGACACGGCGATGGAGACGAGCCGCCCGACCGGTCCGGGGTCGCTGCCGTCGCTCCACGTGACGCGTCCCGGTCGCGGGGTCCGGATCGCGGCCAGCGTCCCGCCAGGACTGACGGCGAACTGCGCGATGCCCCCTCCGCCGGTCACCGAGGTCAGTACCGAGTCCGCGCCCCCGGTAATTGTGAGCGTGCCTTCGTCGAACGTGGCCGCCTGCAAGTCGTTGCCGCTGGAGATCAGCAGGTAGCCGGGGCCCGCGGGCGCCGCGCGGGTGACGCCGCCGCGCAGGATCCTTGGCGTCGTGGATCCCGGCGCCACGACCGCGAGGTCGCCGGGCCCGTCGACGAAGGGTGATGAGGCGATCGTGAAGACCACGGCCGTCCCACCGGGGAGCCACGAGGGATTCAGGTGGCGCACCTCGCCCCGGTCGACCTGCGGTGTAGTCAGTGACGTGACCGCGCCACCTTGATCGGAGACGAGCGACAGGCCGCCCGCGGGGACGCCGGCGAACGCGATGCGGCCGTCGGCGCCCCACGACGCTCCGCCGGGCGCGGGCGCGTCCGCCACGATCGAGGGGGATCCTCCCGCGGCTGCGATCTTCTTCAGCTTGCCGTCCGCGAAAAACCCGATCCATCGTCCGTCAGGCGAAAAAAACGGGGAGCTGCCGCCCTCCGTCCCAGCCAGCCGGCTGACGTCACGGCGGTCCACGGGCCGCACGTAGAGCGCGCACGCTCCGGACGCGGTCTCGCACGCCGCCCACGCGAGGACACGGCCGTCCGCGGACACGGCGAGCGACGAGGCGCGCCGATCGAACGACGTGCCGTCGGCCGGCTGCACGTCGAAGCGCACGACGGGCGACCCGTCCGGCGCCGGCCGCCGCGCGATCCCCCAGAGCGCCGACACCGCGAGCGCCGCGCAGATCACCGCGACACTCCAGGGCAGCAGCTCCATCGCCATCGACGGCCTGAGTGGGTAATCCGGCGACCGGGGTCTGACCCCGTGCTCTGGCACCGCCGGGGTCAGACCCCGATCCGGCGTCAGGGGGGCGAGGAAGCGGTAGCCGCGGCGGTGGACGGTCTGGATGTAGCGGGGGGCCTGGGGATCATCGCCGAGAGCCTGCCTTAGAAAGCTGACGGCCTCGGCGAGCGACGTGTCGGTGACGAAGGCGTCCTTCCACACGCCGTCCAGCAGGTCCTGCCGCGCGACGACCTGCCCGGGACGGTCGATCAGCACCTCGAGGACG
>WNFI01332952.1_pt1 | contig 10908 bp, 9 predicted proteins | sample 5400471 | NCBI WGS metagenome assembly WNFI01 (sample SAMN13153348, study PRJNA577476) | soil metagenome | isolation source: 100 cm saprolite on Douglas fir-dominated hillslope | place: USA:California | collected 2013-09-17 | reverse complement strand
CGGCAGTTTCTCCTGCGCCCCGATGTACTGCGCCTTCGCCCCCGCATAGGTCGCATCCTGCACTTGCGCTTCCCGGTAGATCGTTATCAGGTCGGTGGCAAAGGCGGATTCGCCGGCTCCCAGCATCAAGGCCACGGCCAGCATTCTTTTGGGCAAGCGATTCATGTCCCGTTTTCCTTTTTATTTTTTTGGAAACCGCCGCATGCATCCCTCCCGGCGCCACGGCAAGCTTACTTTCCTAAAACACAAAGCGCTCGGGTTGCCTGACGTTGCGCAGCGAAGGAATGACCGTTTCGAACAGGCCCACCGAATTGAAGGCGCGTTCGGATACGCGCGTGATCAGGCAGGCGGTCATCACGGGCGATTCGCCGATTACCGCGAGCAGCCTTCCTCCGGGGCTGAGTTGCTTCTGAAACGACTCCGACAACACCGGGACCGAACCGGTCAGGAGAATCACGTCATACGGCGCCTGTGCCGGCCAACCTTCGGAACCATCGCCCGCGTGCAACTGCACATTCCGGATTCCATGACCCGCGATCCGGCGCGTGGCGGCCTGGCTGAATTCCTTGATGCGTTCCACCGTCACCACCTGGCCACCCAATTTCGCCAACAGCGCAGTGACGTAGCCGCTTCCCGTTCCAATTTCGAGGATTTTGTCGGTCTTGCGCACGCCGAGCTCCTGGACCATGCGCGCTTCCATCTTCGGCGCGAGCATCGCCTCTCCAAACCCGAGCGGAATTTCCATGTCGGCAAACGCCAGGTCGCGGTATTTTTCCGGAACGAATTCCTCGCGCCTGACGCTCAGCAGGAGATCCAGCACGGTCTGATCGAGAACTTCCCACGTGCGGATCTGGCTCTCGACCATGTTGAGGCGTGCCTGTTCCATATTCATTGCTGTGACGACAACCGAAGATCATCGAGGCTTGCAATTATCACACAATTCATTTAGCGTCATGACTGCGTTAGGGGTCCTGCGCACGGGTGGCGCGGGTGAGACAAACCCTTCGAACCTGTACGGATAATGCCGATGCAGGGAAGCGCGTAGAAGTCTTCTTTCCCCGCGCTTCTCCTGTGCCTCCACAGCTTCCAGGAGCGCATCATGAGTGCCAATCCCAAGTTTTTGAATTCCACGGCCCATGTCGATGAAGCGGCCGTGAAACCATTGCCGCGTTCGCGCAAGGTCTATGTTCAGGGTTCGCGCGACGACATCCAGGTGCCGATGCGCGAAATTTCGCAGAGCGACACGCCCGCGAGCTTCGGCGCGGAACCCAATGCGCCACTGTTCGTCTACGACACGTCCGGACCTTATACCGATCCGCGCGCCGGGATCGACATTCGCAACGGCCTGGGTCCGCTGCGCGAACGCTGGATCGAAGAGCGCGACGACACCGAACTGCTGGCGGGGCCGACCTCCATTTACGGCCGCGCGCGGCTCGACGATGCGAAGCTGGCGCAGCTGCGTTTCAACCTGCACCGCACGCCGCGGCGCGCCAAGCCTGGCATGAACGTCAGCCAGATGCACTACGCACGCAAGGGCATCATCACGCCGGAAATGGAATTCATCGCGATTCGCGAGAATCAGCGTCGCGACGCCCTGCCGGAAATGATTACGCGGCAGCACGCCGGCGAGTCGTTCGGGGCCTTGCCGCCGGGAAAGATCACGGCGCAATTCGTGCGGGACGAGGTTGCCCGCGGGCGCGCGATCATTCCCGCCAACATCAACCATCCCGAATCCGAGCCGATGATCATCGGCCGCAACTTCCTGGTGAAGATCAACGCCAACATCGGCAACTCGGCGCTGGGTTCCAGCATCCAGGAAGAAGTCGAGAAAATGACCTGGGCGATCCGCTGGGGCGGCGATACGGTCATGGATCTGTCGACGGGAAAGCACATCCACGAAACCCGGGAGTGGATCGTGCGTAATTCACCGGTCCCGATCGGCACGGTGCCGATCTATCAGGCGCTGGAGAAAGTCGACGGCCGCGCCGAAGAACTCACCTGGGAGATATTCAAAGACACGCTGATCGAGCAGGCGGAACAGGGCGTCGACTACTTCACGATACATGCGGGGGTTCGCCTCGCCTACGTTCCGCTGACCGCGAAGCGCATGACCGGCATCGTTTCGCGCGGCGGTTCGATTCTTGCCAAATGGTGTCTCGCGCACCATAAGGAAAACTTCCTCTACACGCATTTCGAGGACATCTGCGAGATCATGAAGGCGTACGACGTGTCGTTCTCGCTGGGCGACGGGTTGCGGCCGGGATCGATTTACGACGCCAACGACGAGGCGCAGCTCGGCGAATTGCGCACCCTCGGCGAGCTGACGAAGGTGGCCTGGAAACACGACGTGCAGGTGATGATCGAAGGTCCGGGCCACGTCCCGATGCACCTCATCAGGGAGAACATGGACCTGCAGTTGAAGCTGTGTCACGAGGCCCCGTTTTATACGCTGGGACCGCTGACGACAGATATTGCACCGGGCTACGACCACATCACATCGGCCATCGGCGCGGCCATGATCGGCTGGTATGGCACGGCCATGCTCTGTTATGTCACGCCCAAGGAACATCTTGGTTTGCCGGACAAGGACGACGTCAAGGACGGCATCATCGCCTACAAGATCGCCGCGCACGCCGCCGACCTGGCGAAGGGTCATCCCGGCGCGCAGATGCGCGACAATGCGTTATCGAAGGCGCGCTTCGAGTTCCGCTGGGACGATCAATTCAATCTCGGCCTGGATCCGGACAAGGCGAAGCAGTTTCACGACGAAACGCTGCCACAGGACGGCGCCAAGCTGGCGCACTTCTGCTCGATGTGCGGGCCGCATTTCTGCTCCATGAAGATCACGCAGGATGTGCGCGATTACGCCGCCACGCTGGGTGTGCCCGAAGGGGAAGCGCTGGCAAAGGGCATGACCGAAAAGGCGGCGGAGTTCGTCGCCGGTGGCGCCGAGATTTATCGCAAGGCCTGACGACGGCCGGTTACTGCAGCGGCGAAGGAATTCGCCGCCATTTTTTATCCTCGTGGGGAGTTCATGGACCTGTCGCTGCTGCTCAAGGCGCTGATTCTCGGCGTAGTGGAAGGAATCACGGAATTTTTACCCGTCTCAAGCACCGGCCATTTGATTCTGGTCGGCGATCTGCTCGACTTCAACAACGAAAAAGGCAAACTTTTCGAAATCGTGATTCAGTGCGGAGCCATCCTTGCGATTGTCTGGGAGTATCGCGCAACCCTGGTCTCGGTCGTTGCGCGATTGCCCACGGATGCACAGGCACGGCGCTTCGCGACCAATCTGCTGATCGCCTTTTTGCCGGTCGCCGTCCTCGGACTGCTGTTCGGCAAAGCAATCAAGGAAACGCTGTTCAAACCGGTGCCGGTGGCCATGGCTTTCATTGCCGGCGGCTTGATCATTCTGTGGGCGGAACGACGCAAGCATGAAATCACCGTAGGCAGCGTCGACGAAATGACCTGGTCCGATGCACTTAAAATCGGATTGGCACAGTGTTTGGCGCTGATTCCGGGCACGTCTCGCGCGGGCGCCACCATCATCGGCGGATTGTTCTTTGGCCTGTCACGCCGCGCCGCCACCGAGTTTTCCTTTTTTCTGGCAATCCCGGTTCTGTTCGCGGCGTCGGCTTACGAACTGTTCAAACATCGCAGCACGTTGTCCGCGGACGACATTGGGGTGCTGGGCGTAGGCCTCGTTGCCGCGTTCGCTTCGGCTTTCGTTTGCGTGCGTTGGTTATTGCGCTATATCAGCCGGCACGACTTCACCATCTTTGCCTGGTATCGCATTGGCTTCGGAATAATCGTCCTGGCGACGGCTTACTCGGGCGCGGTGCGCTGGACGACAAATTGACCGCCAAATGTGATGGCTGCGGATCAGCCCTGGATCCAGGGCAATCCGGCAAATTTCCAGCCCCCGACCGATGCGCGATGGCCTTGCGCATCCTTGTCTCCCTCAAATCCCTGTAGGACGTTGTAACTGTGGGCATAGCCGACCTGGCTGGCCGCCGCGGCGGCAGCATGCGAGCGGGCACCGCTGCGACAAAGAAACATGACCATGTCGCCCTTTTGGATCCGCGCTTTCAGGTCCTCCAGAAAAGCCGGATTCGGTTCCGAATTCGGGTAAGTTTGCCATTCGATGGGGATACTACCGGGCACCCTGCCGACAAAGTCCCACTCCGCCCGGGTACGTACGTCGACGAGTCTGGCGTTTGCCGCCTTTTGCATTAATTCATGGGCTTCGGAGGGTAACAACGCACCGGCGTAGGGCAGTTGCATGTCCTTTGCGCGCTCAGCAGCTTTATTCAAAATTTCTGATACATCATCCATTTTCCATCTCCTTACAATGGCTTCGCGGCTCCGGACCGGCCGCACTTGCTAGCCGCCAAGCGGTATTCATAGACTAGCAGATTCAATTTCCGCAGCAGATTTCTCTTGCCAAGAAGTTTGCTATGCACTAATTTCGGGCGCCTATCGGGCCCAAGCTTTTTTTTAGTGCGCAGCCATCGGGATCGGATGACCTAAGCATCTGTGAATTATCGAATTATTGGATTTTTTTGCTGGGCATGGTTCCTGCTGAAACTGTGGCTCGCTGAAAATCCCTCGCACTCACTTCCCAACTCAGGAGAGCAAAATGGCGGTTGCAGACGTATTTAAATTGATAAAAGAAAGCGATGTGAAGTTCGTTGACCTGCGGTTTACCGATACTCGCGGCAAGGAACAACACGTTACCGTCCCCGCTCATGTTTTCGGCCAGGACAAATTCGACGACGGCCACGCATTCGACGGTTCTTCAATCGCGGGGTGGAAAGGCATCCAGGCCTCCGACATGCTTTTGATGCCGGACCCCGATTCCATACGGCTCGACCCGTTTTCCGATGAAGTGACAATGAATATTCAATGCGACGTCATCGAGCCCGCCGATGGCAAGGGCTATGACCGCGATCCGCGTTCGATTGCCAAGCGAGCCGAGGCCTATCTGAAATCGAGCGGTCTCGGCGACGTCGCCTATTTCGGCCCGGAACCCGAGTTCTTCATCTTCGACGGCGTTACCTGGAACGTCGATATGTCCGGATGTTTTGTGAAAGTCTCCTCGGAAGAAGCGCCCTGGTCCGCCGGCAAGGAGTTCGAGGGCGGCAACATGGGCCATCGCCCCCCGGTCAAGGGCGGATACTTTCCGGTCCCGCCGGTCGATTCGCTGCAGGACATCCGTAATGCGATTTGTCTGGCCCTCGAGCAACAAGGCGTAGAAGTGGAAGTACACCACCATGAAGTCGCGGCTCCCGGTCAATGCGAGATCGGGACCAAGTTCAATTCCCTCGTCAAGCGCGCCGACTGGTTGCAGATCCTCAAATATACGGTTTGGAACGTTGCCCATTCTTACGGCAAAACCGCGACGTTCATGCCCAAGCCCATCGTCGGCGACAACGGCTCCGGCATGCACGTGCACCAGTCGGTCTGGAAAGGCGGCCAGAATCTCTTCGCTGGCAACGGCTACGCCGGCTTATCCGATTTCGCGCTGTATTACATCGGCGGTATCATCAAGCACGCCAAGGCCCTGAACGCCATCACCAACCCGGGCACCAACTCGTATAAACGTCTGGTGCCCGGTTTCGAAGCGCCGATCAATCTGGCGTATTCGGCCAAGAACCGCTCCGCATCCTGCCGCATTCCGCACGTTGCCAGCCCCAAAGGCCGCCGCGTTGAAGTGCGTTTCCCCGACCCGACGGCAAATCCCTACCTGGCGTTTGCGGCAATGCTGTTGGCCGGACTCGACGGCGTGCAGAACAAGATTCATCCGGGCGATCCGATCGACAAGAATTTGTACGACTTGCCGCCGGAAGAGGCCGCGAAGGTGCCGCATCCGTGTCACTCGCTCGACCAGGCACTCGAGAGCCTGGAGGCGGATCACGCCTTCCTGACGAAGGGAGGGGTGTTCTCCGAAGACATGCTCAGTGCCTATATCGATCTGAAGATGGAGGAAGTGACGCGTTTCCGGATGACCACTCACCCGGTTGAATTCGACATGTACTACAGCTCGTAACGAGTACGTTCACGCCGAAAAAAAGGGCGGGCGCACCCGCCCTTTTTTGTTTGCCCTCGTTGATTTTCCGGAGAATTCGCGGATTGATAATCGAAAACACCTGTCTTAGACTCCGCCACGGGATCGCGAAGAGTCGTCGCGATCCTCTTTTCTCCATCAACCTGGCAGGTGATCCAGATGCGTTCTCGCCGTCTCGCCGTGTTTCTCGCCCTCTTATTGGCGCAGTCTCTCGCATGGGCGGAAACCTGCAAGTATCTCGACAGCGAAGGCCGCGTAATCTATTCGAATACACCGAGCAATCCGCCGAAAGGCGCGACCAAAGTGAAGTGCTTCGAAGACCCCTCGCACCGACCTGCGCCGGCGAGTGCCGCAAAACCGGACGCCAAGTCGACGCCGCCGCGGGTAAGCGAAGACACCCAGAAAACACGGGACGACGAACGTCGTCGCATTCTCGAGCAGGAGCTGGTGGACGAAACGAAGCAACTCGCACAGGCAAAAGAAGAGCTTGCCGCGCAGGAAGCCGTGCGCAACGGCAACGAACGCAATTACGAGCGATTTCTCGAACGCGTGCAGCCTTTCCGGGATGCCGTCGCGACCCACGAGCGCAACATGGAAGCGATCAGGCGCGAGATCGCCAATCTGAAATAAAGACCCGCGCCCACCGCACCGCCGGCGAGACTTTTCTCCCGGCGGCCGCTTATCGCGGCCGCGCAAAGATTGCGAATCACAGTGGCGCGCTTCTTGCTGGACTCTTCGCGGTTCGCCGCGTGACGCTTCGATGACGCCGCTGGGCTTTCCCGGACTCGACGCGCTGGCAACGGCGGTCGTTTTGCTCGATCTGAAACATGTCGTGCAATACGTGAACCCGGCGGCCGAGAACCTGCTCGCGATCAGCGCAAAAAACATCGTTGGAACGCCTATCGAAAGGGTTATTGCGGATCCGGAACTGATGATCGCGGCAGTGAACTATGCGAAAGAGAACAATTGCAGCTATACGCAGCATGAGCTCGCGCTGGCCGTAACAGGCCATGCCCGGGTCGACGTGTCCTGCACCATTACGCCGATGGAAGTTTCAGAGCCTACGGGTTTTTTGATCGAATTGAGTCCGCTCCAGCAGCAATTGCGGATTGCGCGCGAAGAGCGCCTCATGGACCAGAGCACGCAAAACCGGGAGTTGATCCGCAACCTGGCCCACGAAATCAAGAATCCGCTCGGCGCATTGCGAGGCGCCGCGCAGTTGCTGGACAGGGAACTGGATCGCCCGGAACTGCACGAATACACGCAAGTCATCATGAAGGAAGCGGACCGGCTGCAGTCGTTGATGGATCGGCTGTTGACGCCCCACCGCCTGCCGCAGGTTACGCACTTCAATATCCATGAGGCATTGGACCGCGTGCGCAGCCTGTTGCTGGCGGAATTTCCGGATGGCGTGACCATCCACCAGGATTACGACGTAAGCCTGCCCCCGTTGACGGCCGATCGGGAACAGATCATCCAGGCATTGCTGAATATCGCCCGCAACGGCGCCCAGGCGATGCAGGGCAGGGGCAGAATTGTATTGCGGACCCGCATTGCCCGGCGGGCAACACTGGCAAGGAAAATGCACAGGCTCGCGCTGCTGGTCAGCGTCATCGACAACGGGCCCGGGATTCCGGACGATCTAAAGGACAAGATTTTCTTTCCGCTGGTATCGGGACGCGAAGGCGGCCACGGAATCGGATTGACGATTGCCCAGACCTTTGTCAGCCAGCATCAAGGAACGATCGAAGTAGAGAGCAGGCCAGGCGAGACGTGCTTCAACCTACTGTTTCCGATTTCAAACGAGGCGGACAGCGGCAATGGCAAATAGGAAATAACCGGCGGGTCCAAGTTTGCTGTCACCGGCGTCGCTATTTCCTGTTCGTCACCAACCGTTCAGTCCATTAGATTATGAAACCTGTCTGGATCATCGACGACGATCGCTCGATCCGCTGGGTGTTTGAAAAAGCACTCGCGCGCGAGGACATCGCGTTCAAGGTATTTGCCTCCGCGCAGGAGGCGCTGCAGGCGCTCGCCTCCGCCACGCCGCAAGTGGTGGTAAGCGATATCCGCATGCCCGGCGGTTCCGGGCTCGAGTTGCTGCAGAAGGTGAAGGAGAAACATCCGGCCCTGCCGGTCATCATCATGACCGCCTATTCGGATCTTGAAAGCGCCGTAGCTGCATTCCAGGGCGGGGCTTTCGAGTACCTGCCCAAGCCATTCGATGTGGACCACGCGGTCGACCTGATACGACGCGCGATGGAAGAAAGCATGCGGCAGGACGACGTAACGGAGGTCACCCAGGAGTCTCCGGAAATCCTCGGTCAGGGCGCGTCCATGCAGGAGGTGTTCCGCGCAATCGGCCGTCTTACCCAGTCCCATGCCACGGTTCTGATCAACGGCGAATCGGGTACGGGCAAAGAGCTGGTAGCGCGTGCCCTGCATCGCCACAGTCCGCGAGCGACCAAGCCTTTTATCGCGATCAATACCGCGGCAATTCCGAAGGATCTGCTGGAATCGGAATTGTTCGGTCACGAACGCGGCGCCTTTACAGGGGCGCAGGCGATGCGTCGTGGCCGATTCGAGCAGGCTGAGGGCGGGACCTTGTTTCTGGACGAGATCGGTGACATGCCTCCCGATCTGCAGACCCGATTGCTGCGAGTGCTGTCCGACGGGCAGTTTTATCGGGTGGGCGGGCATCAGCCGATCAAGGCCAACGTGCGCATCATTGCCGCAACCCACCAGGATCTGGAGAGCCGCGTCAAAAGCGGCCTGTTCCGCGAAGATCTGTTTCACCGCTTGAACGTAATCCGATTGCGTCTGCCGGCGCTGCGCGAACGGCGCGACGACATTCCATTGCTTGCCCGGCATTTTCTGCAGAAGAGCGCCCGCGAACTCGGCGTGGAAACGAAGAAGCTTTCCGATGCCGCAATGAAATACCTGAGCTCGCTGGATCTGCCTGGCAACGTGCGCCAGCTCGAAAACCTGTGCCACTGGCTCACTGTCATGGCACCGGGGATGAACATCGATGTCAAGGATCTCCCGCCCGAATTGCGCGAGGAAACTCGCGTGGCGTCCGCGGAAAACTGGGTTGCGGCGCTCGAGCGCGAAGCGGAAGCCTCGTTGAAGCGAGGCGATAGTGCGATCCTGGACGAACTGACCCGTCAGTTCGAACGCGCATTGATTACCCGGGCCTTGGCACACACCGGCGGACGGCGGATCGAAGCATCGGTGTTGCTCGGCATGGGACGCAACACGCTGACGCGCAAGATTCAGGAATTGGGCCTGGGGGAAGAGGCCGGCCGGGAGAAGTGACCCGGAGCGCTCAAAATCCGGCGATCACGGGCGCGTGGTCGGAGGGCCGCTCGTTGCGGCGCATATCGATGTCTATCCGGCTTGATTTGCATTCCCGCGCGAGCATGTCCGACAGCAAAATGTGGTCGATGCGCAAGCCCATCTTGCGCCGAAACGCGTTCATGCGGTAATCCCACCAAGAGAACGATTTCTCCGGCTGATCGAAGAGCCGGAAGCTGTCCTTGAAGCCGAGTGCGATCAAGCCCCGAAAGGCAGCCCGCTCGGCAGGACTGCACAAGACCTGTCCTTCCCACGCCTTGGGATCGTGCACATCCCGATCTTCGGGTGCGATATTGAAATCGCCGAGCACCGCAATTCGGGCGTGTTTCTTCGCCTCGCCATCCAGCCACGCCGAAAACGCTCTTAACCAGTCGAGTTTGTAACGGTATTTATCGGAATCAATGCTCTGGCCATTGGGCACATACGAACAAATCACGCGCACGTCGTTCACGGTTGCCGAAATCACCCGCTTCTGCTCGTCGACGAATCCGCCAATGCCGAACTCGACCGCGCGCGGGGATTCGCGCGCCAGAATCGCCACTCCGTTGTAGGTTTTCTGTCCGGAAAACACCGCCCGATATCCGGAGCTTTCGATTTCCTGCACCGGAAATTTGTGGTCTTCGACTTTTGTTTCCTGCAGGCAAACCGCATCGGGCTGCTCGCGCGCCAACCAGTCGAGCAGCTGCGGCAGCCTGACCTTGAGGGAATTGACATTCCAGGCGGCGAGTTTCACGTCCGCCTGCATGCCTTGACTAACACGGTGTCGAGATATTTCTTCATTGTCTGGTTACATACCTGGCTACACCGAATCGGTGCTATTCCTGACCTCCGTCGCTGGTGTCCTTGGCGCACCGATTTGGCGAATCAGGCGGCAAATTTGCGCGGGCGCCAGCGAGGGGAAACGCGCAGGATTCGGGCGATAATTCACACACCAAATTATTGTACCGCTCGGGATCCACGCCAATGCCCAGGCCCGGCCTGCTCGGCAGTGTCTTTTACACCTGACGCGAGGATTACGTTTACCGAAACAGGTATAAGGATGCTGGCAATAACCGTCTGCATGCTTTTTCTGACGAAGCTGGACAATGCCATCCACCCCTGAAAAGCCGTTTCAATACGCGACGCAACAGGCGAAAGCTGTGAATGAATGATTGGAGGTATGCTAAGCGCAACGGCGTGCGACACGCGAGGAAAGTCTCATGAATACAAACGACATAGTATCGCAGCGCGTTCTCGAACAGAATTACAGCAGCGAATACCAAAACGCAGCACCGTTCCCGCATATCGTCATGGATGGTTTTCTCAGCAACGATACCGCTGAATTTCTCGCCTCCGGTTTTCCATCCATGGGTCAGATGGCAACAATCTTCAAAGAACCCATGTCCTATAAGGGCCAGCTCAGCGACATCAATGGCAAATGGCCGAACTTTTCTCCAATATTCGCCGTGCTTCAGTCGCAGGAGTTCCGGGCCCTCATAAGCCGGATG
>WNFI01104988.1_pt1 | contig 10908 bp, 10 predicted proteins | sample 5400471 | NCBI WGS metagenome assembly WNFI01 (sample SAMN13153348, study PRJNA577476) | soil metagenome | isolation source: 100 cm saprolite on Douglas fir-dominated hillslope | place: USA:California | collected 2013-09-17 | reverse complement strand
CAAGCCGCAACTTCGACTTGAATGGCGAGGCCAGGATGGCCAGAACGAAACAGAGCAGCCCGATCATTCCGCCAGCTTAGGCGATTCCATCACGTCATCCAACTCAGATAAGGTTTTCGGTACACACACCGGGCGACGTCCGCTTTTCTCCTGATAACGACCAAAATGCGGACATCGCTGCACTTCGTGCATTTGTCCCATCGCATCTGCGTCAAGCGCAGACACATTCTTGTCATCGCGCGAGAGGATTTCGTCGCATTTATCGAATACGTGGCCCTACTCTATTTCAGCGATTTCGTCATCGCGCTTCCGAGTTCACGAAACTGCGCATTCATTTTTTCCATCTGCTCTTTCAGATGGCTTTGATAAATCGCTCCCATCTCTTGGGGATCTTTTGCCTGCAGCAGACGTTGTGCGAGTTCGAATCCCGCATTCACATTTGCTTCAGCGAATGCAACCGCCTTTTCATTCATGTCCTTGGCGGTTGAGTAGGAGGCTCGCACGCTGGAGTCGGTCTTTTCGCGCATCTTTTGAGATTCAGCCATATATTTTGATACGGCATCCTTCGCTTTATCGAGCGTGGACTGCGCAATTGCGCGCATTTTTTCAGCCTGCTCGTTGATCTTGTCACTCATGACAATCTTCCTTTCAGTTTGGGGCCGCAGTTGCCTTAATCGTGGCTCCAGCTGTTTTTCCCTGTAGGGCGCCATCGAAGGACTTTGATATGGTAAATATCCTCCGCAGAGCCGTCGCTGACATCTCGAGGGCGGTATCGGCTGCGCGAACAATTTTTCCCATTGTGAGAAACCCATGCATCTGATCACTCATATGAATCGCTGTGACAGGTACACCGCTTTCATCAAGCCGCTTCGCATACGCTATTCCTTCGTCTGCCACGGGATCGTATCCGGCGGTAAGGACAAGAGCGGACGCTAACCCGGTAAAGCTGGGCGCAAGCAATGGCGAGGCGCGCCAATCGGTCTTGTCTTTCTCGTCGCGCAGATAGTGACCCAAGAAATACCGACACGCTTCAGTGGACAGCGGAAAATTGCTGAAGTCGCGTTTGTAAGAAGACTGCGTCATGCGCATGTCTGTTCCAGGATAAAAGAGGAGCTGGAAGACGATTTTTGGCACGTCACCGTTGCGTGCCATGTGGGCCATATTGGCTGCAAGATTGCCCCCAGCGCTGTCCCCTCCTACGGCCACGCGATGCCGATCAATTCGGAGAATGTCAGCGTGATCCACGACCCAGCGCAGAGCGGCAGCGGAATCATCAACCGCAGCCGGAAATTTGTGTTCGGGCGCTAAGCGATAGTCCACCGATACAACAGCACATTGTGTTGCATTCGCCAGTTTTCGACAGACATAGTCGTGGGTATCGCGGTCTCCGATAACGTATCCACCGCCGTGATAGAACACGAGAACAGGGCATTGCTCCCTAACGGCGCCCTTTCCTCGATAATATCGCAGTGGTATTTCGCCGCCGGAACCTTGTGCCGCGAACTCTCGGACTTCTTCTACCTCGGGTAGTTCCGGCTGAAACGGAGCTCGGGACAGCCTATACGCTTCGCGAGCAAGCGGCGGCGACAATGTATAAATTGGTGGCCTACCTGCCGCCTTGATCAAGTCGATTACGCGTTGATCGTCAGGGTCCAGAGACATTCGACCTCCTATAGCGATGTGTTCATGTAATTTCGGCTTCTCGGCGGGCACTCGCGGAGCCGAAGACGCATTCGTTTGGATGAGCAAAACGCGATTGGTCGCAATGCTTCGATGGATAAATCCGCTCACCCACCGTGGTACTGTACCAGGGTCTTAGTTGTGCTCATCTCTTCTAGAGCCAGGAACCCTTTTTCGCGTCCGTGACCGCTCTTTTTGACTCCTCCGAAAGGAAGTTCAACCCCGCCACCTGCTCCGTAGCAATTGATGAAAACCTGCCCGCATCGCACTGCTTTTGAAACACGCTGCTGACGACCTCCGTTCTCTGTCCATACAGCGGCAAGCAGACCATAATCAGTGCCATTGGCCAGAGAAATCGCGTCCGCCTCGTCATCAAAGGGCAATGCCGCAAGTACGGGTCCAAATACCTCTTCAAGTGCTAGCGCGTTCGCCCGCGGTACGGGTCCGAAGAGGGTCGGACGAACGTAGAACCCCCCTTTTGGTACGCCGGCTGCGATCTCCCCTTCAGCTAGAAGCGTGATACCGTCCCGCTTCGCCTCATCGATGTAGCGGTTAACTCGGTCAAGTTGGACTGAGTTCATTACAGGACCACAGTCGAGGTCCATATCGGGTGTGCCAACGCGCACAGAGCGAAACGAATTCGCAACACGTCCAACAAACTCATCGTATATTTTCCGCTGGACCAGCAGTCGACTGCCCGCGGTACACGTCTGTCCTGCATTTTGAACGATGGCCCTAACGATGATCGGCAACGCGCGATCCAAATCGGCATCACCGAAGACAATTTGCGGAGACTTTCCTCCAAGCTCCAAGACGCACTTCACTGCGTTGCGTGCTGCCGCCTCTTGGACGTGTGCCCCTACCTCGTTAGAACCCGTGAAAGTGAGGAAATTAATGCCCGCATGAGCCGTCAAGGCAGCGCCGGCTTCCTCTCCTAGGCCGGTCACAACGTTTAGCGCCCCTCCGGGAAGGCCGGCATCCGTTGCAATCTCTGCGAATCTCAATGCCGACATGCTCGTATCTTCCGCCGGTTTAAGAACGGCAGCATTTCCCATAGCAAGGGCCGGAGCGAGGGTTCGACCTAGCATCTGAGCCGGATAGTTCCATGGAATAATGTGTCCCGTTACGCCGTGAGGCTCACGGATGACGCTAACAGAGTGATCATTCAAAAAGGGGATGATCTGATCGTGAATCTTATCGGCCGCACCCCCGTAAAATTCAAAGTAGCGCGCTAAGATGGTTACGTCGTTCCGAGCGTTGCTTATGGGCTTACCGGTGTCCTTGGCCTCCAGCTTAGAAAGCTCATCGACGTTCTCCAGCACCTTCTGGCCAATGCGAATCATGACCCGGCCGCGCTCTGTCGCATTAAGGCGTCCCCAGGCGCCTTCTAAGGCTCGGGTCGCAGCTTTTACCGCAAGGTCAACTTCATGAGCCCGGCCGCGACTTATCGAGTCAAACTGTTGACCGTCGACCGGAGAAAAAACGGGAATGGTTTGGCCGTCTTGTGCCGCGATCCACTGACCGCCAAGGAACATCTTTTTCACCAGAGCTCCATTCTATTCTTAATGCTCCACACGAGCCTGCGAACTCAATGCTCCGCGTTCGAGAGTCCAAGTATGATCCGGTATATCCTTGAGCAGACTAGCGTTCGACTCGGTCACTAAGACGCAGAGATCTGGGCGCACCTTGCGCAAACGCCCCAGCGCCTCTCCGTACTGAACGGCAAGAACCGGCGCGAGTCCTTGAAATGGCTCGTCTAGCAGCACGAGCCGAGTCCCGGCCATTAGCGCTCTGCCGAGTGCTACCATCTTGCCCTGGCCACCCGACAGTGCGGCGCCCGATCTCTTGAGCATTTCGCGCAGCTGAGGGACAACCTCGATGACAGAAGAAATCCGATCATCGATTTCGCGATTTGGTAAGCCGTGCGCCTCACACGGGAGTCGCATGTTTTCCTCAACGGACAGTGTAGGAAAAATTACCCGATTTTCCGGGGCGTAACCGATTCCCTGCTCTGCTCGCCAATGAGCCGGGAGCCGGTGCAACTCGTCGTCGTCAAACAAAATCCGCCCAGACTTGATCTTTACTAGGCCCATCACTGTGCGGAGAAGAGTTGTCTTACCGGCGCCATTTCGCCCCACAAGTGCGATAATAGATCCAGCGTGGAGCTGGGCGCTAACCCTGCGCAACACGGTCGTGCCAGCTAGATCCACACTTACGTTTTCTAAAACAAGCATTAGTGGGTTCCCAATACCTGCCGTTGAATCTCGGGGTCCGCGAAAACCTTCGAGGGCTCACCGTCCGCCGCGATTCGACCCGCGATCCAAGCGGCAACGCGAGTGGCATGGCGAGTCACCACATCCACGTCGTGCTCCACAAACCAGCTGGTAACTTTGCGTTCTGACAGCACCATCATCAACGTTTCCATGATCGCGTGCTTCTCTTCTGAAGCGACACCGCTAGTCGGTTCATCCATGATGAGAAGCTTGGGCCTCAACATTAGGGCCATAGCGACGTCGAGAAGCTTGCGTTCTCCTTCACCAAGGGCAGACGCTGGTTCACTTCCACGGGCCCGAAGTCCGGTTACTTCCAGCGTATTTTCAACCTCGTTTCGATCGACTGTAGAAGTGAGCGGCCTGAGGTACGAAAGTTTCGCGCCTCGTCCGACGTAGGCTAGCTCCAAGCATTGTCGGACCGTGTGTTCAAGAAAAAGCTGGGGCAGTTGAAAAGATCGTCCCAGACCGAGGTGAACGATCTGGCGCGGCTGGAAGTCAGTGATTTCCTGCCCGGCAAAAAATATTTTACCGCTTTTAGGTTTTAAGAATCCCGTGCAGATATTGATAAATGTGGTTTTTCCCGCTCCGTTCGCTCCGATAACGGCGAGCCGTTCTCCTTCTTCTAAAGAAAAATCAATATTATCAGCAACGATTACGCCGCCGAAGTTGAGAGAAAGTTTTTCGGTTCGGACAAGCTCCATCAACTCTGCTCCGCAATGGAATGAGAGGACGGTTCTCGATCTTTCAATTTCCGAGTAAATTTAAGTACACCTGTAAGACCCGAGGGCGCGATTAGAATAACGGCAATCAATGTTGCACCCAGCAGCATTTTCCAGATACCAGCAAAAAACATCGCGCCGATTAACTGAATTATCTGAAATACAGCCGCGCCAAGAAAGGGCCCAATAGTGTGGGCCGCGCCGCCTAGAATGGCAATAAAAATGAACTCGCCCGATCGCACCCAATAGCCCAACTCCGGCGTTACCAATCCTTGAAGAAGCGCAAAAAGGGCGCCTGATAATCCGACTAACCCAGCGGATATCATATAGCCGTTCCAAAGAATCCTACGAGCCGACAAACCTAAATATTCCAGGCGCGTCTCGTTGGTCTTAATTCCGGCAAGAGCCTCTCCAGCGCTGGAGCCAAAGAAGCGTTGGACCGTCCACCCTAATACCAACGCGGTGAACACTGCTATAACGAGGAGTGCAGTCTCATAGCCGGCCCGTTCGAAATGCAAGCCGGCGAGCGTTGAACGATCCACGCGAAGTCCGTCTGTACCTCCTGTGATCTCATAAAACTTACCCCACAACAAAAATTCCCACCGGGGCCGCAGCAAGAAGACTAGCTATTATTCCCCCGACGATTAGCAATAATCCGTCCACGTTCGGAAATGATCGAGATAAGAAAGCGACTGTGTATCCAGAGATACAGGCGTACATGGCGTGGCCAAACGACACTTGGCCCGCTCGCATGAGTACAGAGACGCCTAAGGCGGCGAGACCGTAGCACAATCCGATAACGATCGGGACTTTCATCCAAGGGAACACAACACCAAAGACCAAGCACGCTGTCGCTCCGCCGAGGCTGAGGCTCGAGATGAGCATTAGATCTTCCTCGCCTGGGCAACCGTGAACAAACCGTACGGCCGAACAAGCAACACTGCGACCATGATGAGGTAAGGAACTACTACTTCGAGCTCGGGCACCGTGTACACGGCCAGCGATCGCGCCAGGCCAATAAGGACTGCAGCAATAAGGGCACCCGTGATTTGACCAAGACCCGCAGTCGCTACAACGCTGAATGACAGCACGATCATATCAGTGCCCACACCTGGCACTAGGGAAGTAGTTGGTGCCGCAAGAGCACCTCCTAAAGCACCGAGCATCGCGGCCACGACAAACGTAACTAAGCGGATTCGAGTCGAGTGAATTCCTAAGGCCGTCGCAACCTCAGCGTTATGCGTTACAGCAATTATCTGCTTGCCTATACGGGTAAATCGCAGAAAATACTGCAGCAGCGCATAAACCAACAGGGCGATCAGCGGAATAAACAGTAGTTGATAGTTGGTATAGGTGATGCCGAAAAGCTCCATCGTGCCGAGCCGGGTTACTACTTCGCTCGCCGAGTAAGGAGCGCTTCCCCATATGAGGCTTTGGACATCCTCGAGAATCAAAAAGGCGCCGAAAGTAACGAGCAATTGCAAGATAGGATCTTTATCCTGGACACGCCGCAGCAGGCCGACTTCCAAAATGGTTCCCAGCACTAGGCCAACCAGCAAGGCTGCGAGAAATAGCGCTGCAACTAATATCGGCGTTTGCGCAGGCCCCAATCCCGTGGCCCAAGCAATGAATGTCGCTGCCGTATAGCCGCCAAAAGCGTAAAGCGCGCCGTGGGCGACATTCAGAATGCCCATAACGCCGAAGATCAGCGTCAGGCCCAATGCAACCAGAAAAAGGAGGCCTGCATACGAAAGTCCGTCAACAAGGGCCAGCAAGAGGATGTCGACGTTCATCGGAAACTTCCCAACTGCGAGCTTTCACTTACCTTCGTTGAGCATCTTTAAGCGAGGGTCGTTTAGCAGTTCGGGCTTCAACGTCTTAACCCAATCTTGTGACTTCTGACCGACCGGCGTGGTGACAAGCTCGGCGGGGACCAGCATCATCTTGTCAAAAAGTGGAAAGGGATATTCGGGCGTCTTCTTTGTGACCCCTAGGAGTTGATCCTCGAGCCCCTGGCCGTCTTCCCGGATTTTGACCGAGCGGGTCAAGCCTCGAAGCTCAAGACCATGCATCGACTCGGCAACTTGGTCTGTCGTCGGCCATTGACCCGGATTTTTCTTAATTGCTGCATTGTAGCCAGCCACAAGCCCTTCAAGTGCCGCTACCATGTGGTAGACTGGATAAATCGGATAACTATTTGTCTTAGCACGAAACTTCTCCACGAAAGCTTTGTGCTTTGGATCGTTCTTCGTTTCGGGGTGCAAGAAGTAATGGTCACCTCGCGCTCCGATAATCACGCCATCCGGCAATGACGTGCCGAGACGCTCGAGCGAACTTTCGGCAAGCGGCAGCACTAATTGCGAGGTCTTCGCCAGCCCTCGTTGCGAGGCTTGGCGCACGAAGGTGTCGAGATCCCCGCCCCAACCCGTCGAAAGAATGACATCAGGTTTTAGCGCCTGCAGACGTGTGATCTCCGTGGAGAAATCAACGGCGCCAAATTTGGGAAATAATTCTGCGAGAATTTTTGTATCCGGCTTGAACGCCAACAGTGTGTTGCGGAAAATCTCCCAGGAATCCCGCCCCCATGCATAGTCTTGATTTACGACAGCAATGGTCTTGAAATCCGGCTTGACCTTAAGAAGGTAAACAACAGCGGCAACCATCTCCGTCACAGCATTAGCCTGCGTTCGAATGGCGTATTTGTAGCGCCGTTCTTCAAGGATCTTTTCGGTGCCGCAGTCCCACATTATGTCTGGGACCTTGAGGTCCTCTGCAACGGGTACAACTGTGTTACAGTTTCCACTCGAAATTGCCGAAAGCATTACTTTGTCGCCGGGCTCTTGTGCGACACGACGGTACTCCGACAGAAACTTGTCGCCGCCGAGACCTTCATCGATAAAGACAGGAGCTAATTTTACGCCATCGATTCCGCCGGCGGCATTAAATTCGTCTATCCAAAGCTCTGCTGCCGCTTTCGCGGGGACACCGAATACCGAAGCAGGTCCCGAAAGAAACGTCGTAATACCGAGCTTGAGCGTGGCGGGCTTATTACTCTGGGCTTGAGCGAGAACCACTGTCGACAAAAGAGTTGCAAAAGCAACGAAGATTTTTGCCGTCGTTTTCATTACCATCTTCTCCTCCCAGAGTGTTACCGACCGCTCTTTCGACGGCGAGAGCGTGAAAAGCTCAGAACCAACAAAGGCGTCAATTTCCGGTCGCACTTGCAAGGAGCAAGGCGAGCAACACCAGACCGACGTCAATTGGGTGCCAATAAAGCAGCCAATTCTAGCAAGCTCGTATCCTTAGGGCGTTCAAGCTTGGGTCGTCCAAGACATTTTACGACTGCACCCCATACGCAGGTGTTATGGCGCATGATGCGGTGCATTAATTCTTCAGGGCGTTCGGGGCACATCCAATTCGCCTAGGGGATTGCGAACGGACTTCGTCGATCCCGCTGGCTCTTCCAGCGCGCCGGCCCGATTTCATGAATCGACTGCCCGTTGGCATCAACCGCAACAGTTACGGGCATGTCCTCCACTCGAAATTCGTAAATTGCTTCCATACCGAGGTCGCCGAACGCTACAAGGCGAGAGGCTTTGATCGCTTTGGACACGAGGTAGGCGGCCCCTCCCACCGCAACTAGATAGACGGCACGATGCTTACGAATCGCTTCGATAGCCTCGCTGCCGCGCTCTCCTTTACCGATCATAGCAATTAGGCCAGTTTCCGCCAGCATGACTTCAGTGAATTTGTCCATACGCGTGGCAGTTGTGGGGCCGGCCGGCCCAACGGTTTCTTCCCGAACGGCATCGACCGGGCCTACATAATAAATGACGCGACCGTTGAAATCGACGGGCAAGGGCTCGCCCCTTGCGAGCAGACCGGCAATACGAGCATGAGCTGCGTCGCGTCCGGTCAAAAGTCGTCCTGAAAGAAGAATAATGTCACCCGCATGCCAGCTCTCCATTTCTTTCTTGCTAAGTTGATCAAGATTGACCCGCCTTGCCGCGTGAGAAGTCCTCTCAAGCACAATTTCTGGCCAGTCACCTAGATTTGGTGGTTCGAACTCCGCAGGGCCGTTGCCATCGAGCACAAATTCGACATGCCGATTAGCAGCGCATTGGGGAACAAGCCCTACTGGTTTGGAAGCTGCGTGGGTTGGAAACGATTTAATCTTCACATCAACAACGGTGGTAAGTCCGCCAAGTCCTTGGGCGCCAATCCCAAGTTCGTTGATCTTGTAAAACAGCTCGACGCGCATTTTTTCTTCTGGTGTCGATGGGCCACGCTTAAGTAATTCGGACATGTCTATAGGTTCAAGCAACGATTCCTTTGCCAGGAGCATCGCCTTTTCCGAACTGCCTCCAATTCCCAAACCGATCATGCCTGGAGGGCACCAACCGGCCCCTAGAGTGGATACTGTTTCTACTACCCAATCAATGACGGAATCGCCGGGATTTAACATCGCCAGGCGAGCCTTGTTTTCAGATCCACCCCCCTTTGCCGCTAGCGTAACTATTACCCGATCGCCAGGCACGAGTTCTGTGTGAACCACCGCCGGAGCATTGTCTTTCGTGTTGGTTCGAGCGAACAGGGGATCAAACACTATGGAGGCGCGAAGGGGATTATCGATATGTGTATAGGCGCGTCGGACGCCATCATTGACAAGTTCTGCAAGACTTTTCGTCGTATCAAAAAGGACATTCATTCCAACTTTAAGGAAGGCGTTGACCATTCCGGTATCTTGGCAAATGGGACGCTTTCCAATCGCTGCCATGCGTGAATTCACCAGGATTTGCGCGATGGCATCCTTTGCCGCGGGACTAGCTTCTTTTTCGTATGCCAAAACTAAATGCCGGATATAATCCGCTGGGTGATAGTAAGATATGAATTGAAGAGCGTCCGCTATGCTCCTGACGAAGTCCTCTTCGTTGATGATTGTTGCCATGTCATGCTCCGACGTCAGGCCAAAAAAATCGAAAATGCAACCTTATAGCTTCATTTCGTCGAGCCAATGCAGCACGGCGTGAGCAATACGCTCCGCCCCTTGTTCAACATGAAGCAGATGTCCGGCATCGCTGGCTACGATATGCTTCGCGCCGTGATAGAGTGCTGTTCGGGCTGCAGATTCCCAGGAAACAATTGGGTCGTCGGCACCGCTAATAACAAGCGTTGGAACGCCGCACATGAAAGCGGGTATTATCTCAGAAGGCACATGAGCATCGAACAGCACCTGCGCACTCTCCATTACCATTTGAGAAACGTGTCGATCTACATCAGTTTCAGATAGCCTAGTCGAAAATAGCAATTCCCTCACGTGCGAAACGCGCCGAGAACCAAAGAAGACGTCGACCATCTGAGGCCATATCGTCGGCATAGTCACAAGCAGACGGGGACTTACAAAGCAAGCGCACGAATCCGTTCACTGCTCAGCAGTCTTTGCGCGATTAGTGCGCCCAGAGAGTGAGCGATAACAATGGGAGGTCCGCTAAATTCCCGGAAGGCGCGTTGAATGTCTTGAATGTAATCTGTTAGCGTCGCGCCGGGCAGATCAGCGCGGCCGCCGCTTTTTCCGTGGCCACGAACACTGATGGCTGCGGCCCCCCGGCCGTGATCGGCGAAACTGCCAAGAAATACCTCCCGCCACATCCAAGCACCGTCAAAAGCTCCGTGAAGGCAAAGAATTGGCGCTCCCCGCGATTCGTCTCTGGGTCTTATTTCGAGAAACTCAAGAGCCGGAGCTGAGCCGCAAGACGGGAGAAAACGAGTTGTAGCTCTATCATCACGACCATCCGTCGGCTGTGATTTGTCCGCAACTAGCGAGCTATTAGCAAACGTCAGTGGTCACCCATCATCACAACGACTTTGCCCACTGCTTTCCGGTCGGCAACCCACCGGATTGCTTCACTTGCTCGCTCTAATGAGAACCGTTCCGAAACCAGCGGTCTGATTGACCCCTTCCTGTAAAATTCCAGCAGTTCAGCAGTGCTTTTCTCGAACGCGTCACGTTCGCGCGCCACCCAGGCGGCCCAGAAAACGCCGACAATTTGGCAGGATTTCAAAAGTGGTAGATTTAGGGGAATACTAGGGATACCTGCGGGGAAACCCACAACGAGAAAACGGCCATCCCAAGCAACGGCTCTTAGGGCGAGTTCGGAATATTGCCCCCCAACCGCATCATAAATTACGTTCGCACCATTCGTACCGCATGCTTCCTTAAAAGCTTCAGCAAGTGC
>WNFI01033389.1_pt1 | contig 10908 bp, 11 predicted proteins | sample 5400471 | NCBI WGS metagenome assembly WNFI01 (sample SAMN13153348, study PRJNA577476) | soil metagenome | isolation source: 100 cm saprolite on Douglas fir-dominated hillslope | place: USA:California | collected 2013-09-17 | reverse complement strand
TCGCCTGGTATTTGTTGAATTCCGTAGGCAGAAAAGATGTGCGATAGGGTTTGCGATCCCGCCCCGGTGAAAGCCTTCGGGGCGAGTTCGATGATCTGCCGGTTGTTGAAATGTTGTTCGGGGACATTGGCGGCGGCTTGATTGACAGCCATCCGCTGCTGCGTTCTGAGGGGGATTTCCTGCGGTTCGCCGGGCTGCAATTGGGGAACACCAGGACCAACAGGAGCCGGCGCAATGCTTTGCACATTCCCTTGCGGTCCTTTCGTCGTGACCATAGGGGATTGCGTAACTGGATTGATCGAAACAGTTTGTGCTTCTCCCAAAGGAAGTTGGAGCGGTATCTGCGCTCCTGTCGAAATAGCTCCCGGAGCTCCCGGCTGAAATTGCGTCGGCGCAATAGCCCTGCCAGTTGGAACGGGCGTCAGAGGAGCATTGACAACTGCGGCTTGTCCTTCAGGGCTTTGATTCTGCCTAATGGCGTTTATGAGCAATTGCCGCACGGCCCCCGGCTGATGCGCCTTGGACATGGGTTGGGAAATCTGCCATTCGGCTTGATCCTTAGGGACGCCATTGGCGATCATCTGATCGCGGGCTTCCATCAGAGCGGCTACCGTGCCTTTGGGATCACTATTGACGATGCGGGGATCGTTCTGCAATCCACCGATGATCTGCATGGCCTTGGCGGCCTGGTCGCCTTGAAGTTTGAATATGGCATGATTCGAGGTAGTTTTTGCCAGCTCCGATTGAGCTTCTCCCTGTTCGATTTGGGGTTGCAATAACGTGCGTTCTTTCGTCAGGGCAATTTTTCCGCGCTGATAATCCTGAATCGCACCGGCAATGCCCAACATCGACCCGATCGTTTTGAACGAATCGGGTGTTTGAATCCGGGTGGCTATGGCGTTATCAGGCATTATTCGTTCCCAGTCATGCCGAACGTTTCGCCAGCGCCGGTATTGCCGCCCCTGCCATAATTCAGCAATTGCGGGAGCGTGTACCACCCCATCGCATTGTTCATGCCGCCGGTGAGAGCATTGGTCATGCCTACTGTGCCGGCTGCTTGTGCGGCTCCGGCGGCTTGTTGAGTTCCGGCTATACCAATTCCGAGTTGTGTGCCGGCCTGCGCCGTCGTTTGATTCGCCGTCTGTCCGAGACCGGCCACGTTGGACAGGCGATTGAAGATGTTCGTTTGCTGCGCATTGTAGTTGTTGAATGCCTGCTGATAGGCATTCCCCGCGAAATTCTGCGCATAATCGTTGATGCCCTTCAGAGTATTGCCGCTCACCAACCCGCTTTGGAGATTCCCCGCATTTTGCACGGCCCCCAAGCCTTGCTGCAATTGAAATTGATAATTCGGTGCAAGATTGGTTTTCAGATCGTTTGCATCGAACGTATGCGTGAATTGCGGCTGCATCGCCGAAATTTCGCCGAGCGCATTCTGCCCAGCTTGCCGCCATGGGGCTTGTTGCGCATTGATTGTATTGAACATCGCCGCCTGTTGAGCGGTCGCATTGTTCGCAGCATCGGCTTGAGCGCGCGATCCTCTATAGGCGCCATATCCTCCCAATGCGCCGCCGACAACTGCCGTGCCTATAATAGCTGCAAAGGGCATATCAGATTCCCTTGTCCTTCACGCTTTGGGCGCTGACGATATCATGTACGCACACAAGCCGCGTATCGGATTCGAGCGCCTGGAAAAGATGTTCCTGTCCGGCCAGGATCCAGAAACCTTCTCCTGGTTTCTTGTCGCCTATCCATTTCCCATCTGCCCATCCACGAGCCCGGCCATTGCCGACCAATGTCAAATGTTCGCGATCGTGAATATGTTGCTTCACTACACATCCGGAATTCCTCAACAAAATTGAGCGCAAATACAGATTACCAACTTCCTCGATATGCTCGACAGGAGGATCCGAAAAAATCAAATTCGTTGGAATGGAAGGGTTCATATCAATCGGCACTGACCACAAAAAAGTCTATGGCAGTTTGATTCACCAAAGCAGGTCTTGTATTGATAGTAAAACTGCCCGGGGCCCCTACCGTCCAGACTGAAACCGCTGCTCCTGGATCACTAGAAAGCGTCACGAAAATATGCGAAGCCGCAGTGGCAAGGCTATTCGTGACTGTTATTGTCGTAGCCAAAGCCGCCATATTCACTGTACCGGAAGCCTTATTGATTGTTACATTTCCCACCGTAGCTGTGTTCGTATAATCGACAAACAGGCGTTTGAGTCCGGTATTGGAAGCTCCGATGTCTCTCGTACCATTGGCGTCGAATACCAAAGTACCGGCGAGGGTTTCTCCGATCAATGTCGGAGTGGTCAACATCGGAGAAGTGGCGAGAACGATTGCTCCGCTGCCGGTAACTCCATTGGATAGATCGGAGGCCGCAGCCTGACTGCCTGAAGTCTCGCGGCCTTTGGCATCGAAAGTGATCTTGGTATAGGTTCCGGTCGTTCCGGTATTTTTCAGAATGGTGGCGAGCGACCCTCCCGGCGTGGTGATATCGCCGGTCAAGGCCGGGAAATTCGCCGCCGAAAGAACTCCAGAAAAAATAAACGACAGGAATTGGGGATTCTGCAACCACATTTTCCATTCAAGCGAAATATCGTTCGTCGTCGGATCAATGAATGGTCCTTGAGGAAATTGAATTGTAGTACTCAATTCGCCCCCGCCGAAGCATTGAGATTCGCGGAGATTACCGTTCTGTAAACCGGATCCGTCACCACGATCTCGTAGATGCGATCGCGCGCCCATCCTAGGCGTCTTTTGATCGCGCGATTCTTGTATTTTCCGGTTTTGCCGATCTTCACGATATGATCGTTGCCAAAGGTGAATCCGCCGTCATTGGACCAACGCAAAAGAAAGGAGGGATCGGAACCCTGTCCCGTTTGCAAGCCGGCTCCCGGCTGAAATTGGATTTGCAGGTCATGGAAAAACTGCCGCTTCAAATCCGTCGTCAGATGGCGGCAGCGGCGCACACATGGCAATGCCACTCCATTGTCGGTATAGGTCGATTGTGATAGGGCGTAGACTGCGCCATTTTGCCAGTCGCCAACGATGATATCGTTGCCGAATACGGCGGCGCAATTGCTGCGATGCTGGTGATAAATGTTATTGGGATCGCGCCATGCCCGTTTGTGCCAAAAACCCGTGGCAAGATCGAAACACCATGTAACATCGGCGGTCGGGAATGTGAGCACGTAAAATTCATGCCCGGATTGCGTATAGGTATAGGCAATCGCATCGGTGCTTACTGTATATCCCTGGATCGCGTTCTCGACGGCAAATGTTGAAATCCGCTGAGGTTGCGGCGCGGTAGCGCCCCAAGTGACGACAGTGACCTTGCCGCGGGTATCATTTGCGAGAAATGCGATTCCTTCGCCCAAGCGTGACACGGAATCCTGAGCGGCCAAACCATGTTGCATTGAAGTGCCGGGAATGACTGCAAAAGGAAAGGGGAATGTTCCGACATCGACCCAGCGTTCACTGTATTGCTCTCCCAGTAGAAGAATCTGCCGATGATCGGCTATCAAGGAAACAAGATTCCCGGAGGAACCGAGGATCGAGCCGAGATTGAGGGTATTTGAAATGATATCTCCGACATTCGTACAGCCGAATTGATTCGTATTCGTTTTATTGTAGATGATGAAATTGTCCACAACATCGCATACCGATCCACCGGTGAAGGGACCATCCGTTGCGGCGACGGTGGCAAAAGCATTCGTCGTCCAATTATAGGTATAGCGATTCGTCCCGTCGGTAATATAAGCTGAAACGCCGTTGTTGGTAATATAGACTCTTCCTGTGGAACTATTCAGCGTTCCTCTCGATGTGGCGACATAGGCTTGAGTCACGGAATAGAAAGTCGCTCCGCTCACGATCAGGCATAGAGAACCGCTGGGAATGACGTGCATGCCGCGGACTTGGGCATTTGCAAGCTGCACGCGAAGAATAAGTCCCGGTGTTGGATAAAGAGCGATGACACCTCTTTCTCCTTCAGCCTTCGTAGGATCTTGTTCGGGATACCAATTGATGCATTCCTGATCATTTTGCGTGATGGACGCAGCAATATAGGTACCACCGACGAAATTGAAATCGCCGCTCATGTCGTGAATCCGCCACTGAAGATCCAAGCTGCATCTGCCCGCTTGCGTCCGATGGAGTAATCATCGCCGCCAATATCGGATCGTTCTTTCCGTATTCCGGCATCAGCAATTCCGCCAAATTCCAGCGGATCGCCATGTTGTAGCCTTGGGCCAGATTCACGGTATCGGAGAGAGTCTGAAATTGACCAAGCACCGTCTCCGTGAACATATGCATTTCGCCCTGGCTCGGTACGGGCCAGAAGGTGATATTGCCTACCGGGACGGACGGCTGATAGTAGAGGATTTTGGGCCAGGGACCATTCAGGGTTTTAAGCCCTATGAGCTCGTATCTCTCCACCGGAATCGGGGTCACGATGAAATCAAGGGTCGCCACACGCACGAAAGCGCTATTGATCCTCAAGGGTCGTTGGTAATAGCTCGTCATGACGATACTACCAACGGTCTGCGATAGATTGACGCCGTAGGTTCCTACTCCACCCGCGCCGGTTATGAAGCTCGTTATCTGCGTGCCGGCGGTCACTCCCGCTCCAGTCACATATTGTCCCAATGCGATATTCCCAGTGGGAATTGCTGTTACAGTCAGGGTAGCAAGTGAAATCGAGCCGGTAAAAGTCCCGCCGATGGTTCCACCTTTGCCTATGGTGTACTGATAGGTATTATTGACGATGGTGAAAATGATCTCGGTGACATAGGGCACCATCATTGTGCTGTTCGACCAGGTATCGAGCATATCATTGAGCATGTCGAAACCGTCATTCTGATCATCGGGATCTAAAGGTTCTCCAGGTGAATAAGCGCCTATAGCCCTGAGCGACCGGGTAACGAGGTCCACGGCTTGGACCATTTACGACTCCTGGCAGGGCGTGACGAAGATAATACTGGGACCGGCGGCCGAACCGATGGCAGTCAGGCTGAAAGGACAAGGAGGGGTGGCAAATACTATCGGGGCAATCATAGAAGCCGGCAAAATGATATTCGAGGCGGAGGGTGTTCCATCAGCCGGCTGGACGGCTGCCGGGGCATTAGCTATTGAAAGCGAACTCGCTTGGCATGAAACAATGGTCGTTCCGGTATTTAGAAATGCTGCGAAAGTGCAAACATCCGTGACATCGGCGCCGATCTGAACGGCAACATGCGAAGGTGCCCCAACTGATAGCGCTGCTGTTTTGCCGAGCGGTCGAATCGCCATGATCTACACCAGATTTGCCGGTGGGGGGCCTTCTGGACGGTCGATAGAAATAAAATAATCCGTCGCCGTTGGAGTCAATGTTCCAGAGGTCGAATTTGAAAAACTTACCGTCAATGTATTCGCGGCAGAAACTCTGACATTGACAATCCCGATCCCGGCAGTTTGTGCAGCATCTTCGGCATTCATGCTGACGAAATCTCCCACCTGAAGCCCTTGAATGGTGAATGATTGTTCAGCGGTTATATTTGCCAAAACGGCCACTGGTGTCAAAGGAACGTCCAAGACATAGGTTACTAAAACATTTCCTCTTGGAAGAGTTGTGCTGGGCATTGCTATCTCCTTCTAAGCCAGGCTTTCGGCCAGTGCGTTACGTTTTCGGTCAAGTTACTTTCATTGAAAGGCCATTGGGGATCTTCCATGACGAATTCGTTGTGTATCTTCAAAAATTCCTTCGCTGCTTCTAGTGGATTATCCCATGCCCAGTCTTTGGGTGCTCGAGGGACATCATATAAGAATCCCATGCTGCCGTCGGTAGCGACTATATAAGAGCCGGGCTCGGTCACGAATTTGCTGTAGGCTTCCAATTCCTTCAGCACATGTTCTTTGGAATGGCATGAATCCAGAAATACCATGACCTTTTCCCAGGGATGAATAAGCGCCTTTACCCCAGCCAGGATTCCAGGATCGACAGAATTTCCTTCCAAAAGATGAATCTTGCGAAGCAGATCGTAAGCTTCGATTTCCTTGCGGCAGCGCAAGCCCTTTTCCACTCCGATGATTCTGGGACAGAGTTCCGAATAAAAAACAAGGGAGCCACCATGAGCAACGCCGGTCTCAATAATCACATCGGGTTTAATTTGGCAAATGACCTCTTGTGCCCGGATCATGTCCTCTGGAATTTGAAGAATTGGGAACCCACGCCAACTGAAGCAATAAGGATATTTTTCGTTCCATCCCACTTTCAACCATTGACGGGAAAGGATCTCGAATGATTCCTTAGAATAGAGCGGGAGAACTCTACCGTCTATATCTATCGTGTGGATTACGGTGTCCATGATTATTCTCAATGGCGACCGCCGTACCAATAGACGCCTTGAGAATTGGCAATTTCGAGGTCCGGAATGAATGTCACGAATTTGGATTTCATATGGCCTAGTTTAGCCATGATTTCCGCTTTGTGGTTCCATGGGAAAATCACCACATAGTCGGGAACATCGGCAAATTCTTTGCGCACTATGATACGGCTCCCGGGCAGGAATTTCCCTTGCTTTGCTGGCGTATCGTCCTCGACATAAGGCAGAAGATCCGACCTTACGCCAGAATAATTGAGCAACGTATTGCCCTTGGCTGCCGCTCCAAATCCGGCTACCGTCTTGCCTTCGATCTTCGCCCGCAGCAAAAACCCGATGAAATCGTTTTTCACGCGGTCTGCTTTTGCCTGAAAAGCGGTATAGTCGATGTCTTTTTCTTTTTCAAGAATTTTCGCCACGGAAGATTCTTCAGGTCTCAGCCCTTTATCAGCATAAACTCTCAAACTACCACCATGTGTTTCCAATTCCTCGACATCGAAAACCGAAAGCCCTTGTGATTTGAAGATGTTCATTATTGCCGTCAAAGACAAATATGAGTAGTGCTCGTGATAGATCGTGTCGAACTGGGTCCCGTCTATTAGATGAAGAAGATGTGGAAATTCAAAAGTCGCCACTCCATCAGACTTCAGCAATATGGAAAATCCGCGGACGAAATCATTGATATTCGGCACGTGAGCTAGAACATTGTTGGCGATCATCAAGTCGGCCGGCCCTTGAAAATGCAAGGCGTTTTCAGCAAATGCTGAAGTGAAGAAATTTGAGCAGGACATCACGCCTTTTTCCTTCGCCTTTTCTCCGGTCATGGTGGGCTCAATCCCATAACAGGGCGTCTTCATGAATTGCAGCAAATACCCATCGTTTGAACCGACTTCTATTGTCAGGGAATCCTGGTCGAGACCGAACCGTTCAGTTATCTTCTCCACGTACTTTTTTGCGTGATTGACCCAATCAGCCGACACGCTGGAAAAGTACGGATAGTCCTTGGTGAAAAGTTCATCATATCCCAGCGTGAAAAGACTGATGTCGGTCTGAACGAGCCAGCAGTTTTCACAAATCAGGACTCGTAATGGGTAATGCTCTTCCCGCTCGGTGAGGGAATGCAGATAAGCATTCGAGGGCGGGCAAGCCCCAAGATCGATCAGGACTTTCTCTAATTGATGGTTGCAGTGCCGGCAACGCATAGGCTTTCCCGCTCTCTCATTCTCTTTTGAAGCTCTTCCTCGATCTTCTTGATTTCCTCCGGCGCTCTCAAGCGGCTTTCGTGCATGTTCCCGGACCAGGTATTCATCCCATGATGGTTGATGGTGATGTTCGGATCGATCCAGAGCTTGACTCCGCATTCCCTCATCCTTCTGGAAAAATAGGAGTCTTCTCCATACCGAATATAATCCTTGATGTCGCACATGAAATAGGCCGTATAAATTCTTCCCGGCCTGCTAGGCCATGCAAAATCATCGAGATAGACATCTTCAGGATAGGTTCGCGCGTATTTGACCAAAGCTTCCCGTTTGATTCTCAAAAACCCCCCGGTGATGCTGTAGGCCTCGAGCAACACTGAGCCATCGCTCAACGGTCTGCCGATATTGACCGGAATGCCTTCTTTCATCTCGACTAAGGGATGGCCGGCAAACTGGCCCCAATTGTTCTTGAAGGGATAGGCTCCAGCCACAATGTCTTCAGGATGCTGCAAAAGCCGTGAAATCGCCGTCGGATGCCACGATTCGTCGGAATCGATCATGACCAAATCGGTGCCGTCCGTCTCCAGGAAATTCGCCACGATGGTATTTTTTGCCCGGTCCACATAAGAATCTCCGGAGACTCGGATCAAGTCCCATTCGATGCCGGCCTGACTGAGCATTCTCAACGTATAAATCATCGACTCGCCGAAATTGGAATTCTCCTGCGACATGTAGAAGGGAGTGGCAAAAATCACCTTCATTTTTCCAGAACGGAAGTTTTTCTCCCTCACGTAGATTTCATATTGATGCTGCGCCGGGATCTTGTTTCGCGTGAGATAGCTTGTAGTTTCAGTGGAAAGCGTCAAACTGCACAATTCTTCTTCGATCACATGGATGCTATGGGCTTTCACCAACCGGATATACAAATCCAGATCGAGCAGCCAACCAGCCTTGGAGTCAAAACCGCCGGCCTCTATCACCGCAGAACGTCTATAAGTGTTGATCCCGAAATACATGTTCCCGATCATGAATATCCGCAGGAATTCTTCCCGTGGCATGTTCACGGGTTTCGGAATTTTCAGCCGTGGGTCATCAGCGTTGATGTAGGGATTGCCATCGACATCAATGAATCTCGGATGACAGGCGACCATTGCCACATCATCTTTGAATTCTGTGGAGACCCGTTCCAAGTAATCTTCGTCGATCAGGTCGTCCTGCCCCATGATGGTGACAAACTCGCCCATGGAGACATCAAAAGCGGCCTGGAAAGAAGCGGCAATCCCGGTGGATTCGCCAGGATTTTTGATAATTCTTAACCGCTTATCATGGATCCCATTCGCCTTGGCAAAAGTATCGTCCGTCGAATGATCGTCATAAACGATCACCTCACCAGGATTGTTCGCTAGAGCACTACGGATGGCATTTTGGATCCATCTTTCCCCGTTTTTAGCGGGGATGATGATGGAGTTCATCTTTAATTGCCTGAGATCGCGTTCAGATTGATTAACGCCGTCCGCATGGCGTTGGCCAACGCCATGGACTGTTGTTGGCTCGGGTAGTAGGACTGGGCCACGAACAAGCCGGCGGTCGTGGTATTCCCAAGTCCCGGGCCCTGGAGTTGAATGTTCCCGATGGTGTAGGTCTCCGAAGGAACGCTGATCGAGGTTGTCGTGAGATTGGCGTATTGCACTGCCAGCGTATTTGCTGAAGAAACCCGGGCATTCACCACCATGATTCCAGGAGTCAGGGTCGGCTTGTTGACGATCACCGAAGAGCTCACGACCAACCCGGTAACGGTGGTGGTCGCTTCCACCGTAGTCGTCGCGGCACAAGTCGTCGCATTCAGGGCCGCGTTGTAAATCATCATCGGATGCAATGGAGCATTGCGTTGGACCGTCGCCAGATAGACTTCCGAAGAAGTCGGCGTGGCGCTCGCAAACGGATTAATGTATTGCACATTGATCTGATTGACTGCGCCGACGTAACCACCGATGACCGAGGTGCTGACCTGCGTGGTCGCCCTGGAAACCCCCGAGACGGTATCACTCACCAGGATCCCTGTGACCGCCGAAGTGCCTTCAGAGCAGGACGATGCCGCGGTCGCCGCATTGACGGCCGGAATGCCGTAGATGAATGTCTGGCAATAGGCATCCAACTGGGGCAGGAAGGCGAAGTTGTACGTTTCCGCCGCCGTGGGCGTGACCCCGGTAGTCACTGCGCCGGAAGTCACCACCCCGAAAGTCACCCCGACTTGATTGACCCCCACGACACGAGCGAAAGGCGAGTAGGCCAAACCCGCTTGATTGGTAGGCTTGTTAACGATCGCAATCGTGCCGGGTAGGCAAATGATCGGCGCCGTCGCGCTAGTCACCAGCGTAAAAATCTGCTCCACGGTCGTATTGATCGGCACATTCGTGGGGGAAAGCGAAGCGCTTGTGACAAGCGGATTCGGTCGGAATTCGATTACATCGTTCGCTTCCCCAGTCGGCGTGATGGCCGCTGAAGAAACATTGATGTAATTGACATTGATGATCTTCGAGGTCGCACAAGTCACCCCGCCGATTCCCAATCCTGCTTGTTGGGTCGGTTTATTTACGACATAAACCGAATTGGTGGCGAACTGATATCCGAGCTGGAGCGTGCTTGATACAGAAGACGTATTTTGTGCAGCCGTGGTCGCCGGCACCGCAAAGGGGATGATCGCCGTTTGATACTTGATGATGCTTCCTGCTCCGGTGGCGTTATAGAGGGAAGCCGACTGCGTGCCGGGGGCGTTTTGCGGAGAGACGACACCGGAGGTTTGGCCGGTGCCAACGGTAGCTGGATTGCCGCCGCCGACGTAAGTGGGGGTGACTGTAGTTGCGGGTCCTGGATTGGCCATGATGTCTCCTTAAGCCGCCACGCGGCAGGCAAGTTCTTGGTACAAAGGCGCCCATCCGAACAAAATGTCGTAGCGTGCCGGGGCCTGATCGTTGTTGATCGTATACTGTTGCACCACGCGGATGGATAATCCCGCTTCCTTTGAAGAAGCTCGGGCCCCCATCATCACGCCTCCCGGCAGCGGGAGATCGACGACCGCACAGGTAAAGGCGTTCTTGTGGAACAGGATGTTTTGCGGAGAAACAATACCCACCGAACCGACACCTGCGCTCAGCAACGTGACCGTAGCCGTCACCGAAGTCGCTGTGATGCTCACGTTCTGGAATTGCCCTGCCGTGATGATCGCCGGGGCGACAGTCACGGACATGGTGCCGTTGCCGGCCCCGGTGACAGTCGTCTGTACCACGAAAGTACGGGCCTTGCTGCCGTAAATCTGCCGATTTTGCGGATTGACCGGGAAGACG
>WNFI01689410.1_pt1 | contig 10910 bp, 11 predicted proteins | sample 5400471 | NCBI WGS metagenome assembly WNFI01 (sample SAMN13153348, study PRJNA577476) | soil metagenome | isolation source: 100 cm saprolite on Douglas fir-dominated hillslope | place: USA:California | collected 2013-09-17 | reverse complement strand
TCACGGGCACGCCGACGGTCCGCTCGAACTGCCGCGCCATGTCCTCGTCCTTGCCGACGATCGCGTGGAGCGTCCAGTGCCTGGTCGAATCCTGCATGATCAGTTGCGTCGCCGAATCGTCGGCGACGTGATAATGGCGCCCTTTGCCGGGACCGTTACCGATCGGGATGCGGCCGTAGAGATCGTCGCAGCAGTAGAGCGCCTGGCGCAGCTGCAGGAGGTTGCCCTCGCCGCGCAATCCGATGCCGAGCTCGTGGCGCACCCGGCTCGCGCCGCCATCGCAGCCCACGAGATAGGCGGCGCGCACGGCTGCGTCCGGACCGGCGCCGTTCCGGACCCGCGCCGTCACGCCGCTCGCGTCCTGCTCGAGCGACAGGAATTCGCAACCGTAGCGCAGCGTCACGCCTGGCAGGGCCTGCGCCACGGATTTGAGCAGCGGCTCCAGGGTGTACTGGGAAATGAGCTGATACGGTTCGAGCGGCATCGAGCCGTCGGTGCAGGCGTCGATCTGGCCCTGGGCTTCGGCTACCGACGGATACGGCAGGCGCAGCAAGGGCGGCTCGTTCATTGCGAGGATCACGTAGACGTCCATTGGCGCGTTGCGGTCCAGCCCGGCGGCACGGATCTTCCCGGCGAGACCCATGCGCCGGAAGATTTCCATCGTGCGGGCGTTGCAGCGCTCCATCTTGGGAAGGAATTGCGGCGCTTCCTTGCGCTCGATCAGAGTACAGCGCACGCCCTTCTGGCCGAGATCGATGGCGAGCGTCAGTCCGACCGGCCCGGCGCCGACGATCAAGACCTCGGTATCCGCTCCCATGCCGTTATTATCTATGCGGTGAATAGGGCCGCCCTGATCCTGGAGCAGGTCGCCCGCAAGATCGGCGTCGCAGCGGCGTGGACCGGGATTCCCCTGATGGTGGTCCTCGCCTCCCTCGAGCCGCTCTTGCGCTGGGCGGGCCGGGGAGGCGAGCTGCCCTTCGGCGAAGCCTCCACCGCCGCCTTTTTCGCGCTGACGATGATCTCGTTCGGCTACGCCTACGCCGCCGGCGCGCACGTGCGCCTGGACGTTCTCAGCCGCCGCTTCTCGCCGCGGGCGCGCGCCGCCATCGAATTGTCTGGCGCCGTGCTGATCGTTCTGCCGCTCTGCGCAGTGGTGGTCATGGACGGGACCGAGTCCGCCTGGCGCTCCTTTCAGCAGGCGGAGCGCTGGGCGGACACCGCGTGGACCCTGCAATGGCTGCTGCGCGCCTGGGTACCGGCCGGTTTTCTGCTCTTGATGCTCGCAGCCATCGCCTCGACCCTGCGCGCGATCATGACCCTTGGCGCCAAATGACCTTCCTCTTGCCGGCATTGATGCTGGTCGGTCTCGCAGCGGCGCTTTTCTCCGGTCTGCCGGTGGCGGTCGTCCTCATCGGCGTGGCATTTCTCTTCGCGGGCCTGGGCATCTTGGCCGGAAGCGTCCGCATCGAAGAGATGGGAGCGATTTTCCATCGCGTGTACGGCACGCTTTCGGACCGCGACGAGGTCCTGTACGCCGCCGTTCCGATGCTGCTGTTCATGGGCGCGATCCTGCACGAAAGCCGGCTCGCGGCGGACCTTCTCGCTGGAGCAGCGCGCCTTTTCGGTCGAGTGCGGGGCGGCCCTGCGCTCGCGACGCTCGCCGTGGCGGCGATCCAGGCGCCGGCAGCCGGAATGGTGGGCGCCTCGACCGGGGCGCTCGCGCTGTACGCCCTGCCCGCACTCAGGCGGCACGGCTACGGCACGCAGGAAGCCGCGGGCCTGGTCGCCGCGGCCGGCACGCTCGGCGTCGTTGCGCCTCCCGGCATCATGCTGTTCTTCGTGGCGGACGCCATCGGTGCCCAGGTGCCGGCACTGTTCCTCGCCATGCTGGGCCCGCTCGCGCTGCTGCTACTCCTCTATCTCGCCTATGCCGTAGTGCGCGGCTCACCCAAGCCCGTTCGGGAAAACGCGGAGGCGGTACGTGCCTTGGATGCCCTGATCCCGGCGCTGCTCATGATCGGCCTGGTGGTCATCGTGGCTCTGGGCTATGCGACGATTTCCGAGGCCGCAGGTCTAGCGGCGTTGGGTGCGGTGCTTGCGGCACTGGCACGCGGCAGGATGTCCTGGAGCGCGCTCGACGCCGCGATCCGGCGCACCGCGCTGGTCAGCGCCATGATCTTCTTCATCTTCGTTGGCGCCAGCGTCTTCTCGCTGGTGTTCCGGCTGCTTGGCGGCCAGCAGATGATCTCCGCCGCCGCCGCGGCCCTGGGTTCCAGGGGAGCAGTGTCTCTCATCACCGCAATGATTTTCGTGTTCGTGCTCGGCTTTTTTCTCGACTGGCTGGAGATCGTCGTCATCGCGCTTCCCGCTTTGGCGAGCGCCCTCATCGCCGCCGGCGTCGGCGAGCGATTCGGCAATGCTCAGCTGGCGGCGTGCTGGATCGGCGCGCTCTTTGCCATCAACCTGCAGACCTCGTTCCTGACGCCCCCCTTCGGCTACGCGTTATTCCTGGTGCACGGCGCCACCGAAGGGGCGGTGACGATCCCGCAGGTGTGGCGAGGCGCGCTTCCGTACCTGGTCCTGCAGCTCGTCACCCTCGTTGCCGTGGCCGCCGTCCCGGAACTGGCCACCTGGCTTCCTGCCCAACTGCTGGATCTTTCCGCGCCGAAAGGTCCCAAGTTCAATGAGTGAAGCCCTGAGTGGCAGGTTTGACCGCCGCGAGGTAGAACAGGAACCACTCGCGCGCCAGCCGGGCCACCTCGTCCAGCGCGCCGGGCTCCTCGAAGAGATGCGATGCCCCCGGCACGATCACGAGCTGCTTTTCGCAGCGCATCAGCTCGAGCGCCGCCTGGTTGAGCTCGATGACCTGCGGGTCGTTTCCGCCGACGATCAGCAGCGTGGGCGCGCGCACCTGCGGCAAGGCGCGACCGGCGAGATCGGGGCGGCCGCCCCGCGACACGACCGCGCCCACGACGCCAGGCCGCTCGGCGGCCGCGACCATTGCCGCGCCGGCGCCGGTGCTGGCGCCGAAGTAGCCGATCCGCAGCGCGCGGGTGTCGGGATGCTCCGTGAGCCAGTCGGTACGATTACGCGGGCTGAAGCGGCTGCTGCCGCTGCCGTGCGCGAACAGCACTAGTCCGCGCGCGCTCTCGGGCAGGCTCAGATCGCCTTCTAGCGATACCGGTCCCGCCGCGACGCGGACGGCGCGCTCCCTGGTCATGTCTACACTCCAAATGGATAGGTTTCCGGCAGCTCGCCCTTCTCCCACCGGGAGGTGCGCTCCAGCGGCTCGACCGCCCGCGTCGCGTCGAAGTGCAGCACGGCGTCGAATTGCTCGGGGAGCTGCGCCTTGAAATAGTGGCTGACGCGCTCGGTGTCGGGACGGTAGATCACACCGATCGCCCGCTCGAGCCGCGCTTCGCGCAAGGCCTCCGCCGTCGGCTTGTCGGTGCGCAGGTCAAGCAGGAAACGGCCCAGCCCCGTGGCATGGAACAGCGCCTCGTAGCTGTCGTCGAGCGCCGGGCGGACGTTCTTGCGCTCGGCGGGCGCGTCCCACTCGCTGGCGGCGGTGACGGTGCCGTGGTGCGTAGTGAAGCCGACCAGGAACGCGTCGCGACCATAGCGCTCGCGTGCGAGCTGCCCGAGGTTCAGCTCGCCGCGGCGCTGGCCCATCTCCGTCGCCCGCGCGTCGCCCAGGTGCGAGTTGTGCGCCCACACCACGATCTTCGCCGGCGCGCCCGGACGCTCGAGGTGCGCGACCAGCGCATCGAGCGTCTCGGCCATGTGGCGGTCGCGCAGGTTCCAGGTCGAGACGCTGCGCAGGAACATCGCGCGGTAGTACTCCTCGGCGTTCTTCACCAGCCGCGCGTTCTGCTCGGCGTTGAACACCTCCTCCGCGGTCACGCGGCCGTCGCGCTGCAGGTAGTCCGAGGCGCGGCGCTGCAGCTCCAGCAGCTGGGCGACGACCTCCTCTTCGCACGACCTGGTGGCGCCGCTGCCGGTCAGGAAGCCGTAGACCTGCGTGTCTTCGCCGAAGTGGTCGAAGCACGAGTAGCGCTCGCGCGCCCGCTTCGCCGCCTTGGGGTCGACGACCTCGAGAAAGCGCAGCACCGCATCCATCGAGCTGTGCAGGCTGTAGAGATCCAGGCCGTAGAAGCCCGCCTTCGCCGCGCCCGGCTCGAGCGCGTCGTTGTAGGCGCGCAGCCAGTCGAGGAACTCGACCACATCGGTGTTGCGCCACATCCAGCGTGGGAAGCGCCGGAAGTCGGCCAGCGCCTCGATGGCGAAAGCGTCGCCGCCCAGGTGGCGCACGTAGCGGTTGGCGCGCCACGCGTCGGGCCAGTCGGCCTCGACCGCGACCGCCGTGAAGCCTTTCTCCTGGATCAGCCGCTGCGTGATCTGCGCGCGCTCGTGATAGAAGTCGTGCGTCCCGTGAGACGCTTCGCCGAGCAGAACGAAGCGCGCATTGCCGATGAGTTCCAGCAGCGCGTCATAGTCCTGGGCGGCGCCGGTCAGCCGGTGCGCCCTCTCGCTCACCATCGATGCAAGTTCCGCATGGGTCTGCACGGGTCTTTCCTTCAGGACACGTGCTCGGCTCGCGCCAGCAGCTCGCGCACTTCATCGTCCGTGGTCTGGGAGAAATCCTGATACCAGAGACCGACGGCGTGGAACGGCTCCGGCGTGGTGGCGCAAATCACCTCGTCGGCCTCGGTGCGCAGCTGCTCGCAGGTCTCGGGCGACGCAGTAGGGACCGCCACCACGATGCGGGCGGGCTGCAGCCGGCGCAGCGCTTTCACGGCGGCTTGCATGGTGGCCCCGGTCGCCAGGCCGTCGTCGACCAGGATCACCGTGCGGCCGTGAACCTCGGGCGGCTGGCGCTGCCCGCGATAAAGGCGCTCGCGCCGCGCCAGCTCCTGCTGCTCGCGTGCCGCGACCGCGTCGAGGACGCGCTCAGGCATGCCGAGCGTTCTCACCAGCTCCTCGTTGAGGACGCGCACGCCCCCCGTCGCGATAGCTCCCATGGCGTACTCCTCGTGGCCGGGCACGCCCAGCTTGCGCACCACAAAGACATCCAGGGGCGCGCCGAGCGCGCGCGCCACCTCGTAGGCGACCGGCACGCCGCCGCGCGGCAGGGCGAGCACGATCAGGTCCGGGCGGTTGGCGTAGGCGGCGAGCTTTTCGGCGAGGAAGCGCCCGGCCTCGCGACGATCGCGGAACAGGCTCATGACAGAAAGCGCCGCAGCGCTTCGGCCATCAATGGGGCAATGGAAACCACGTGCAACCTCGTCCAGTCCTTCTCCTTCACCGCCACCGTGTCGGCGACAAACACTTCGCGCACGGCGGCGGAATCCAGCTTCTCGCGCGCACCGGGGAGAAACAACCCATGCGTTGCCGCGACCATCATTTCGGGGCGCGCACCCCTGGAGACAAGGGCCTTGACGCTTTTCGCTACGGTGGCGCCGGTCGAGATCATGTCGTCCACGATCAGGCAGGTGCGGCCCGCTACGTCTCCCACGACATGCGTCACCTCGACCTCGGCGCCGTCATCGCGCCGTTTGTGCAATACAACAACGCCGGCGCCGAGGCACTGCGCGTAGTGCGTGGCGAGGCTCACGCGGCCGCGGTCCGGCGATACCACCACGGCGTCGCGCGGCAGGCGCTCGCGCAGCGCCTGGCACAGCGTCGGCACCGCGGTCAGGCAGTCCACGGGGGCGTGGAAGAAGCCTTCGATCTGCGGCGTATGCAGATCCATGGTCACCACGTGGGCAATGCCGACGGCCTGCAGCAGGTCGGCGACGACCCGCCCGGTAATCGGCTCGCGCCGGCCGTGGCGCTTGTCCGCCCGCGCATAGCCGAAGTAGGGAACGATGGCGGTAATCCGCCCGGCGGCCGACCTCCGGCACGCATCGGCGAGCGCCAGCAGCTCGACCAGGTTGTCGTTGACCGGCGGCGAGGTCGGCTGCACCAGAAAAACTTCCTTGCGCCGGACCGGCTCGAGCAGCCGCACCGACACCTCGCCGTCCGGGAAGCGGTCGATGGCGCACTGGCCCGGCTTCACGCCCAGCTCGCGCGCAATCGCCGCGGCGAGAGCCGGGTTCGCCGTGCCGGCGAAAATGGTGAAAGCCGGGTTCATCTCTCCCCCCTTCGACTGGCGCGGCCCGGCGCGGTTCGCCGGACCTCATGGAACCGCAGGAATATGGAAAAATCGGCCTTCAAAGCGAGGAAGGGAGCGTCATGGAAATGATCGACCGCGGATTATCCGAGGAACAGCGGCTGATGCGCGAAACCTGCCGCGGTTTCGTGAACGACCTGGTGATCCCCTTCATGCGCCGCAACTGGCAGCGCGAATGGCTGATGGATCCCGACGCCCGCTTGCCGCGCGAGATCCTCGAGCAGGCCGACCGGATCGGCATCCGCACGCTCGGCGTGCCCGAGGAGTTCGGCGGCATCCAGCTCGACCCAGCCACCGAGGTGCAGACCTTCGCCCTCATTTCCGAGGAGATCGCGCGCGGCGACTCGGGGCTTGCCGACAAGCTGGTGCAGGTCTGGAAGGTGTCGGTGCTGCTGCGCAACATCGCGCCGCGCTCTCTGCAGGAGCGCTGGTTCCCGAAGCTGGTCGCCGACCCGGCGTTCCTGCTGGCGCATTGCCTCACCGAGCCGCGCGGGGCCTCGGATCGCTGGCTGCCGTACAACGTGCCCGAGGCCGCCATGAACACCAAGGCGGTCCTGAAGGGCGGCGAGTGGGTGATCAACGGGCGCAAGCAGTTCATCAGCAACGGCTACGACGCCAGCCTGTTCGTCGTGTATGCCAACACCAACCCCAAGGTGGGCATGCTGCAGGGAACTTCAAGCTTTCTCGTCCCGCGAGGCACGCCGGGCCTGACCATCGCGCGCTGCAACGAGACCCTGGGCGGCCGCTTCATGAACAACGGCGAGCTGGTGTTCGAGGACTGCCGCGTCCCGGCGGACCACCTGCTGGTCGAGAACGACGCGCTCGGCAGGGCCGGGATCTATTTCCGGCCCGGCAAGATCATCCAGGCCTCCAAGAACCTCGGCGTCGGCATGGCGGCGTTCGAGCGCACCGCCGACTACGTGCAGAACTACGTGCAGGGCGGCCGCATCCTGATCAAGCACCAGGCCGTGGCGCTGCGCCTGGCCGACATGGCGACCCGGCTCGCCGCGGTGCGCTCGCTCCTGCGCGAAGCCGCGCGCGCCGTCGACGAGCGCGCGCCCGACGCCGATTACCTGTGCAACATGGTGAAAGTGTTCGCGTCGGAGGAGGTCTTCAAGGTCACGCAGCACGCGATGGAGCTGCATGGCGGCAACGGCGTGATGCTCGACTTCGGCATCGAGAAGCTGGTGCGCGACGCGGCGGTGTTCCTGCACATGGACGCGACGGTGGATATTTCGCGCTTCAAGATCATCAAGTCGATGTTCCCCCACACCGCGGGCACTTACGCCGGACCGGAGAACTAGCCATGCGCCTCTTCTTCTTTTTCCTGCTCTTCCCGCTTGCGTCGGTTTTCGCGCAGAGCGATGCGTATCCCACGCGCCCGGTCCGCATCGTCGTGCCGTTCACGCCGGGCAGCGTCACCGACATCATGGCGCGCAGCGTCAGCGACCGGCTCGCGGCGGCGTTCGGGCAGCCGGTCGTCGTCGAGAACCGCCCGGGCGCCGGCGGCACGATCGGGACCGGCGTGGTCGCGAAGTCCGCTGCCGACGGCTACACGCTCGCAGTCGTCTCCGCGGGCTACGCATTCACGCCGGCGATCTATGACAAGCTGCCTTACGACCCGGGCAAAGACCTCGCCGGAGTGAGTCCGCTCGCGAACCTGCCTAGCGTGCTGTTCGTCTCGTCCGCGCTCGGCGTGACCTCGGCGCAGGAGCTGGTCGCGCTGGCGAGAGCGAGGCCTGGCGCGCTCAATTACGCCTCGGCCGGCATCGGCAGCGCCTCGCATGTCAGCGCCGAGAAGTTTCGCGCCGCCACCGGCCTCGACGTCGTGCACGTGCCGCTGAAGGGCGCGCCGGAAATGGTCGCCGAGACCCTTGCCGGCCGCACCCACTTCGGATTGGTGGGCATCACGGCGGTGCTGCCTGCGTTGCGCGACAGGCGAATCCTCGCGTTGGCGGTGAGCAGCGTGAAGCGCTCGCCCGCGCTGCCCGAGGTGCCCACCATGGCCGAAGTCGGCTTGCTCGACGCCGAGTTCGATTTCTGGATCGGCCTGCTCGCCCCCGCGCAGACCCCGCGGGCGATCGTCAACCGGCTCAACTCCGAGATCGGCCGCGCGCTGCAGACGCCGGAGATGCTGGAGCGCCTCGCCCACCTCGGCGCGGAGCCGATGCCGATGCGACCGGAGCAATTCGACGCCTACATGCGCGAGCAACTGGCGAGCCTCGGCAGCCTGTTGCGTGGCGCCGGCGTCAAGGCCAACTGAATCAGGGCTTGTTTCGCTTCTGCGACAGCCAGATCACCAGGTCCCAGGCGTTGTGGATGCCGACCACGACCAGGAGGACCGTCACGAACGCCAGCATTGGCGCGCCGGGCGCGCTGCCGCGCCAGATGGCGACGGCGGCTGCGAGGAGGAGGATGTAGCTCAGGAAAGGAAGCCCGATGAAGAAGACCCAGTCTTCGGCGTCGAGCTTCCCCGCGCGCCAGTGATGGTGGCCTCGGACCCAGAGCAAATAACCGATCCCGGCGACGCTGGCCAAGGCGAGGAGTACCGCGAGCGCTGCCGGCGCAAGATGCGGGACCAGCATGAGCGCCGAGATGGCGAGCGCGGTGGTGAAGAACACCATGGTCGGCGTCACGAACGCGCGCACGCCGGCCGTGGGGCGCTCGGCGATCGTCTCGGGGCTGATGGAAATGACGACGAACATCAGCCCGGTGAGCGCGGCCGCGGACGTCCCCACGAGTACGTAGAACTCGTGCCAGCCTTCCATCATCGCGACGGCGTCCACGGCTTGTCCGCCGCGGAAACGGGCGCGGCCGTCAAACTCTCTTCTCGAGAATAAGGCTGAGCAAGAGAAGCGTCGCCGGCCAAAGTCCGACGAAGATTCCCCAGCGTTCCGCGTGGGCTTCCTCCAGCGCCGCCTTCAGCGCGGGGTCGGTGATCTTGCTGAGGACATGCCGTCCGACCTCCAGTCGCGGGCCGAAAAACCACACCAGCCATGACAGCGGGACCGAAAGCAATCCGACCCACAAACAGGCTTCCGTTAGCATTTGCATGACGTTCTCCTGGTTAAGGCGCAACAAACTTCGTTCGAACCGGCGGCGTCCAGGGCTTGTCGGCCCAGGCGACGCCCATGCGCGCGACCTGGGCGTCGATGAGGTAGGGCTTGCCCTCGAGCGAAGCCCTGCGCGCGCGCTCGAGCGCCGCCTTGAGCTGCTCCGGCGATTGCGCCACTTCCGCCTCGACGCCGAATCCTTTTGCGATCCAGGCCATGTTCATGTCCGGGCTGCCGAGATAGTCGTGGAAGAAATGCCCCGTCTGCACCATGCGCCCGCTCGGCACCTTCTCGATGACGCGGCTGTGAGGACCGCCGTAGGCGTGGTTGTTGTACACGACCGTGATCACCGGCAGCTCCAGGCGCGCCATGTTCCAGAGCGCGGTGGGGCCGAAGACGAAGGAGCCGTCGCCGACCAGGCAGATCACCTGGCGCTTCGGGCGCGCGAGCTTCACTCCGGCTGCCGTGCCGACGCCCGAGCCGAGGTGCGCTCCATAGTAGAAAAACAGCTCCCTGCCGCCGTCGGGATTGAAATCGAAGCCGTGCAGGTTCACCGAGCCGGCTTCGTGCACGATGATCGCGTCGCGGTCCGCGAACCGCGCGAGCTCCCAGGTGACCCGGTCGGCGAGCATCGGGCTGCGTTCCCACTCTGGGTTCTTCGCCACCAGCGCGCGCAGCACCGCCGCCTTGTCGTGAAAGCGGCGTACTTCTTCGCTTCTCTCCCGAATTCTCTTTCTTGTTGAATCTGAAAGCAGCTGCGCGACCGCGGCGGTGAGGTCATCGAGCCCGTAGGCGACATCGGCGACGAGCGGCACTTCGGTGCTCATCACGTTGCCCATGCTCCAGCTGTCGATGCGCATGTCGATGAACTTCGGGCCGCGGCCGACGATCGGCGCCGGGCTGTTGTGCTGCAGCTTGTTGCCGACGTTGATCACCACGTCTGAATTTTTCGGGAAGTCCAGCGTGGCGAGCCGGGCGGCCGGCAGGCTGCCGACCCACAGCGGATGCGCTTCCGGAAAACTCGCGAAGATCTGCCGCGCCTGCGTCACCGGCATGCCGAGCAGCTCGGCGAGCTTCACCGCCTTCGCCACGGCCCTGGCGCTGTACACCTCGTCACCGACGATCATGAGCGGCATCCGCGCTTCGGCGAGCAGCTTCGCCGCGCGCTCGACCTCCGCCGGATTGGGGCGCACGCGCATGCGCGGATCGACCTTCTCCTGCGCGATGATTTCGGCGCGAACGCGCTCGTCGTTGAGGTCCGAATGCCACGACGCGTAGGTCGGGCCATAGGGCGGCGTCCAGGCCGCCTTGAACGCGCGGCGCACGGTCTCGGGAATCATGTCCGCCCGGCGCGCGAGCCAGGCGTACTTGGTGAGCGGCGCGACGAGCTGCTCCTGGTTGGCGACCTCCTCGAAGCCGTCGCGTCCGGCGCGGCCGGTCTGGTCGGTGCGATAGCTGTAGAAGACGAGCGGCGTCTGTTCCTTGAAGGCGTTGAACATCTGTCCCATGGCGTTCGCCAGGCCCACCACCGCCGCCTGATGACGATGGTCGGCTCGCCGGAGGCCTTCACGTAGCCCGCGGCCATCGCGGCCCCCGGGCCCTCGTGCGGCGTGAGGATGTACTTGAGCTGCGGGCGGTCGACGAGCGCCTCGTAGAAATGCGCGTCCTCGCTCGCCGAGTTGCCG
>WNFI01565530.1_pt1 | contig 10911 bp, 15 predicted proteins | sample 5400471 | NCBI WGS metagenome assembly WNFI01 (sample SAMN13153348, study PRJNA577476) | soil metagenome | isolation source: 100 cm saprolite on Douglas fir-dominated hillslope | place: USA:California | collected 2013-09-17 | reverse complement strand
AATTGGGCCTACCCCGCACTCCTCCATATCTACACGTCCTTAACTAGAAAATGTCCGGTATGGGGTGTGTCCATGTCGTGGTGCAATTGTTAGATCATCTGGTGATGTGGTGGGATCTGGGGATACTCCGGACGTCTTCATCTCCGGCGTCCGGGTTGCGTGGGGTCTGATTCTCCGAACCATCTTACATAATGTGCGTTCCGTCGTAGACCTTGAGGCCGCCTTAGTTCTCTAGAGGAAGTAGGCTAGTTTCGTTATCCCGAGTTTTTTTTGGTTCGTTAGGTATTCGATCCACACTGGTTTTCTGCATGTTTCCCCGGGCCAGCAAATGTCGATATTTGGCATCAATCGGGCATTCGAACAGAATCTGGCGTCTTGTGCGGACATACTTATTGATCTTCTCTCAGATTCTTGAAGGTGCGCTGTATGTTACACTGTTCCAGTAGTACGGTACATGAAATTCAGATTCTTATCGTGAAGACTTGCTGTGGAAGTCTCTACCGTGGGCCCACTAATAACGGAAGAGAGACTCTTCTCGCTCGCCTCTTGCAGCCGCCCAGGGTAGCTACGACTCAAATAGCGAGAGCGTCTCCTCTGTCATTCTCTTCGGTCGACCGATGGTCTCTGCTCCCGACCTCAAAGGTATTCACATTCTAACCCAAGGCATGGTTCAATCTGTGCCATGCTGTTTGATAAGTATTGTCGATGGATCACGGAAATTGCCGCGCCTGTATGTATACTCATGCACTGAACGTCAGGAGTTGCTATTTAATATGTGTCAAGACCATGTTTCTCTACAAATACAGTGGCATGGCCATACCCATAGCTGAGGCAAGTGAATGGGTACCATCTCGACCCAGACATTTACGAAAAGGAGAGAGCATTTCGTCAACATCCGCAAGTTGACACATCCGAAAGCTCCTGCGTAAGACGTCGCGATGAAATGGCCCTAGATGCGGTTACGAAGTATATCAAGGATCGCAAAGGCATGGATAGGGTCGTCTTACATCCTGTCATCGGCACCCTGTATGTAATGATCGTTACGCAGGCCTCTGTGGAGCCAAATATTAGAACAGAGAAGTCCAAGTTCACTTGGTTCACAGTATGCAAGAAGGATGGGGTAGTACGAACGCTCTTGGAAGAGCAAGGCGTGAAGAATATTTCACGGCCTTATCAAGGATATGAGCTAGCGAGGTCATCAGGGCACAACATAGTGTGGAGATTGGATGCAGATACAGTAAATTGTGCGTGCTAGACACTATTAGTGCTACGGATTATCCAATGGTGAAAGTCTCCAAATAGCGATCCAACACTTGGGCCACTCCAAGATACCCTAGTAGGGACTAGGGCTCGATAATTTGTTTAGATGGACGCGAACGGAAACGATTGAAGAAATCATACGATTACTCCGAAGCGAAATATTCTAAACTGGCACTTCCATACAAAATCGTCGCTTTATGTTAATTGTGCTTCATTTGGGATGCTTCGGTTGACCTGCCTTCTAAGGATTTGAGTAGTACTGTGCATTCAACATTACATGATGATCATAAGGCAGCTCAGCTGCAGTGAATAATTAACAACTGGAATTGCATGTGTACATACACAACGAGCGTTGAGACATGGTGGATTGAATTGTGAATTGTTTTTGGATGGAAGATAATGAGCATAGAAATAGTGATATGTGATCAAAGCAGAGTTTGCACTAGAATGAAGAGTAAACAAACTATGGGATTGTTCAAGAAGTCTTCACACACGATGCAATGAAGAATATTAGTTAGCGTAAGTTGTTGCACGCATTTTTCACCATTATCAGGTCATTATTGTTCCGTAACGGGGCTGACACCCTTGATGTCCTCGACGTCTACCCACCCATCGCCCCCAGCAAGATACCGAGATCCCATAATGTCCATGAACGTCGGTCTCTGAGCGACATCTAGTTGCAAGCAAGCCTTGATGAGTGCAGCAGCATCACCCATGCGTCCACCTCCATCAGGCTCCAAGCCCTCCAGAGCTTTCGCTTGCTCACGCTCGGCGTCGTACTCTTCCCTAGGCGGCTTGATGAGGTCAAAAGAAGTCGTGAAGAGCGAAGGGGACATGAGTGGCGCAGCAGTAAAGTTAGTCTGGTCAAGTGGATTGCCAACAATGTTGATGCCACCCGACTTGGGCGAGCTGCTGGGACTGGTGGTGACGGTGCCCGCAGGTAATGGTTGCATACCGCAGCGATCCTCGAGAGCATTGAGGGCATTGCATCCAGATGAGAGGCCGACAGCAGCTTCCTGCGCAGTTGAGAAGGGGCATTCGCCCACAACAAGAACGTATGCAACGATTCCGAACGCCCAGATATCTTGTGGAGGGCCGGCATATCGCTCACCTCGAAGGATCTCGGGCCCAGCATAGTCAAGACTTATGCGACTCGTCTTCAGATACCGGATCGATAATATCTCGAAGGAAAAGTAAACACTCACGTTCCGCTGAAGGTGTCCCACCCTTCCTTTCTTACTACACCACTACTTCCAAAATCTATAAGCCAACATCTACCGTCCTCGGCCAGGACGACATTCTCATCCTTGATATCCCTATGACATATCCCTCTCGAGTGCAAAAACGCCAGCGCATCTGCGATCTGACCCAGGTATCCTCTAATTAGTTCGGAGGGCAAACCTAATGGATACCTTTCCACAAGATCGAACAAGTCCGAGGGAAACTTGTTGGATCCCGTCACCGAAGGCGGGAGACAAAGCGGCTGGGGTAAGGGTAAGAGGGAAGGCTGGCCAGCAGGGAGAATGAGATAGTAAAAATTCTTGTCTTCGAAGAAATCTAAAAGGGGTATAATGGATGGGTGGCCCTTGTAAATACTGCCCTCACGCCATTTCCAGTTACGCTCGGGTGGCTCAATTGGGTGTCGGGAGGTTGGAGTGACAGCTGCAGGTATGGGGTCGATGGCTTTAAGTTCATCTATGGAACCTATAGATGAGATGGATGGGGGTCGTCTGTGGGCATGGAACGTTGGCTCTATCTTGATGATGGGATCAGAGATACTAAGGGTCTTGGAGCTTGTTTCTTCGATGGAGAGAGTGAGCGACATGTCGCTAGTGATGGGTTCGACGAAACGATTTGGATCCCAAGGTCTCCGCTTCGGTAGGACATAGGATGAGGAGGATAAAGCTGTCATAACATGTATCTCGATCGGAATCGTGCCAAGAACCGGATGCTTCTTCCAGCAGTCGGCGAGAATTCGGGATTTGATGATCTGTTTCATTATTAGGGTAGGCTGTTAAAAACATAGCGCCAAGTAAGTTACGACTAATACAGTCGGAAACAAAAATAGACAGAAGGATTACTCACTCCTACAGTACCGTCTTCATGTATCTCTCTACATCTCTTGACGAGACCATACGCTCCACGGCCTGCATCGTCCTCAATTCTAAAATCATCTACAGTTCTAGGACCCTCGAGGCCGCCTCTCGATCTCCGCCGAGTATCTTCCGAAGCCTCCGCTGCACGATTCTCGTCAGCAGGCTTAGATCCCGGAGGCTCTGCAACAGATACAGTTGGGAATCTCGAAACCGGATGTGCCCTCCCAGTCGACGGGTCAAAGGTCGGGTGTTCGAGAGGGGGAATAGGCACGATACGCCCTGCAACAAGGGATATCCGCTTTTGTGAAGTCCGCCGCCGGAATCTGGTACGCGGCGAGCTGGGATGAGACATCGATGACGAGGAAGATGGCACGCGTGAGCTCAGTCCTGAATGTAGAGGACTATTAGGGAGCGTTTGAGAACGGATGGGAGCTGAGGATGGAATACGAAGTGAGTCGGTAGATAAAGTTTTCTTGGGAAAATATGGAGGTAAATGTGTGGGGTCCACAAATGAATTGGGGTAAGACGCCGGAACCGTAATTGGATCCAATGATGGGAGGTCAACACGATGGGCGGTTACAGGGGGATTATCGAAGAGGGTGGGGAGGTCATCGTTAGTCATCAGTGAGGTCCGATCTGGAAAGGCTGTAAGACTGTTAATATGCGTGTTTAGCAGTAACCTCTGCTCGGCGTCTTGCTTATTAGGATCGAGGTGCATGCCCTCGTCGTCTTCATCAGTAATGTCGGGCGATTCATCTGTTGACCACTTCGAATCGAAGCATCGGCCGACACCACGGATACCCCACGATAAACCAACAACACTAGGTGAGCGTGACTAGATGAAGAATGCATGTAAAGGGTGCGGATGATAAGGAGATTAGTTGTATGCGGCCCCTCATGTCGGATGATTAGGATTCAAACAAGACCCACGTTTTTGGCTTGTCGAGGAATATCATGGTTAAATGCACCATCGTCTTCGGAGTTGGAAGACAGCGATGATCCGGAATTCCTTCGGTCAAAACGTAGCTCAACAGATGCTGGCCTTGACTGCATCGGGCTCTCAATGATGTCTTTGCGGACAATTCCAGGTAGCAATGCTCGGCCAGGGCTCAAGGTGCGCGATATCCGCGGTGGGGTCAAGGACAGTCCCAAGACCCTAGTCATGCGCGGTGCAGGGGTCCGGAGGTCCTCATAACCCTCATCGTCCTCTTCTGGTACGACTTCGCGGATAAGCGGCGACTCTAGAAGCATGGAGGATACGGGATGTGACATTGGGCTCGAGCGTGTGGCAAGCGAGGCCTGCAGGCCATCTAGTGCATGCTGTTGCTCCCATGGTACCTCTGCGCCAGATGTACATTCTACCTGTCTTCTAGGATCGCAAACGAGGACAGGCTCCATCAATGGCGTGAGTATCGTCGTTGGGTCGAAGAAACGATCTCCAAAAGGCGCTTCAGGCGGCTACTTCCGTGGGGCTTTTATTAGAATTGGGTACAAATTCGTGCCCGACGCCGATGGATTACGACGACAGCAGCACCAAGGTGAACACAGGGAGGGGTTTTATGGTTATTTTCATTCTTTATGACTAAAGTAGAATGCAGATCGACACAGTCGATCACTCAATAGGCTGGTACCACTGCTACATCACTTATTAGGATACACCTAGACTTATACGAAATGCCGAAAACTGTCACAACAAATCTTGGATGATTCATCTCTCCTCACCGTCGACACATGGCATTTTTCCCATCATGCGGAGGGGAACGAGGCCTTGTAGTAATGGCTGAAAGATCAAATTTTGAGTGACTCGATTGTGACCGTATGCATCCGGGCCAGATTGCTCCAGTATAAAGTTGACCAGTGAAAATTTTGCACGCTTCCGTCTTTCCTCCTCTCTGTAACAAGGTTGTAACCGCCCTCATCCACAGTGAGTCCAAATTTCCACTCTGAGGCGCAGAAGTGTCTGTGCCGTTCCCAGCGATCGTCCGATGATCGGAAGATCGCTGGTTCATCGCTATGTGCACTATTGATGCCGTCCACCGATCCGCTCACCCTTTTCCCTCATTTGACAGACACTCAAAAAAACTAGATCGTTATGGGTAAGGAGAAGTCGCACGTTAACGTCGTCGGTAAGTACAGAATTTTTCTTCCCCGGGTGGGACGTTTTGTGTGGACTGACCTGGGAACTTGCAATCATCTTGGGTTAGTTATCGGACACGTCGATTCCGGTAAATCCACTACCACCGGTCACTTGATCTACAAGTGCGGTGGTATTGACAAGCGTACGATCGAGAAGTTCGAGAAGGAAGCGTCTGAACTTGGCAAGGGTTCCTTCAAATATGGTTAGTTTATCTCCGATCTGTTACGATCTGTGATCTTCGATATCTGATGCATCATATCTTTAACAGCATGGGTGCTCGATAAACTAAAGGCCGAGCGTGAGCGTGGTATCACCATTGACATCGCCCTCTGGAAATTTGAGACCCCCAAGTACGAAGTTACTGTAAGTATCAGTCACCCCGAAAATACTGATGTGGCATCACTGATCGCGCTTCACGTTTCCCAGGTCATTGATGCTCCCGGGCATCGTGACTTCATCAAGAATATGATCACTGGTACCTCCCAGGCCGACTGCGCCATTCTGATTATCGCCGCCGGTACTGGTGAGTTCGAAGCTGGTATCTCCAAGGACGGTCAAACTCGCGAGCATGCCCTTCTCGCCTTCACCCTTGGTGTCCGGCAGTTGATCGTTGCCGTAAACAAGATGGACACTACCAAGGTGAGTCATTTGATCGGTATTAGTGCTCGGATCGGCCATACTGACACTTGCCCTTCCAGTGGTCTGAAGAGCGATTTAACGAAATCATCAAGGAAACCACTAACTTCATCAAGAAAGTCGGATACAACCCCAAGGCTGTCGCTTTCGTGCCTATCTCTGGGTGGCACGGAGACAACATGTTGGAGGAATCTCCGAAGTAAGTATTCGTATGAACGGAGGGATTTTTCGACTTGGGACTGAAAACCACCGTTGTCCTTAGTATGACGTGGTACAAAGGCTGGACCCGCGAGGGCAAAGGGGGCACTACTTTCAAGGGAAGAACTCTGCTTGATGCTATCGATGCCATTGAACCTCCAACTCGTCCCACCGATAAGCCACTCCGTCTCCCTCTCCAGGATGTGTACAAGATTGGTGGTATCGGTACTGTGCCCGTCGGTCGTGTCGAGACTGGTATCATCAAGGCCGGCATGGTTGTCAGCTTCGCCCCTGCTAATGTTACTACTGAAGTCAAGTCGGTCGAAATGCATCATGAGCAGCTCGAATCGGGTAAACCTGGTGACAATGTTGGCTTCAACGTCAAGAACGTCTCGGTCAAGGATATCCGCCGTGGATATGTTTGCTCTGACTCGAAGACTGACCCTGACAAGGAAGCGGCCTCATTCACCTCTCAGGTCATCGTACTCAACCACCCTGGTCAAATCGGCGCCGGCTACACCCCCGTCTTGGACTGTCACACTGCCCACATTGCTTGCAAGTTCGCCGAACTTCAGCAAAAGGTCGATCGCCGGACGGGTAAGGCTATCGAAGACAACCCGAAGTTCGTGAAGTCAGGTGATGCCGCGATCGTAAAGCTCGTTCCCTCCAAGCCGATGTGCGTCGAGAGCTACAACGAGTACCCACCTCTTGGTCGCTTCGCCGTGCGTGATATGAGACAGACGGTCGCTGTCGGTATCGTCAAGAGCGTCGAGAAAACCGACGGCAAAGGTGGCAAGGGTGCGTTCCCTTTCATTCCTGTCGTAACATGTTTGCTAATGCTTGGCTCATTCATCTACAGTCACCAAGGCCGCCGAGAAGGCTGCTAAGAAGAAGTAACTCGTTCCTTCGACTAAAGAGTTGCCTGGTTCTCGTTTCCTTTTTTTTTAAACCTGTGTTCTTTTATCGGTTGTTTCGCCATTGCGATCATGTAGTTGAAACGAACTGTTCATTTGTGTAAATGCCTCTTCCTCTGCTTTTATTACTCTCCCTTTCATGGCACGCATTTTACGCTCGCTGTAACCTCATTCTCTGGTTTAAATTGCTCTTGCTCGTTGCTCAGTCCCAAAAGCAATCTAATCGCCACCTGTTTGCGTACGTGTGCTGTCCACATATTGCCTTTGAGTGCAGTCTCGAAAGAGGGTTGGTAAATTTTTTCAGTGTCCAGTCAATGTCAGTCAGGATGAAAGCACAAGAGTTGAACAATACATCATGATAATCCGATAATATGATCGCTCGGCATATATTACTTATTTTCAGAGCTTAGATCACCGATCAGTTCCGTCCGAAATTACACCGAAACTCAAAGATTGGAAGACAAAGCTCTGAATCGAGGCTCTTTCGGAAACCCTTCGGTCGCCTATTCGGTTGAACGTACGGCGTAGCGCCCAGCGCCTCATCATTTACATACGCTGTTTGCCGAACTCTTTAGAACTAGAACCTTTCGTTCATCATTCGAAAGCCCACTCGAAAGCTTACAGTATTTACTCATCCTTGAAACTTCCCAATGCCTCTAGATACGATATACATTGCACGACATGGTTCGTATGACACATAAAAACTTATGCGCTGCCTGGATTCTCATGCATAGCCTTTGATCAAGAGCAGGCTTTCGTCTGAACTGGGTGTCAAACGACTGGAGGAGTGAGACAGGGTTGGAAAGGGATCCTCCGCTCGCTGCGTATGGTGTGGTGGGTAGCTCACATCCAGAATTTGTCCTATAATTATGTTTCTGAAATTGTATTCTGCTTGGCTGGACTGGTTTGGATCTTTATATCTACGGTAGACGCAAGCCAAGCAGCTCGCGGCTTGGATACTGTCCTTGTCTGAGGAGAAGAGACCTACAGCTATATTCTGCTCGCCATTCTGTGAGTAGTATTCCATTGTTAGGCGAAGGAGGTTACTAATTTGGCATCATGTACCTCAGATAGAACATTACAAACAGTGACTCCGCTAGCGAGCGCGTTGGGGCTACCCATTTATGTCGAACATGGTGCGTATAGACCAGGCTCCCTGTATCTTTCCTTGCGCGATATTAACCCTTCGAACACAGGTATTGGTGAATGGTACTTGAAGGCGGCACCAGGAACGGGCCTTCACCCTCGACCCGGAACGGCTACCTCCCTCAAGCAATACTTCCCTCTCATCGATCCTCGCTGGAGAACGACATGGCATCCGAGTCGGAAAGGTGAGAGCATTATGGGGGTACACGACAGAACGGCAGACTTCCTGCGGGCCTTTTTCTCTCGACTTGATCATGCACCACCACCACCTTCAACAGAAGGCCAGGAGGCAGAGGGAAGTGATGCTGGCTTTGGCGTACACAAGAGAATATTGTTCATGGGACATGCGGCGAGTGCTATTACGCTTGTTAGGGAGCTTGTCGGAAATAGAGACCTCTCAATTCGGGTGGGATGCTGCACTCTCACAACCCTCATCCCCAGATCTGTTGCATCATTGTCAACACCCCAGGAAATGACTGAGACGCCTGGGGTAGCTTTGGGCTTCAGGTCGAGCTTCCTAATTCGACGTCTTTGAACTCGTCTAAGCTGTGATACGAATAGAGGCCGGGGCCTTGGAGTTGCTTACTACTTTAGCCTGCCGGTTTCAGCCAAAAGACCCTAGCTGAACTTTAGAATATACACATACATTCAGTAGATGATGCTTCATTTGTTTCATAAAGAACAATTGGATATGCATGCAAATAATACTCGGACTCCTACTAGAAGACTTTGTAAGGAGAAGAAGGCTAGGTACTATAGTATGAAAGCCTAGGGTACTAGTACTGCAGTAGCAAATGCGTGGCGACGATGTCCAAATGTGCTCGATTCCAACAGAGACATGTTGCAAGTTGTTGAAAATGAAGCTTGTCGTCGCATACTGTGCTTATATGTTTACACTCAGGGGAGACAAGAAGTGTACAAACGGTTCAATCTATTTCATAATTTCAACAATTTATACATCCTTTGGAAGTTTGGTCAGAATAACACTTGAGATCCAAGAAAGCTTGTAGAAGGTAAAGACGATCATAACGAATGCTGAGGTATCGCGGCAGAAAATGCGTGCTCAAAGTCAGCGATGATGTCCGAAATATGCTCTATTCCAACGGAAACCTGTGAAGAGGCCACGAAATTGAGAGGGGAAATTACCCATAAGGAGGGATCCTTCACTCACTCGGATAAGATCAGGGGTGACACCTGTCGAGAATTGTTCTTCGGTAGTGAGTTGTTGGTGCGTAGTTGTAGCGGGGTGAATGACCAATGTCTTCGCATCGCCCACGTTGGCAAGGTTACTTGCAAGACGAAGCTTGTCGACGACGGCACTTCCGATGCGAGCATCTCCCTTGACACCGAAGCTAAGTACTCCACCGAAGGTGTTAGGACGAAGAAGTTGTTTGGCACGTTCGTGTGAGCTATGTGAGGGAAGGCCAGGGTAGGAAACCCATGAGACTTTCGGGTGGTTCTCGAGCCATCGGGCAAGAGCAAGGGTATTTTCACAATGACGTTGAACTCGGAGAGATAGAGTCTCAAGACCTTGGAGGAGGAGAAAGGCACCTAGGGGTTTGAAGATCTCAGTGAAGAATATAGGATATAGAAGGCGGAATGCGGAATGCAAGAGAACAACGTACCGAAAGGATTTAGGGCGGCACCAAGATCACGAAGAACCTCCACTCGAAGCTTAACGGCGAATGCGGCAGCACCAAATGTATCCCAGAACTTGAGCCCGTGGTATCCCTCGGATGGTTCGGTGAAGGAAGGGAATTTGCCTGAGCGAGACCAGTCAAACTTTCCAGCATCAACTACAACTCCAGCAATTGTGGTGCCTAAAAGGGGCATTAGAGCCTTTGTATCAATGGAACGAATGGTCTCAAGTCCTACCGTGTCCTCCGATCCACTTTGTAGCACTGTGAACTTTATGGGCATTCAGTTGCAAGCTTAAACAAGCTCCCAGGGACACTCACCAATGATATCGGCCCCATACTCAATTGGACGGACTATATAGCCACCGGCACCAAAGGTGTTATCCACAATAAGAGGAATGCCAGCATCGTGAGCGATCTAAATAGGATCATGTATATCATGAGTGGCGCATATGAATAGCTTGAGAATACCTTAGCAAGTTCGGGAAGTGGCGCGACATTGTACTTGGGATTTCCAATGCTCTCAACATATATTGCCTTAGTCCTGTCGTCGATAGCATTTTTGAAACCCTCTAGGTCATCATTCTGAACCCATTTGATCCCAATGTTGAACTTCTTTAAGAACACTGAAACAGGGTCCTCAGCTGTAAGCGACGGCTCGGGACTACGGACTCAACGTACCTTTAAATTGGTTGAATGTCTAGAGATATATCTCGCTTAGCTATCTATTGCACTGCTCTAACTGATAACACCTACCCCTCCATACAAGAGAGTCCTAGAAGCGAATAAGCGAAAATCATAGGGTTGGAATTCACAGCAAACTCACGTAGAGACAATGTTATCCCCGGCGCCGGCAATCGTTGAGATAGCCATGAATTGAGCCGATT
>WNFI01239041.1_pt1 | contig 10911 bp, 10 predicted proteins | sample 5400471 | NCBI WGS metagenome assembly WNFI01 (sample SAMN13153348, study PRJNA577476) | soil metagenome | isolation source: 100 cm saprolite on Douglas fir-dominated hillslope | place: USA:California | collected 2013-09-17 | reverse complement strand
TCCGGCCGCAGCGTCATACGGGCGCTGCGGCGCGCGCCCGGGGCCAGCACGCGCAGCCCGGTCTCGGCGACCCCTTCGCGCGCGAGATTGATGGCATCGGTGCAGTGGCTCGCCGGCTCGACGCAGAAGAAATCGCCCTGCGCCGGCGTATAGACCGCGAGGAAAGAGAGCAGCGGCTGGGTCGCCTCGATGGCGAGCCTGGCGCGCCGCTCGGGCCAGGCGACCATGGCAGCCCCGCTCCAGCCGGTGAACACGTTATCGAGCGCGAGTTCGGCGATGCGCCGCCCCTCGGCCAGGTCCCAGCCCGGCGGCACCGCGGTCTTCTCGGTCGGCAGAATCTCGGCGTCGGTCAGCCACACGCCCGCCGCCGCCGCCGCGACCGTCGCTTGCGGCGTACGCGGGAAGAAGGGATGAAAGCCGAGGCCCGCGGGCATGAGCTCGTCGGCGAGGTTCTCGATCTCCAGCGTGAGCGCCAACGCCTCCGGCGTCAGCACGAAACTTTGCCGCGCACGGTAGCACCACGGCCAAGCGCCGGGCGCGTGCTCGTATTCGAGCACCAGACGGTCCTCGCCGCGCTCGATCACCTGCCAATCCTGGCGCCAGCCATGGCCGTGAATGGCACGACCGCAGAACAGGAAACGGCCGTCGCGGATGCGGTTGCCGTAGGGAACCATGGGAAAGCAGGCCATCTGCTCGGCGTCGCGGCGTGCCACCGCGGCAGGCGCCGCCGGGCGCAGCCAGTCGATGCGCCCGCCCCCGCGCTTCCACCAGAAGCCGGCGACGGCACCACCGGCGCGCGGGGCCACCTCGCAGGTCGCGGTCTCGCTGGTGAGGGTTATGACACCGTTGTCGACAATCATCGCGCGCCACCTCGCGGCAAGTCGACGCAACCTTCGCCAGTCTTGGTTAATTTTTCCTTACGCGATGGCGCCGGGAGATGACGCCATGGACCGCGGCCGCGGAGGCTGGCGAGGCGGCCGGTCGAGACGGCAAAGCACAACGCCGGCCGATCCAAGGTCGGCCGGCGTTTGCCCTTCGCAAGCGATAGAGAAGAGCGCGGTTAGCGGCGGGAATTGCCGGCGCCGCCAGCGCCGGTATCGGTCGAGGTCGACGTGCTGCCCGGATTGGCGCCGATACTTCCGGCGCTGTTGGTCGCGACCCGCTGCTCCGAGATCACCTGCCCGGTGCGCCCGTCGATACGCAGCGCATAAGCCTCGTCGCCGCGCTGCGCCTGCGCGGTATAGCGCTGTCCCAGCGCCCGCACGTTGCTGACATTGGTATAGCCCGCCGACTGCAGGCGGTCGCGGATCTCATCCGCGCTCATCATCATCGGCGTCGAGGTGCCGCTCGATGCCGTGTCGCGGTCGCGCCGCGCCATCCGGTCTGACCCGTTCGCCAAGTTCATCCGCTGCAGCGTGTCCCGGTCGAGCGTCGCTGTCTGCTGCAAGCCTTCGCGCGCCTGGTAGGCGGCGATCGCCTGCTTGGTGTCGGGACCGATGATGCCATCGACCGGGCCGCGGTAAAGCCCCTCGCGCTGCAACTCCTTCTGCGCGTTCCGGACCAGCCGGCCCTGGCTCGGCTGCGACGATCCGGAGGAGGCGCCGAGCCCGACATCGTTGAGGGCGCGCGAGGCGGCAGTTTTCTCCTTGTGGATCGCGTTCATGGCGAGCGTGTCGGCGCCTTCCGGCATGGCCCACCCGCCCGTCGCGCCGACCGCGCCACCGACGGCCGCGCCGACAGGGCCGCCGACCAGGGCGCCCACGCCCAGGCCGGTCAAGCCGCCGGAGGCGGAGCGTTGTTGAGTATCTGTGCCGCAGGCCGCCGTAAGCAGGCCCAAGGCGACGACGGCTGTAACTCTGATATGCATGGCATTTCCCGACTTGGCTGATTGTCCCGATGCTGTTCCAACAGCGGATTTTTTGCTTGGGTTCCGTTCGGGACTGGCGCTTGACAGCTTGGAGGCTAACGCTATTGTCGCTGCTCGCTTTTGCTGTTTCGACAGAACGGATTGCCGGCCATGGCCAAATCAAATACCGTCCTGATCAAGCTGGTGAGCAGTGCTGACACCGGCTTCTATTATGTGACCAAGAAGAACCCGCGCACGAAGACCGAAAAGCTCGAGCTCAAGAAATACGACCCGGTCGCGCGCAAGCACGTCGTCTTCAAGGAATCCAAGATGAAATAGCGCGCCGGTCCCGGCGCGATCAATCGTGGCCGCTCTCGCCGAGAGCGGCTTTTTTTCTGCTGCGCCGACGCGGTGCGCCGGCCGTCGCAGCCTTGGGCATCGGCAGCGCCTCGACGACCGAGCTGTAGACGCAGTTGCGACCGCTCGCCTTGGCGCCGTAGAGCGCCTTGTCGGCGCGCTGCAGCAGCGCGGCGGCGCTGTCGCCCCCGTCGCGGGTCACGGCGATGCCGATGCTGATGGTGACGCCGACCTCGCCCGCCCCTTCGCCGAGCGTCACCGGCTTGTCGGCGATCACGTTGCGCAGTCGCTCGGCGACCATCGTCGCCACCGGCAAGCCGGTATCCGGCATCACCACGACGAACTCCTCGCCGCCGTAGCGCGCCACCAGATCGAAGCCGCGCACATGGCGCTGGATGCGGGTCGCCACGTCGCGCAGCACAGCGTCGCCGGCCGCATGGCCGTGCGTGTCATTGACGCGCTTGAAATAGTCGATGTCGAGCATCAACAGGCCCGGGCCGGCATGCCCCTCCGCGGTGCGTGTCATCAGCTCATCGAGATGCGCCATGAGGTAACGTCGGTTATAGACACTGGTGAGCGGGTCGGTGAGCGCCAGCGCCAGGCTGCGCTGATAGTTGTCGAGCAGCCCGTCCTGCATGCGCTTGCGGCGGATCTGCGTGCGTGCGCGGGCGATCAGCTCGTTACGGTCGATGGGGCGGACGATGTAGTCGGTGGCGCCGAGATCGAGCCCCTTGGCGAGGCGCGGCAGCTCCTCGCCGTCGGCGATGAGCAGGATCGGCACCAGGCGACTCGCCTCGGTGGCGCGCAGCTGGGCAAGCAGGCGCAGCACGTCGCGCTGCCCGGAAAGGCTGAGAATCACCAGATCGATCGACGTTCCGACCAGCTCGCGCAGCTGCTCCGGCGTGGCGGGCCGCGCCACTTCCGCGGCGATCGGACGCAGCATCTCCGCCATGCGGTCGCCGGCGAACTGGCTTTCCTCCCACAGGACGATGCGCCCGGGGCTGGTATTCTCGCCCGCGCGGGCCTCGCCGATGAGATGATCGAAGCGGCCATAGACCTCTTCGCGCAGACGCCACTCCTCGGTGATGCGCTTCAGGCGCACCAGCGAGCGCACGCGCGCGAAGAGCGCCACGTCGTTGACCGGCTTGGTGAGGAAATCGTCGGCGCCGCATTCGAGGCCGTGCACGCGGTCGGATATTTCCGACAGCGCCGTCACCATGATGACCGGGATGTCGGCGGACCGCGCATCCGCCTTGAGGCGCCGGCAGACCTCGAAGCCGTCCATCTCCGGCATCATCACGTCCAGCAGCACGATGTCCGGGTGCTCGCTGCGTGCGGCGCGCAACGCTTCCTCGCCGCTCGACGCGGTTATGACGGTGAAATACTCGCTCGACAGCTTGGCTTCGAGCAGCCTGACGTTGACGTCGACGTCATCGACAACCAGCACGCGCGCCGACATGGCCCGCCCTCAGTTTAGGAACCGTTCAACGGTCTGCAGGAAATTGGCCACCGATATCGGCTTGGCGATATAGGCCTCGCAACCGCCTTCGCGGATCTTCTCCTCGTCGCCCTTCATGGCGAAGGCGGTGACGGCGATGATCGGGATCGCCTTCAGATCGTCGTCCTCCTTGATCCATTTGGTGACCTCGAGCCCGGAGACCTCAGGCAATTGAATATCCATGAGGATGAGGTCAGGATGATGCTTGCGCGCCAGCTTGAGCGCCTCCATGCCGTCCTTGGTCTGCAGCGTCGCGTAGCCGTGCGCTTCCAAGAGATCATGGAAGAGCTTCATGTTGAGGTCATTGTCCTCGACGATGAGAACCCGCTTGGTCGCCCGCTTGGTCATCGGATGATCCTTGTGTTCGGAAGCACCGGTGCTGCGGCGCCCGGCCTGTCGCTGCGTCGGCAGCGGTGGGGCGAATGCGGCGGATCGGTGTGGATTCTCATGATCGCGGTTCCTGGCGCCGCCTTACCTATAAGTTGGTTTACGTTAAGATTTCGTAACTATTGGTTACCTTTCGCCGCGAAAGGCCGGCCGCCTGGCGACCATGCGCATCGGTGTTGATCTCGGTGGAACGAAGATCGAAGCGGCGGCGCTCGAGCGCGACGGCCGGGTGCTGGCACGCCACCGGGTCGCCACCCCAGCCAACGATTACGCCGCCATCCTCGCCGCGGTGCGCGACCTGGTGACGGGCATCGAGGCGGCGACCGGCCGGCGAGGGACGGTCGGGGTTGGCATGCCGGGTGCGCTGTCGCCGGCTACGGGGCTCGTCAAGAATGCCAATTCGCTCTGCCTCAACAACCACGCCTTCGACCGCGACCTCACGGCGGCGCTCGGGCGCCCGGTGCGCTTTGCCAACGACGCCAATTGCTTTGCGCTGTCCGAGGCGGTCGACGGGGCGGCGGCCGGCGCGGCGATCGTGTTCGGCGTGAGAGAGCTTCCTTTCCGGCCCCGGGCTGGCTTTCGACCATCGTCAGGCGACCGGCGAGACAGCCGATGCGGCGAGCATCGCCGAGCGTACGGCGTCGGGCGATCCCGGCGCCGAGGCCAGCCTCGCCCGCTACGAGGACCGGCTCGCCCGCTCCCTCGCCACCGTGATGAACCTGCTCGACCCCGACGTCATCGTCCTCGGCGGCGGGGTCGGCCAGATCGCGCGGCTCTACGATCGCGTCCCCCGGCTCTGGGACAATTATGTGTTTTCCGACCACATTGCGACGCGGCTGGTGCCGCCGCGTCATGGCGATGCCAGCGGCGCGCGCGGCGCCGCCTGGCTTTGGGGGGCGGACGACGCGCCATGACCACGCTCTGCCGCGACTGCGCCGCGCTCGCGGAGGCCCCGCCTCCCGGCGGACGCTGCGCATCCTGCGGCTCACCGCGCCTCATCGCTCACGCCGAGCTTGCCGCGCTGCCGCTCGCCCATATCGATTGCGACGCCTTCTATGCCAGCGTCGAGAAGCGCGACCGCCCGGAGCTGCTGGACCGGCCGGTGATCGTCGGCGGCGGCGCGCGCGGCGTCGTGCTGGCCTGCTGCTACGTGGCGCGCCTTTCCGGCGTCCGCTCGGCCATGCCGATGTTCAAGGCGCTGAAGGCCTGTCCCGACGCCGTGGTGATCCCGCCGGACATGGCAAAGTACCGCGCCGTCGGCCGGCAGGTGCATGACCTCATGCTGGCGACGACGCCGCTCGTCCAGCCGCTCTCGATCGACGAAGCCTTCCTCGATCTTTCCGGCACGGAGCGGGTGCATGGCGGGCCGCCGGCACGGACCCTCGCCCTGCTGGCGCGGCGCGTCGAGCGCGAGATCGGCGTCACCGTCTCGATCGGCCTCTCCTACAACAAATTCCTCGCCAAGATCGCCTCCGACCTCGACAAGCCGCGCGGCTTCGCCGTCATCGGCCGCGGCGAGGCGCTCGATTTCCTGGCGCCGCGGTCGGTGGCGCTGATCTGGGGCGTGGGCGCGGCGCTGCAGCAGCGCCTGGCGCGCGACGGCATCACCACCATCGCCGAGCTGCGCCAGCGGCCGGAGCGCGAGCTGATGGCGCGCTACGGCGCCATCGGCCGGCGGCTCGCCCGCTTCGCCCGCGGCGAGGACGACCGCGTCGTCGACCCCGACACGCCCGTGAAGAGCATTTCGGCGGAGACCACCTTCGACCGCGACATCGCGGCTTTCGAAGGCCTCGCTGCGGAGCTGCGGCCGCTCTGCGACAATCTGGCGCGGCGGCTGGTGGGTGCCGAGCGGGCCGCCGCCGGCATCACCCTCAAGCTCAAGACCGCCGATTTCCGCATTTTGAGCCGCAGCCGGCGGCTGGCCGACCCGACGCAGCGCGCCGACGCGGTCTATCGCGCCGCCTTGCCGCTGCTGCGCGAGGAAGCCGACGGCAGAACCGCCTTCCGCCTCATCGGCATCGGCACCGATCGCCTTGCCGAGGCGGCGCTCGCCGACCCGCCGGACCTGTTCGGGGCCGCATCGCCACGAGGCCGCGCCCGTGTCGGCGGCGAGAAAGAAGAATGACCGCTCAGCAGTTCGGACGCGGCAGCGCCTCGATCTCGTCAAGCTTGGCGCGGATGATGTAGTCGCTGTAGTCGAGCGACATGTCCTGCGACACGCCGTTGTCGAGCAGCTTCATGCCCAGTTCGTAATCGGGCTGCCCCGACTTGTCCGCCGTGATCTGCGATGCGTTCTCCACCGTGGCGCCGTCGAAGACCTGCTTCGAGACGAACTGCTCGCCCGCTTGTGCGCGGTCGATCAGGAGAATCGTGTGCGCCGTTGGGAAGAGGACGCCGGGCGCCAGCGTCAGCGTCGTCGCCTCGGGCCGCGAGAATTCCGCCGTGCCGCCCTTGCCGGCATCGTCGAGCTTGGCCTCGCCCTTGATCTCCTCGTCGGGCTCGCCATTGCGCAGCCGGCGCTCGTTGAAGCGATAGCGCAGCCCGTCCTTCGATTCCCAGGTGACGAGGTTCGAACTCACATCAACGCCGTCCTGCTCGGCATATTGCAGCCGCAGGCGAAAGCGTTGCTGCACGGTCCAGCCGTCGCAGGTCTCGCCCCACTCATAGACCATCGCGCCCGAGGCGCCGACGACGCCGCTGCTCGATTTCGAGGAGCCCAGCGTCAAGCTGTAGAGCGCGCGGTGAGGCGCGATCTCGACGGCGAATGCCGCCGGCGCCGCCGCGACCCAGACACCGGCGACAACTGCAAGCACACGGCAAGGCCGAATGGTCATCATGAACCCCAGACGGGAAAGGACGGAAGCACGACAGGGCGGCGCGAATATGTTCTGAAAGCGGCGCGAGTATGTCACGCCCGCTCGTCCGCCGATAGTATAGCAGGCACGCGGCAGAGCATCCCCATGGGCGGCGCTCAACCCTTAGCCGGCGCGGGCGGCAGCAGCGCCAGGCGGATATGCAGCTCCTTGAGCCGCTCCGCCGGCACGGGCGCGGGCGCCTGCATCATCAGATCCTGCGCCTGCTGGTTCATCGGGAAGGCGACGATCTCGCGGATATTGGGAGTGTCGGCCAGCAGCATGACGATGCGGTCGATGCCGGGCGCCGAGCCGCCATGGGGCGGCGCGCCGTATTTGAACGCGTTCAGCATGCCGCCGAACCGCGCCTCCACTTCGGCCGCCGGATACCCGGCGATCTCGAACGCCTTGTACATGATGTCCGGGCGGTGATTGCGGATCGCACCCGAGCTGAGCTCGACGCCATTGCAGACGATGTCGTACTGGAAGGCCTTGATGGTGAGCGGATCCTGCGTCGTGAGCGCCTCGAGCCCGCCCTGCGGCATCGAGAACGGGTTGTGGCTGAACTCGATCTGCTGCGTCTCCTCGTTGCGCTCGTACATCGGGAAGTCGACGATCCAGCAGAAGCGGAACTCGTTGGGCTTGATGAGGCCCAGCTCGTGCGCGATCTTGATCCGCGCCGCGCCGGCCAACTTTTCCGCCGCCGCTTTGTTGTCGCAGACGAAGAACACCGCGTCGCCCTCGCCCAGCCCGGTCAGCGTTTTGAGCCGGTCGAGCCGCAGCGCGTCGAGGAATTTGACGATCGGGCCCTTGGCGCCGCCCTCGGCGAAGACGATGTAGCCGAGCCCCGGCGCGCCCTCGTCGCGCGCCCAGTCGTTGAGCTTGTCGAAGAAGCTGCGCGGCTGCGCGGCGACGCCGGGCACGGCGATGGCGCGCACCACCGCGCCCCCCTCGACCGCGCCGGCGAAGACCTTGAAACCCGAGCCGCGGAACACGTCGCCGACCTCGGCGATGAGCAGCGGGTTGCGCAAGTCGGGTTTGTCGGTGCCGTATTTGAGGAGGGCATCGTCATAGGTGATGCGCGGGAAAGGCGGCGGCGTCACCTTGCGCCCGCCGGAAAACTCCTCGAAGACGCCATGCAGCACCGGCTCGATCGCGGCAAAGACGTCCTCCTGCGTGACGAACGACATCTCGAAATCGAGCTGATAGAACTCGCCGGGCGAGCGGTCGGCGCGGCTCGCCTCGTCGCGGAAGCAGGGGGCGATTTGGAAATAGCGGTCGAAGCCCGCCACCATCAACAGCTGCTTGAATTGCTGCGGCGCCTGCGGCAGCGCGTAGAACTTGCCGGGATGCAGCCGGCTCGGCACGAGATAGTCGCGCGCGCCCTCCGGCGAGCTCGCCGTCAGGATCGGCGTCTGGTACTCGGCGAAACCCTGCTCGATCATGCGCCGCCGGAGCGAGGCTATCACATGCGAGCGCAGCATGATGTTCTTGTGGATGCTCTCGCGCCGCAGATCGAGGAAGCGGTATTTGAGCCGCATCTCCTCGGGGTATTCGGCCTCGGTGTTGACGGGAAAGGGCAGCGGCTCGGCCTCGGAGAGCACGGTCAGCTCGGCGATCTGCAGCTCGATCTCGCCGGTCGGCAGCTTGGGGTTGATCGTCTCGGGCGAGCGTTTGACCACCGTGCCGGTGACGCTGATGACGCTTTCGAGCCGCTGCGCATCGGCGGTGGGAAAAAGCGGGCTCGAGCTGTCGATGACGCATTGGGTGATGCCGTAATGATCGCGCAGGTCGATGAACAGCAGCTGGCCGTGGTCGCGCTTGCGGTGCACCCAGCCGGCCAGGCGCACCGGGCGCCCGGCGTCGCTGAGGCGCAGGGCGCCGCAGGTATGGGTTCGATAGGCATGCATCGGCGTCAACCGGTCGCGGTCACGGGAAAGGCGGGAAAAGCACACGGACGCGGGGCTTTGTCAAGCCGTCCGGCCCTCGGGGGCCGCCGCACGGCGCGTGCTTTGTCCGCGCCTGAGTTTCGGTGTATAGCACGGTGATGACGTTGATCGACACCAGCGACGCGCTCGCCGCCTTCTGCCGCCGCCAGGCCCAGGCGCGCTACATCACGGTCGATACGGAATTCATCCGCGACAAGACCTACTTTCCGCAGCTCTGCCTGGTCCAGATCGCCGGCCCGGACGAGGCCGCCGCCATCGATCCACTGGCGCCGGGCATGGATCTGGCCCCGCTGTTCGAGCTCATGGCCGCCAGCACGGTCCTCAAGGTCTTCCATGCGGCGCGGCAGGACATCGAGATCTTCGTCATCATGGCCGGCGCCGTGCCGGCGCCGCTGTTCGACACTCAGGTTGCGGCCATGGTCTGCGGCTTCGGCGACAGCGTCAGCTACGAGACCCTGGCCGGCAAGCTCGCCGGCGCGCATATCGACAAATCGTCGCGCTTCACCGACTGGTCGCACCGTCCGCTGAGCGAGCGGCAGCTGCGCTATGCGCTCACCGACGTGGTGCCGCTGCGCACGGTCTACGAGAAGCTTGAGGCGCGGCTGGCGAAAAGCGGACGCTCCTCCTGGCTCGCCGAGGAGATGGGCACGCTCACCCACCCCGCCACCTATCGCCAGGACCCGGCCGAAGCGTGGCGGCGCTTCAAGGTCAGGAGCAACAACCGCAAGCTGCTGGCGCTGGTGCGCGAGCTCGCCGCCTGGCGCGAAACCGCGGCGCAGCAGCGCAACCTCCCACGCAACCGGCTGCTGCGCGACGAATCGCTGCTCGAGATCGCCGCCCATGCGCCGACCAACGTCGCCGACCTCGCGCGCACGCGCGGCCTCGGCAAGAACTTCGCCGAAGGCAAGCTCGGCGGCGAGATCCTCGCCGCGGTCACGCGCGTCCTCGCCACACCGGAAAGCCAATACCCGGTGCCGCCGCCGCGCCATGAGCCGCCGCCCGGCCTCGGGCCGCTGGTCGATCTGCTGCGCGTCCTCCTCAAGCTGCGCTGCGAGGAGAACGACGTGGCGCAGAAACTGGTCGCGGACACCGAGGATCTCGAGATGATCGCCGCCGACGACGCGGCGCCGGTGCGCGCGCTGCAGGGTTGGCGTGCCGAGCTCTTCGGCAAGGACGCGCTCGACTTGAAGCGGGGACGCATCGCGCTCACCGCCGGCGGCAAGCGCATCAAGCTCGTCCGCCTCGGCGCCGCCGCGGAGGCGGCGCAATAAGCGGCGCTCAGACCCCGCGCACCTCGGTGCGGCGGTTGAGGCCGCGGCCGAGCGCGTCAAGACGCCGCTGCACGCTCTCGCCGAAGCGCCGCGCGCCGTCGCGCGACAGCGTCAGCACCAGCGCCCCGTTCTCGATGGCGAGCTTGTTGCGCGCCAGCACGCCCGGCACGCCGCCCGACAGCGTATAGCCCAGGCGCAGCGCCAGCCCCGTCCGACGCGCGGCGGTCAGCGCATCGTCGTCGAGCAGGCGGTGCAGGATGCCGCCGCCGGCATCGCCGCCGCCATAGCGCGCATAGACCGCAGCCGCGAGATAAGCGCGGCCGTGATGATCGACGCCGGCGACGGGCATGTAGAGCGCGCTGCGCAGCGCCTGCTCGGCGCGATAATCGGGATGCTCGTGCCAGGCAATGTCGCTCAACAGCGCCGCCGCGTGCCGCAGGCGCTGCCGCTCCTCGTCCTCGTCGGGGAAAAGCGCCGCGATCCATGCGAAAAGCTCTTCGCCGTCGGCGCCGAAGCGGCGGTTTGCCGCAGCGGCATCGGCGCAGCCGGCGAGCAGCGGGTCGGCGCGCTGCTCCTGCTCGTCGAGCAGGTTGTAGAGGTGACCCTCGCGCAGGCCGAAGGCCGAGAAGACGAGCTGCTTGGGCGCGATACGCCGCAGCAGGCGATGCAGCACGCGCGCGGCGATCGGCACCACGTCGAGCCGCTTGCGCGACACGGTGCTGATCTTCTCCAGCGATTTCTTGGAAAGGCG
>WNFI01218949.1_pt1 | contig 10911 bp, 10 predicted proteins | sample 5400471 | NCBI WGS metagenome assembly WNFI01 (sample SAMN13153348, study PRJNA577476) | soil metagenome | isolation source: 100 cm saprolite on Douglas fir-dominated hillslope | place: USA:California | collected 2013-09-17 | reverse complement strand
CATCGGAGCCGACCTGGGACCCTCCACCATTGCCCTGGTGCCCCGAGAGGCCGACGCGAGTCTCTCGGTGTTCTGCGAGGAACTGGTTCCCGATGAGAAACACATCCGTCGCCTCCAACGCCGGATGGATCGGCAGCGTCGGGCTGCCAATCCCGACAAGCATGACGAACAAGGTCGCATCAAGAAACAGGGCAAGAAGAAGCTCGCGTGGAAGCAGAGCAGAGGGTACCAGAAGACCAGGCGACGCAAGGCGGAAAAAGAGCGCAAACTCGCAGCCCACCGCAAAAGCCTGCATGGGCGCAAGGTTCATGAGATCGTGGCAGTGGGCAACACGGTCATTCTCGAAAAGATTTCCTATAAGGCATGGCAGAAACAGTACGGCAAGAGTATAGGACTTCGAGCCCCAGGGATGTTTGTAGCACAATTGAAGCGCACCGTTGCAAGCACGGGCGGCACCCTGATCGAAGTTCCCACGAACCGAGCCAAACTGAGCCAGTTCTGCCACGGGTGCGGAAAGGTCGTGAAAAAACCGCTTGCGCAGCGCTGGCATCAGTGTGCCTGCGGAGTAGGCCCCGTCCAGCGGGACCTGTATTCGGCGTTTCTGGCCTCGACCCTGGATCAAGATCATCTCATCCCCTCGTGTGCCCAGGCCGTCATTCCCTGGGAAGCTTCGGAGGCGAGGCTGCGGGCCGCACACGAACGGGTGCAACAACGGGCGAATGAGGGGCAGTCTGTGCCCCGAAGCTTTGGTATCCCCAGAGCAGGAGTCCGTCGGCCTGGCAGTTTGAGTGAACCCACACAAGAGCCAGCCTTCCTGCTTCGGCACGGGCGGCTGGAAGCGTGGAAGGACCGCTCAGAACCTCCCGCGCTTTAGCCGGGAGAGTCTTCAGGCTTTCACGCTCACATCCGCGTTGGCCTTCGCCAGCCGTTTGGTGCGCGCGACGACCATTTCGCCGAAACCGATGGCGATCAGGCCGAGCAGTAGGTGAATGATGTTGATCAGCTCAACATTTGCGCCTGCGCCTTTCCAGGTTTCCTGCCAGAGGCCGACGATGGCGACGAGCAGACCGACCAGAAAGGTGCCGATAGCCAGGCCAAAGTTGCCCCCACCCTTGACGAAGCCCTGCGCCAGGCCGATGGTCCAGAGCGAGAGCACGACGATGATGCCCAGTAACATATGAACGCCCTTGAGGGCTGGACTCTCCGCGGGCAGAGCCGGGGTGATCCAGAAACCGATGCCCAGGATCAGTACTAACACGAAGGCGGCGCGCAGGATCATCTGCGCAATTTTCATGACTTTCATCCTAAATAACTCCTGAATTAGTTGTATGGTGATGGGAGAAGCGATTTTCGCTCTGCCCCGGAAATTTCTGCGATCAGAACTGCCGATCAGTTCTATCTTACTGCTTTACCCGTCGCGCGCGCAAGGGGCGTGTCCTCAGCCTCGCTCGCCCTTTGCTCTTGCGACGCGCGTTTGTGCGCCTCGATTGAGCGCTGGATGTTCGTCATCACGGGCAAAGTGACCACAATGGCCAGCAAGGCGAAGGCACCGCCAGCCAGGAAGGGTGCGCCGGGACCAACGCTAAAGAGCGCGCCAGCGATCAGCGGGCCGATTGTTCGTCCCAGGCCGCCAATACCCTGCGAGAAGCCCAGGATCTCCCCCTGCTCTGCCTCTGGTGAGATCAGCGAGAGCACGGCTGAACTGGTGGGTGTGACCGCGCCATCACCGACGCTGAGAATGCCCACCGCGATCAGGAGTAGAGCCAGGCTGGTGCTCCAGATCAGCACAGTCAGGCCGAGACCTAGCAGGACCAGGCCGAAGAGCATCAGATTGCGCTCGCCGTAGCGTTTGACCAGTTGCCTGACCAGTCCGCCCTGCATCAGCACGATAATAATACCAACGTACGTAAAGACATAGCCATTCTGGGTTGCACCCCAGCCAAAGTTCTTCTGCGTGAGCAGCGGGAAAACCGTCTCCATGCCCGTGAAAGCCAGGATGTAGAGCAGATTGACCAGCACCAGGCTGACGATGGCTTTGTGGCGCGTGGCCTTGCCCCAGCCGGAGAAGAGGATACCCACCCCTGAGCGGGAAGCTGGCGCGCTGCCCCGCTGTTTGCGCGTCTCTGGTAGCAGAAAGAGCACGAGCAGCGCGTTGACCAGAGCCAGGCAGAGCGCGACCCAGAATGGCGTGCCCTCACCATGCGGGGACAGCAGGCCGCCAATGGCCGGCCCAACAACAAAGCCCATGCCAATCGCCGCGCCGATAGCACCCATGCCCGCCGCGCGTTTCTCCGGCGGCGTGACATCCGCGACCACCGCCTGGGCCGAGCCAATATTCGACGCGCCGACGCCACCGATCACACGCGCGATTAGCAACATGGGCAGCGAGCCAGCCAGGGCGGTGAGCGCGAACGAGATCACCTCGATACAGAGTGAGATGAAGATAATGCGTTTGCGCCCATAGCGATCTGAAAGCGCGCCGAGAATGGGCGTAAAGAGAAACTGTGCCAGCGCGTAGGTCGTGAGAATCAGCCCCACGCCAAGCGGCCCGGCTCCCAGATGCTCAGCCCAGAAAGGCAGCAGCGGGATCACCAGGCCGAAGCCAGTAAAATCGATAAAGATTGTCAACGCCATCAAGAATAATGGCGAACGAAACATTTTTCCCATAGCGAATGGACTCTCCCGTCCAGCTTAAGTCAAAATTTGAGCAGCATAATAGACTCGCCCGGTTGCAGATGGTCCAGGAAAAAGAGACAGGCGTCCATGTCGCTAAGCTGTGGCGAGTGCGTCCCCAACGCCTCGCGCAGCAGCTTATAGAAATAGGTGCGCCCCTTCTCGGTGATGTAATAGACATCGCGCTCGCGCAGAGCCAGCTCATCATGAGCCGAGCCTGTACCCGGCGCCTCTACGTTCTCTTTGCGCACTTCCAGATAGCCATCGTGCGCCAGCCGTTCCAGCTGATAGTAGATGGTTGGCTTCTTAATAAAGTCCGCGAAGACGTTGTGGTGGTTCTCGATCACTTCGCGGATCTGGACACAATGATGAGCTTTTTCTCGTTGCACGCACACCGTCCTGCCCTTTCATATGGTCATAGCATAACGTATTTTCTTCAGTATACGCAACAAACCCTACCCACTTTCGGGTGGGGCTCTTTCGGGTGGGGGTGGGCACACCCTTGGCACGCTGCGGGGATTATCGCATTCGTGGCGATTGCGTTCTTTTTGATGGCCCTGGTGTACGCCCTGGCTATCGTTGGATTGGCCCTGCTGCGGGTGGATAGCCTGCAAGTAGAGGCGTTCGGGATCGTCTTTACCCAGGAGGACCAGGGGCGACTGATGATCTCGCTCAGTAAAGCCAAAGAGGAGAGTCAAGGTTGACTTTTTAGCTTGACAATGTGTATTAGGCAATGCTAATATCCTAGTTGTTGACTATGTTATTAGGGTATGCTAATGTTAACTCTATTTTTCTCTCTGTGTTCCTGTTGGAAAGGTTTTGCTTAGCGTATGTTTGATAAGATTCCGGCGCGCCCTGTACGCATTGGCCTGCGCGCGCTGCTCGCCCTGGCGGCGCTCTGTATTGTTAGTATCCTGGTCTGGCAGGGCATTGTTGCAGCTGGCAACCCGGACCCCACCGTTTCGCACCTCGATCATAACGCAGCCATTCTTGATACAGGCATCCTGGTTTTTCGCGAAGGGTTAGAATGCAATCTCGTGCTGGCCGCGATCACTGCCAGTATGTTGGGGTCAAATCAGTCCTATCGGCGTCCCATTGCCGTGGGTGCTGGCCTGGGCTTCCTCGCCACTGTAGCCACCTGGTTCGTGGCGATCGCGGTCCTCAACCGGATCAACGCCCCGGCGCTCGCCATCCAGGCCGCGACAGGTCTGCTGGCAATCGTGGTGCTGCTGGTAATTATGAACTGGTTTTTCCATAAAATTTACTGGACCGGCTGGATCTCTTTTCACAACCGTCGCAAGAAGAGCTTGATGAAAAGTGCAGCCGAGGGCGCGCGCGCGCGTACGGTGTGGGGGCTCGTTCTGTTGGGCTTAACCGCTATGTATCGCGAGGGTTTTGAGGTGGTGCTCTTTTTGCAGAGTATCCGTCTCCAGGTCGGCTCAACGACGGTTCTGGAGGGTGTGGGCATTGGCCTTGTGCTGACCGCGCTTGTCGGGGCGCTCACTTTCTTTGCCCATCATCGTCTGCCGTATAAAAAGATGCTCGTGCTGACTGGCGTAATGCTTGGCGCGGTACTGATCGTCATGGTTGGAGAGAGTGTGCAGGAGATGCAGTTAGCTGGCTGGCTGACCACGACGAACGTGCCTCTGCCGCTGCCGAGCTGGCTGGGCCTGTGGTTCGCGGTCTTTCCAAACGTCGAAGGGCTTGTCGCCCAGGTGTTCGCCGGTATCTTCGTGCTCGGCTCCTACTACCTGGCCGAGTATATGAGGGTTGGCCGACCCAAAAAACGCGGCGAACTGGTAGCGCAACGCTCGGAGGGCACACCAATGGCGGTATCCCCCGCGCTGGAGATGTCCGAGTTGTTGGGTGCACCTGCTAAAAAGGGGTAGGGCGATTTAAAAGCCAGCGCAAAAGAATCACATAAGAGCAAGCTGAATTTGGATAGTGCGCTGGGTGATTGAGGCTGATCCGTTTACCCGGCTCCCCCCGTGCCCCGTCCATAGTACGGGCGGCCCTTGTGCCCGCCCTGGGGCTGGGTGAGAGGTAGTATTCTTGCAAGTCAAATATTTTGCACCAGCCACTTGCGTACCTGTGCATAGCGCTCGGCAAACTGCTGGGGCTGGATATAATCATACGGTTTTCTGCCCATGTGTGGTTGGACTTCTATATACGCATTATCCAGATCATGCAAGGTGATGATTTTCTGCTGAACCAATAGCCAGACATCATGAATGTCTGACCTGGTTCCCTGGACTATTCCATTCAGGGCCATACTGACAAAATCAAAATAAAAAACATCGATATATCCATAGGGACCGAGGTACCTGGATTGATCCTGCCAGTTCCAGGGGATTGGCAGCGCATCTTTCGGCGAAGTGAACTCAACATTCAGGTGAAGTGCCTCCGCACATCTGTGAATAGCCGCGATCATGCTGGCTTCATCGGCCGTTTCAATGGTGAGATGGAGGATATTGGTTGTACTGCTACGCAGACCCAGGTGGACGAGGGCAGCATTGCTGACGAGGTAGAGGTTGCTGGGCTGCGGAAATTGCCGCGCCAGGGCATGCAAGAATTGTTCAATGTTCGCGCGTGAGAGGACATAGGCAGGGATATGGCGCATATTCATTTTTTGTACCTTCTGGTTCTGCTTCTTTAGAGTGAAGGAAACTGCAACCAATCGTGTAAGGTCTATGCTTATTTTTGCCGGAGATGCGCGCCAGGTTTTGATACGTTGACAGATTACTGGGATGAGCTTTATTTTCTGACTTCCTGTTATTAATGTTAACGTTTGAATAGACAAATACTAACAGAATACTTGCATGTATATTTCCATACATAAAACCACCGGAGTTGGGATCTGTTGTAGATAGATCGCAGCTCCGGTGGAAAATTTTAATGCGCCATGAAGTCTTGCCAGAAGAGGTGCATGCGTTCGCGTAGGAGGGCGTGTTCGGGTTTGCGCAGGTAGGGATCGTTCTCCCAGAGTTTGCCAGCGAGCGTACGCGCGGTCTCGATCAGAGCAAGGTCGTTGAGGTCGGCAATTTTGAGTTCGGGCATGCCGCTCTGGCGCACGCCGATGAAGTCGCCGGGGCCGCGCAAGCGCAAATCGTGCTCGGAGAGCTTGAAGCCATCGTCGGTCTCCTGGAAAACCATCAGGCGTTCCTGGGCCTGCATACTGGCATCGGCGCTGAGCACATAGCAGTAGGATTGGTGCTGGCCGCGGCCAACACGCCCGCGGAACTGGTGCAACTGCGAAAGACCGAAGCGGTCGGCATCTTCGATGACCATCACGGTGGCATTAGGGATGTCAATGCCAACCTCGATGACCGAAGTCGCGACCAGGATGTCCAGTTTGTAATCGCGGAAGTCGCGCATGGTCTGGTCCTTCTCCCCTGGCTTCATGCCGCCGTGTAGCAGGCCCAGACGTTGCCTGGGGAAGACCTCTTTGCTCAGACGCTCGTATTCAACGGTCACGGCCTTGGCTGTCAGCGTTTCGGACTCTTCGATCAGCGGGCAAATGATAAAAGCCTGGCGACCCTCAGCAATCTGCTGGGCAATCAGGGAATTGGCCTCGGTGCGTTTCTGACCCGAACGCCAGCGCGTGATAATCTTCTGGCGACCCGGTGGCAACTGGTCGATGACCGAAACATCCAGATCGCCGTAGAGGGTCAGGGCAAGCGTGCGCGGAATCGGCGTGGCGGTCATGACCAGCATATGCGGATGATACCCTTTCTGGCGCAGGGTGTCGCGCTGCTCCACACCAAAGCGGTGTTGCTCATCCACGATCACCAGACCCAGGCGGCGGAACTTCACATCCTCCTGGATCAGCGCGTGCGTACCGATCGCGACCAGTGCCTCGCCGCTCTCCAGCGCTGCCCGGCCCAGGCTGCGTTCGCGCGCTTTGAGACCACCAGTTAACAGGACAGTCTTGATGCCGAATGGCTCCAGCATGGCGCCGATACTGCGGGCGTGTTGCTCAGCCAGCAGCTCGGTCGGGGCCATGATCGCGCCCTGGTAGCCGTTTAACGCGGCAATCAGCAGCGTCGCGGCGGCCACGGCGGTTTTGCCCGCGCCCACATCGCCTTGCAGCAAACGACTCATAGGCCGGCTCTTCGCCAGGTCGCCAAAGATCTCTTGCGCAACCCGACGCTGGGCATCCGTAAAGCGGAACGGCAGCGTCTCCTCGAAAGGCTGATCCGTGGCGATCGTTGACCAGAGGGTCGAGCTAAGCGTACTCTCATCTTCCACCGGCGTTTCCGTGGCCTCGGTTGGAATGGCTGGCAACTGATCCGCGTCGGTGAAGATTTTCGCCAGGTCGATGGTGAACGCGTTGCCCTGTGGTGCCTCGCGCTGCCAGCGTGAGCGGCGCTCCTGCATGCCCAATTGAATCAGGAAAAGCTCATCGAAAGCCAGGCGGCGGCGCGCGTATTCCAACGCCTGCGCGTGCTCTGGATAGTGGATCTGCGAAACCGCCTCCGGCAGCGGCATCAAGCGGCCAGCCGCGCGCAACCAGGGCGGCAAGTGCTCCGGCACCGCGTGCGCGTAGTGGTCGACGGTCCACTTGGTATACTGGCGCAGTTTCTTGGCGCTCAACCCCTCGGTCAGCGGATAGACCGGCACCATGCGGCCAGTGTTCAAAACATCTTTCTGCTCAGGCAGTTCGTGGCTGCGTACCGTAAACTCCACTTTGTTACCAAAGCGCTGCTTGACGCCCGTGACCACCAGCCATTCGCCTTTCGCCGCGTTCAACTGTTTCTGCAAATAGGGTTGATTAAACCAGCTGACATACAACTGGCCGGTCGCGTCTGAGATCCTGGCAATCGTGCGCGCGCGTCCGCTGTTCATACGTTTAGTCTCGACCTCCCAGAGCAGCCCAGTCGTGGTCGTGACTTCCTGAAAGGGGATATCCGCGATTTTCGTCAGCTTACTATAGTCGAGATGCTGGCGAGGAAAGTAGGAGAGCAGATCACGCACCGTGCGCACTCCCAGCGAGTGCAGTTTCGCCGCCATCGTCGCCCCCACGCCCGGCACAGCGGTCACATCCGCGTTCAGGAGCGCCAGCGAAGCGTGTCCCGCCGATATCCCGCGATCCAGGTGGATGGGATTCTCCGTGCGCGCCTGCGCTTCATCCATTTTTTGCGCCGCTTTTTTCAGATCGGGCGGTGTTTTGCTGAGTGCAGCGGGCGTGTCAGGAGCAGCGGGAGCGCGTTTTTCCGCGGGCGCGCTCCCGTTCGTTGGCGTGCTGCCATTGCTTTTGCGGGGATGCTCAGGAGCCGCTGGCCGACCGAGCACCGGCTTTTTCGCGGTGGGCGCTGCAGCATGGCCATGCGCGCCATCCTGCTCCAGAGCGTCCAGGATGGTCAGGGCTGCGCGCACATTCGCGGCGCGTTGCAGCGGGTCCTGTTGGCGATAGCTCTCCATGTGCTCCATAAAGCGATAGATTGGGCGCAGATCCAGCCCGGCCTCTTTGCGTGCCGCGCTAAACTCCTCAGCCCAACGCGAAGCAAACAGCTCCAGCCCACCCTGAACCAGCTTATCCTGATGGTTATTGCGCTGCTCATATTGCAAGACCTTGCGTGCCCGCTCGATGTAAGAAGTGATCACTAGTGTATTTGACATAGTAGTTGATCTTTATGGTATATTCTCGCCGCAATTTTCAGTGCTTCCTACTATAGAGGGTTGTTGAGGGACGTGTCAAGGTCGAATTTTCTAGGAGAGTTCAGCAAAGCATGAAGGAAATAGGCCTGGCCACTCGCCTCTATGCCAATACTGCAGCCCTCGCTATGACAGAAAAAACTGCCATAACGAGGGCTGCAGTATTGGCGGATGAGGAAGGAGCAGAGCCAGCCTATTCCGAGCTAAGCGGCATCTGCCAGCCGATCATCTGTGCCCAATCTTCCGCTGCATCGATCACGATGTCGCAGAGGGGATCTTTGATGTCGTAATAGAACTCTACATCGTCTGGATGGCGTTGGGATAGATTGATCTTGATCTGTGCATAGGCTGCGCTGGCCACTGGATGGGCGCGCAGGTAACCGCGAAAGAGGATAGAGTAGCGTTGATTGGGCCGTCCCAGGGCGCGAATATGCAGATGCATGGGACGCTGATTGGCCGAGTGGGGCTAGCACGGCCACCAGCTGAGGGGTACAGGTGAAATCCTCTACAGTTACCTGCACGTCGATGATATCTTTCGCCGCCAAGCCTGGCACAGATGTCGATCCAATGTGGTCGATACGCAGCGCCAGTTCGCCTAAGGCAGCGCGTAACGGTCGCGCAATCGCGACAAACGCTTCCGGCCAACCTGCATCATAAGGGACAATGCTAATCATAAAGCACCTCGAAAGAACGTTTTTGTGTGAATAAGGGCAAGAAATGGAGCCTCGAAGTATGATAGCACATCAATGCAATAGAAGATATCCCCATCATCATGTGTTGTTGAGGAATAGTGCCGCGCGTGCAAGCTGATAAATCAGAGGTGCAACCTCCTCCATGCCGCGCGTGGAACCCGCCAGCGTGTCAAAGGTCTCAAAGCTGCTCAAGGTAAAAAGCAGATCAATCGCCTCATCGAGCGTCTTGCCAGAAGAGAGGGCGTGCTGCTCGACGAGCCGCCCCGTAATCACGCTTACTCCATGCCGCCTCCATTCATCTCTTGTCCGTATCACCTGCTCAAAATCCGGGTCGAGAGCCGCCAGCGCTCGCAGCTTGCGCATCACCATCCGGTCCACGTTCCAGAAGCGACCGAAGAGCAGCAGGTACTGGCGCAGAGCGTCGAGCGACTCTTCCTGGCAAAAGGCAGAGGCCATCTGTTGCATGCCACCACTGGCTGCCAGGGAATCACATAACGCTTCTAGCAGTCCTATTTTGGAGCCGAACTGGTGATAGACCGTCATGCGAGCGACATCGGCCTGGCGGGCAACCGCGTCGATGGAGAATCTGGCGAAGCCGGAGCTTTCCATGAGCAAGTCGCGGGCAGCGCTCAGGATGCGCGTTCTGGTCTGTTCGGTGGCGGCCTGGCGCTGGCCGAGTCGGTACGGACGAGGACTCATAGATAGCTTGACACCTCCGACAATTTCATTGTATAGTCTGTACATCTAAAATTTCATTGGACAGACTGCCTACATAATATGGCACACGCGAGCTCCTGTAAAGCCAGGAGCCCGTCATTCGAAAGGAGAATCACATCCATGCCTCGATCATTTCGTTTTGGCGTCACCGCAGCCTATGCTCCCTCGCGAACTGTCTGGATCAGCATGGCCCGCCAAGCCGAGGAGCTTGGCTACTCAACCCTCTTAATCCCCGATCGCACGAGTGTAGGGATCCTGGCCCCCATGCCCGCGTTAGCGGTCGCGGCCTCGGCAACCACCTCGCTGCGCGTTGGCAGCTATGTGTTCTGTAATGGGTATCGTCATCCTGTGCTCCTCGCCCGAGAAGCCGCCACGCTCGACCTGCTGACCGACGGCCGCTTTGAACTTGGTCTGGGAGCTGGCGTCTCGTCCACTGAGTTTGAGCAGATGGGGATGCCATTTGCCAGCGCGGGAGCCCGCGTTGGGTACCTTGAGGAAACCATTGAGGTGATGAAGCAGCTCTTTACTGAAGAAACAGTCAATTTCAGCGGGAAACACTACACGATCACTGGATTGAAAGGGAACATCAAACCGGCCCAGAAGCCGCATATGCCCATACTGGTGGCAGGCGCGGGCGAAAAGATGCTCAAGCTAGCAGCCAGGGAAGCAGATATCATTGCTATCGGGTCCAAAATCGGCGCGCACGGAGTGGACCCCACAGACGCCACGTTGGAGCAAAAGATCGCCTGGATCACAGAAGCTGCTGGCGCACGTTTCGCGGACCTGGAACTGAGCCAGACGATTTACGACCTGGACATCACGGACAGTGGAGCGCCTCTCTCCTCCCAGCAAACAGGGTGGTTTGTCTCCAAGCGACCACTGAGTACCGAGCAAGCGGTCGCCCACTTGCTTGAGCAGCGGGATCGCTATGGGTTCTCTTACCTGCAGATCCAGGCAGCACAGATGGAGAACTTTGCTCCTGTAGTTGCCCGATTAGCGGGGAAATAAAAGGGAGTTTTTTCATACGTGCAATCAGAGCAAGATGACAATTTGATGACAGAAGAGATGGGGAAAGTGCTTTTTGTCCTCATGATTATTCAGTTTATTCTCCCCTCTACGAGCGGGAATATTCCGCTGCTCGCTGCGTTGCACCCGGCCAATGCGATGGCCTTGT
>WNFI01332508.1_pt1 | contig 10912 bp, 10 predicted proteins | sample 5400471 | NCBI WGS metagenome assembly WNFI01 (sample SAMN13153348, study PRJNA577476) | soil metagenome | isolation source: 100 cm saprolite on Douglas fir-dominated hillslope | place: USA:California | collected 2013-09-17 | reverse complement strand
CGATGAGCGGGTCGAGGCCGATGGCGGTGTAGGAAGATTCGAGTCCGTCTTCTTGCAGCAAGCGCAGGACTTCCCGGGCCACTTGAATTTCGCCTTTGCCAGGGCTGACGCTGCGAATATGCACAAGCCCGGTTGTGTAGCGTTTGACGATGGGGTACCAGTCGATCGAGTCGTGTGGGTGCATGAGTATAGCGTGTTCGCCTTTCCCTGGATGGAATAGTCTGATTCCTGCTGATGTATTGTACCAGATATGAAAATGCGCTGGGCTTGCACAAGGAGATGTACATCCCAGGATTCATTATTCAGGAAGTGAAACTTTTTGCCGATCTACGCAACTGAAATGAGACTCAGCCAGAAGTTCTCTTCTGGCGTCTGCTGGCGCGAATACTGCTGGAAGAAAACCCCTCTTTCATGGAGGGAGGAGCAGTCGAATCGCGTATTACCAACTGCGCGGAAAGCTCCACTCGTGAGACATCAAGTGTCAGGCCTTTGAGCAATCGAAAAAGCATATCGACGCCAACGCGGCCCATCTCTGGAAATGGTTGATGAAGAGCAGTGAGCGCAGGGAACGTCACGCGGGACGCTTCCAGGTCGTCAAAGCTAATCACCGAGAGCTGCTCGGGCACCCCCAGCCCCTTTACTCGCGCCGCCTGGAGCACTCCGATGGCGAGAGGATCACTCAAAGCGAGGATGGCAGTTGGTGGGTCAGGCAATGCAAGGATGCGTAGCGCCGCTTGGCACCCGTCTTCTGGCGTGTTGCGCTCTGATTCAGAAACGAACTCGGCCAGGGTGGGGGACCCAGCAGTCAACAGGGCGGCCTGATAGCCTGCAATACTGTCTGTATTGTCGTAGTTGAACTTGCTAGAGTACTGGCTCACACGCGCTGCCAGGAGGGAGATCCGCTGGTGTCCAAGAGAGAGCAGGTGTTCCGTGGCTGTTCTCGCCGCGCTCCAGCGTGAAGTGGCGACGACCGGTAACTGAGCATTGACAGGCCGTCCGGGATGGATAATCACCAGGGGAAAACCGCCTTGATATGCTGCGACAAGCTCGTGATCCTCATCGGTTGCACCGAGTAGTAAGGCACCCTCGGTAGTGTCGGACATGACACGGTCAAGCAAACTCATGCCAACGTTATGCCGGTGAGGGATGGGACAGATCACCGGGCGGGCGTTGTGCGCGTGGAGGGCTTCCGTAATGCCCGCGAGGATCTCAGCATACTCTCCACTATGCATAGAAGTAGAAGTAATGCCAATCAGCCGTGGCGGCCTTTTCTCGAGCGATAAAGCGGTGCTTTTGCCGGTATACCCCAGCGTATCGATAGCATGCTGAACTTTCTGGCGTGTTGCCTCAGCGATATAAGGCTTGCCGTTGAGCACACGTGAAACCGTTGCGATGGACACGCCCGATAATTGAGCAATATCCCAGATGGTATGGTGAAAGAGTTCCTTTGCTCCATCTGTTTCGACCCTTTTCTTCATTGACCTGCCCCCGGTAGTTTCCTCTGTAGATTCTCTGCAGATTTACAAACATGCGCTATTCATCTCGCTAGTTATACACATTGCGCCATTCTTTTGTCAACAGTGCTTTACAAATTTACACAATTTTTGCACAAGTTTACAGGTGAAAAGCGCCAGCACACCTGAAGAATATCCTCGCTTCCCCACCATTTCTCCGAAGAAAAGAGCATCTGCCCCGGAAAAAACGAGAAGAGACGTTCTTGACAGGCTTGTTCGTTCTATGTTACGCTTGTTTTGTAGAGCAAGTTTTCAGAAAATATGATCATATTTTCTGAAAATCATGTTGTCTTAAAAAGACAAAGAAAGGAGGGAAGCATGGAGTCACAAGAGCGTTTCTCATTCACTGGAAAAGTCGCGTTGGTGACGGGAAGCACCAAGGGCATTGGCAGAGCAATTGCTGAAGGTTTTGCCGCAGCCGGGGCACGAGTCTGGTTTCACGGTCGAAAGCGCGAAGAAGGAGAACTGATTGCTCAACAAGCAGGAGGGTATTTTTGTCAGGCAGAGCTGGGTGAAGTGGGAGAGGTGCAGAGACTGGTGGAGACGCTTGCCAAAGAAGAAGAGAAATTGGATATTTTGGTCAACAACGCCGGAATCGAGATTCGTATGCCATTGGAGGAGCTAGATATGCCTACGTTTGACCGCATCTGGCAGGTCAACGCTCGGGCAGTTGTTGAATTGACCGGTTTGCTCTTGCCTCTCTTGAAGAAGGCGCAAGCAGCTTCAGTTATTAACATCACGTCTATTCATGAGAGTGTTCCTTTCCCTGGCAACCTTGCCTACTCGATGTCCAAAGCAGCGCTGGCCATGTTTACCAAGACAAGTGCTATAGAACTGGGTAAGTTGGGAATACGCGTCAATAATCTGGCTCCCGGGGCTGTGGAAACGGATCTCAATCGCGAATCGTTGCGGAGAACCGGGTTGGCACAGTTTCAAGCGCGCATACCACTTCGCAGAGTAGGAGATCCGCTTGATATGGTGGGACCCGCGCTCTTTCTGGCTTCAGATGCTGCTCGCTATGTGACAGGAACGACGCTCTACGCGGATGGAGGGTATATGCAGAATCTGTTGCGCTACGATAATCGTTGACGAAACCGTCTCAAGAGGATCCGAAACATTGCGATAAAGGAGTGAACGTATTGTATGCGCCTGTCATGGTTTCTTCCATCACATCCCTCTGAACTCTGGACGCTAGCGGTTCAACTTGGCGTGATTGATGCGGTGACTGTTCTTCCACAGGCGGAGCAGGGCCGGCTAACCTGGGATTTCCTCTCGTTTGTCCGTATGAAACAGCGCTTTGCCGACGCCGGGCTGAATGTAGCTGTCGTAGAAAGTGCACCGCCGATGAATCGTGTGCGCCTGGGTTTGCCAGGCCGAGATGAAGAGATCGAGCATATCAGCGAAATGCTCACGAATATGGGCGCGGTGGGCATTCCCATCTGGTGCTACAACTTTATGGGCGGTTTTGGCTGGTTGCGCACGTCGACGACCACCCGTGCGCGTGGAGGGGCGCTGGTGTTGAGTTACGACCATACATTGATGGAACACGCACCGCTCACTGAATTTGGGGTCGTAAGCGAAGAGCAGCTCTGGGAGAATTACGTGTATTTTCTGGAACGCATCCTGCCTGTGGCAGAGAAAGCGGGAGTGCGCCTCGCACTCCATCCGGATGATCCTCCACTTTCGCCTATCCGGGGCATTGCGCGCATCTTTCGCAGTGTCGAGGCATTTCAACGCGCTCTGGATCTCTCTGCTAGCAACTATCACGGCATTACCCTTTGCCAGGGGTCTTTTGCGACTATGGGAGTCGATATTCCCGCGACTATTCGCTATTTTGGGGAGCGCAAAAAGATTTATTTTGTACATTTTCGGGATGTCGAAGGAACACCTGAGCGCTTTCGAGAAACGTTTCACGATAATGGGCCGACCAATATGTTAGAGGCGATGCGCTGCTATCGTGAAATTGGCTTCGATGGGGTGATGCGTCCTGATCACGTGCCCACCCTGGAGGGCGATCCCAACGAGCCGCCCGGCTATACCACACGTGGACGTCTCTATGCCACCGGGTATATGCGTGGATTACTAGAGGCCGTGCAGACAACAGAGCACGGAGAGTAAAGAGCAGATGCAAGTAGAGAGGTATTGGCCATGACTACACTTCAAGAACAAGCAAGCCAAGCCCGCGTCGCAATTGTGACAGGGGCTGGCCAGGGGATAGGGAGAGCCATTGCGCTGCGGCTTGCGCGTGACGGCATCGATATCGTGATCGCCGATTACCAGGAAGAACCGGCATTACAGGTTGCGGCAGAGATTCAGAAGATGGAGCGACGAGCGCTGGCGCTGGCAGTCGATGTTACCGAGGCCGTGGCGCGACAGCGTATGATTGACACAACGCTGGCAGAAATGGGCAGACTGGATGTGCTGGTAAACAATGCTGGCCTCCAACGCCTGGCATTGCCGGAGCAGGTGACAGAAGCACACTGGGACGCGCTTATGGATACTAATGCGAAGGCGGCCTATTTCTGTTCTACCGCGGCATTGAAGTATATGGTAGCACAGCAGAGCGGGTGTATTATCAACATTGCCTCTGCTGCGGGCAAAGTTGCCAGCACGATTTATCATCCGGTCTATAACATCAGTAAAGCTGCAGTTCTGGCTATGACAAAGACACTGGCCCACGCTTACGCCAGCAAAGGCATACGGATTAATGCCATCTGTCCTGGCCTCATAGATACACCGATGCAAGACATGGTAGACCAGGAGGCGGCAAAATTACTTGGCAAAGAAATCGATCTCATCCGCGAGGAACGCCTGTCTAAAGTGCCGCTCGGACGCAAAGGGACACCAGAAGAGGTTGCGGCGGTCGTCTCATTTCTGGCCGGGGCAGATGCCCAGTATATGACTGGCCAGGCTTTGAATGTCACTGGCGGTATGGTAATGTATTAGCAGGAAAGGGGGGAGTGTGACGGAAATTGAATTGATTGCTGATTATCAGTGCGAAATCGGTGAAGGGCCACTCTGGCATCCCTTCGAGCATTGCCTCTACTGGCTTGATATTCCGTATGGACGCATTTTTCGATACGATCCTGTGACTTGTCGCCATGAGCAAATCGAATTGGGCGTTCAGGGCCGACCTGAATTTTTGTCGCGGATCAGAGTGTGATGGGGCTACTCAAAGCCGTGGGTAGCCGGTGTAGTCGCCCGCGTGAGCAACAGCGGCCGCGCCGATCTTTGCTCCCAGGCGCAGTGCCGCCTCCAGGGTCTCTCCTCGCAGCCATCCGGCCAGGAAACCGGCGTTGAAACCATCGCCGGCGCCTACCGGGTCGATGACCGTCTCAACGGCCTCGGCTGGTACCTCAAGAGCAGTTTCATGTGTCAGAGCCCGCGCGCCTCGCTCTCCCCGCTTGAGAACAACGATGCGTGGTCCGCGGGCCAGCGCACGTTCCAGGATGGACGCCTCGTCTGTACTCTCGAAAAGCATCCATGCGTCCTCATGGCTCATGAGCAGGATGTCCGCCTGAGCCAGAAGCGGCAGCAGAACCTCGCGGGCCACGGCGGACCCCCAGAGCTGGGAACGATAGTTGGGGTCAAAAGAGACAAGTGCTCTGGCCTGATGTGCTAGATCGATGGCCTGCTGAACGGTCGCGGCGCAACTCTGGCTGAGAGCGGGTGTAATTCCGGTGAGATGGACAAACGTGGCTCCCGAAAATACCTCGGGCTGCAGATCTGTAGGCGCAAGACGACTGGCAGCCGAAGCGCGCCGGTAATAGAAAATTCGGCGTGCTCCATCGGGTAACCACTCTTTAAAATAAATACCGGTCGGGGCCTGGCTATCGACGCGCAAGCCAGACGGATCAACGCCTTCAGCAGCGAGGGTTGAGCTGATACGCCGCCCGAATGGATCATCTCCGATGCGGCTGATAAAATGAACCCGGTGGCCGAGGCGGCTTAACCCGATGGCAAGATTTGACTCTGCCCCCGCGATATCGAGACGCAAGCTCTCTGCCTGTTCGATGGGTACCGGCATTTCTGGTTGAAGCAGCACCATGCACTCGCCCAATGTCACAACGTCATACATATATGCTCCTCCTCTATCCGCACATTTCAGCGGAAGAACCAATTTCCTTACGCCAACGCTCCAACATAGGCTTGCGCCTGGGCAGTGATCTCTTCCCAGTTCTTCCGCGCAACTGCCTGCGCAGAAACAAGATTTCCTCCGGCACCTATGGCTACAGCCCCTGCCTCAATATAAGCGCGTGCATTGCTCGCGCTCACACCGCCAGTGGGTACCAGGCCCAGAAACGGCAGCGGAGCCAGCAGGTCGCGAATATAGGATGGCCCACCAAGCCGAGCAGGAAAGATCTTGATCAGATCCGCTCCTGCAGTATGAGCAGCCAGAGCCTCCGTCGGCGTTAACGCGCCACAGATAATGGGGGTATTTTGAGAGCGACATACATTGATCACATTGGGCTGCACCACAGGAGTCACGACAAATTGCGCACCCGCCCGCATGGCCTCCTCGGCCTGGTAGAGCTGGAGCACAGTGCCAACTCCCACCTGGATTCTCTCACCGAACTCGGCGCGTACCGCTTCGATTGCCTGGTGCGCTCCTTTCCCTGTTAAAGTAAACTCGATTACTGCGATGCCCCCAGCCAGCAAGGCCTGCGTCACCGCCAGCGCTTGATCATAGTACTCCAGGCGTACCACGGCGATAATCCGTTGAGCGCGAATTGTTTCAATGACTGTCGTCATAGCGTTTCCTTTCCGCTCTGTCCTGGTGTCTACCAGCACAAGTGGGTCTGTAAATATTTTCTGAAAAAAGAAGTATACGAAACTAGTGGTCAGTTCGCTTTGCTTGTAGGGAAAGCGAACTGACCACTAGGATGCTATCTCCTGTTTTTGTCGCATCCCCTTTCTTCCAAAAAGGAATTTATAAGATTCATAGGGTACCTTATCCGAACTTCTTCTGTAAGACCTGAACAGCTTTGTGATCTCTTCAGGTAATGTGAAATCGGGCCTGGCTAGCTTGATGAGAAGATAACTGAGCGCTGTTATATCATAGTACAGAGAATAGGTTATTTTGAACGATCTTGCCACATAAAGGGGTCCATTGCTGTTCCACAAACCGGCGTTTGTGTAGTTAGGACGAGAATGCGAGTATTGACAGAGTTCACTATAAAGCCGACGTGCCCAACCCCCATCTGCCGTCTTGTTCTTTTGGTCAAACAGACTATCATTTAGCGTTACATGTAGATGTGCCTCCAGGCCTTGGACTCTATCTATACGGCTTAATTTATCGCAAGACTCGCCAAAACGCATCTCTTTTTGTCCCTCGTTCCATTGTGTAAACTCTGTCACGTTGTTAGTAATTTGCCAGAGAGTTCCGTAAGTGACGAGCTCTAATACGTTGCGGAGGCAGCCAATAGCCTGCCGGTAGTAGCCATGGAGTGCGTTATAGAGGATCGCATCAAACTCATCCATCATATAGATCAACACTTCGTGTAATAGATCCTCGTCATCGCCAACTGCATACTCTACCCATGTGCTAGCAAGTTCATTTAGTTCGCGTAGTAACTTGCCATGATGGTTAGACGTTCTGACGTTAACTTCATCTGGTAAGATCATGATGTGACGCCAAGTCTCCTCGTCAATTAGGTCAGTAGGTAGATCAGGTTTTCTCGGGCCGAGCGCATAATCATCAGGCTCAAGAACTATTCGAACAGCTCTGAAATCATCAAGGGATAAAGGTTTAGTCAATCCATGCCTCTTTCTTTCAAGTTCTCCTGGTGTGAATACAGTGGACGAAGAACTTGATCACAACGTTCATTCAGCGGGTGAGTCGAGTTGTGGGTCTTTCCAATTATCCGGTATCTCAATTCTTGCTTCTATCCCAGCATGTTCAGCCAGAAGATATAGCAGATGGCTTCCACTCAATAGCTCAAGCGGCTTACCCTCAGCAAATTCAAAGGCGGCTTTTCCGTAGCCACTGGTTGTGACCAGTATTCCCTTCGATGCACCCTCATTTTGCATCGTACCGAAAAGATCGCGAACAGCACTTACACCAACGGTATGCTTATATCGCTTGGCTTGAATCACCACTTTCCCACCAAAAATAGGGCGAGGATCGTAGGCAACACAGTCAACGCCTCCATCACGCGAAGCTTGGGTAAGCCGTGTTTCCAAGCCCATTTTCTGAAATAAATTGCTAATGAGTGACTCGAACTCTGAAGGAGTCAGGTCCATGAGGTTGGGACGCTGATCGAGCCCTGAGAGAACATCTGTCTCTTCAATAAAGCGAGGGTCAACCATATTGAACTCCAGAACGGGCCGTACCGGTGCCAGTTCTGCAGGGCTTTTCGATACAGAGGCATTCAACGCGTTGAGACAGGCCAGAGGATCCACTTTGCTCAGGTTCAGTTGGGTAAAAGTATCCCGGCTTGCACGTACCGTAACCAGACATGGGCGGATAGGACGACCTGTCCCTTTATCAGTACCAGTAACGTAGCCGTTAAAGACGATAATATCGACCTGTCCCATGCGGTCGGCTTTGAACAACTCGTGCAGCGACCGCAATGTTACCTGGGCAACGACCGAGGCATACAGAGTCTTTCGTTGTGTAAGTGGACGTGCGGTCTGCGTTACTTCATCCTTTGTCTTCACATATTTGTAGGAGCCTACCTCAGGAATAACCTTAAAGGAAGGAAGATCATACTCAATAACGAGTTGCTTGGATTCAGGTACATAAGCGAGCTTTGCGTGCTGTGGAAAGCTATCGGAATAGGTGCTTGAGGCTAGCACCATCGTAAAGTAGTCCACGATGGCAGAAGGAGAACCCGCTGAAAGTTCCCGCTGAAAATCATCAATCTCGGCATGTTGGACCGCTACCCCTTGATGAGCCTCTGCTACTTGACGTTCAAACATGACTCTCGCCTCAGCGAGACTTCGCTGTCGTGCAGCTTCTCGCGCAGTGTGAGCAGCTACATGTACTCGATAGGATTCCTGGGCTTTGGCAATTTCCTGCGCGTGCTTTTCTTTGGCGCCTGGAATGAACTTTTGGATACCCCTCAAATCAGGTGGCAGAGAGGGAATAGGTGGTGTCTCTGCCACTCCTAAATCACCAGGGTTGAAAACTGGGCGTTCTGGGACTTGCTTCAGGGTCTGTAAATTGATGAAACTATCAATTAAAATCGCCTCACTGAGAAGATTGCTTAGTCGAGTAACATCGCGATCAAGTTGTTCGTTCAGCAAACTAATATGGGCAATTCGTGACTCGGTGTAGAGGCGAGCACGTTCCCTTTGGTCGGCATGCTGTGCTTGCTCATATGCTTTTTGTGCTTGAGCAGCTGCCCTTGCAGCTTGTGTTTGGAGCAGTGTCAGTAAACGCTGCTGGGCAAGACTCTGTCGTTCCGCTTCGCGCTGCGCCTGTATGTGGGTCCGTAAAATCCCTCTTCGCCGTGCCATACCTATGTTCTCCTTCTCTCCCTACTTGAACTGGTATGCATTCCCTGATAGATGGTTTCCAGACTTTATCTATCCTGAATAATCCAATAGGTCCAGCTTATAGTAGCAGAGAAAAAGCCGCAGTGCAAGATAAGAAAGGAAGACTCAATGTCAGGTGTCCAGTACCTACTATATAGTGGCTCTTCCGCATTTCCCGTGCTCAGCAATAGAGAGAAAGGGTGGGAAACTGGCTTGAGAGGACGGCGCACAAATCCTCGACATGTCGAGAACATCTTTTCAGGAGGAAACATGCCTCAATGGTGTTCTGGACTCGTTTCTTTGCTAATCCACAGAATTGCTGAGCACGGGAAATGCGGAAGAGCCACTATACTTGACATCTCAAAGTGAACATACCACCTCCCCAAAACCAAACTGGACTGACGGCACTAGTGGTCAGTCCGCTTAGGTCTTAGGGGAAACGCTTTAGACAGAAGTATCGAGCTGTCTCCGAAACATGGGTGTTCGTTCAGCGAAAGAACGCAGCAGGACTCAACTCACGTGAGAACGCCAGAGCCGGATGTGGTAGTAATCCACTTCTCGCGCATACAGATCATCTAATTGATCCAGAATCTCTGCAATTGGTTTGTCGAGAAAAGACTGAGCGATGGTGATGGGGGCTCCATTCAGCGAATTGAGGCGCAGAAAGAAGCGCGTGAGCGGGCCGAAGTGAGAGAGAAACAACGCTAAATTGGTTGGACGAATAAACAGCTGTTTCTCAATTCCACCAACAAACAGGTAGATGGCCTCGATTTCCTCCCAGGAGAGCAGGATCTCAAAGGAGCCGTATATTTTGCCAATCCAGATCCCCTCGCCATTGATGATCAGGGTTGGTTCGCCCGATGATAAGAAGCTTGCTATTGTCCAGGTAGCCCAGATCCCTAAAGCCGCCATGCCACCGAGAAAAATGGCGAGAGCGATTGCTGCGCCATCATGGAAAAGAGAGGGGGTTACCATCATCAGGATGAGGAGGAAAAGGAAGAAGAGGAAACAAAGAAAGGAACTGACCGCACCGAGGACAAGCCACACCATCACTCGACGCCGGTTAGGATACACGATGAATGCTGGTATCTGCGATCCCGAAAGGTACCTGTGTGATCGAACAGGTGGCATACCATCCCCTCCTTGCCAGTAGGACAATGCTTTGAACACACTCATCATCGTCTTCTGATGAAGAGAACGTGCTATGTGCCGGAGCCTCAAACGCTTTAGGACTATTGGTGAGGAGGATCGGTTGAAGAAGACGATCCTGATCCACCACATGCGAAGGGGCTGAGCGATCCCATCAAGAGGCAGAGCGAGCGGACCCTGGGCAAGAGAGAGCGCAGTGGCAGTGCACAACTGAAGCAGGCACTGGCTTCACTGGTTCCTCGTGATCAGTCCGATGCGGGTGCTTTCACGTGATGCTCGCCGCAAGCTGGAACGGCTCTATCCTCTTAAAGAAAGCTCATCGGATTGCTCATCAGGACATAGAGGCGTGGGAAAATAGATCGAGAAACCAGTACCTACCGCTGTGGTATGCTCAGAGCAAACAAGAATGGAGAAGACAATGAGAGAGCCGGTGAGAAAGAATTTGAGTCCCAAAACACTTGTGATCAAGTTTGAAGATGTATCAGTAGCAGAGGCCAAGGGCTATGCAAGCGAATTAGGAGACACGTTACTTGCTGCGGTTCCTGGTGCAACACAAGATGACATACCTGATACACCTCTTTCACAAGCGTCTGACACGACGGTGGCTCTGCGGATAGAGAGGCAGTCACTGGCGGCTTTGAAGAAGACGTTGGAAACCTGGTTTCACCATCATCCTGGGGTAGCACTGACCATTGAGGATTCCTACCTGGGCTACCGGTCGGTGTTTGCCCCTCCTCGGGAGGGATTGCGCTATCGATGCCCCTGCTGCC
>WNFI01332396.1_pt1 | contig 10913 bp, 10 predicted proteins | sample 5400471 | NCBI WGS metagenome assembly WNFI01 (sample SAMN13153348, study PRJNA577476) | soil metagenome | isolation source: 100 cm saprolite on Douglas fir-dominated hillslope | place: USA:California | collected 2013-09-17 | reverse complement strand
CGATCGCCGTCAGATGAAGGGAGCGCTCAACGGCGACCTTGTCGTCGTGCGCGTCGATAAACGCCAGGCCAGGTTCAAGAAGGTTCGTAACCGCGACTACATCGTAGGCGAGGTGACCCAGGTTCTTCGGCGAGCGCACAAGACGGTCGTCGGGCGTTTTCACGAGCATGGCGAGGCGCCATACGTCATCCCCTTCGACGTCAGGATCGACACGGACATCACCATCGAGCCTGGCGCCACCATGAGCGCGCGCGATGGCGAGATGGTGAACGTCGAGATCGATCGCTACCCGGACCGCTCGACTCATCTGGCCCAGGGTCGCGTCGTGGAGGTCCTTGGATTCATCGGCGATCCCGGCGTCGACATCGAAGTGGTCATCAGAAAGTTCGACATTCCTCATCAGTTCCCACCCGACGTTCTCCGCGAGGCCGAGTCGATCCCGACCGAAGTAGAGCCCGGCGAGCTGGCGAAGCGGATCGACCTGCGGGATCGGAACATCGTCACGATCGACGGCGAGACCGCGAAAGACTTCGACGACGCGGTCGAGGTTCGGCTCCTGCCCAACGGCAACTATCTCCTGGGCGTCCACATCGCCGACGTCGCCCACTATGTAAAGGAAGAGAGTGCCCTCGATCGCGAAGCGTTCGAGCGAGGCACGTCGGTCTACTTTCCCGGACGGGCCGTGCCCATGCTCCCGGAGCGCCTCTCCAACGGGATCTGCTCACTCAACCCGCGCGTCGAGCGATTGACGTTCTCGGTCGACATCGAGATCGACCGGCGAGGGCGTTTCGTCGACCGAAAGGCCTACAAGTCCGTGATCCGGACCAGGGAGCGCATGACGTATACGAACGTCAACGCCATCCTGATCAGCACAGGAGTGGCCGAGCCGAGCGGCCCTCCTCCGCATGGCGTCGTGGTCCCGTCGGACGAAGAACTGCGCGATCGCTATGGCTATCTCTATCCCGAGCTGGAGAGGATGCACGCGCTCTACACCGTGCTCAGGGCGCGTCGGGACACTCGCGGCTCGATCGACTTCGATCTGCCTGAGGCCGAGGTCATGCTCGGCGAATCGGGCGCCATCGAAGCGATCCGCCCGACCGAGCGCAACGTGGCCCATCGTTTGATCGAAGAGTTCATGCTCGCCGCCAACGAGGTCGTGGCCCAGGAGCTCGTTCTTGCCAGCCAGCCCGGGCTGTTTCGAGTGCACCAGCAACCCGATGCGCAAAAGCTCGCCGATCTCAAGGAGATCCTCAAGGAATTCAAGCTGACGCTGCGGGGCGACGTCGAGGACCTCCGTCCCTCCGAGTTGCAACGGGTGTTGCAATCGGTGCAGGGGACACCCGAGGAGCGGTTCCTGACCAACATCATTCTCCGATCGATGAAGCGCGCCTTCTACAGCGAGTCCGACCTGGGCCACTTCGCGTTGGCGCTGGAGCACTACTGTCATTTCACCTCGCCGATTCGCCGCTATCCGGATCTCGTCGTGCACCGTAGGCTCGGCGAGTTGATCGACAGGGGTGCAGCCTACGGCCCGGAGCTGGCGAAGCTCGAGGCCGCGCATCCGGCCTATGCCTCCCAGTCCAGCGAACGGGAGCGCCGCGCCGAAGACGCCGAGCGCGAAGTCCTGGAGTGGAAGAAGGTCATTTTCATGCGCGACAAAGTCGGACTGCGGTTCACGGGCATGGTGACTGGCGTCGCTCCGTTCGGATTGTTCGTCGACCTCGACGAAGTCTTCGTGACCGGCCTCGTACCGGTGGCCACGATCGGCGGGGATTTCTGGCAGTTCCGGGAGCGCGAGCATCGTCTGCGCGGCGATTCAACCTCCCGCGAGCTGCGCCTCGGCGATCACGTCACCATCGAGGTCAAGTCGATCGACGAAGACCGACGCCAGATCGAGTTCCGCCTGCTGGAGATCGGAGGATCTCCGGTTCCCCAACGGGCCAGTGAACGGTGATCGGTGACCAGTGATCAGTGATCAGGAGCTGTCGGTCCGCCGCCTCGGTTATCGGCTCTCAACACTCGTCCCGTAGTACCCTTCGCCGGCCATGAAGCTGATCGTCGGCCTCGGGAACCCGGGCATCGAATACGAGAATACGCGGCACAACATCGGCTGGAAGGTCATCGATGCATTCGCGAAGAAGTTTCGCATCGAGATCAGCAGGCACGAAAAGAACGCCATGACCGGCACGGGTCGCGTGGCCGGGGGAAGCGTCATGGTCGCCAAGCCGCTGACATACATGAACCTCTCCGGCGACGCGGTCCAGCTGCTGGTCAATGCCTATCTCGAATCAACCGACGATCTCATGGTCGTTTTCGACGAGATCGATCTTCCGCTCGGCAAGCTGCGAATCCGGCCCAGCGGGTCGGCCGGAACGCACAACGGGATGCGCTCAATCGTGACCTCGCTTGCTACGGAGCGTTTCGCGCGCTTACGATTTGGCGTGCGCGGCGTGAACTACTCCGAGGTGCCGAGGCTTCGCGACTATGTGCTCGAAGACTTTGACGCGAGCGAGTCGGCCGTCGTCGCCCAAACCCTGGAGCGCTCCGTCGATGCGCTCCTCCTCTTTGCCCGTGGCGACCTGCGCCGGGCCATGAATGAATTCAACCGCGACCCCGAAGAGCCCACACTATGACGAACCTCCACACCCTTGGGGAGCTCCGTGCTTCCGGTTATCTCGTCCGTTCCGTCAAGGATGAGATGCGAGCCAACCTTCTTGCCAAGATTGCACGAGGCGAGAACACGTTCCCCGGCATCCACGGCTATGAACGGACCGTGATTCCGGCCGTGCACAACGCCATCCTCTCGAAACACGACGTCATTCTCCTGGGCCTTCGTGGTCAGGCCAAGACCCGCATCCTCCGCGCGCTGACTGCCTTGCTCGACGAGGTCATTCCGGTGATCGAAGGCTGCGAAATGAACGACTCGCCGTTCCAGCCAACCTGCAAGCGCTGCCGCCGGCTCCACTCCGATAAGGGTGAGGACCTCCCTCTGACCTGGATGCCACGCGACCAGCGCTATCGCGAGAAGCTGGCCACGCCGGACGTCACCGTCGCAGACCTCATCGGAGATATCGATCCCATCAAGGCCGCCAACCAGCGTCTGACCTACGCCGATGAGGAAGTGATCCACTTCGGGATCATCCCGCGCACGAATCGCGGCATCTTCGCCATCAACGAGCTGCCTGACCTGGCGCCCCGAATCCAGGTGGCCCTGTTGAACATCCTCGAAGAGCGTGACCTTCAGATCCGCGGCTTTCCGGTGCGCATCCCAATGGACATCGTTCTCGTCTTCAGCGCCAACCCCGAGGACTACACGAGTCGCGGCAACATCATCACCCCGCTCAAAGATCGCATCGACTCACAGATCCTTACGCACTATCCGCAGAATATTGAAACGGCCATGCACATCACGCGGCAGGAGGCGTGGCTCGATCGCGACGTGCAGGCCACGATCGAGATCCCCACCTACGTGCGGGAGCTCGTCGAGCAGATCGCGTTCGTGGCCCGGCAGTCGGAGCTCGTCGATCAATCGTCGGGTGTCTCCGCGCGTCTCACGATCGCGGCGATGGAGCTCCTGCAGTCGAACATGGAGCGCCGCGCCGCAATGACCGGCGACAGGACCGTCTTCCCGCGTCTGTCCGATTTCTCCATGATCCTCCCTGCCATTACCGGGAAGGTGGAGATGGTTTACGAGGGCGAACAGCAGGGCGCGGAGGTCGTTGCCCGGAAGCTGATCGGACAAGCCCTCGGGAAGCTCTTCGAATCGAAGTATCCGCCCATCGAGCGCGCAGGGGTCTCGCAGCGCGGTGAGCGGGAGCGCGGCCGTGGCTATGGCGAGATCGACCACGACGATCTCGATGAGGTCTTCGCCAGCCGCTCCAAAGGCAAGCGAAAGGAACCGCCTCGCGAGGAGGCTCCTCCGCCGAAGACGGAGCCGAACTACGATGCGATCCTCGGGTGGTTCGTGGAAGGGAACAAGATCACCATCTCGGATGAGCAGCCGTTCGCTGACTACTTCCGGGAGCTCAACCGGGTGCCGAGGCTCGTGGAGACGGCACAGAAGTACGTGCAGCCGAATAGTCAGCCGGAGCTGGCGTTCTGGATGGAAATGGTCCTCGAAGGGCTGCACCAGGCCCTTCGGCTGTCTCGCGAAGATCTCGACTCGACCATCACGTTTCAGGAGCTGATGAAATTCAATGTGCTGCGCACCGTCAGATGAGTCACTCAGGCCACTCAGCACTCAGTACTTGTGTCTGTGTACAATCCGCTGATGCCTAAACTGTCGACTGAGGTTCCCAGTGATCTGGCGCGACAGATCGACCGGATCATCCGTGACGGATGGTTCCCCGATCAGGACACGATCGTGCGCGAAGCACTGGAGCATTTTGTCGACACGAAGACGTTCCTCGGGGACTCGCCGCGCATGCTTCACCGCTTCGCCGCCGACGCGCTGAACGAGTCGAAGCCCGAGGTCGCCCTCAAGTTTCTCGATCGCGCCATATCCCTCATATCGCATCAGAAGATGATCGACTTCACGTTGTATCAGTCGATCGTGGAGCTGCGCGTGCAGGTCCTCCTGGTCCTCAGCCGGGAGGCCGATGCACTCGTGGCGCTCGAGGAGGCGCGCGAGAAGCTGCCCAACAGCCCATCGATCGCGAAATGGATCGACCGGTTGAATAAGGGAAAGAAGTGAGCTCTGTGACCCTCTAGATGCGCCACCGGTACTCCTGGCTCGACCCCGACTTCATTCGTCAACTCCTCGCCGAGATGGGACTACGGCGACTGTTCAATCATCTGCTGTTGCAGACGGGGGGCGACGTCGAGGAGGCGATGCAGTGGATGCGTGCATTGCAGGAGCGGGGCTTCATCGATCCCGATATCGATCTGGAGGCGTTCTTCGCTCGGCTCACCGAGGAGAACATCATTGGCCAGGACGGGAAAGGCAACCTCACGCTCGCCGCGGGCGGAGAGAGGCAGATTCGGCGTGACGCTCTCGACGAGATCTTCGGTGGGCTGAAGAAGTCCGCGGCGGGCTACCACTCCGTGGCCACGGCCGGACAGGGAAGCGAGCGGCTTACGGAGACCCGGCAATATCAATTCGGCGACGATCCGATGTCGATCGATTCAATCCGGTCGCTGCAGAACGCCATGAAGCACACCGATCCGGTCGACGCCATCAGGATGACGGAAGAGGACCTCGAGGTCTTCGAGACGGAGCACAACTCCAACTGCGCCACCGTCGTCATGATCGACATTTCGCACTCGATGATCCTCTACGGCGAGGATCGCATCACCCCGGCGAAGAAAGTCGCACTCGCTCTGACCGAACTGATCCTGACCAAGTATCCGAAGGATGCCATCGACGTGCTGCTCTTCGGAGACGAGGCTACCGAGGTACCAATCTCCGAGATTCCGTACGTCAAAGTCGGCCCCTATCACACCAACACGAAGGCCGGGCTCGAGCTGGCACAGCGGATCCTGCGGCGCCGAAAACACAACAACAAGCAGATCTTCATGATCACCGACGGCAAGCCTTCCGCGCTGACCGAGAGCGGCCGCCTGTATACGAACTCTTTCGGTCTCGACATGAAGATCGTCAACCGCACACTCGAGGAGGCTGACCGGTGCCGCCGCGCGGGCATCCCGATCACCACCTTCATGCTGGCCACCGACCCGATGCTGGTGAACTTTGTCGAGCAGCTCTCGAGGATCAACCGCGGCCGCGCCTTCTACTCATCCCCCGACCACCTGGGCGAGTACATCCTCGCCGACTACATCCGCAACCGAAGGAAGTTCGTGCATTGAGCCCTCGCGGCACTCAGCACTCAAGATTCAACCGGGCCAAAGTAATGACACCGCGAGGTGCATGTCTCCTCGATCGTAATGTGAGACAGCATGGGAATGGCGGGAGCGAGTCTGGTCCAGATCCACACGGCCAGGCTTTCTGACGTTGGGTTCTCGAGACCTTCGATCTCGTTGAGCAGGTAGTGGTCGAGTCGGGCCACGATCGGGTCCACGGCGCGCTTGAGGTCCGCGAAATCCATCAGCCATCCCGTGTGCGGGTCGACTTCACCCCGAACGGCGACCTCACCACGGAACGAGTGCCCGTGCATCCGGCGGCACTTGTGACCCTCCGGAACGTTCGGCAGCCAGTGGGCAGCCTCGAAGCGGAAGTCCTTGACCAGTTCGACAACAGGTGATTGCATTCGCGCCGTGCATTCTAACGACACTGTTCGATTTGTGATCGGTGATCGGTGATCAGTGATCCGTGGACGGTGAACGGTAGGCGGTGGCCAGTGGCCGGTGGCAGACACCACCTCACCCCGATCACCGATCACCGATCACCTCGGAGGGGTAATGGCGACAGCAACTGAAGACGACCGCTCACTCGGCAGAATCGTCAAGGAGTTGACGACCGACATCACAACGCTCTTTCGTAGCGAGATCGCGTTGCTCAAGCTCGAGATCAAGGACACGGTCACGAAGCTCGCCGGCGGAATCGGGATGTTCGCGGGGGCGGCCTTCGTGGCCTTGATTGGTCTGGCGTTCGCGTTTGTTACCCTCGTGCTCGTGCTGATCCGGCTGGGCATCCCGGCCTGGGTCTCCGCGCTGATCGTCACGCTTCTGCTATTCACCACCGCCGCGGTGCTGGCCCTCCTGGGGAAGAAGAAGTTCGAGGCGGTGAGCTTCGTGCCGACCGACTCGGTTGAACAGATCAAAGGGGACATCGAGTCGATCAAGGCGGACATCGCTCGTGTGAGGAGCAGGTAATGTCGGATACGGTCGAGCAGAAGATTCTGATCGAACGTGCCATCGAAAGGGCACGCGAGGGCGTGAGTGAGCGTATCGACGAGATCGACTCGCACTTGCGGACGCAGCTCGACGTCACCAGGGTGGCCAGCGAGCACGCGCCACAGCTCATCGTCGGCGGAGCAGTGGTCGGGTTTCTGGCCGCCTTCGGAATGCCAAAAGTCCTCAGGCGGGTCATCCAGATCGGAGTCCCGCTGGCCTTCGTCGCCTACAAGGTCAAACAGTATGTCGACCAGGCGGATGATCCGGAGATCTGATTCGAGGTCACAAGAACACGATTTCACGCGGAGGGCGCGGAGGCGCGGAGAAGGAGAACAAGAATCGATAACGATCTCTGCGTCACCGTCTCTCCTCTGCGTCTCCGCGTCTCCGCGTGAAACCTGCTTCCGGCCTACTTCACTCGCACATATCTCGAGCCTGGCACGGCGCGAAGCCAGCCGCCCAGCTCGAGTTGCAGCAGTGGCTCGGAGAGCGCGGTCAGCGGCACACGCAGCAGCGCGGCCGCGGCTTCGATGTGGCTGGCCTCGTCTTTCCTGAATGCCTCCAACATCCCGCGCAAGGCCTCGGGAGGCTCCTCGGGTTTGCTAATCGCCAGTTTCACGCGGCCGGGCAGCTCGTGGACGATGTCGGTTGCGTCGTGAACCAGCTTCGCGCCGTACTGAATCAGTCGGTGTGTCCCTTCCGAACCGGTGGCGAAAATCGAGCCCGGGACCGCGAAGACCTCGCGGCCTTGCTCGGCGGCGGTCCTGGCGGTGATGAGCGATCCCGATCGGCCGGTTGCTTCGACGATCACGGTCCCGACCGACAGGCCCGAGATGACGCGGTTGCGAATCGGAAAGTTCTGGCCGAGGGGCGGCGTCGCCGGAGGGAACTCCGTCACGATCAGGCCATCGGCCTCGATGCGCCGAAAGAGCCTGGCGTTCGAGCGTGGATAGATGAGATCGATCCCGGTGCCGAGGACCGCGATCGTGGAGCCGCCGGCGTCCAGAGCTGCTTCGTGCGACGCGGCGTCGACGCCGCGCGCGAGGCCGGACACGATCGTCAATCCAGCCGGCGCGAGTTGTCTGGCGAGATCCTGCGCCACATTGATGGCGTAGGGCGATGCGTGCCGGGAGCCGACGATGGCCAGCGCCGGCTTCCGGAGCAGGGTGACATCGCCGCGGTAGTAGAGAGCGAGCGGCGGGTCGATGATGTGGCTGAGCAGTTTTGGAAAGTCGGGATCGACGAGAGTCACCACCGAGCCGCGGAGCTCTTCGACGCGGCGTTTCGCGCCATCGCGGTATGGGTTGCGCACAAGCTCGGCCTGACTGATGTCGATCTTCAGAAGTCCCCGGAGCGTGCCGATCGATGCGCGGCACGCCAACGTGGGCGGATCAAAGAACTCCAGGATGAGTCGGGTGCGGCTGGGGCAAAGAAACCGGAGAAGGGACCATGCGATCAGCAGGTCGCGGGTAGAGTCGTCCATAGCAATATTCGGTGGCGAACATTGCGGATCAAAGGTGTGAACGAACGACGAATGTACGGGTTGCGACAGTGTGGGCTGTCATCAAGATCATATAATGGCCGGACTTTGCATCGCCAGCTTTGTTCTTCCGCTAAGGAGAAATCAGCATGAAGCGAGCACTCGTCTCGACTTGTCTGCTGGTCCTCGTGGCCAGCGGCTGCTCCCATAGCGAGGACCTGACGCGCCCCTCCACCCAGGACAATTTTGGCGTGCAGATGGCCAAGATGAACCTGTGGCGCGAGGCCCTCTTCCGCTTCCAGCGCACGGTGGAGATCAACCCTGGCGACGCCATGGCGCACAACAACCTCGCTGTGGCGTACGAGGCGAATGGTGAGTTCGAGAACGCGCGCAAGGAATACCTCGAGGCGCTGAAACTGGATAAATCGAACCAGTACATCCAGAAGAATTACAGCCGCTACGTCGAGTTCCTCTCCCGAAATAAGAAGAGGCAACAGAAACCCGAGGCGACGCCTGCACCCGGGACGCCAAAGCCGTCGTCGCCGGCTGGCGCGACGCCTGTCACGCCGCCAGTGCCCGCGATGCCGCGGGCCGATCAGCCGAAACCGCCGCCCTCCGGGGCGCAGCCGAATCCAGTGCATCCACCGTACGGAGGTGGCTTTTGAGATCGAAGCCGATCGTGCTTCTGCCGGTCCTTCTGGCCGCGGCCATTGCGGCATCGGCGGGCGTCACCGAGGTGAAACTGAAGCTTCCCATGCGGCCGAAGCTGAATATCAGCGGCGACGAGAAGATCGCCATCGCGCAGTTCGTGATTGCCAATCGCGGTGAGCGCAAGAGCGACCGAGCGTCGAAGGTCGACGTCCAGGCGGAGTTCCAGCGCTATCTCCGCAAACAGCTCACCAAGGGCACGAAGCTCCGTCTCGTGGATGTGCCGGCATCGCGGCTCCCCGGAACGGACATGAAGGCCCTCGAGGCAAACCGCGATTACTGGAAGAGCCTCGGGGCCAAGAGCGGCGCCGACTTCATCGTCTCCGGCGTGATCGATTTCGACATCAATGACCGGTCGGGTTACAAAACCGAAGAGTTCACGTCGCCGGCAGACGGCCGTACGTACTACCGTCAGGTGCTGATCGAGACCACCGGCTTCGTATTTGACATCGACATCGCCGTGTTCAATGCGGACACGGGGGAAAAGGTGGTCGAGGAGAACTTCCGCGACTTCAAGGAATTCGATCAGCGGAACTACGACGAGATCCTCGGACTCTTCGAGAATCTGCGTTCGCTCGAGACTCAACTGGTAGGTATCTTCGTGTCGCGTGAGACGTCGGCGACACGCTACGTTTTTACAGAATAGGGTAGTCAGCCCCGAGACGAGGCGCGTCGGGGGATCCTTGGAGGCTCGGCGTGGCGGTCTGGCAGTGTCCACGCGCCGGCAACTCCAAAGGTCCTGCGCCGCGCCCGGATGAGCCTCAGGAGGAATCAGTGAAGCGTATCGCAGCGCTGCTGTTCGTCATCTCCATCCTCGCCGTCCCGGCCGCATATCCCTTCGGCCAGAACAAGATCGTCTACGACAAGTTCCATTGGAGCATCTACCACTCCACGCACTTCGACGTGTATTTCTACGACGAGGAGAAGCCGTCATTGCAGAAGGTTGTGGATACCGCGGAAAGTGCGTACGACGACCTCTCCCGCAAGCTGAACTATCAGATCGCGAAGAAGATCCCGCTGATGTATTACGCCACGCACTCGACCTTCGAGCAGACGAACGTCGACCTCAACTTCATCCCCGAGGGTGTCGGGGCGTTCGCTGAACCGACGCGGAACCGGATGGTCATCCCGATCGATACCACGGACGAGAAACTGTTGCAGCTCATCTCACATGAGCTGACACACATCTTTGAATACGAGATCCTTTTCCAGGGAAAGCTGGGGAAGACACTGACCGCCAACCCGCCGACCTGGTTGATGGAGGGGCTGGCTTCCTTCATGGGGCAGGACGAGGACTCGAAGGACCGCATGGTCCTCCGGGACGCGGTCGTCAACGACCAGGTGCCCGCCATCACCCGTAATCCGCAAGGGTACTTCGCGTACCGCTTCGGACACGCCGTCTTCCATTACATGCAGCAGAAGTACGGTTGGGAAGGGCTGCGCGACTTCATCTACGAATACCGCAACACTCTTGGGAGCTCGATCGACAAGGCTCTGAAGCGGGCGTTCGACGTGACGCCCGACGAGTTCGATTCCCGGTTCCGCAGTTGGTTGCGGAAGCAGTATCTGCCGGCGCTCGTGGCCAAAGGGGAGCCGCAGGAGTATGGCGATCCCTTCAAGGTCGCGCCGGAAGTGAGAAGTCAGGAGATCTCGCCGGTGCCTTCGCCGTCAGGCGATCTGCTGGCCGCCTTCACGACGTACAAGGATGATGTCGACATCGCTCTCTTCAACATCCCGGACCGGAAGCTCCTGAAGAACCTGAGCCCCGGTTACACAAGCAAGTACGAATACATGATCGTGCAGTCGTTCTCGGTCGGCCCGGTGATGGGACGCGATGTGGCGTGGTCCCCCAACGGCGATCAGATCGCGCTCTTCGTCAAGAAGGAGCGCGGGCGCAATCTGCTGCTCATGAACCCGCTGACCGGAACGATCG
>WNFI01133522.1_pt1 | contig 10914 bp, 7 predicted proteins | sample 5400471 | NCBI WGS metagenome assembly WNFI01 (sample SAMN13153348, study PRJNA577476) | soil metagenome | isolation source: 100 cm saprolite on Douglas fir-dominated hillslope | place: USA:California | collected 2013-09-17 | reverse complement strand
CGTCGGATGCGGGTGGATGGTCTTGCCGAGGTCGGTCGCGTCGGACCCCATCTCGACCGCGTGCGCAATCTCGCTGATCAGGTCGCCCGCGCCCGTGCCGACGATGCCGCCGCCGACGATGCGGTGCGTCTCGCCGTCGAAGACGAGCTTGGTGAAGCCTTCCTCGCGCGCGTTGGCGATCGCCCGCCCCGAGGCCGCCCACGGGAATTTCGCCACGCCGATCTGCACGCCGTTCTTTTTCGCCTCGTCCTCGGTAACGCCGGCCCAGGCGATCTCGGGGTCCGTAAAGGCCACCGAGGGAATGACGCGCGCGTCGAAGTGCGCTTTGTGGCCGGCGGCCGCCTCGGCGGCGACATGGCCCTCGTGCACCGCCTTGTGCGCGAGCATCGGGTTGCGGGCGATATCGCCGATCGCGAAGATGTGCGAGACGTTCGTTCTCATCTGGCCGTCCACGGAAATGAAGCCGCGTTCGTCCACCTGAATGCCGGCTCTATCCGCGCCGATCTTCTTGCCGTTCGGCACCCTGCCGACCGAGACCAGGACCAAGTCGTAGGTCTTCGAGTCCCTGCCGTCGAACGAAACCTTGATGCCATCTTTTGCGACTTCGGCTTTGGTCGTCTTGGTCTTCAGCATCACCTCGTCGAAGCGGCCGGCATTGAATTTCTGCCACACCGCGACCAGATCGCGGTCGGCGCGATGCGCGGGTCGTCGGGGAGGAACGGAAGCTTCGCCGCCTGCGAGCCGGCGGCAACGATGGCGGACGCGAAGCGCACGGTCTTCTTTCCGTCTTTACCTTCGACGGAAAGGTGATGCGGATCAATGAAAACACCGACACCCTGCAAGACCGTGACCTTGCGCATCTTCGCCATCGAGGCGAGCCCGCCGGTGAGCTTTCCGACCACCTTGTCCTTGAAGGCGCGCAGCCTGGCGAGGTCGAGCTTCGGTTGGCCAAACGTGACGCCGTGGTCGGCGAGATCGCGCGCCGCGTCCATCACGGCCGCCGTATGCAGGAGGGCCTTCGACGGGATGCAGCCGACATTGAGGCATACGCCGCCTAGCGTCGGATAGCGCTCGACCAGCACCGTCTTCAGTCCGAGGTCCGCGGCACGAAACGCCGCCGAGTAGCCGCCCGGGCCGGCGCCCAGGACGACGATGTCGCATTCGAGATCCGCTGCGGCGGAAGGCGCAGGCGGCGCCGGCTGGGGCGCTGCGGGCCTTTTTTCGGGTTGCGCCGATTCCAGGACGAGGATCGGCGAGCCCTGCGAGACCTTGTCACCCACTTTGATCCTCAGCTCCTTCACCACGCCGGCGCCGGGCGATGGAATCTCCATCGTCGCCTTGTCCGACTCGAGCGTGACGAGGGACTGCTCCTTCGCCACGGCGTCGCCGGGCTTGACCAGCACCTCGATGACCTCGACGTTCTTGAAGTCCCCGATGTCGGGGACCTTCACTTCGATTCCGGCCATCTAGAGAATCAACTTTCTGATGTCCGAGAGCACCGACACGAGGTAGCTGGAGAAGCGGGCGGCGGTCGCGCCATCGATGACGCGATGATCGTACGAGAGCGAAAGCGGCAGCATCAACCGCGGCGCGAATTCCTTGCCGTTCCACACCGGCCGCGTCGCGCCGCGCGAGACGCCGAGGATCGCCACCTCCGGCGCATTGATGATCGGCGTGAAGGCGGTGCCGCCGATGCCGCCCAGGCTCGAAATCGAGAACGTGCCGCCCTGCATGTCGCCGGGCTTGAGCTTGCCGTCGCGCGCGAGCTTGGAGATGTCGGCGAGCTCCTGCGCGAGGTCGAACACGCCTTTGCGGTCCGCATCGCGGACCACGGGCACCACCAGCCCGCCCGGCGTGTCGACGGCGACGCCGATGTGATAGTACTTCTTGATGACGATGCTTTCGCCCGACTTGTCGAGCGAGGAGTTGAACACCGGGTACTGGCGCAGCGCGGTGACGCAGGCCTTGATCATGAAGGCGAGCATCGTCAGCTTGAAGCCTTTTTTCTCGGTCTCGACGGTCTGTGCCTTGCGGAACGCTTCGAGATCGGTGATGTCGGACTCGTCGAATTGCGTGATGTGCGGGATCGAGATCCAGTTGCGATGCAGGTAAGGCCCCGATAGCTTCTGGATGCGCGACAGCGGCTTCATTTCCACCGGGCCGAACTTCGCGAAATCGACTTCCGGCCAGGGCGGCAGGTTGAAGGGCAGCGCGCCGCCGCCTCTCGCCGCCGCGGGCGCCGCGGCGGGTGCGCCTTGCAGCGCGCTCTTCACGAAGGCCTGCACGTCGGAATGCAGGATGCGGCCCTTCGGCCCGCTGCCGCGCAGCTTCGTCAGATCGACGCCGAGCTCGCGCGCGAACTTGCGCACCGACGGGCTGGCATGAGGCTTGGCCGTCGTTTCCTCCTGCGGCTCGCGCGGCACCGGGCGCGGGGCCGGCGCCGGAGCGGCGGGAGCCGGCGCAGGCACCGCCGCTTTCGCAGGAGACGGCTGCGGCGCCACGGCGTGCGCCTGGTCATTCGATCTAAGCACCAGGATCGGCGAATCCTTGGACACCTTGTCGCCGATCTTGACCTTGATTTCTTTCACCACGCCGGCCGCCGGCGCGGGGATTTCCATGGTCGCCTTGTCCGACTCCAGCGTGATCAGCGACTGCTCCTTGGAAACGGCGTCGCCCGGCTTGACTAGCACTTCTATGACCTCGACTTCCTTGAAGTCGCCGATATCGGGTACAGGAACGGTAATGTCGTTGGATGCTTCGGTCCTGGGTCTTGGCTCGGCTTTTTTCTCTCCTGCCCTGGGCTTTTCCTCCGCATCGAGCTCGAGGATCGGCGTGCCCTGCGACACCTTGTCGCCCATCTTCACCTTCAGCTCCTTCACCACGCCGGCCGCCGGCGACGGAATTTCCATCGTCGCCTTGTCCGACTCCAGCGTGATCAGCGACTGCTCCTTGGAAACGGCGTCGCCCGGCTTGACTAGCACTTCGATGACCTCGACTTCCTTGAAGTCGCCGATGTCGGGAACAACCACTTGACTCATACGGTCGTCGGATCCGGCTTGTCGGCATCGATGCCGTACTTCCTGAGCGCATCGGCGACCGTCTTGGGCTTGCCATCGCCTTGATCGGCAAGCGCTTTCAGCGCCCCGATGGTGACGAAGTTGCGGTCGACCTCGAAGAAGTACCGCAGCTTGGGACGCGTATCCGAGCGGCCGAAGCCGTCGGTGCCGAGCACGCGGTAAACGCGCTCCTTGGGAACGAACGGCCTGAGCTGGTCGGCGAATGTCTTCATGTAATCGCTCGCCGCGACCACCGGCCCGGCAGGCCGGTTTTGCAGAATATCGGTGACATAAGGAACCCGGGGCTTCGCTTCGGGATGCAGCATGTTCCAGCGGTCGGCGGCCAGTCCGTCGCGCCGCAGCTCGGTGAAGCTGGTCGCGCTCCACACGTCGGCGGCGACGCCCCAGTCGGCTTCGAGCAAATCGGCCGCGGCAAGCACTTCGCGCAGGATCGTGCCCGAGCCGAGCAATTGCACTCGCAGTTTATTTTTGGTTTTTGTTTCTCTAAGTAAATACATTCCTTTGAGGATTCCCTGCTCGACCCCCTGCGGCATCGCCGGATGCTCGTAGTTCTCGTTCATCAGGGTAATGTAGTAGAAGACATCTTCCTGGTTCGTCACCATGCGGCGCAGGCCGTCCTGGATGATGACTGCCACCTCGTAACCGTAGGTGGGATCGTACGAGACGCAATTCGGGATCACCGAGGCGAGGACATGGGAGTGCCCGTCTTCGTGCTGCAGCCCTTCACCGTTCAGCGTGGTCCTTCCCGCAGTCGCGCCGAGCAGGAAGCCGCGCGCACGCTGATCGCCCGCCGCCCAGGCCAGATCGCCGACGCGCTGCAGACCGAACATCGAGTAGAAAACGTAGAACGGGACCGTGACGCGGTTGGAGTGGCTGTACGAGGTGGCCGCCGCGATCCAGGAGGAGAACGCTCCGGCCTCGTTGATGCCCTCCTCGAGGATCTGCCCCTGCCTGTCCTCGCGGTAGTACATCACCTGGTCCTTGTCGACCGGCTCGTACTTCTGACCCTCGGCGGCAAAGATGCCGAGCTGGCGGAACATGCCTTCCATGCCGAAGGTGCGGGCCTCGTCGGGGACGATCGGCACGATGTGCTTGCCGATGTCCTTGTCGCGCACGAGCGCGGTAAGCGCGCGCACGAACGCCATCGTGGTCGAGATCTCGCGGCCCTCCCCCGAGGCTTTCAGCAGCGCGTCGAAAGCCGACAGCGGCGGCACCGCTGGAACCGTGTCGGCCTTGCGGCGCCGCTGCGGCAGGAAGCCGCCCAGCGCCTGGCGGCGCTCGTGCAAATACTTCATTTCCGGCGAGTCCGCCGGCGGAATGTAGAACGGCAACTCCTCGAGCTTGTCGTCCGGCACCGGGATGCGGAAGCGATCGCGCACCTCCTTGATGGTCTGGATATCGACCTTTTTTAGCTGGTGCGTCGGATTCTTCGCCTGGCCTGCCTTGCCCAGGCCGTAGCCCTTGATGGTCTTGGCGAGGATCACGGTCGGCTGCCCCTTGTGCTTCACGGCCGCGGCGTACGCGGCGTACACCTTGTGCGGGTCGTGGCCGCCACGGTTCAGGCGCCAGATGTCCTCATCGGTCATGTTGGCAACCATCTCGAGGAGCTTCGGGTGCTTGCCGAAGAAATGCTTGCGCACGAACGCGCCGTCGTTCGCCTTGTAGTTCTGGTACTCGCCGTCGACGGTTTCCTCCATCACGCGCAGCAGGATGCCGTCCTTGTCTTTCGCGAGCAGCGGGTCCCAGTACGAGCCCCAGATCACCTTGATCACGTTCCAGCCCGCGCCGCGGAATTCGCCCTCCAGCTCCTGGATGATCTTGCCGTTGCCCCGCACCGGTCCGTCGAGCCGCTGCAGGTTGCAGTTGACGACGAAAATCAGGTTGTCGAGCTTCTCGCGCGCCGCCAATCCGATTGCGCCGAGCGACTCGGGCTCGTCCATCTCGCCGTCGCCACAGAACACCCACACCTTGCGGTTCGCGGTCTGCGCCAGGCCGCGCGCGTCCAGGTACTTCAGGTAGCGCGCCATGTAGATCGCCTGGATCGGCCCCAATCCCATCGACACCGTCGGGAACTCCCAGTAATCGGGCATCAGCCAAGGGTGCGGATACGAGGACACGCCCTTGCGGTCGACTTCGCGCCGGAAATTGAGCAGCTGCTCCTGGGTAAAGCGGCCTTCGAGCAGGCCGCGCGCGTACACGCCGGGCGAGGAATGGCCTTGGAAGTAGACCAGGTCGCCGCCGTGGCCGTCGTGCGGCGCGTTCCAGAACTGGTGCTGCCCGACGCCGAACAACGTTCCGACCGAGGCGAAGCTCGCGATGTGCCCGCCCAGCTCGTCGTCGTTGCGGTTGGCTCTCACCACCATCACCATCGCGTTCCAGCGGCAATACGAGCGGATGCGCTCCTCCAGCGCAGCATTGCCCGGCGAGCGCTCCTCCAGATGCGGAGGAATGGTGTTGATGTACGCCGTGTTCGGCGAGAACGGAATGTAGGCGCCCGAGCGGCGCGCCTTGTCGATCAGCTTCTCGAGCAGGTAGTGCGCGCGCTCCGGACCTTCACGCTCGAGCACCGCCTCGAGCGCGTCGAGCCATTCCTGCGTCTCTAGCGCGTCGGGATCGTTCGCGGCCGGAAATTGAGGGAGCGCGGACATGATGGGGTTCGCTCTTTGAAAGTCTGGATTGCGCCTGGTGAGCGCGGAGGGAATGCGCCCCAAGCTTAATACGGGGAACCGGGTGGCTCAAGTGGTAGACTGCCCGCCCTCCATGGCTGCGCGCATCCTCGACGGGAAGGCTCTCGCCGCTGCGGTGCGCGCCTCGGTCAAGGAGACTGTGGCGCGGCTCGCGGCGCGCGGTATCCGTCCCGGGCTCGCGGTGATCCTGGCAGGCGACAACCCGGCGTCCGCCGTCTATGTGCGCAACAAGATGCGCGCGTGCGAGGAGACCGGCGTGCGCTCCGAGGTGCACCGCTACGGGGGCGACGTCACCGAACGCGCGCTGCTCGATCGCATTGCGGCACTGAATTCGGACCCTGCCGTGCACGGCATCCTCGTGCAGCTGCCGCTGCCGGGCCGGATCAATGCGCGGCGCGTGCTCGAAGCGGTCGCGCCGGCAAAAGATATCGACGGTTTCCACCTCGAGAACCTCGGCGCCCTCGTCGCCGGGCAGCCGAAGTTCGTGCCTTGCACGCCGGCCGGCGTGATGCGGCTCCTCGAGCACGCCGGCGTGACGCTTGCCGGCCGCTGTGCGGTGGTGATCGGACGCTCCAATATCGTCGGCAAGCCGCTCGCCCTGCTCCTCTTGCAGAAGGACGCCACCGTCACCATCTGCCATTCGAAGACCATGGAGCTGCAGAAGCTGACCCGGGAAGCCGACGTCCTCATTGCCGCCGTCGGGCGGCCGAAACTCGTCACTGCGGCGATGGTCAAAGCGGGCGCCTGCGTCATCGACGTGGGCATCAACCGCCTCGCCGACGGGACGCTGGCCGGCGACGTCGATTTCGACGCGGTCAAAAACGTGGCGGGCTGGATTACGCCGGTGCCGGGCGGCGTCGGCCCGATGACGATTGCCCTCCTGCTCGAGAATTGCGTGCGCGCTGCTTCCAAATGAACCCTGCCCTTTCGACTTTGAACCCTTTATTGGATTTTTCCGCTCTACCCCGTTTTCAGGATTTGAAACCGGAGCATGTCACCCCCGCGGTCGATCAGCTGCTCGCCGAAGGCCGCGCCACGACCGCCGCGGTGACCCATGCGAGCCCCAGCTGGGATGCATTCGTCGCCCCGCTGGAAGACGCGAACGAGCGCGTCGCGCGGGCCTGGGGCCAGGTTTCGCACCTGCATGCGGTGCTGGACAGCCCGGCGCTACGCGAGGTCTACAACGCCAACCTGCCGAAGATTTCCCAATACTGGACCGAGCTCGGGCAGAACCAGGCGCTGTTCGAGAAATACAAGGCGCTGCGCGATTCCCCAGAATTCGTCCAGTTGTCAGAAGCAAGACGAAAAATCGTCGACAACGCGCTGCGCGACTTCCGCCTGGGCGGCGCCGAGCTGTCGCCGGACAGGAAGGCGCGCTTCGCCGCGATCCAGGAAGAGCTGGCGCGGCTGGGCGCGAAGTTCTCCGAGAACCTGCTCGACGCGACCAACGCGTTCTCGATCGTGGTCGACGAGAAAAGAACTGCTGGGATACCCGACGACGTGCTGCATGCGGCGCGCGACGCGGCGCATGCCGAGGGCAAGGTTGGCTGGAAATTCACGCTGCATGCGCCATCGTATCTGCCGGTGATGCAGTACGCCGATGACCGCAAGCTGCGCGAGACGATGTATCGCGAAAGCGTCACCCGCGCAGCGGAATTCCGCCGGCCGGAATGGGACAACACGCCGCTCATCGCGCGCATCGTCGCCCTGCGCCGCGAGCTGGCGCAGCTGCTCGGCTACGGCAGCTACGCCGAGGTGTCGCTGGTGCCGAAGATGGCCGAGTCGCCCGAGCAGGTGCTGCGGTTCCTGGACGATCTCGCGCGCCGCGCGCGGCCGTTCGCCGAGCGCGATGCCCAAGAGCTTCGCGAGTTTGCCCGCAACGAATTGCACATTCAGGACCTTCAGGCTTGGGACGTCGCGTACGCGTCCGAGAAGCTGCGCGCCAAGCGCTACGCTTTCTCCGACCAGGAGGTGAAGCAATACTTTCCGGAGGATGTCGCCATCGCCGGGCTGTTCAGGGTGGCCGAGACGCTTTATGGGATCAGGATCCTTCCCTCCAGGGCGCCGGTCTGGCACGAGGATGTGCGCTTCTTTGAGATCCGCGACGGCGCGGGCGCCGCCTCTAATCCCGTTATCGGCCAGTTCTACACCGACCTCTATGCGCGCGACACCAAGCGCGGCGGCGCCTGGATGGACGATGCCATCGCGCGCCGGCGCAAGGGCGAGCAGTTGCAGACCCCGGTCGCCTACCTGAATTGCAATTTTTCCAGGCCCCTCAGTTCAGATTCGGGCGGCAAACCCGCGCTGTTCACGCACGACGACGTGCTGACGCTGTTCCACGAGTTCGGACACGGCCTGCATCACCTGCTGACCCGCGTCGATGATCTCGGCGTCTCGGGCCTCAACGGCGTCGAATGGGACGCGGTGGAGCTGCCGAGCCAGTTCATGGAGAACTTCTGCTGGGAATGGGACGTGCTGCGCCACATGACGCGCCACGCCGGCACCGGTGCGCCGCTGCCGCGCGAGCTGTTCGACAAGATGCTCGCGGCGAAGAACTTCCACAGCGGGCTGGCGATGCTGCGCCAGATCGAGTTCGCGGTGTTCGACATGCGGCTGCATTCGGATTTCGATCCTGCGTCGGGGCAAACCCCGCTCGCCCTGCTGCAGGAAGTGCGCGAGCGCGTCGCGGTGCTGCACCCGCCCGGGTACAACCGCTTTCCGAACAACTTCTCGCACATCTTCGCCGGCGGCTACGCTGCCGGCTACTACAGCTACAAGTGGGCGGAGGTGCTTTCGGCCGACGCGTACAGCTTCTTCGAGGAAAACGGCGTGCTCGACGCTCGATCCGGCCAGAAATTCCGCGACGAGATCCTTGCCGTCGGCGGCAGCCGGCCGGCCGCGGAGTCGTTCCGCGCGTTCCGCGGCCGCGAGCCGCGCGTCGAAGCGCTGCTGAAGCACAATGGTATGATTTCCGCATGATTCTCAAGCGCACCGGCGTTGCCCTGGTTCTCGCGCTGGCCGCCGGCGCGGTGGCGGCGCAGCAGCAGCTCTATCGCTGGACGGACGAAAAGGGCCAGCTGCACGTCGCCGACACGCCGCCGCCGCCCGGTGCGAAAGACGTGCACCGGTGGCGCGTCACCGCGTCGAGCGCCGCCGAGGGCGGCTCCGAACCGTACGCCCTGCGACAGGCGCGCAAGGAATCGCCGGTGACGCTCTACACGGCGCCCGACTGCGACCCCTGCGACGACGCGCGCAAGCTCCTCAACGCGCGCGGCATCCCGTTCAAGGAAGTGAGCGTGACCGAGAAGGAGGTCAATGACGTCGTCAAGCTCGCCGGCAGCGCCTCGGTGCCGCTCATCGTTGTCGGCAGCGCGACGCAGAAGGGCTTCGAGGAATCGGCCTTTCACCGCCTCCTCGACGACGCCGGATATCCGAAGGTGGGCATACTCGCGCCGCGTAGCCAGCAGGCGCCCAAGCCCGGTGCGCAAGAGGCGGCGAAGCCGGCGTCCGCCGAAGAACCTCCGCGCGGACCGTACGCGCCCGGCGCGCCGCCGCAGCGCTCGCAGAGTAGGTGACGCAGGCTCGGTGAGATTCAGGCTCGCCACCTGGAACGTCAACTCGCTCAAGGTCAGGCTCCCCCACCTGCTCGACTGGCTCGCTTCGGCGCAGCCTGACGTGATGTGCCTGCAGGAGACGAAGGTCGAGGACGTGAACTTTCCGCGCGCCGAAATCCAGGCGGCCGGATACCAGGCGGTGTATTGCGGGCAGAAGGCCTATAACGGCGTGGCGATCCTCGCGCGCTCGGCGATTCGCGACGTCGCCCACGGCATTCCGCGGTTTCCCGACGATTCGAAACGCGTGATCGCGGCCACGGTGAATGGCCTGCGGGTCGTATGCGTCTACGCGCCTAATGGCCAGGCGCTGGGATCCGAGAAGTATGCCTACAAGCTGCGTTGGTACGAAGAACTGGCCCGCTGGATGCGAGAGGAGCTCGAGCACAGTGCGCGCCTGGCGGTGCTCGGCGATCTCAATGTCGCGCCGGAAGATCGGGATGTGCATGACCCGAAGCGCTGGGAGGGCGAGATCCACGTCTCGCCCCCTGAGAGGGCGGCATGGCGAGGGGTGATCGACGTCGGCCTGGCGGATGCGTTCCGGCTGTTTCCGCAACCCGAGAAGTTGTTTTCCTGGTGGGACTACCGACTGCTCGGCTTCCAGCGCAACTGGGGGCTGCGCATCGACCACATCCTGCTCTCGCGCGAGCTCGCGGCGCGCTGCACGGCCAGCACCATCGACAAGGAGCCGCGCAAGCGCGAGCGGCCCTCGGATCACGCGCCGGTCATCGCCGACTTGAATTAATCGATCAGCTGGTACGCGGGAAGCGTGAGGAACTCGACGTAGTCGCCGGTGGTGAGCTTCTCGAAGAGCTGCGCGCCTTCTTCGTATCTGCCGGCGTTGTAAGCGACTTCGCCGAGGTAGGCCCTCACCTTCGGCAGCTCTTCGGCAAGCAGCTGCTCGAACAGCTCGGCCGTGACCTTGCGGCCATCGACCAGCACGCCTTTCGGCGAGCGCATCCACTGCCAGATCTGCGAGCGTGAAATCTCCGCGGTGGCGGCGTCTTCCATCAGGTTGAACACCGGGACGCAGCCGTTGCCGGCGAGCCAGGCGCCGAGGTACTGGATGCCGACCGAGATATTGTTGCGCAGCCCGGCTTCGCTGATCGGCTTCTCGGGCTGGAAATTGAGCAGGTCCTTGGCGCGAACGCGCACGTCGGGGCGCTGGCGGTCGTACTGGTTCGGCTGCGGCATGTGCTGGTCGAAGACTTCCTTCGCGACCGGCACCAGCCCGGGGTGAGCGACCCAGGTGCCGTCGCAGCCGTCGGTCACTTCACGCAGCTTGTCCTGCCGCACTTTCTCGAGTGCCGCCTCGCTGGCTTTGGGGTCGTTCTTGATCGGGATCTGCGCCGCCATGCCGCCCATCGCCGGCGCGCCCCGCCGGTGGCAGGTCTTGATCAGCAACAGCGCGTACGCGCGCATGAACGGCGCGGTCATCGTGACTTGCGCGCGGTCGGCGAGGCAGAAATCCTGGTTGGCGCGGAATTTCTTGATGCACGAAAAGATGTAATCCCAGCGGCCGATGTTGAGGCCGGCGGA
>WNFI01332285.1_pt1 | contig 10915 bp, 10 predicted proteins | sample 5400471 | NCBI WGS metagenome assembly WNFI01 (sample SAMN13153348, study PRJNA577476) | soil metagenome | isolation source: 100 cm saprolite on Douglas fir-dominated hillslope | place: USA:California | collected 2013-09-17 | reverse complement strand
GCCGATTTTTCCACGCGCACAACTTTGCCAGTGCAACGGACCCGAATGGGTTCGGCCAGGGTGATTTCCGTTGGCAGAGTCATCACAAATTCGATGGTCGAGCCTTCCGCGGCTTCGGAATTCATATACATGAACACGCCCCGCGAGCTGACATCGCGGGTGTGCCCGGGCAACTCACGCTTGCCGTCGCCCAGGTACTTCACCACGATCGGCAGATCGAGGGAAAAACGCCGGGTTGCGCGTTTTTCAGGCCCTGCTTGCGTCTGCGCCATGGCTGGCCTCCAGTCCCAGTTGCCGTCCGGGTGATTTTAGCGCAAGAGTGCCCTCTTTTTGTGCGGTTTCTGCGTCGGGAAAGAATCAACCACAGAGGGCACGGAGGCACACGGAGGAGGGCCAAGAAATGCAAGTCTTCTCCGCGTTCCGCTGTGTCCTCTGTGGTCAACTTGTCGAAAACTTGTGTTAGAGTCCCAAAAAATTCTTCAACAGCAGCCGGCCGGACTCCGTGAGCACGCTTTCCGGATGAAACTGCACACCCTCTATGGGAAAGCGCCGGTGGCGCAGCCCCATGATCACGCGCGTCCCGTCGGACTCATGGGTTTCGGCGCTGATCTCCAATTCTTGCGGCAGCCCTCTCTCGGAGACAATCAGCGAATGGTAGCGGGTCGCGGTCAGCGGCTGCGGCGCGTCGCGGAAAACGGTTTTGCCGTCATGGTCAATCTGGCTGACCTTGCCGTGCATCACTTTCTTCGCGCGTATAACTTTTCCGCCGAAGGCCGCGCCAATCGCCTGGTGTCCCAGACAAACACCCAGGACCGGCTTCTTGCCGGCAAAGTGCCGGATCAGATCAATGCTGATGCCAGCCTCGTGCGGCGTGCATGGCCCCGGCGAAATTACGATGTGGTCCGGCCGCAGCGCTTCGATTTCCTGCGGCGTCACCTGGTCGTTGCGCCGGACTTCCACCTTCTCTCCGAGCTCGCCCAGATACTGGACCAGGTTGTAGGTGAAAGAATCGTAGTTGTCGAGGACGAAGACCATTTGGTTGCGCTCACCTGCTGCAAGCAGTGTAGCCCAAAAAGGAAACACTTTGGACCTTTTGGACATGTACTTCCGGACGGGTAGCAATATGTACTCGATTTGTGCCTGGGCCGATAAAGCAAGGGAGAAGGCCCGGCATTTAGACGGAGGATTACAAATGGGTATGAAACAGAGACTCGCGGTAATGGCACTGCTTGTTACAGCCATTGCTTTTACCGCACAAACAGCCAGTGCCACCAACGCCACCGGAACTGTTGCCGTTACCGCGACGACATCAGCTTCAGTAAGTTTGACTTTTGTGACTGACGGGGCCGGCATCGCCCTGGGCGGCAGCGGGACAACGGCAGCCAGCATAGCTTTCGGAGCCGTGCAAGCTTACGGCGGTGCGGTGCCTGCTGGCGTCACTAAGACAGTGAACGCACCCACAAACTGGTCCTTGGCCACACCGCTCGACGTTGTCGTTGAGCTCGCCAACCAGACCAGTTCCAACTACACCTTGACCGCGGGTCTGCAATCCGCAGACGCCACCAATACCTGGCTGCTCGGAGCTACGACACTGACGACGACTCCAGCTACGTTGACCTCGACCGGCGCCTATGGAAGCACGCCTTACACGTTTAAGCTGACCATTCCCTTCTCGGCAGCCGCCGCATCCATCAGCAATACCATCAACTTCACCGCTACGGCGAACTGAACAGGATTTGAAGCACGCCCGCTGCTGGCTATAAGTGAACAGCGGGGCTGGAGGAGGGAGAATGCGCGGCTTTTGGCTGGTATTGGTTGCCATGTTGTTATGGAGCAGCCGCAGTTCGGCCCAATTAACTCTGACTTTGGCGTTTGTGTCAGACCCGAGTGGAATCGCGCTGGCGGGGAGCGGTTCGTCAGCAGCGTCGGTGAGCTTCGGTAGCGTTCAGGCTTTTGGAGGAGTGGTTCCCTCGGGAGTTACCAAGAGTAGGGCAGGCAGTACATGGACCCTGAGCACGCCCATCGATTTCACGGTGCAGAAGGGCGGTTTGGATGTTCTTGACGTGCTCAGCACGCACTACATGATGACCGCACAGCTGCTGGCAGCGGACGCTCAAAACACCTGGAAGCTCAACTCTGTAACACTTTCAACCACTGCCGCCACCATAGCTCCGAGCACCGTCTATGGCACCGTCGCATACACTTTCACTCTGACCATTCCTTTCTCCGCCGCAGCCGGAACCATCAGCAACACCATCAGCGTTACGGTGACTGCGATTTGAGAGGCTCTTATGCAACCCAAACTCATGTTGATTTCCACAGCGCTCTTTGCCAGCATCCTTTGCTGTGCTTCGGACATTCCCAAAAAACCGGATAACCAGGTTACCCCGCAGCTAAAGCCGGTGAATCCTTCACTGGCTCTCTCTCCCGCCGTCATCATGGTGAAGGCTCAGCCGGGCGCCAGCAGCACGCATCCCATGACCATGACAAACCTGACCCCTGTCAGGTTCAAGTTTGTGCTAGAGGCGTTTGATGTGGTCATTCGTGACGGCAAACGAGTGTTTGTTCCTGCCGGGGAAACGGAAGGCGGAATTGCGCGCTCCGCAGTCTTTGATCCACCCGCCATTGAATTGAATCCGGGAGATTCAGCGCAAGTCAAAGTTACGCTGACCATACCTTCGGAACCCAAGGTCCGCGCGGTGGTGGCCATTTTCCATGGTCAGACCACACTTCCGGGGAGGGGAACCATGATGGTGACCGGATCTCTGGGGACCTTGATCACTTATAACCTGTCGAAAAAGATAGACGTACGCGTAGCCGCACCCACCATCATCCCGCAAACCGAAAATTCCAATCTCACGGTGTCAGAAGCGCTGGAAAATGACGGGTTGGAACCGGTGATCCCCAAGGGAACGCTCGCCATCTTAAAAACCTCCGGCGAGTTGGTTGGCCGGGTTGTGATCGAGCCTCGTCGCCTTTTGCCGGGAGAAAGGTTCGACTGCGCGGTTGAGTACCCGCACAATCTCCGGCCAGGAAAGTACCGCGCCATGGTGTCCTTGGAGCACGAAGGCGGAGTGCAGACCAGCAGCATCGAATTCCAAGTCCAGTGACACGTGGTCTCCATCTCGTTCTGGCGATCGCGCTACTGGGTCCAGTGGAGCTGCTGTTTTCTCAATCTAATTTGCTGGCCGTTGCGCCAGAAGGCACGGCAGAACAAGGACTCCATGCGGCTGCCGCGAACGCTCCTGGACCTTCAGCAATAACTCCGCTGGGCGGAATGCTCGTTGTACGCGAATCCAATCAGGTCCTTGTGCCGGTAAGCCGGGTAAGCGCGGCTTATTCACTTGATCCCCTGATTGCCGAAGCGCAAATGGAGAACGACCAGGTGCGCGTCTGGGGCCGGTCCCCGGGACAAGCTGTGATTGTGATGGTGCACGCTGACTTTTCCACGGCCAGCATGCAGGTGACAGTGACCAAGGCGCCGCCAATTCTGCCCGACCGCGACTGGAGTGGCTTGAACTCTAATAGGAGGGATTCCAAAGGCTATTACGAAGTGAGACTGGCAACCAACCCTTTGCAGGTCAGCGATACGCTGGATTACCGGGCAAGCAGAGTGCAACTGCACTTCAACAACGCGAACGTACCGGGGAACAATGTGCCGGGTATTTCTGCAACACGGTTCCCTTACAGTTATTTGAGCTTCCTTGGGAATGGTTTCTTTGGCCGTCCATGGAAGCTGACTCTGGTCGACGAGAATGTCGAGAGTTCTCTCATTTCCGTCAGCTCCACTCTGCTTCGAGGAATACATTTCAGCGCCGCAGGGTTGACAATTCATGCCGGCTACACCTCGATTGCCGGATTTCAGTCGCTGTTCATTCCCACACACAGACAATTGATCTCCGGGGCCACCTTTGCCCATCCGCTGAACCGGGACTCTCAGATTGGTGTGACCGGATACTATATCCAGCGCGATGCCATGGCGTTAGACCGGCAGACCGCCGAAGGAGTAGGAACACTGTTTTTCAATAAACACCCGCAGCATGGGACGGACGTTTCCGCAGAGGTGGGATTGAGCAATGGCGTGGGCGGAGCGTTGAGCCTGGCCCGTAGCACGGATGCGGACCAGTTCCATATCACGGCGCGTTACCGTCCGCGGGAATACGCAGCTTCAGACACGGACAATCTCAAGGGGCTGCAGAGTGAAGCGCGCTGGAACCACTTTTGGGGAAAACGCTTTATGTCGGACTTCTCCGGCTCCGGCACTCATATCTATACCCAGCCGGGCGCACAGACCATCGAAACCGCCACGGCCAACCTTCGCTATAAAGCTTCCCATGGAATCTCTCTCGGCTCAGGTGTCTCGGTTTCCGAGTTTTCTGACGACCGCAACCTCTTTCCAAATATCCGCCGCATCGCCGTGCCGGTCGCGCTCTCGTATGACCGCAGCCGTTTCGGCGTAGGCGCCCAATATGAATACTCGCAGACCAGCCAGGCATTTTCCGCGGGGCAGGCCTACCGGGGTTCGTTCCGCTGGAGCGGGCAGCATTTTCAGATGAGCGCCAATGCCGGATTGGATACGCAAGCGCTGGGAGTTGACTCCGTGTTCTCGGCGTTTCCCGGTTTGAATGTGGCTCTGGCCCAGCTGGGGCTTGGCGCAAACACCAGCATCGAGCAACTGGTAATTCTTCTCCAGAACCGGGCGTTCCTGAACAGCCTGGGCGTTGCTCCCAGTGCCACCGTGCAACTAGTCCCGCGCAACTCGTATGCAGGTGTGAACTTGAGCTGGCGGTCAGGGCGGCAGGTGTTGGAACTCAATTCAAACTACAATCGGAATTCATTCCTGACCCAGCAAAACACAACGGTCTTGCAGACCGTTCGCTACAGACGAGGACTTACCAACTCCACCGAACTGGTTACCTCGTTCACTGCGCTCGACTCCCTCGCCCCCGCGCACCGCTGGAGCCCGGTCTGGGAAGTCGGTTTGCGCCACCAGTTCGGGAACAGTCCGTTCCCGCACCTGCATCAACACAACGGCATGATCTCCGGCACGGTGCGACTGCAGGACAGCTCCGGGACCCGGCCCGTACAGGCAGCAGAGATCACGCTCGACGGTGACCGCCGAACGACTTCCAACAGCCAGGGTGATTATCGTTTCTCCAGCGTTCGACCGGGAGTCCATACCGTCCAGATCGTGTTCAAGTCGTCGCGCCCTTTCTGGTACACCACGTCCTCCAAAGTAAGCACGACCGCTGATTCGATCGTGGATTTCGGCATGATGTACCCGGCAGCCGAGTTAGTCGGTTACGTGATCAATGACGCGGGGATGGGTCTGCCTGATATCGGAGTGTTGCTCAGAGGTCCTCAGGGGGAAACCAGCCTCACCACCGATCAAGCGGGAAAGTTTGTTGCCCCAGTGGCACAGATGGGCGCCTATAGTGCCCGTGTAAACGTTGAAACCGTGCCTGACGGCTACGCGCTCGAAGATCTCCAGCTGGCCAGCGTCTCCGTGGGAGAAGGTGACTTTAAGAAGGTCTCATTCACGCTGCCGGCGATCAGGGCCCTGGCCGGTTCGGTCCAGACCTACGATTCTGCGAAAGAAGCCTACGTTTCCCTGCCCGGCGTGACGGTCGAGATAGCCGAATTGAAACGGCAAACAATCACTGACGCTAGCGGCCGCTATTCCTTCCGGAACATGCCGTTTGGGACTTTCACAATCCTGGTGAATGGACAGCAATATGGCCAGGTACAGCTAAGTGCTGCCCCACAGTTGCTCCGCTGGGACATAAAGCTGAGTCCCAGCGCCTTGGCCCTTGCCCAGCGGTGATAGTCATAGATCGAGCGCGGTATGCCTGAGTCTCCTTTTTTTCCAGCCTCGAACGTAAAGTGTAGCCCAAAAACGCCGACTGAAAGTAGGGCTTGTTTCTTGGCGCTGGCACAGATTAGACTCACGCCAAGACGCAGGATCAGCCAGCCGCGGGGGAGCGTTCCATGAGCCAAGAGGTTTCTACACTACCCTGGGATTCACCGGAGTTTTACCCGCAGGCGCACGCCGTTGCCGCCCAACGCCTGGAGTTTATTGAGCATCAAGGCAAGCGCATACTCACCATCAACTCGGTCGGAGCTGATTTCCAGCTGGTGCGGGCCATTGCTGCCGAGTGCTGGCATATCATCTCCCGCCAGGAACTCCAGTCCGTGCGCACCTTGAATGACCTCGCAGGATCAGAGTTCACCAGTGAAAGCGTGAGCGTACTGACAGAATTAGCGGCAAAAAACCGGCCCTATGTAGTGCGCGCCGCCGTGATCGGAATCAAGGGCATGCGGTTTTTCACGTTCCAAACCGTTGTCAGTTTTACCAAGCGCCCCCTCAAGTTGTTTGACGACCGCGTGAAAGCGCTCGACTGGCTGGCCCAAGACGATGACGGCAGCCCAAAATAACTGCGCGAATCCTTTGCGCCCTTGTCCCCCTGAAAATGTCCTGGCTCTTGAAATTCCGCCGCCATTGTGATACGATATAGTTTATTGTAAAGTATGGTATAGATATGAAGACTGCCTGCGGAACACAAGGCCACTGCATATTTATCGTTTGTGCACGAATCTGGGGATACCTGGGGATACCCTAGGGGATCAGTGGGGATCAAGTGGGGATGAATGGGGATGAATGGGGGAGGGGGTGGGGGGGTACGAACAAACAGCGAATATTTAATGGGTGTTTTATTGAAAACAAATGACTTACCAACAAGAACGGCCACAGATTGGATCGGATTTGGAGCAGAAATCGGGAAGGCACAAACCACCGAGGCGGCTAAAGAAAGCAGTTCTTTGACAAAATGGCAAATTCTTAAAACCGCAGAGCCCAACGATAAACGACTGGGCCGAGACTATGTCAGGTCCTCCACCTTCAGCTTGATGTCGGTGCTCTTCCAGGCGGCCTGGAAGAGCTTGTCCACGAACTGGGCGTCATAAGCACGGTTCTGGGTCTTAAGGGCCTCACGCAGCCCGAACAGAGAGCGCGGGTTGCGCGGATTGCGATCCAAGTCGTCGCGGAAGACCTTTTCTGCTTCGCTGGCGTTGCCGCTGAGCAGCAGCGCAGCGCCCAGCGATTCACGCACCGGAAAGAACCAGTCTGGAGGCTCGCCGTAGTTGAGCGTGTCCTGGATGGCCACAGCCTGGCGAAGCAGCCGGAGTGCGGCGGAGGAATCATGCTTGGTGATGGCAATCTTGGCGCCCAGAACGTATTCGGCAATCTTCAAGATGTCCTTGGCTTTGTTGTTGATGGGCATTTGGAAGATCGCGTCCGGCGGCGTCGCGGCTTCGGCCGCGCTCACGGTCTTGTACTCGGCTTCCGCTTCGCTGATTTTCCCTTTGCCGGCCAGGGCCATGCCGCGGGCAAAGTGCCAGAAAACCGTGGTGGTCTTCATGTCAGGATCGGGCGGCGGCTCGCTGAGAATTTGGTCCCACTTCTGGAAACGCAGCTCGACCGCCAGGGGGACGGTCATGAATCCTTCCAGCGGCGGCATGGCTTTCACCATCGGGCCAACGTGGGCCACCAGCATGGCCGCGGCTTTGTGGGCCTCGGCGTAGTCTCCGTCCATGCTGGCGCAAGCGGCGATGAAATGCAGGTTGTGGCTGTAATACATCGCCGGATACATGCCTTGGCCACCCTTGGCCTGTATGTAAGCGCGATCGGCGGCCGCGGCCAGTTCGTTGGTCTTGACCGCGGAATCGAAGTCGCCCGTCCGTATATAGACATGCCCTGCCATGTGCACCAGGTGGCCCGCGTTCGGCGCCAGGGAAGCCAGCTTGTTGGCTCCGGCCAAAGCGCGCTCCGGGTTGGGCGAAGCTTCCACCGTATGGATGTAGTAGTGGATTGCCCCGATGTGTTTGGGATCGCGCCGCAGGACCGACTCCAGCGTGGCGACGATCTCTTCGGTCCCGGCTTCGGGCGTGCCGTTGGGATGCCACAGGCCCCAGGGATGAAGGTTCATGCCGGATTCGGCGAAGAGTGCGGCGGCGTCCAGGTCGTCAGGAAATTGCTTAACCAGGTCGCGCATGGCGTTGTGATACTGCTCCGCAGCCTGGCGAAGATCGGCGTTGGCGTCAGCGGGAAAACGCTTGGCCATGGCCGCGATATAGGCGCGCTCGCTGGCCGATGCGCCGGCAGAAAGGTCCACGGCTTTCTGAATGGCTTCGTGGGCCTGCTTGAAGCGGCCGGGATCAGCGGGGTCGTTGTAGTTGGGGCCTACCGATTCGGCAACGCCCCAATAAGCCATGGCCAGCTTGGGATCGAGTTCTGCGGCGTGGCGAAAGGAGCTGGTGGCTTCATCATGATTGAAGGCAAAGATCAGGCGCAGACCTTGATCAAAAAATTTCTGCGCTTCAGAATTGCCGGTGGTCACGGGATGATGGAGGTCTCCCAGTCCCGGCATCAGAGTCACGGGTTTGGGCTGGGTGTGGTGCGCGTGCTGCTGTGCGGCGGTCATCCCGCAAAGCAAAAACGCACTGAAAACGGCTGCCAGACGCTTCATTCGCGGCCCCCTTTGATTCACAATGGCTTTAAAAATTATGGTAGGCACGAGGAGACTCGAACTCCTGACCTTCCCGGCGAGCCGGGACGCTCTAACCAACGGATCAGTCTATCAATTCCTGGATCGATCGGTGTGACTTCCAAGATTTCACTTGGCGTTCGCGACCGCGCGCCTCTGCCAGCGTGGCATATTCCTCCTGATACACCAACACCCAGGGACCACGACCACGCGTGTAAGGGCTATGGCCGCGTTGGTGATCTGCTTCGCGGGTCGGTAAATCCAAGGCTGAGCCAACATAGAACTTTTTTGTGGTTGCGCTTTGCAGAATATAGAGGGCTGGCATGAAAATAAATGGTAGGCACGAGGAGACTCGAACTCCTGACCTCTACCGTGTCAAGGTAGCGCTCTAACCAACTGAGCTACGCGCCTACAAACAGGTTAGCAAGACCATTTTACCGCAGAGGGCACGAATGCAGGCAGACAAATCCTTGAGTGAAAGAATCTACCAGATGCTCTTCGCGGATACGGAGAACTGCCTTGCAATTCTCATCCTATCCCGAGAGAATCAGTACACGTTGGGGAGACAGCGGCCAAAATGAACTCCGGACAATTGGTTCTGATCACTTTGTACAATCCCCGGGAAAAATTCTGGGGCATCTTGCTGGCTCTTGAACCCGCAGGAGTGAGGGTGCGCGGCGTGGACATGCAGTCGCTGGACGACTTCACGCAACTGGTAAAGTCGGGCGAGCCGGCCAGCGCCAGCGTGGTCTTCTTCCCCATGCACCGGGTACAGAAAATCGAAGAAGACGGACGCACCGGGGAGTTGCCTTCCCTGGCAGAACAGTTCCGCGCCAAGACCGGCGTGGAGGTACGCAAGTTTTTTCAGGAGCCTCAGAAATGATCGGGCAACTGCGTTCCGCGCCCAACCTGCTCACGTTGCTGCGGCTGATCTTTGTGCCCTTTGCCGTGATCGCCGTGCTGGGCGGCCACTATGGCTGGGCGCTGGCAATCTTCATCATCGCCGGCATCAGTGACGGGCTGGACGGCCTGCTGGCCCGCCTGATGGAGCAGCAGACCACGCTCGGCCAGTACCTGGATCCGATTGCCGACAAGCTGCTGCTCAGCACCATGTTCCTGGTGCTCTCGTCGGTGGGAGAGATCAAATGGTGGGTCACGGTTCTGGTCTTCAGCCGCGATACCATCATCGTGATCGTCTGCACTCTGCTCTACGTCACCGGGGCCATGAAGGTTTTCCGGCCCAGCTGGCTGGGCAAGGCCAACACCGTGGCGCAAATCTTGACCGTCCTCTTGGTGCTGCTGCATAAGGTCAGCGGTGACCGCTGGATCGCCATCGGGACGCGCTGGGGGATCCGCTTCATCGTCGCGCTTACGATTCTTTCCGGCGTGCATTATCTGGTGCGCGTGGCCTTTGCCCTGCGCGGCGCCGGAACCAAGTCGCCGGAAAGCGGTAGCTGAACCGCCGGTTCCGGACTGCGCTAACGCCCAGTGCAGGACTGGTTTTGCTAGAATCGAAAGTTTCATTGCGGTATGGCCCTTCATCTCTACAACACGCTCTCCAACAAGGTGGAGGAGTTCTCTCCTTCGCTGGACAACACCGTCCGCATGTATGCCTGCGGGCCCACGGTGTACGACTACGGCCACATCGGCAATTTTCGGACGTTCGTTGCGGTGGACATCCTGCGCCGCTTCCTGCGCCAGAGCGGATTCAAGCTCAACCACGTCATGAACATCACCGACGTGGATGACAAGATCATCCGCAACGCCGCGCATGAGCACAAGACCGTCCAGGAATACACCCGCAAATACGAAGAGGCTTTTTTGGAGGACATGCAGACGCTGAGCCTGGAACGCCCGGAGCGCATGGTCCGCGCCACCGAGCACATTCAGGAGATGGCCGCGTTTATCCAGCAACTGGAGCAGAAGGGGTTTGCCTACCGCGCGGAAGACGGGTCGTATTACTTCCGCATCTCCACGTTTCCCCAGTACGGGAAGCTCTCTAAAAAAGATTTTAGCGGGATGGAGGCTGGCGCCAGAGTGGACGTGGATGAATACGAGAAAGATAATGCCCGTGATTTTGCCTTGTGGAAGGCGCCCAAACCGGACGAAGCCTTCTGGGAGAGCCCCATCGGCCCCGGCCGTCCCGGCTGGCATATTGAGTGCTCGGTAATGTCAATGAAGTATCTGGGCGAGAGCTTTGACCTGCACGCCGGCGGCGAAGACCTGACATTTCCCCACCATGAAAACGAAATCGCGCAGTCTGAATCGTTCACCGGCAAGACCTTCGCCCGCTTCTGGATGCACGTGCGCTTCCTGCTGGTGGAAGGCAAGAAGATGTCCAAGAGCGAGGGCAACTTCTTTACCCTGCGCGA
>WNFI01332174.1_pt1 | contig 10915 bp, 12 predicted proteins | sample 5400471 | NCBI WGS metagenome assembly WNFI01 (sample SAMN13153348, study PRJNA577476) | soil metagenome | isolation source: 100 cm saprolite on Douglas fir-dominated hillslope | place: USA:California | collected 2013-09-17 | reverse complement strand
CCATTGGAGTCAATGGAAAGAATTTGCGATGTATGGCCTTTGCAACCCTCAGAGAAGCATCTCAATGTTTTCGTCAGTCCGCCGACTGGTGAGTGCATAATATGTCTCATTGCCCTAGCTCAAACTTTGCCAGCAAGCCAGCGATCCGGTGTTGACAATGAGCAGGGCCTCCCATGGTTAAAGGAAGTTCGCTCCAAGATATGGGGTCGAAAAAAAGACCTTGGACCGAAACTTTTCCGAACGGTAAAAGTCACTCGAGCGTGTTATGCCGAACTGCAAATGCGCCTGAAGGAGAAACACCCGGATCGTGATGCGCCGGATTACGATGGCAGCAAGCATGATGTCAGAAATGTCAAGATCAATGTCCTTCGGTCGCTCCCCGATTTGCCATCACGACGACATCCCGACGACAACGATTCTCGAATGGACAATGATGGTGATCCGGAGGCAAGCAACCCGGACGATCCTGATATTAAATTCCCATCCATTTTGAGATATCTGGATTTGTCATCCCTTAAACTCAAGACGAAAATGTCGACACGCTTACCTTTGCCACTTCTTATTCGTCAAGAATACGATTACATCACGGAGCTGATCGAGAAAAGACCTCAAAGCAGTATGGGTTCGGTGATAGTTAGTGGCCAACCTGGAACGGGTGAGTTTATTGTCTTCCTGTCTCACATGATCTAACCAGTCTTGCCAATGTCAAGGCAAGACCGCGTATCTCCACCTTAGGATGATCGAAAGTATGCTTGAAGGTCGCCCATTCCTTTACCAGGCCATGGGAGGAACTGTGTATCATGTCGCCGAGAATGGCGTTGAGGTGGTCCGGTCATGGCCATCACAAGAATCTATTACGGCCTTTATTGATGGCGACAAGGGGGATTTCGAACCGAAAACTTTCCTCTTCGATGACTTTGTGCAGCTAGTTGTGGCGTCAACCCCGAAAGGCGCATATCAAAAATGGACCAAACAAACAGGTTATCGCTCGATGATTTTCAAATTTGCAGTTAAACTATGGTCGCTTAATGAGCTTCTCCTAACTGGGTTAGTCTTGGCATTGCCTCTTTCAATGCTCGACTGATACTTCTGTAGGATATTCCTTCATGCTTCTGATATCTCTTTCGTGCTGCTCAGGAAGTCGACCTCATATTTCGGCTACAACCCTCGTCAATGCTTTGATGCTTCCTCTTCCTTGGACGCATTGGAACGTAAACAGTGGGAGGTCGAGAGTCGAATCAAAACCATTGCGTCCAGGGGGAGCGACTGTATCTTGACGCTGGTATGGTCACTTCTATCGGCGGACAGCTCCGATTTACCATATGCAATTTTTCAAATTGCTCCGGCTGGTAACGAGGAAGGTCGGTTCCGGTTCTTCTCAAGATGCAAGTTTGAAGCCGTCTCTGGATGGGCTTTGGATATCTTGCTGCAAGAATACAATGACCGCCGTGCCAATGAAGCCGCTGAATTCTACCACAGAATTTCATTGATGCCAGAAGCAGCGTCGCTTCGGGGCCATCTGTTCGAGAGGCAGGCATTGAACTACTTCAGTGACATTGGGCCCGAACGGGATTTTTCGATACGTCGGTTGACCGACTCCACGCAAATGAAGTGGACCCTTCATGGACCGACTCATCGTATCCCCCTTCAGGAATCGACAGTTTCCTATGAGATCACCAAAGCGGCTCAGAACCAAAAGCCACTGCATTTGGTCCCTTTAGTTCCCAACTTTGCGGCCGTCGATTCGATCTTGTACGATCCAAAGGACCCGAACGCCGCCCTTACCTGTATTCAACTCACGATGAATAGGAGGGATCACGCTATTGCCGTCTCGGGTCTTGAGCGTATTCAAAGCTGTCTCAAACTTCATACACCGCTTGAAGATTTCCGTCCTAAAGACTACAGGCTGTGGCGTTTTATATTTGTTGTGCCGAAAGGCATGGAGTCTGCTTTCAAATTGCAAAAGATGGACGGTACAACTGCCACGGCCGAATGGGCTGGAAAGGTGGATCAATACGTATTAGGATTGGAAGAGCAAACTATATTTGAGCACTGCTGATCAATTTGGTGTGTTGTGTCGGTTCAGGTTCAAATGATGTTCAAATGATGGGCGTAGACAAGACAATTTCAGCACATTAACGGGCCTGAGGCAACGGATTGCGTACATACATGTTGGATCGGAGAGAAAGGCTTGGAAAGCTAGCTATGCAGAAGGGCAGAGTGCTGCCTTGGACGCAGATACATGGCACACGCTATTAACACCTCCAGGGCTGGGAATACAGAGATTGTGGTTCGCCGAGCCTTCGCTATGGCTTGTTCTCTGAGTCTGATATGGGACGAACGGTATCGATGCGTTCTCTACGTTACTAGGATCGCAAGGACCTGGCAGATCTCCTGGACGAGAACCCCGATCTATACTACTACCATTCAGAAGGCTTTGAGTTCTAACTGAAAGCTATATCCATCCTTGGAAACCAATGTTTTTTTTATGTACCATTGCACACAATGACACTTGCGTCTTCAATGATATTACACATATTGCTTTCGAATTCTTGGTGTTAATGGTCGCCTGCCTTTCCCTCTGGGCGACGAGTTCTAAATTGTCCATGCTCGCAAACACACTTGATGTGTTCCTCAATGTTGCGATCGGCATCCTCCAAAGAGCCAATACGCCGACGGCCTATCGCTTGAGTTTGGCTCAGCTTCGACCAAGGAGAGAGAAGAAATTGCTTTCAAACTCACCAATGATAGCGCAGTTCCTCGTACTCGGGATACACAACATCTCGACCTCAACGGCCCACCCACAATGCATGCTCAGCGCCACCAGCCATACCCGATAGAGTGCGTACGAGCCGCCTGCCGCATCTTCTCCGCCGAGGTTGAGCGTCTCGGTATCGACGGTGCAAAATGGTATGTCCCGCGTGCGATCGAATCATGCATCGAAGGACCATGCTGCGCATGGGGTGGAGAAGTATCGGATGCGAGGAAGTATGTCGCTAGTGGGGGTATCCATGGCGTGAGCTCGTCTGCGTGGTTCCCGATCAGGAAGCATCCGGTGGGTAGAAGGACATGTGGAGGAACCAAGTTCGGATCGTTGGTGTTAGAGGTGCTCTTGGCTTCGTCTTCTTCGTTATTGCCTGTGTCGGAAGACTGGGGGTTGGCAATCCGACGATGAAAGTGATGGTGTGGCTGTTGCTGGTGTTGCTGCGGCTCTGTCGAGAGGACTTTTGTTGGCGCTGTTGGATCTAGGCATGTATGAGGAGGTGAGATTGTGTCGAACGTGGGTAGTGTGCCTAGGATGTGCGCACCCGTAGGTCGATGCCGTACCCCGTGTAGCGCTCCGAGATAAGGATGTGCGTCAATAGACTGTTACCGCAGCCCAGGTCTACGAAGGCACCCGGAGGACACGGCCAGCGGCGCCAGGGTCTCGCGTCTTGGGACCATAGGTGTATTTCCAGAGAAGCACGAGGAACTTCGCGATGCCTATGTCCTGGGTGACCATGACGATGCGGTTGTGTATCAGGTGCTTATGGACGAGGGAGAGCACAGCGGCCTCAAAGATGTGCTTGAGCGGATCTGTCACTTCTCGCCAGTCGTCGACGAATCAGGAGATTGCAGGTTCGACCCCTGCGGTGGTCACAGAACTCGCGGCACTTGAAACATCCTTGGTGTTTATATTTACCAGTAAACAAGAAGGATCTCTCAAGTGCCGCAAGTTCCATGGCTGTCGTCTTCATCTTGATCTTGGTCACGTCGAGTGCTTTGCAGTCTTCTAATTCCCAAGTTGGTAACCATTTGTCGCCTTCTGGGCCTTCGCCCTTCCATCGGACACGGTACTGTATGTCGCTCGTAGCGCGATAAAACGGTTTTGAGTTGGTGTCGAGCAAGGCGAGTGTGGCAGCGAAAGGTGGTGATGAGAGGCTCGACGCGGGGAGGAGACGATGGCACACAAGTCGAGGTAGAAAAGGAACACAACTCCGTATGATTCGGAGACGACGAGACAGTTTAAATACAGAAGGATCCTTTGTGCTACGAGTTGTAACAAGTAGGGTATAGTGTTAAATTGAGTCTTTGAATACTAGGGCGCGATTGGTGAGACAATAAGAAAGTCGGAAATGAAGTAGGCGAGGGTACGGAGAGCCTTTGGGCTCGTCACGTTTGATGACACGGGATAGGTGATCGTACCAAGTATGAAAGGCAAATGTAAGGTGTTAGTAAGATAGAAAAAGAGGGTGAAAGGGACTCGTGGATTTGAAGCAGATAGTCGGGTAGGGATTGACAGCGCGCGCTCTTTGCTGAAAGGGAGTGGGCACGCGCTGAGTAATCTAAAGAGTCGGAATGGAAATACAAAGAGGAACGAGGCAGGGGGAAGCGAATAGGAGAACACGAGATGCAAGCACGAGGCCCACATCCAAAAATTAAGCAGGGCCACACAAGGTGGGCCCATGAGGCGAAGCAGTGCACTGGAGTGTGCTGTGAGAATGGGCTGCAGCGCGAGAAAATCCGCCAGCTCGCGCATGACGAGGCATAAATCCTGGTATGTCTCACGGGATACAAGGATATCGTGCAGAACGCGTTTCTTATAGCACGAGTGCTCCCCAGCCATATCGGTGCAGCGTCTCGAACAGCGAGAGGCACGTCCGGTACAAGCGCACTCCAGGATCGAGGCAGTGGGATTACCTCAATGCGTAACGTCGCCACCTCGCTGGAGGAAGTAGTGGTCGGGGGAAAGGAACGGAAGGCGAGGTGCGTCACGGTTAGGTGGTAGTATGGGAGGACACCGTCTGCGGGGAGGAGTGGCGTGAGCACGAGCACGGTTGGGTGCAGGGACTCTGCATTGGCCAGATGGAAATTTTAAGGCGCGTAGAGTGTGCAGTGCTGCTCAATAGCTGAGTCGCGTGTGGGTCAATGTGGGAGGAGCTTGCGGTGTATGTTCCGGACGGGCTGTAAATCTTGGAGGGCGGGAATGAGGTCAGAGAACACTGCGACAGAGTCCTTGTATGTCTTCAGATCGACGGATGAGTGTCGAGTTGTACTCAGATGATAAATGAGCTGAGAATTGAGAAACAGCATGTTCAAACTGAAGGAGATTGAACTAGTGAACTGGACAGCAGGCCACGCATTGGTCAAAGAACGTACGAGTGCAGCGGGGAAGAGCCAATGTAACGTCCTCATTGCTGTAACATCGAAGAGAATCAACATCGGTGGTCGCATGGCACCGAGATCTTATCTATTTAGAAGGGGGAGACGTGGCCTCGATGTTGAGGAGGGCCTTGAGTGCCCCGAAGCCGAAGAGGGAAAACCGGAACGGAACGAACACGTCCGAAGTCACATGACCTCCTCATTACGATGCCACCCATCACCCCTGTCGACAGCACTCCCACCACGATGGCTGAACTCGAACTCACACTGTGGTGCTATGTTGAAGGCGACCGCAATTACTTCTCTGTCTCAATTCCACCTAACCATAGCATTCATGAGTTGAAGACACGAATTTATGCTAAGAGGAACAATTCCTTTGTCGGATGTAACGCTATGGACCTCAATCTTGCAAAGGTGCGCTATATCACAATATCTGTGAACATTGATGTACTAAATCCCCCCTGCTGGCTTGTTACATCCGCAGATTGATGTGGATCCCCAAGATCTGGCAATAAAGCACGACATTGATGCCGGCCAATATCAACCCCCTTTCCATGTTCAACCATTGAACTCAATGGAAAGAATTTGTGATGTGTGGCCTGTGCAACCCTCCAAGAAGCATCTTAATGTTTTCGTCAGTCCACAGAAACGTGAGTGCATCATATGTCTCTTTGCCCTAGCTCAAACTTTGTCAGCAACACCCCTTGGCCAGCGAGCTGGTGCTGCGAGCGAGCCGGCCCCCTCCCCATATTTACGTGAGTACTATCCATACCTGTATTCTCTTCGCTCACATCGGGATCAGCGGATGCATGTTTGCGAAGCGAAACGGTATCCGTTCTTGGCAAGCGATCTCGTGCTGCCGACGACTGGATGTTCTCAGACCTCCTATGGTTAGAGGAGGTTCACTCGAAAATTTGGAGTCAAAAAGGCCTTAAACCGCAACTTTTCCGAAAAGTAAAGGTCACTCGAGAGGATTATGCCGCACTGCAAGAGCGCCTGAAGGAACTAAACCCAGATCGTGACTCGCCGGATTACTATGGCGGCGAGGCTGATGTCAAAACTGTCAAGCTCGATTTCCTTCGGTCGCTCCCCTTGGCAAAGGATTCGCCACCACAGCATCCCGACAACAACGATAATCGAGTAGACGATGACGATGACGACGACGATGACGATGACGACGACGATGACTCGGAGGAGGATGATCCTGTAATTAAAAAACTCTTCCCATCCATTTTCAGCTTTTTGGATCTGTCAACTTTAAAGCTCAAGAATGCGATACCGTCATGCTTACCATTGCCGCTGTTACTTCGTCAAGATTACGATGACATCTCAGAGCTGATCAAGGAAAGGCGTCAAAACAGAGGAGGTTCGGTAATAATTAGCGGTCAACCTGGAACAGGTGAGCTTCTTGTCTTCCTGTCTCACAGGATCTAACCAGCCTTGCCGATTTCAAGGCAAGACTGCGTATCTCCACCTTAGGATGATTGAGAGTATGATCGAAGGTCGCCCATTCCTTTACCAGGCCAAAGAGGGAGCTGTGTATCATGTCGACAGGATGGGTGTTGAGGTGGTCCAGTCGTGGTCATCAAGAGATGGGATTGTGGCCTTTATTGACGGCGACAAGGAGAATTACGAACCCAAAAGTTTCCTCATCCAAGACACAGTGCAGCTGATTGTAGCATCATCCCCGAAAGGCGCATATCTTAAATGGATCAAATACGCGGGCCCGTTCATTCGCAAACTGGTAGTTAAACTATGGTCGCTCAATGAGCTTCTCCTAACTGGGTTGGTCTTGGCATTTGCTTCCTTCGATGCTCGTTCGATTGATGCGATGCCTCTGTAGGATATTCCTTCATCCCGTTGATATCTCTCTCAAGCTGCTCAGTGAGTCGACCTCGTATTTCGGCTACAGCCCTCGTCTTTGCTTTCAGGCTTCCTTATCCGTCGATATATTGGAATATGCTGTGAAGGACACCGAGTCTGAAATCCGATGGGCTGCGAAGGAAACGGGCGACAATATCATGAAGCTGCTTCTCAGCACTCGAACGGGCGACTCCGACGTCTCCTATACGATTTTTCAAATATTTCCAGCCAATGACAATGCAAGACGGTTGCTCTGTGAATGCCACTTTGAACCCGTCTCGCGATGGGCTTTGGATATATTGCTGAGCGAATACGAAGCTCACCAAGCTAATGAGTTTCAGCGATGCATGGGGCAGCCTCGCTTCGGGGTCATATGTTCGAAAGGCAGGTATTGAAGTAGAGGGGCATCCGGGCCGAACGGGAGTTTTGGATACGCCAACAACGCATCGCACTTGCCCGTGTACCTAGCACCATCACTCATTCACCATATCACAGCACTCTAAGTACTTGACTCATCCCCAGGCGCCAAGAGGGTTGTCATCGACTCTGAGAAGAGGACGATTGATTGGCATGTCAGCGAGGAAGAACAGGCCCGGCGTCGAGTTGAATGGGAGAGCTCTGGAAAGGGCACACTAACTGTGAAACGGGGCATTCTACTGAGGTATGCTAGAGACGTCGCAGTATGTGGTGTTTTCTCTGTTCCTGCTCCTCTGCCAGGAAATTTCGGCCGAGAATGGATATGCCCATAATCCAATAGCCCGTAAATGTGGGGCCTACTGTGATTAGTACAGCATACAGGGTTCCATGAAAGTATATAGGCAAAAAGAGGGGATGGAGGAAGCTGTATGGGGTATGGATGTAGGGAGAGGTTGTTCCCAGTGTACAAATAGAATTTTGAAACCAAACGTGTAAAGTAAATAAAGCATTCCCGCTAGCGGTTTATAGTAGAGGTGAAGGTCGACGCTGGGAGTTCAATCCATCGTTGACGCTGACAAACCAATGTCAGCAGTCAGAGTCAGCTGGACAAATGGGCCACGTACATTTCGAGGCATGGCGATTGTGTCGCTTCTCGTGTCTGGGTGGGTCCAATGGACTATGCTTGGAAAATATCTGCCGTGCAAGCATCTCATTGTGGGCCCCCGAGTCACTGATAGGACGACTGCGTTCGTTAAGCTCGAGTGAAGCGGAGGTTCTGCCCTTATCCATCGAGTGATGTTTCTGGGGTATGACGCGCTCGCCGGGCTCATGTTGGCCTGTGATGACGGCCGGATCTGGAGGCAAGATGAAGGTGGGCAGGGGTTGTTTCGGCTTTTTTATTTTGGGGGGTAGACCCTTGGCGGCGCGGCGCTTGGCGCGGATGCGTTTCTTGTATTGCTTCCAGAGCCAGGCGAAGAAGATAAAGGCCCATATAGCAACAACGGCGGCGCTGGAGACGATGGCGGAGATGATGGGGGTTTTGGCACGGTGACTTTTGAACGACAAGTAATTGGAGTGTGAATATAGTTTTGTTTGTCGGGTCGGGATGAGGCAGGGCAAGTGGGGTTCGGTTTGGTTACCTTGGCTTGTTGAAGAGAGGGAATTGACTCACCCGTGAAGATTATTCTCCGATGACGCCTTGTTTTTATCTATTTGGAAAGGGGGAGATGTGTCCTCGAGTTGAGTAGGAGCGGACATGGTATACGATGTTGAGGAAGGGCCTTTGAGTGCCCCGAAGCCGAGAGGCGAAAACCGGAACGGAACGAATACGTCCGAAGTCACATGATCTCCTCATGACGTTATCGAGTGCTGTTACTGTAAAATCACTACCCTCTGTCGACAACACTCCCACCCACGATGGCTGAACTCGAACTCTGGTGCAATGTTAAAGGCGGCCGCCGTTGTTTCCCTGTCTCAATTTCACCTAACCATAGCATTCATGAGTTTAAGAGACGAATTTATGCTGAGGGGGACAATTCCTTTGTCGGATGTAACGCTAAGGACCTCAATCTTGCAAAGGTGCGCTATATCACGATATCTATGCGAACATCGATGTAATTAATTCCCCATGCTGGCTTGTTACATCCGTAGATTGATGTGGATCCCCAGGATCTGGCAATAATGCACGACATTGGTGCTGGCCAATATCAGCCCCTTTTCAATGTTCAACCATTGGACTCAATGGAAAGAATTTGTAATGTGTGGCCTGTGAAACCTTCCGAGAACCATCTCAATGTTTTCGTCAGTCCACAGAAAGGTGAGTGCATCATATGTCTCTTTGCCGTAGCTCAAACTTTGTCAGCAACACCCCTTGGCCAGCAACCCGGTGCTGGCAACGAGCAGGACCTCCCATGGTTAAAGGAAGTTCACTCCAAGATATGGGGTCGAAAAAAAGACCTTGGACCGAAACTTTTCCGAACGGTAAATGTCACTCAAGCGTGTTATGCTGAACTGCAAATGCGCCTGAAGGAGAAATACCCGGATCGTGACTCGCCGCATTACGATGGCAGCGACCATGATGTCAGAGATCTCAAGATTGATGTCCTTCGGTCGCTCCCCGATCTGCCACCACGACCACATCCCGACGACAACGATCCTCGAATGGACAGTGATGGTGATCCGGAGGCAAGCAACGAGGACGATCCTGATATCAAATTCCCATCCACTCTCAGATATTTGGATCTCTCATATCTTGAACTCAAGACGAAAATGTCGACACGCTTACCTTTGCCACTTCTTATTCGTCAAGAATACGATTATATCACGGAGCTGATCGAGAAAAGACCTCAAAGCAGCATGGGTTCGGTGATAGTTAGTGGCCAACCTGGAACGGGTCAGTTTATTGTCTTCCTGTCTCACATGATCTAACCAGTCTTGCCGATGTCAAGGCAAGACCGCGTATCTCCACCTCAGGATGATCGAAAGTATGCTCGAAGGTCGCCCATTCCTTTACTAGGCCATGGGAGGAACTGTGTATCATGTCGCTGAGAAGGGTGTTGAGGCGGTCCGGTCATGGCCATCACAAGAATCTATTACGGCTTTTATTGACGGCGACAAGGGGGACTTCGAACCCAAAGGTTTCCTCTTCGATAACTTTGTGCAGCTAATTGTGACATCACCCCCGGAAGGGGCATATCAAAAATGGACCAGACAAACGGGTCATCGCTCGTTGATTTTCAAATTTGCAGTTAAACTATGGTCGCTTAATGAGCTTCTCCTAACTGGGTTGGTCCTGGCATTGCTTCCTTCGACGTTCGACTGATGCCTCTGTAGGATATTCCTTCATCCCACCAATATCTCTTTTAAGCTGCTTAGGGAGTCGACCTCGTATTTCGGCTACAACCCTCGTCAATGCTTTGATGCTTCCCTTTCCTTGGCTGTATTGGAACATAAAAAGAGGGAGGTCATGAGTCGAATCAAAATCATTGCGTCCAAGGGGAGCGACCATATCTTGGAGCTGCTACGGTTACTTCTATCGCCGGATGGCTCCGATGTCCCACATACAATTTTTCAAATTTCTCCGGCTGGTAACGAGGAACGACGGTCCCTCTCAAGTTGCAGGTTTGAAGCCGTCTCTGGATGGGCTTTAGATGTCTTGCTGCAAGAATACAATGACCGCCGTGTCAATGAAGCCGCTGAATTCTACCGCAGAATTTCATTGATGCCAGAAGCAGCGTCGTTTCGGGGCCATCTCTTCGAAAGGCAGGCATTGAACTACTTCAGTGACATCCCGACTGAAGGGGAGTTTTCGATACGTCGGTTGACCGACTCCACGCAAATGAAGTGGACCCTTCATGGACCCATTCATCGTATCCCCCTTCAGGAATCGACAGTTTCCTATGGAATCGCCGAAGCGGTTCAGAACCGAAAACCACTGCATTTGGTCCCTCTAGCTAGCAACTTTACGGCCATTGATTCGATCTTGTACGATCCG
>WNFI01707932.1_pt1 | contig 10917 bp, 25 predicted proteins | sample 5400471 | NCBI WGS metagenome assembly WNFI01 (sample SAMN13153348, study PRJNA577476) | soil metagenome | isolation source: 100 cm saprolite on Douglas fir-dominated hillslope | place: USA:California | collected 2013-09-17 | reverse complement strand
TCGTGGCCCTGGTAGCGGCTGACATCCTCCTCACGCTCGGCATAGCGCATGATGAGGGCGGCGCCGTTCGGCCACTGCCACTCGCGGCCCTCGTCGCGCTCGCGTGCGCCGGTGCTCGGGAACATCTCGCGGGCGCGGCGGATGAGCTGGAGCAATTCCGGATAGGTTCTGCGAAAAAGGATACCCTGCCAGGCCTTGCCGTAGGTCGGCACGTCCTGCAGGTAATCGCCGAGCAGGTAATCCGATTTGCCACCGCCGCGGGCGCCGCCGTAGAGCAGATCGGGACACCATGCGGCGCTAATCGCGCGCTCCTGAGGTCCGATTTGTGGCCACCACCTAACCATTTGATTTTCTTTTATTATTAGCCTGTTGAAGAGGCGTGGCCCAGCGGCAATTCGAGGGCTCGTAATTGCCGCATGGATCGATTCGGTCTATCGAGGTTCCGAGTGGTCGCTCTCCCATATCGGAGAGGAATGCAACGAACTCCTGCCACTGATCGCAGACGATGACACCCTGACCGCCATACCATTTGAAATTGTGCGCTTGTGGGCGTCGGCACCGAGCAAGCATTGCCCTCCACGATCGGTACGTTCTCGTCTGCGCAATCTTGTGACCGTGCACAAAATGGGCGGTCCGATTCACATCGACGACGAGACACCCGCATGATCGCGTGCGGCCACCTAGAAGTTTGTTCGACCGGACGATTGTCGATTTTCCGCAATCACAGGTGCATTCCCACAAGATCTTGCGATCTTTTGCACGGCCAGATTCGGCGATGACCACTAATCGTCCGAAACGTTTGGTACGCAGATCCTTTGCACGAGGATGCATCGCGCTCACGCGATATTCTCCGCGCTAGTGTGGTTCGGCCAAAAGTGGCGGGCGACGCCGGGCTCGAGCTCGGCGAGCTGCTCCTCGGTGAGGTAAAGCACACTGCCGGCAACACGGAGAGCCACGATGAGCTGGACGATCTTGGCGAGCTCGTACGCGGTGATGTCCTCGCGCGGCCGGAGCTTGCGCGGGACGAGTGCCATCAGTCGGCGTTCCCCTGCGTTGCCGCGCCGGCGAGGAGCTCGGCACGTTTGGCGGCGAGCCACTCGTCGCGGGTCTGCGGCGGCGGGCGATCGATGCCGCCGGAGGCGACGGAGCCCGAGTGCTCGAGCTGCTGGGCGGAGAGGCGCGGGTGCATGTAGGGGGCGGCCATGTTGGCGGCCTCGAGGGCGCCCGGGCGGTCGTTCGTGTCCCAACGTTCGCGCATGGTGCGGATCATCACCTCGAGCGGCGTAATTCCTTCGGCGGCGGCGATATCTCTAATTTCGGCGGTTTTTTTGGTGGCTGCGCCTTTTGGTCGGCCTGCACCTTTGCGCTCGCCACCTTTCGGCATCGAAAGTCTCTGATTAAAATTCTACAAGCTTCGGTTGTGGTCATGGTTACGCGCGTCGGTTGCGGTTGTCAACGGGGTTGCCCGTGGTGTGCCGCGAAGGCCTACGGGGCTCGCCTGATGGTCCAAGGCGTGGTGGGGGCCACCGGAGCGCCCGGAACAGGCTTCTGTGGCTCTGGCGGGCGCGAGGCTGGCTCTGGAAGGCCCTGAAGCAGCTTCCGAGGGTCTGGCCTTGGCTTGGCGATGCGTTGCAGCGTGCCCAAGACCTCGCGCATGAGCATGAGCTCGCGCTCGGCCTCGGCCGGCTTGAGGCGGTGCGTTTTGATCCGCGCCGGATATAGCCGGCGTCGTCGCATGAGTTCGCGCTCGACGCATCGGATGAGGTCGTCGATCGAGGGCGGCAGGAGGTCGGTCATGATTTGGGCATCCGCCATGTCTGGTGGCGATCGACGAGGGCGTTGAATGCCCATTTGTCGAAATCGGGGTCGAGCCAGTGGCGCTCCGTATCGAATGGTGGAGGCCATGCGCCCTTTGCGTTCTGATTTTGTTGGCTCGGCAAACGCGATCGCGATCTCTGAGGCTGAAATCGCTTGGCCCGATGCGCTGGCGCACGGCTTGCCGCTCGGCTTCGTCGCGCTCGAAAACATCAATGCTCATGGGCTGGCTTCCTCCGTTCGGGCGAGATCCATCCGACATGCGCCTTCTTGGCGGCGAGACGCATTGCTAGGCAGGCGGCAACATGATTGGGGTCGCGGGGATCTTCGGCGGCCATGGCGATGGTCCATCGCTCGCCGTCGTCACGGCCTGGCAGGAAGGGCACGCAGGCGGCGACGGCGTACTCGTCGCGGGCCTGCTGATCGCTGAACTTGCCGTTGCCCGCTACGCTACCGCGAAGCGGCGCCAACCCATTCCCAGATTTTTTTCGGACCGGTCCGGTTATAGCGTTAGGTTTATCAATAGAGGACTCGGGTAGCGGTGTAGCGTTCTTCTTACTGGTCTGGTCTGGCTTGGTAGCATCGTTGAGCATCGCTTGAGCATGCTCGGAGGATGCTCGGAGCATCTTAGTCTTTGAAATTGACCATCTTTTCAAAGCCGCATTTTGAGCGTGTTTTGACCGTTTTTGGCAAAGTGCATCTTCGCGGTCCAATTCTGCATTGCAACGCTTGTGAACGAGCTTGCCGCGACGACTGCGGAAGAACCGTAATATGACCACTTTGTTAGCAGTCCATTGGTCCATATCGATGCGAGATATAGCCGCTAAGGCTACGTCATTATCCGGCAACGGCATTCTGGTTTTATAATAGTGCCGGAGCAGGCGCATATAGATGCCGTCCTGACAAACCGTCAGGTGCATCGTATCGGCATCATAGTCGTCAACGTCGAAGGCGAACCACGCCACTGCGGCCTCCCTGAAAGGCCGGGTTTGGTGGCGATAGTTCAGCCGAGCTGCAGGCTCCTAAAGGCTCCTCATTGTGCCGCAGCCAGGCGCGCGCGTCGAGCCATTCCCGCTCGACGATCCGCGTTATCTCCGTCCACGTTCGCCCAGTGCGCCGCGGCCGCGTGCCGTAGCCCAGCGAGACCAGGAAGTCGCACGCCGCGACATTGCCATGCCGCAGCCATTCGACATGCTCGAGCGCGATCCGCCTGGCGAGGCGGTCCACGCTAGGAGCGTCCTAAAACAAGCCGTGGTTGAGGGGCCATCGTTCCTCCCGGAATGAGGCGGTCTGGGTGGCTACCGATTCCGGCGGCAACCACCCTCGCCGTATGTCCAGCAGGCGGTGAGCCGTGCCGGCGTGCCGGGGAGCGACCCCAGCACTGTCATCCTAGCATGTTAAGATGCGTGCCGGAAAGCGTCACCGAACGGTCACGCTAGGCGCGGCAACGCCCGTGGTCAACCCGCTGCGGCGCGCCGTTAACCAAACTATATTCGGTCTATATTGTCACAATGGTTAATGGCGCCGCAGGCTGTACTGCGGCCTTCCGGCAATGCGCGCAGAGATCGTGCGCCCACTCTCCACCACCTCGCACGTCGAACCGCGCGATCCCGCACCGCACGCACTCGCGAAGCTTGTACATGTCGCCAAGCTGGAGCGCCGTCTCGGGCGTCGGACGCTCTGTCACGCCGCTGTCCGCGCGCGGAAGATCACCGGCGACAGCTTGTAGCGGTCGCCGAGCGCCTGGCTCAGCCGCAGATAGTGTTTCGGCGGGATGCTGTCGGCCGACCGCATGTTCGACACCTGCTGCGCCGAGATCGCGAGAAGCTGTCTGACGGCAGCCGTGCCGCCGAGCGCGGCAAACACATCCTGCACCGTCGCGAGCGTTTTCATGGGCCGAGAATGGCGTAAAAAAATCGTCGCGTCTATACAATTTTGTTGTTGCATTCATACACCGCCGCTGTATCATCCGTACATCAGAACGGAGCCAGCCATGTACAACCTCACCACCGCCAAGATCCTCCACCGCACCGCAAGCAACGTCGTCGTCAAGGACGGCCGGCAGTTCACCGTGTGCCCACCGGAGCCGCCGATATGATCGCCAAGTCGCCCCAAACCATGATCTACCGTTCGCCCCAAACCATGATCTACCGTTTCACCCTGTTCGACCATTGCACCGGCAGGCGCATCGCATCGCAGACCATCGCCCGGTCGCGCGATCACCTTGCCACGCTGCTCGTCTCCATCTACGGCCGCGGCATCGAAATCATCTCGATCGAAGCTGCATCGTGACCGCGCCCACCGGAGCCGCCGACATGACCCTCTACGACGTGACTCTCCGCTTCCAATATCCGGCATGGGATGAGCAAGACGGGATACTCTATATTGTCGACGCGCTCAGCAGGGCTGCAGCGATCAGAATTGCGCGTCGGCAGGCAGAACGCGACGGCCACACGGGCGGCGGTCGTGGCCGGTATTGGTTCAGCGCCCTTGAGATGCTGCGATGACCGCGCCGCTGCTCATCCATTTCGAGCACCTGCCGCCAACGGGCGAAGTGCGCATCCGCGTCGAGGGATCATCGCTCAGCATGGTGGCCCGTGACCGCGCCGCCGCGCTGCGCATCGCCAGCTATATCGGCCAAGTCGGGCCACGCTACGGTTATTACACGTCCGCCGAACGTCTGCGCAGCTTCCTCGAAATCTACAGCTATCGCGGCTGTGCAGGAGAAGATGCGGAGATCGATCTAATCGCCGCGGCATATTATTTCTACATCGCCGATCCCTGCTGCCGCCGCCTGCGCGATGCCTTCGCCGATGCCGTCGAGAGCGCGTCGTGATGGACGCCGCCGCTCGCACCCGCCTGCGCGAGCTGGCCGATCGAGCCACGCCGGGGCCATGGATGAATGGAGGCGTGCGCGACAAGTTCCGCTTGCGTTACTCTGAGCACACATTCGCGGTTCACATTGTCGGCCCGGACGCCGATGCTGTCGCCGCCGTATTCTTTGAAGAGAAGACGGGGCGTGGCTTCAACGACGCGCAATTCATCGCCGCATCCCGCGCGGCCGTGCCGGACCTCCTCGACGAGATCGATCGGCTGGAGGCCGAGATCGAGCAGCACCACGCGAAATCGACGTGCTGCTGCGGCAACTACATGACCGAGCACGGACTCGGCGACGGTCACTCTCCCGTCAGCATGTATGATTACGCGCTCGACCAAACGCAAAGCCAACTAGAAACGGCGCGCTGGCAAATAGGGCAACAGATCAAAGTCATCTCCAGCGAGAGCGACCGCGCCGATAGATCCATGGAGCGCGCCGAGCGCGCCGAGGCGGCGCTGCGCGAGGTGCTCGTCTATGCGGAGCAATGCTGGCTGAATCATTACGGCGACAATCCAGAGAGTGGACCGGCACCTCCGCACATCGCCGAAGCCCGCGCCGTCCTCGCCGAGGTGCCAACATGACCGTCGATCGGGACGCCCGCACCCGCCTGCGCGCGCTCTGCGACAAGGCCGCAGAAGGCCCTTGGTTTGTCGAGCACGGCGCCCGTGCCGACGGCCTATCGCGGGTCGACGATGGCCGTCAGCACGGCTTGTATTCGTTCTATTGCGAGGCACATGAGGCCGCCTTCATCGCCGCGTCCCGCGAGGCCGTGCCGGAACTCCTCGACATGGTGGATGCGCAAGCCAAGGATGTCGATATCTGGAAAGACAAGGCGAAATTCCGGCTGGCCCGCGCCGAGCGCGCCGAGGCGGCGCTGCAAGCATGGCTGGATCTCGGATTGGGCTGCACCTGCAAGCCGGACAGCGGGTGTGCCGCCGCGATCGTCCGCGAGCAAACAATCGCCGTCCTCGCTGAGGTGCCGAAATGAGCACGACTATCCCCGATGACGTCCGTTGGTTCCACCAATTAGGGACCTGCCAATCATGTGGCAAACAGGCGACGGGAACGCTGAAGGGGTCGCACAACCAGAGTCTCGGCGCATCATGCAAACGATGCGCGGAGAAACGAATCGCACAGGCTGCAAAGGCCCGCGCAAATCTCGAAAAGATCAGAGCAGAATGACCGCGCTGCGCTGCGCCGATTGCAGCGAGTTATTCGATGAGAACGGCCATCCCCAATGCTGGCGCGAGACCGAGGAGATCGACGAACACGGCAGCCCCGTCGAAGTGCCCGTATGCCGCGACTGCCTCTATCGCGAATGGCTTCGGCGCGACGGCATCTTCCTCACGGACTGGGAGCCGACATGAGCGAGATGGTTCAGCGCGTCGCCGAGAAAATCTGCGACGATTTAAGTTGCGATGCAACGTGCGGGGCACGGCCAGGGCTATGCGAGCGAATAGCCCGCGCCGCCATCGCCGCCACGCGCGAGCCGGACGAGGCGATGAAAGCCATCGATGGCGTTCACTGGGGTTATTCCTGCCCCATATGCGGTGGCCTCACGGAAGGCTGGTACGCCATGCACGACGAGGCGCTTCGTTGACCCTCCACTGGCGCGAGTCCGGCGATCCTCGGCCTGGCGGAACCGATGGCGGCTCGCACGATCGCATGGTCCTCCGCGCCGTCAGCATTGGCCGCGGCGCACGCCTTCGGCAACGATACCAGCGTGTCCGAGATGCGACGGGCGCTCAAGCGCATCGTGAGCCTGTGCGATGGGGAACGCCCATGACCGCAACCCACGACGAGCTGCGCATCATGTCTCTGTACATGATCAGCAAGGCGAAGGAGGGCGGCGATCCTGAGGAAGGTCACATGAATCTTTCGCAAGCACGAGATGGCCCGCTACCGCCTCGAAACGCTGTGCAATCTTCGCGACCGCATTGTACCTGAAAAACCTGCGAAGAAAGCCGAGCCATGAGCGAGGAACGCAATCTCTACGCCGCCGCATCGTCGCACGTCATCATGCGCGAGGAGCTGCTGCGCGAGTTCCCCGATCTGGCGACAGATGACCAAGCGCTCGCCGACACCCTCGAGGGCGTCTCCACCTTCGCCGAGAGCGTCCGCTACGTCATCCGCTCAATCGACGACGACCAGATCATCGTTGACGGCATCGCCATCCTCATTGCCGAGCTGACAGCCCGCGGACGCCGCCACGCCGACCGCATCGACCGAAAGCGTGCCGCCATCGCACAAGCGATGGAACGAGCAAACGAGCGCAAACTTACGTTGGCAGAGGCGACCCTGTCGCTGTCGCCGGCGCAGCCTCGCCTCATCGTCACCGACGAGATGCTGATCCCGCCAAGCTATCTCGTGCAGCCGCCCGCGAAGCTGGACAAACGCGCGCTGCTCGCCGACATCAAATCAGGCATCACCGTGCGCGGCGCCGAGATGAGCAACCCAGGGGCGCTGCAATTGACCATCCGCCGCAAGTAGGAGCCGCCATGAGCAACGTCGCACCGCTGCCAGCCGCCGACCCCGCATCGATCATCGAGCGCGTCGTCGTGCACGGCGATCTCTCGCGCCTGACGCCCGCCGAGAAAACCCGCTACTACATGGATTTCTGCCGCAGCGTCGGACTCAATCCGATGACCGCCCCGCTCGCCTATATGAGCCTTCAGGGCAAGCAAGTGCTCTACGCCAAGAAGGACGCCAGCGAGCAGTTGCGCAAGATCCATAACATCTCACTGATCATCACCGATCGGGCTCAGATCGGCGATCTCTACTGTGTAACTGTCGAGGCCAAGCTACCGAACGGCCGTGCCGATAGCGATATGGGCGCTGTCTCGACCGTTGGCCTCAAGGGCGAAGCATTGGCCAACGCGATGCTCAAAGCGGTGACCAAGGCGAAGCGCCGCGTCACGCTGTCGATCGCGGGATTAGGAATCCTCGACGAGACAGAGGTCGATAGCATCGCCGGTGCGCAGCGCATCGAGCCGTCAGCACAATCGCCGATGCCAGAGGCCAATCTGCGGCAGTCCGCCGACCCGACCGGTAACCCGGTCTATGATGTCGAGACCGGCGAGGTCGTCACTGACAAAGATCGCTACCTGCACGCGGCGCGCGAGGTGGCGGCGGCGGGCGGCCCAGCGCTCGACGAGTATTGGAAGACGCTCACGAAGGACATCCGCGCGCTGCTCGTCGAGTACGGCCAAGAGCTACGGGATATCGCGAACAAGGCCGACGCGAAGTTGCGCGAGGCCAAGCCGGCGGATGATTTCCCGGGGGATCGAGCATGAACAAAGACTTGGCGGCAGCTTGGAAGAAAGCCGAGGAAAGCGGAGAGAAAATCCCGATCGGGAATATCGTGGTTTGCGACCAATGCGATATCGATTACACATCGCGCGATGACCGGGGCGGGATCATCTTAGGGAGCAATGCGTTCTGCCCATCCTGCACGCCGAAGATGCTCGCCGATGTAGCTCGACATCGCGAAGAGCATTACATCCGCGCGAGGTGTCAGCGCGACCGCGTGCTGTTCCGCGATGTAGCGCGGCCACCAGCATGGGTGTTCGTGATGATTGCCGCCGTGATCGGAGTCGTTTATATCGCGCTAATTCTCCTCATCCAGATGCTACTCCAATGACCCCGCATTTGCGCGACCGCGTGCTGTTCCGCGATGCCGATGGCGTGGAGCGCGCCGGCGTTGTCAACGGCGTCGCCTTTCTCGCCGGCGAGATGTTCTTCGATTTGTGGCTCGAGAACGAGCGCCGCCGCATCATCGGGCTGCCGGCGAGCGCGATCGTCTCGGTGATGGCCCGCCGCAGTCCTGAGTTCTTGTCGAGTGGAGACGGCCAGCGATGAACGCACCACCGGATGACCGCCGTTTGACGGGGCGTTGGTTCGACGCCAAGCCGGCGAAGCATCGTGCCGAGGCTGCCGCTCTCCACGCCGCCCGCGAGGACGGCAGACGGCAGGGCTTTATTAATAAGCCTATCGATCCAATCCTCACCGTGACTATTGCGATCGACCGCAACGGCAATGTGTATGAAGACACTCAAACGCACGGCAGCAAATGGGCCGACGTTTACAGGGCATTTCACGCGATAAAAGCCGAGATAGAGCGGCAGATTGCTGAACGAAAAAACTGCCCCTTCATACCCACAAAAAGCGCCCTGCCGCTGCCCGGCGACGCGCCTACCGCCGCGGCTGCACCATCCACGCCTCGAGGTCCGGCACCCACTGGCACAGCGGCAGCGGCGCCAGATCCGGATCGCGAGGGCGAGCGATGACCGGCGTCACGCCCCAGAGGAGCGCGATCCACGCGGCCAGCGCGGAGTGGCAGACACGGAGTTGCAGCGGCGTCATCAGCGCAGACTACACGGCGAGCGTTAAGAAACCGCGCGACCGGCAGGCACCCTGATATGCAGAATGCCCGCCCTCTGGCGATCGATCTCTTCTGCGGTCTCGGCGGCTGGACCGAGGGCTTGCTCGCCGAAGGCTATGACGTGATCGGCTTCGACATCGAGCGGCACGTCTATGGCGAGCATCGCTATCCGGCGCGACTCGTCATCCAGGACGTTCTCACGCTGCACGGCTCGCAGTTCCGCGACGCCGCGCTGATCGTGGCCTCGCCGCCCTGCCAAGCCTATAGCTATCGCGCGATGCCATGGGCGCGGGCGAAGGCGCTGCCGCCGCCAGACAACACCCTATTCGAAGCGTGCTTCCGCATCCAGCGCGAGGCGAGCGCGGCGGCCGGCCGTCATATTCCGATGGTGGTCGAGAACGTCCGCGGCGCACAGAAATGGGTCGGCCGTGCGCGGTGGTGCTACGGCAGTTATGCTTTGTGGGGCGACGTTCCCGCGCTCATGCCAATCACTTCTGGCGCATCCAAGGTGCCAGGCTTTCGATTTAATAGTAGCGGCAGCTTTCAATCAGCGTCAGTGCGCGAGGGATTCAAGTCGCACGGCATGAATTGGTCCGACCCAGCGAAACGCGGGCAGGACTTCACTCGTATTGCTGGCCATCAGGCCAGAAAGGGTAACGGTGGCATCTGGTTCGAGGGAAATACGGAAAATCCTATGCGCCAAGGACATTCAAAATCTGATGCCCGCAAGATGGCGAGCGCGATGATCGCGAAGATCCCGCTGCCGCTGAGCCGCCACGTCGCCGCCATGTGGCGCCCGGCGGGATCGGCGGACACCCCGTAATGCGAGATGCCCGCCGCCCGCACCCCCGCTACTTCGCATGATCGTGCGTCTCGGCATCCCCGCTTGCTTCGGCCGCTTCTCGCGGATCGCCGCAACGCTCGGCTCGCCCATCCTTGTGAGCGCCAATGCCATGCGGCGGAACAACCGCTTTTATCATCCCACACCTGACCTCTTCGGCGGCGCCGACGTGGCGCTCGACAGCGCCGGATTCGTTGCGATGCTCCGCTATGGCGGGTATCCGTGGACGCAAGCCGAATACGTAGCGCTGGCGGGCTCGCATCCGTGGGCTTGGTGGGCGGCGATGGATTTCTGTTGCGAGCCACAAATCGCCAATGACCAAAACGAGGTGACCCGCCGCGTACTCGAAACCGCGATGATGCTGGAGCGAAACCGCGACGAAGCCGATATCCAGGGCGTCAAGCCGCCAATGCCGGTACTGCAAGGGTGGCGTCCCGCCGATTACCTGCTCTGCGCCCAGATGATGGGCGATCTGCCGCATCTCGTCGGACTCGGCTCTGTATGCCGCCGTAACCTTGGCGGTAAGGATGGGCTGCTCGCTATCCTCGCCGCACTAGATCGGTTTCTGCCGCGACACGTCGGACTCCACCTGTTCGGCGTCAAGGGCTCGGCGATCGGCGTGCTCGCCGGGCATCCTCGCATCGTCTCGATGGACAGCCAGGCATGGGACCGGGCCGCGCGCTGGGAGGCAAGCAAGGGGGGATTCTCATGCTCCGTGGCGCATCGCGAGAAACATCTGCGCGCGTGGCATCGCGATCAAATTTCACGCCTCGGACTGTTCGGCGGCCGGAAAGTGGACGCCCGATAATGTCGAGCGCCCACCATCACCCCCGCTACTCCGAGCCGCCGCCCGGAGATCCGCGCCGCCGAGCCAGCCAAAATTGCAGGACCAGCCGCGCAACGTTCGTCGCCCACACCAACAGCAAGATCCCGACCGTCGCCGATATCGGGAGATGCAGCCGGCCGAGCGCATCGATCAGAAGATCATCGCCCATGACTAAG
>WNFI01201972.1_pt1 | contig 10917 bp, 10 predicted proteins | sample 5400471 | NCBI WGS metagenome assembly WNFI01 (sample SAMN13153348, study PRJNA577476) | soil metagenome | isolation source: 100 cm saprolite on Douglas fir-dominated hillslope | place: USA:California | collected 2013-09-17 | reverse complement strand
GCTTCGCTTCAGTGCGCATTCCAACGAGAACACCACAACACAAAAGGGGACATTTCTAAGGAGTTAAGAATGGGGACATTTCTAAGGAGTCTTGACACGTCTCTCTATTCTCATTGACTCTCACCCGAGAAACCAGTAGACTTCTCCGCATTCGTTGCTCCCACCCTTGATCCGAAGGCAACGATAGAAACGCCGCTCAGCGCCGCCCTATTACGCCGCCTGTCAGTGAGTGGGGCCTTGCCGAAAGAACTTGTTTAGGCTGAAAAATTTCTGATATCCACGGAGCATGTATGACATCAGCACGCCGCTCGTGTGTCCCGAAAGCTGTATTCGCAAACTGCCCTCGGCTATCGATTTTGCTCAGTTGCATGTTCTTGCTCGTCATGGCTATTGCAGCAACGCCACTCCACTCTCAGACCTACACAGACCTGCACGATTTCAACTGCTCGCCCGACGGGTGTCGTCCGGGCTTTCCCGCAATTCTGGCGCAAGGCCGGGACGGAAATTTGTACGGTACCCTGGGTTCAGGCGGGACTCGTAACTTCGGCACTGTTTTTCAAATCACGCCGGCCGGCGCCATCACGACACTCTACAACTTCGCCGGGACCGACGGGGCGCAACCCTCGAGCGGCCTGACCCTGGGTACCGACGGCGATTTCTATGGCACTACCTACGGCGGTGGCTTGAATAGCGCTGGCACCATTTTCAAGATCACACCAGCGGGAGTGTTGACCACACTGCACAGCCTCACTAACTCCGATGGATTTCCCGTCGCCCCACCGGTCCTGGGCGCGAATGGAAACTACTACGGCCTTACATTAGGCAATACACTAATTGGGACAGCGTATTCGATTACTTCCTCTGGCAAGTACACCCTACTGCCCACCCCGCTTCCGGGTGTCAGCTTCGCTCCGCTAATCTTGGCCAGCGATGGAAACTTCTATGGGACCACCGAAAACGGGGGATCCTTCAACTCGGGGACGGTTTTTCGGATGTCGGCGACCGGAGCAGTGAAGATCGTTTATAGCTTTGACGGACACACCAACGGGGGGAATCCGAACGGACCCGTCGTTCAAGGCAGTGATGGGTTTCTGTACGGAACCACAACGAGCGGCGGGTTAGTTTCGAACCCTGTCGGGGTGGTGTTTAAGCTCAGCACCAAGGGTGTGATCACTGTGCTGCACTCGTTCGACGCTTCCAACCTGAACGATGGCAAATCTCCGTATGCCGGCCTGGTTGCGGCGACAGACGGCAATTTCTATGGCGCATCTGGCGGAAGCCAGGGTGGATTAGCTCAATACGGAGCGCTGTTCAAAATCACTAAAAGCGGCTCCTATTCGGTTCTGTACCTGTTCGATAATACGCACGGCAAATCCCAGAGTGCAACTTCTATGCAGCACACCAATGGCATGCTTTACGGTCTGCCTGACTCGGGAGGCGTTTCCAACGGCGGAGTGTTCTACAGCTTGGCTGTGGGAATCCCACCGGTGGTCTCGCTGATGCCGACCTCGGGCACCGCTGGCCAGACCATTGAAATTCTGGGCGACGGGCTCACCGGCACCAGCAGCGTGCTGTTCGGCTCCGGTTCTGCCACCTACACAGTGGTGAGCGATACCTACATGACCGCCGTTGTGCCTGCCTCGGGAACGACCGGGACTGTCACCGTGACAACTCCCTCCGGCACCCTCAAGAGTAAGCAGATATTCAAGCTTCTTCCCGTCATCTCCAGCTTCAACCCCACCAGTGGGCCTGTTTTAACTCAAGTGACGATCACTGGGACGGGACTCACAGGCGCAACCAAAGTTACTTTCGGTGGCGTGAAGGCGACCGTCTTCAGCGTGGTTTCTGGCACGCAGGTAAAGGCCACGGTTCCGACGGGAGCGCTGACCGGGAAAATCGGCATCACCACGGCTGGCGGCACCGCGACCAGCCCGGGCACATTCAACGTGAACTAACCTCCAAGGCAATGCGCAGCGCCCTCAAGATGCAGCGGTGCCGCCCTCAATCGGCGCGTAACTGTTGTTAAATCGCCTCTCTGACAATGTCGGCGGTGTCAAGCACTTTTCGCGTTTCGGTCGGCAACGGCCGATCATGATTACTACTTCGAACTCCTCTTTCTCGAAGAGGAGCGGGACGCCCAATCAATTACTCGGTGTTCTACTGCACACCCTGGCGAACCGAACTTGATCCACTGCCGATAATCCCATCCCTGGCGCATCATCCAGTACAGGTGCACCGCCAGTCTTCGTGCCATCGCGACTTTGGCGGTTTTCCGTCCTCGCCGCATCATGAGATGGACATACTTGCTACGCCACTGCGGCAGGCTGCGCGCTGTGACCTGGGCTGCTTCCACCAGCAAGAAGCGCATCATCGAACTCCCCTGCTTGGTGATGTGTCCCAGTCTGCGGCGATTCCCGCTGGAGTCTTCCAGCGGCACCAGTCCCAGATAGCTGGCCACCTGCTTTCCGCACTGAAAGCGCTCGGCGTCTCCGATGATCAGTACGAAGGCCAGTGCGGTGAGCGGACCCACACCGGGATACGTCATCAGTCGCTGTGCTTCCGGACACTTCTCCACTTCCTGCTCGATCGCCTGGCTCAGTTCCGCGATGGTCGGGTTCAGTCGATCCAGCAAGTCCAGCAGATCGCGCCGTCGCCGGCTGGCCCACGGAGCCAACCGAAACGATTCCAGTTGCTCGCGTCCCTGTGCCCGCCACAACTTCTTCTTGCAGCGCAGTCCTTCGTTCAGCGCTACCGCTTGCAGCTGGTTCATGATGCGAGTGCGCGCCTGCACCATGCGGTGACGATGCCACAGTAGTTGCCGCAGATCCCGGTTCTCCCAGCTCGGCACCCAGATCTGAGGAAATCGATCCTCCAGCAGCAACTGCAAAATCAGTCGCGCATCCTGGCGATCCGTCTTCTGCTTGCGCACTCGCTTGGTGCGGATCTCGGCCGCGTCGCCGATCCACAACTCAATCTGCAACTCGGCCAGCAGCCGTTCAAACCAGCGCGCATGCCCGCTGGCCTCCATTCCGACACGCACCTGCTGGCCGGCGGCCGCCAGACCACGGTAAAACTTCTCCGCCTCTTCGCGATGCGCCAGCCGCTTTTCCTGGAACTCTCCTGTGTCCTTATCGACCAAAGCAATCTGCTGAAACTCGGGGTGGAAATCTACTCCTATAATGATCATTGTTCGGCTCCTTCCTCCCGAGCCTGTTGGTTGGTATCAGCACCACCAACTTTACCCGGGGCTGGGAGCCGACATTGTCATGGAATCATTTACACTCAAAACCGGGTGTCGCTCGCAGTGGACAGGTGTAGAAAGCACCCCGGACCCCAAAAAAATCCAGAGCACCGACGCGGGTATTTTGGGTCCCGCCATGTCCTACCATGCCTTGCAGTGATAAGTCCCTCCGGTGTTAAGTCCCTGCCTGTCCCATTCCCCGCCACGGTAACCAGTCCACTAGACCATTCTGAGACAGTCACCTATCGTGATGGGACAGGGCAGTCCCAGTACGGTCGACTGGGCTGGATCTCATCATGGGAATGCAATGGTTGTCGATTGTTGGTGTCCCAAAACGCAAATCGATTGAAACAATGGATGGTCGGCGAGCCCGCCCCAGTCTTCATCTACCTGCCCGTTCGTGGTGGGCCATAGCACGCAAGAGCCATTTACCAGATTCCTGCACTGTTCTAAGCTGTTTTTGAGCAGCACTTGGGGGAGGGCTGATCAACAGAAGTCCCGTGACTCATAACCTGAGTCTGGGGCTTTTTGTTTTGCACTTCATTTTGCGCTTCACTGCTGGAATGGCCACTCTTCCCAGGCCGTCCTAGATTGCCTGGTAGCTACTTGCAACCATAGCAGCGAATCCGTTCACAGGCAGCGTGTGGAGGACGCTCAGGAAGAACAACGCTGGGCGCTCCTGTATCGGTTGTGGTTAACGTCAACGAAGCTCATCCGCACAAATCAGCCGAATAAAAAGGAAAATGCTGACGCGTGATCAGGAGCAACAGCTCGCCGCTGACCAGTATCCTGCGTCACATTGCGCCGTAGGCTCGCGGCCCCGGGCACAGGGATCAGCGAAAGCTACTGGACTTCGCTCAGCTTCTGAGAAATCCACATCCCTACAAGGATGAGGAGAAAAACACCTGATCCGCCGCCGAAGACCCAGACGGGAACTCTAAGCCGGTTGACTTTGGTCACCAGTTCCGTCTGCTCTGCTTGCATGTGGGAGCTTGCGTCGTTCAGAAAGAGTTGTTCATCCTCATGCATCGTCAACGTGCTGCGATAGATGAGAAGGATGATCAGACCTGCGGTGAAAATTCCCCAGACAGTTGCCACGATCGTCAGCGTCATAAGCCACCTCGGCAGAATCCAAGCCAGTGCGGCAGCTTCCACGGCCACTAGATGCGGGCATTACATCCCCGCATCAGCTTCGGGGAAGGGCCCTAACGGAATGATTATAGACCCGCCTGCAAGGGAAAAAGGGGGATAAATCCAACGCTTACAAAAATGGAACAAAGCGACCCGGCAGCCACTACGGTCATCTAACTCGTTAGATGAAGTCGAGAGGAGTTCCTATAAAGGTTCCCGGCTCGGCGATACCATCTGATACAATATAAGAACCTTTAGAGCCAAGGAGATACGAATGGCTACAACAACCGTGCCCGAAGTGACTAGGCCCGAAGTGACCAAGAAGGCCGCGCCTGTCAGTCTCACTGCCAATGCCGTTGCCAAGGTAAAGGACATCATGGGGCAGCAGACGCCCGTTCCCGCAGGCCTCCGCATAGGAGTCGTAGGCGGAGGGTGCTCTGGCTTCTCGTACTCGATGCAGTTCGAGAATGCCGCCGGAATGATGGACAAGACCTTCGACATGGACGGAGTGAAGGTATTCGTCGACGCCACTTCCGTCATGTATCTGAACGGATGCATCGTCGACTACGTTGAAACCCTCGAAGGTGCAGGCTTCAAATTCGAGAACCCGAACGTGAAGAGCACTTGCGGCTGCGGATCCTCGTTCAGCGTGTAACCTTCAACGTGTAATTCAAGACTTTGAAGCGGCCTCATCTATCAAGGTGAGGCCGTTTACTATTTCTGGCGATCTCTCTGGATGGAAGATGCCGATACGCGCTACTGCTGATCCGGCGGATTGGTGGGAGGGGGCTGGGGAGCGCCAGCACCGCTGGGGTTTGGGGCATTTGAATTGTATCCTCCAGGCGATCCAAACGGACTGCCATTCGGATTTCCTTGCTGCTGGGCTTGACCTGCCTGGTTCTGGTTCTGGTTGCCGAAACCCTGCAACGGAGGCTGGTTGGGAGTGCTGAGCAACCCGCCGCGGTCCGTGGCTGGATCATAGATGAATTGCCACTCGTCGTATTTTTTCTTGTGATTGAATTCGCGGATGCTGTCTTTCTTGCTGGTGCTCACGACTCCCACCACCGGCCCGCCACCGAATGTCTGACCAGAAAGTTTGTCGCTGGAAGTCGTGCCCGGCTGTTGTCCCGGCTGGTCGCTGGAGGCCGACGACGACGACGAAGAAGATGAAGATGAAGATGAAGATGAATTGGAGCTGGGAGTCTGATTCGGGTCCGTCGCGGAACCAGAATCCGGCGCAGACGGATCCTTCGCGGCCGCGGCGAAACCGGTTGGCGGCCCTGCGAAGCTGCCTCCTGCGGGCACGCCGCCAGGCTGAGGCTGCGATCCGAAGCCCGCTGGATTGTTCAAGGATGGCGTCCCGTTAATGTTCGATGCGCCCGCGAGCGGTGCATTGAACGCCATTTTCACTTCGCCAAAATGGAGCAACTTGAAATCCTGGCCGGCGATCGGATCTTTGTATCGTTTACGCAGAAAGCGCAAGTTGTTGGTGCTCTCCAGTTCTTCAATGCGGGTGGGATAGCGGCCGAACTTTTTGTAGTAACTGCGAATCGCGCGCGAATACTGGACTCCGCGGTGGATGAGTTCCTGTTCGCGGTCCCGCTTGATCTCGAATGAAATGGAGGGAAGAACCGCGGCAGCTGCCACGACAAGAAGCGCCACAATCAGCAGCAACGATAGCAGGACATAACCCTCTTCGGCTCGGTCGAGCCGGAGAGATGACCGCCGGGAGCGCCCAATTACAAAATTACCCAATCGCAACATCTCCTTCACCCTTGCGTGAGCGGGATGTGTTGCGGCGGGCCGCTACTCACCACATCCTGGATCTCAACGGAATTGGGCGAGATGTGTACTACCTTGTAGCGGCGGTCCACAATGTCGCCTTCGCCCGCAATGAAAACATCCTCGCCCTTGGAGAGAAAGATTTTCCTGGCCTCGCCGGGTTGATTCGCGAAGCCGAAGAATTTGAGAGGAATCGGCGGCGGTGGCGGAGGCTGGGGCGGGACATAGACTTTCGCCGTCGTGTCGGTTTGGCCTGGTGCCCCCGGCTGCGGGATTACCGGATCCGGCTGCGACACAAAAATGTTCCGTCCCGAACCTGCGTATTTTATCTGCTCAGTAGTGGCCAGCACTTGCAGTTGCAGCGTCGGGTCCAGGTTCTCCACCGGCGACCGTCCCTTTTTGCTCGGACCCGCACCGCGGTGCTGGGCGGCGGGGCGCGTGACAGCAACTGGGGCTGGATTTGAACTCGCGAGCGAAGTCAAATAAGTCTCAAGCTTCATCTGCAGCTTGACCGGCCCTTGCTGTTCTCCTCCGAGAGTCACGCTGTTGATAATGAAAAATGTTTCGTCGCGCTCCAATGCGTTAATGAAGCGCGCCAGAGAAACATAATTTCCTGCCAGGTCCGCCTCCATCTCGACCGGCTGCAAATGTGCCGGCCCTACTTCTCTCGGTTTATAATGCGCCTGCTCAATCGTGACTCCGTCCGCGACCGCCAGCTTGCCAAACTCGGTGAGAATCTGCGAGTACTGCGCGGGAAAACGCCGCTTGTAAAAATCCGTGATTTGCTGGTTTGCCAGCACAACTTTTTGCGGCAGATTCTTGAGCGGCTCGACCTGGCGTGTCTTGACTCGCAACTCGCTCCATAACTGGTTGAGTTCCTGCCGGCGCGAGTCGGTAGAACCCACCAGCGGAGAAAACAGGATCACGGCGGCCACCAAGTCCACGCCCAGCATGATGCCCAGCGCCGTCTTGATCTTCTTGCGAGCCTGTCGCAGGTCAGGCATCAGGGTTTGCTCCGTTTGGAAATCTCGGCTTTTGGCGCAGGAGTTGGCACGTAAACTGTTTCAGGAACATAAATCGCGTCGATGTTGAGCTGCACCGCGTCCCCGGTCGTCGCTCCTCGGGAGCTCTCCTGACCGATATAGGTCCGGGTGAAGCGCCGCGAGTCTTCCATGCGGCGCGCCAGTTCGATGGCCCGCTCCCGCGAATCGCCCGCCACCACCATCTTGATTGCGAGCTGGTTGTCATCGTCGAGTTCTGGATGGATCGAAACCAGGTGCACGCGGGTTGGCATCACTTTTTCCAGATCTTCCAGGACTCGCGTCCACGAAAAGGATTTGCGTTCGATCAGTTGGTTGATGAACTGTGACTGGTCACGCGTCGTGCGATTCTCCGCACGGCTGAGAAATTCCTCCGCCTCCTGCCGCTTCTGGTCACGCTGTGCGATCTGGGCGCGTAGTTCGGAGATCTGCTGGTGATCGCGGCGGGCATTGTACCAACCGGTGATAGTACTGACCAACAGCATCAGCGTCAGAATGGATGCCACCACCAGAGCTGTGCCCCAGCGCAACCAGAACTGCCGCGCGTCCTCGTAGGGCTGGCTTGCGAGATTGATATCGAGCCGCATGTTAAGAAAGCAGAGCTCCCACTACCCCGGCCATTCTCCAGCGTGGCACCGGAGCTGAACTGACTCCCAGTTGCGACGAGGCCACTAGTTCCTGTACCTCAGCTCCAGTCTGCGCCTGCAACGCTGGAGCCGCAACGCCTGATTCGGCGAGGCCCGCAACGTAGATGCGCTCGATGTTCAGGTGGTAGGTGTCCTGGAAGAACACAACCGACGGATAGACTTCCTCCGCTAGTTGCTCCCCGGTAATGGTCACCCCACGCGTGTTCTCGAGCGTGCGGAAGAGCTGCAGCTGATCCTCATTCAGGATGGCAATGCTGGTCGTGCGGGCATCCACCTTCACCACGAGTGTCGGACGTTTTGCGTCGGCGGAGCCGAGAGCAGCCAGCATGGAGGGCAGCACCACCCCAGGGCTGAACCCCACTTCGCGGAAAGCTGTTTCGTAATCTTCCATTACACTAGCCAGCGCGACGGCGGCCACTACACGCACGCCATCGGCAAACTTCTGCGCGTGATAGGAAACTTTGGCCTTGTCTACGTCGAACGGCAGAGACTTCTTTAATCGAAAACGGACCACGCCGGCAGCTTCTTCGGCATCAGAGGGAAGCGTATCGAATTCGACCAGCACCACGCGGACCGCGGCATCGGGAACAACCGCGATGACATCATGAGACCGTCCGGCCACGCTGCCCAGAGTTGCTTGGATACCGGCGCGCACCGCCTCCCGCTGTCGAAGATTGTTTTCGACCAGGTCGGGAACTACGCTTCCCGGCGCAAGTTCGCGCACGGCGCACGCTTCCAGGGCGCCTCCGTTGTCGGCCACGCGCCCAGCCAGAATGCGGTCCGATGCGATCTCGCAAGCCAACCGGGGTTTCGGCGTATTGGAAGTTGAACTCATTGTCGGAGAATTTCCCTAAGAGAATCCCTTTTACTAATCAAAAACTCTGCCGCTGAGAATTGCAATAACTGAAAGGGCACTTGTCCCACTGGCCGAATGCCCGTGCCCGCAGTGCGGCTTTCGACGGCATCAACTGCAGTCCTGATTCTTCCGGATTTTTACCGCATAGCCTCGATGAAGGTAACCTTATTGATCTCTTTCAACGTGGTCATGCCGAGCCTGACCTTGTCCAGCGCCGACTCGCGAAGAAAACGCATGCCCTCATCCCGGGCGGCGCGGCGGATTTCGGAAGTCGGCTTTTTGGCCAGAATCATCTCGCGGATGCGGTCGCTCAAGTCCAGCAATTCGTGAATTGCGGTTCGGCCCCGGAAGCCGGTCCCCGCACACTCGATACAGCCCGGACCTTCATACAACGGCACCTTCGACCACTGCGCCGGATCGAGTCCGCTGGCTTCCAGAACATCTGGCGGATAGTGCACGGCCGTCCGGCAGGACTCGCAGATCAATCGCACCAGCCGCTGCGCCAGAATACAGTTCAACGCCGAAACGAAGTTGTAGGGTTCCACGCCCATGTTCAGGAAGCGGCCGATAACGTCGACTACATTGTTGGCGTGAACGGTAGTGAACACCAGGTGGCCGGTGAGGGCGGACTGAATGGCAATCTGCGCGGTCTCCGTGTCACGGATTTCACCGACCATGATCTTGTCCGGGTCGTGGCGAAGGATCGAGCGCAACCCGCGAGCAAACGTCAACCCCTTTTTCTCGTTGACCGGAATCTGGGTGATGCCTCGCAGTTGGTATTCAACCGGATCTTCGATAGTGATGATCTTGTCTTCGTCGGTCTTGATCTCATTGACGGCAGCGTAGAGGGTGGTGGTTTTGCCGCTTCCCGTAGGTCCAGTCACCAGCACCATGCCGTAAGGCTCTTTGATGTAGCGCCGGAATTTGCGCAGGTCGTCTTCGTCAAACCCAACTACGTCGAGTGTCAGCGTGCGGAACTTCTCACTCATCGACTCCTTGTCGAGCACGCGGAGCACGGCGTCTTCGCCGTGAATCGACGGCATGATGGAGACGCGGAAGTCGATGGCGCGGCCGTTATACTTGACGCGGAAGCGCCCGTCCTGCGGTACGCGGCGCTCGGAAATGTCGAGCTCGCTCATTACCTTGACGCGCGAAATCACGGTCGAGTGATGCTCTTTGCCGATGGGCGGCATGGCTTGCGTCAGCACACCGTCGATGCGGAACTTGATGACCACGGAGTCGTCACGAGTTTCGATGTGGATGTCGGAAGCGCGCCGCTGCAGCGCGGTAAAAATTGTGGTATCAACCAACCTGATGATGGGGCTGGTGTCGCCCGTAGCCGTCAGCTTGTCGATGGTCAGCGTTTCTTCCACGCCCGTGGCTTCGTCTTCACGGATGATGGTGAAGCCTTCGCTGGCCTCTTCCAGAACACGCTGCGACTGCTCGGTCTTCTTGAGGATGTCCGAGATCTGCTTCAGCGTGGAAACTTTTGTGACAATCCGCTTCTGCAACAGCAGGCTGATCTCATCGATCATCATCAGCTGGCTGGGATCGGCAATCGCAATGGCCAGCCGTCCGTCTGCTGTTTCTTCCAGGGGCACGAAGTTGTAGCGAAACATCAGCTCGACCGGGATCTTCTTGAACAGTTCATGGTGCAGCTGAAAATCTGTAAGGTCGACAAACTCGCAGCGATAACGCCGAGCCACATCCTGCGCGCGTTCGAGATCGGTGACGGGATTTCCGGTGCTCACCATCTGGCCACCGTTCCCGCCATTCACGAAAAGCGATTTTTTGTCCGCCGTTGCCATTCTCTTAACCTGCTCGTCACCCTCTACGTCTTCCGATCCGTATCTTCAAATCAGCATGCCGTCAATCATGCTGCATGTCTTCGCTCTGCATGTGTTCGATCTGCTGTGTTCGATCTGCATGTGTTCGATTCGCATGTCTTCGATTCGTATCAGGGTATGCCTTCAGGCATACCGCAGTTCCAGCCTCACACGCGCCTTCAGGCGCTGCTCAGTGAACTCCCAGAGTGAAGATCGGCAAATAAAGCGAAATCAACACTCCTCCCACGAAAATCGCCATCACGATCAGAATCAACGGCTCAATCAGAGCCAGGGACGCCCCAAGCGCCGTCTGTACATCCTCCTCATAGAACTCGGCCACCGAATTAAGCATCGCCGGTAACGCGCCTGTGGACTCGCCGACTTCAATCATTTC
>WNFI01027838.1_pt1 | contig 10917 bp, 8 predicted proteins | sample 5400471 | NCBI WGS metagenome assembly WNFI01 (sample SAMN13153348, study PRJNA577476) | soil metagenome | isolation source: 100 cm saprolite on Douglas fir-dominated hillslope | place: USA:California | collected 2013-09-17 | reverse complement strand
ACACGCCCATGCCGGCGACCTCGACACCGCGCGCGTGCTGGCCCGCGCAAACGTCGCCGCATTCGAGCGCGCCGGAGCTGAGCTCGTTGCAGTCAACGCTTCGGGATGTGGCGCGATGATGAAGGAGTACGGCGAGCTGCTCGCAGACGATCCAGAATGGCACGAGCGAGCAAGGGATGTCGCATCGCGTGCGCGTGACGTGACGGAGCTCCTCGCCGCCGCTGGACCGCAGCCGGGCGCACCGCTGCCGCTCGCGGTCGCCTACGATGCACCGTGCCACCTTTTGCATGCGCAGCGCCTCAGCGAGCCGCCGTTGCGCGTGCTTGGCGCCGTCACTGGGCTCGAGCTGCTGCCGCTCGAGGGAAGCGAGCACTGCTGCGGCAGCGCGGGCATCTACAATCTGATCGAGCCGGAAACGAGTGCGCGCGTACTCGATGTGAAGCTCGAGAACATTGCGCGCAGCGGGGCGTCCATCGTCGCCACCGGGAACCCGGGCTGTCTCATGCAGATCGGCGCCGGACTGCTTCGTGCCGGGAGCAGCGCGCGCGTCGCACATCCGGTGGATCTGCTCGACGCCTCGTACAGCCGGGCAGCGCTCCCGTAGCGCTGCCGAGAGAGCCTCACTTACTTACGCGTCATGGTTGACGCAAGCGTCGTACTCGCCTACGGAAGCGTTGCCGCCGAGTACGAGGCGTTGCAGGCGGGCGCCGTGGTGTTCGACCGGAGTCATCGTGGACGCCTGCGCCTTCACGGCGACCGCGCCGCGGAGATGGTGTCCGGCCTCGTCTCCAACGACGTCGCTGGTCTCGTGCCCGGACAGGGCTGCTACGCGGCAGCGCTCACGGCCAAGGGAAAGATCGTCGCCGACATTCGCGTGTTCGTCGAGGAATCCGGCGTGCTCACCGATGCGCCGCCACGCGCCGCCGCGGCATGGGCGGCGATGGTGAAGAAGTTCGTCAACCCGCGCATCGCGACGCACACGGATGAATCCGCGGCGCTGCGCAACCTCGCCATCTTCGGGCGCAACGCGCGGCATGTCGCCGCCGCGCTCACCGACGTGCCGGCGTCGGCGCTCACATTGCTCGCGCCATACGCGCACGTCACCGTGGAGCTGGAGGGGCAGCGGTGCGTGCTCATCAGGTCGGCCGACCTCGCCCTCGAGGGATTCGAGCTGCTCATGCCGTCGGCGGTATTTCCGATGTTGTGGGAGCGCGCGGCCGCGGCCGGCGCGGTGCCGGCGGGCCTCGAGGCGTGGGAGATTGCGCGCGTGGAGTCCGGGCGGCCGGAATGGGGCCTCGACATGGACGACACGACCATTCCCCAGGAAGCCAACTTCGACGAGCTGCATGCCATCTCGTATACGAAGGGATGCTACGTTGGACAGGAGACAGTGGCGCGCGTGCATTTTCGCGGGCACGTGAACAAGCACCTCCGCGGCATTCGCACGGTGGACGACGTCTTCGACGCGCCTCGCACCGGCGCGACGCTGCACGATGGCGCCGGACTCCAGGTCGGTGACGTCCGCAGCGCCGTGCGCTCGCCGCGGCTCGGCGGCATCGCGCTGGCAATGATTCGGCGCGAGGTGGAGCTCGGCGCCTCGCTCACGGCCCGCTGGTCTCCGCCCGATGACGATGGCGTGATCGAGCAGCGTGTCGAGGTCTCGGCGCTGCCCTTCCTCGAGCTCTGAGTGCCGAACGCGCTCGTCACGGGCGCCACCGGTCAGGTGGGCACGTACGTCGTGCATCGGCTGCTGCGTGACGGATGGCACGTGCGCGCACTGGTTCGGGATGCGGCGCGAGCGGGTGCGCTGAGCCGGGTGGGAGTAGAACTGGCGACCGGTGACGTGCTCGAGCCAACAGGCCTCGCGCGCGCCGCGCGTGGATGTGCGCTGGTGGTCCATGCCGCGGCGGCGGTGACGGTGGATGGCGGCTGGGAGGCCTATCGTCGCCCGAACGTGGACGGCACGCACAACGCCATCGTCGCGGCCTCGGCGGCGAAGGCACGGCTGGTTCACGTGAGCAGCGTTGCCGTTTATGGCAGCGGCACGCGCTACCGCGCCGATGGCGCGAAGACGGATGAGGACACGCCGTTCGCTCCGCTGCCAGAGCGCGCCAATTACGCGCGCTCCAAGCGTGAGTCGGAGGAGCTCGTGTTCGCCGCGCATCGAGAGGGCCGCGTGTGGGCCACCGCCGTGCGGCCCGTCGTGATCTATGGCCGTCACGACCGGCAGCTCGTTCCGCGTATTGCGCGGCTGCTGCGATACGGTGTCATGCCGGTGGTGGGTGGCGGCCGGTCCGTGCTGTCCGTGGTGCATGCGGAGAACGTCGCCGATGGTATCGTGCGCGCGGCGCGCACGGACATCGCGGGCGGCCGCGCCTACAATCTGGCCAACGACTACGATGTCACCGTCGCAGAGTTCTTCCGCCTCGCCGGCGATGGACTGGGACGGCAGATTCGCCTGCCGACGATTCCGTATGCCGTCGCGCGAAGCATGCTCGGCGTGTTCAACGTCATTGCGCCGGCCATCGTCGGACGTCGCTTCAACGCCGTGTCGCTCTCGTCGCTCGATTTTCTCACGCGCGACAATCCATTCACGTCGGAGCGCGCGCGCGCGGAGCTCGGCTGGGATCCGCCCGTGCGGCCGGAAGTCGGCGTGCCCGACGCGTTCGCATGGTGGGCGCGGCACCACTGAACGACAAAACGGGGCGACGCCGAAGCGCCGCCCCGCCATGCTCGAGTGAAGCTTACGGCTTCTTGGCCGCTGCCTTCACCTTGTCCTTCGCCTCTTCAACTTTCTTGGCGGCGGTGTCGAGCTTTGCCTTGGCGGTATCCATCTTCATACCAGCCATGGCGGAATCCTTCTTCATGCCGGTGTCCGCGACGGCAGGCGCGGGAGCAGGCGCCGGAGCCATTGCGGGCGCGGCGGTATCTGCCTTCGGGGTTTCCTTAGAGCTGCAGGCGGCGACGAGCACGACTGCGACAAGGGCCAGGCGCTTCATGTATTTCTCCTGAATGGGTCTGTGTGAAAAACGCGTTGGTCCGCGCACGTTCTCGGTGCCCGGCTTCAGCGGCGTGAAACTTAGAATGTCAGGTGCCGCTGTCAAGAGCGGCGTGAAACGTCCCAAGTCTCTGCGCCCCAACGTGTTCGTCCGCGAATGCGAAAGGATTCTCGCACGAGCGGCGAAGTCGAGGCGTCGACAACGTGAAGCAAATGTTTATACATGCTGCATAAACCTTTCACGAGCAATATCTTACACGCTGTACCGCCGCCGCGCGACCGCACGTGCATGGTTCGCGCTGCCGCCCATCGCTAGCTTGGCACTGTCCCCGATTCGCACCATGAGCATACCGGCGATCGCTCCAGACGCTCCGCTCGCCATGTCGGGCACCGTGCGTGGCGCATGTCCCCACGACTGCCCCGACACCTGTGCCATGCTCGTCACCGTAGAGGACGGACGTGCCGTCCGCGTCGCCGGTGATCCCGACCATCCATTCACCAACGGCTTCCTTTGCGCGAAGGTGAATCGGTACATCGAGCGCACGTATCACCCCGACCGGCTCACGCAACCACTGCGACGCGTCGGCTCGAAGGGAAGCGGAACGTTCGCGCCCATCTCGTGGGACGATGCGCTCGACGAAATCGCGTCGCGCCTCGGCGACATCGCGAGCTCACCGCACGGACCGCAGGCCATTCTGCCGTACTCCTATGCGGGAACCATGGGGCTCGTGCAGGGCTCCTCGATGGACCACCGCTTCTTCCATCTGCTCGGCGCATCGAAGCTCGATCGCACGATCTGCTCCATGGCCGGCACCGTCGGCATGCGCATGACCGTGGGCGCCAACATTGGCGCGGACAGCGAAGGCGTCCCCGAGAGTGACCTCATCCTGCTCTGGGGCACGAACACGCTCACCGCGAATCCGCACCTCTGGCCGTTCATTCTCAAGGCGCGAGAGCGCGGCGCGCCGATCATCTGCATCGACCCGCTCCGCACGCGAACCGCATTGCAGTGCGACGAATGGCTTCCGATTCGTCCGGGCACCGACGCGGCGCTCGCGCTCGGGCTCGAATCGCTCGGCGAGCGGTACGGCCGCGCGAAGGCCGCGTTCATTCGCGTCAACTACGGCTTGCAACGGCATGCCGGCGGAGGCATGGCGGTGCGCACCATCGCGTGTCTGCCCGCCGTCACGGGGCATTGGCGCCGTGCAGGTGGCGGCGTGCAGCTCTCCACGTCGGCGAACTTCCAGTTCAACAAGCGCGAGCTCGAGCGTCCCGATCTCAGTCCCGACGTCCGGACGATCAACATGATTCGCCTCGGCGAAGCGCTCACCACGGACGACGCCGGCACAGGCGGTCCGCCGGTGAAGGCGCTCGTCGTGTACAACAGCAATCCCGCCGCCGTTGCGCCGGACAGGAACACGGTACTTCGCGGTCTCGCGCGCGAGGACCTCTTCACCGTGGTACTGGAGCACTTCCAGACCGATACCGCCGACTGGGCGGACATCGTGCTGCCCGCCACGACACAGCTCGAGCACTGGGACATCCATTTCGCCTACGGGCATCACTACGTCACGCTGAACCAGCCTTCGATCACGCCCATCGGCGAAGCAAAGCCGAACAGCGAGATCTTTCGTCTCATCGCGGCGCGGATGGGGATGGCGCAACCCGCCATGCGCGATGACGACGTGACGCTGATCCGACAGGCGCTCGACACACAGGCGTCGAAGCTGCAAGGCGTCACCTTCGACGGGCTGCTGGAGCGTGGCTGGATGCGTCTCAACGTGCCGACGCCGTATCTGCCGTATGCGAACGGAGAGTTCACGACGCCGAGCGGCAAATGCGAATTCCGTTCGGCGCGGCTGGAGGAGATGGGCCTCGATCCGCTGCCAACCTACATTCCGCCGTACGAGTCGCCGGAGCGCGATCCCGATCTCGTGGCGCGGTATCCGCTGACGCTGATCTCGTCGCCCGCACATACGTTCCTGAACACGACGTTCGTCAACGTCACTTCGCTACGACGGCAGGCGCGGGAGCCCGAAGTGCTGCTGCATCCCGCCGACGCCGAGCGTCGAGCGATCGCGGCGGGTGCGATGGTGACCGTGCGGAACGATCGCGGTGCGTTTCTCGCGAGGGCGCGTGTCGAGCCGTCACTCCGCGAAGGCGTGATCTGGGCACCATCCATCTGGTGGGGCAAGCTCGCCAGTGACGGCGCCAACGCCAATCAGACGACGTCGCAGCGAGAGACCGATCTGGGGCACGGCCCCGTATTTTACGACAACCAGGTCGAAGTCGAGATCGCATAGCGACGGGCCTTGCGTCGCTCGAGTCTCGCCTGCTGATTCACGATTGAGGAGAACACCGGAGGCATGTTGTCGTCGCTCCCCGAAACACTCGGCGCACTGAAGCGGTCGCCGTTCGGTGCCGCGGACCGCACGCGGCGATCCGTGAAGGACGAAATGCGGCAGAACCTCCTTCGGCGCCTGAGCGACGGAGGTGTGCTGTTCGAGGGCGTGATCGGGTACGAGGAAACGGTCATGCCGCAGATCGTGAACGCGCTGCTCTCGAAGCACAACTTCATCCTGCTGGGACTTCGCGGACAGGCGAAGTCGCGCATCCTGCGCGCGCTCATGACGCTGCTGGACGACGTGATGCCGATCGTCGCCGGAAGCGAAGTGAACGACAATCCGTTTGCGCCCATCTCGCGATACTCGCGCAACCTCATCGCGCAGGCCGGAGACGACACGCCCGTCGCCTGGGTCGGTCGCGACAGCCGGTACGTCGAGAAGCTCGCGACGCCGGACGTCACCATTGCTGACATGATCGGTGACCTCGATCCCATCCGCGCTGCGCGCGGCGGCCACGTGTTGTCCGACGAGCTCACGATTCACTACGGCATGCTGCCCCGCGCGAACCGCGGCATCTTCGCGCTGAACGAGCTCCCGGACCTGGCGGGCAAGGTGCAGGTGGGTCTATTCAACGTGATGCAGGAAGGGGACGTGCAGATCAAGGGCTATCCCGTGCGCCTTTCGCTCGACGTGCAGCTCTGCTTCACGGCGAATCCGGAGGACTATACGGCGCGCGGCAAGATCATCACGCCGCTCAAGGATCGCATTGGCAGCGAGATCATCACGCATTATCCCGAGACGGTGGAGCTCGGCATGACGATCACGCGCCAGGAATCGTGGACCGCGCGAGATGCCAGGCCCGTGCGTGTGCCCGATTTCATCGCCGAGGTGGTGGAGCGGATTGCGTTCGAGGCGCGGACGGACAAGCGGATCGACCGTCGGTCTGGCGTGTCGCAGCGGTTGCCCATCAGCGTGATGGAGAACGTGGTCTCGAATGCCGAGCGGCGTGGGATGACCACCGGCGACGCGGAGATCGTTCCTCGCATCTCGGACGTATACGCGGCGCAGCCCGCGATCACGGGCAAGATCGAGCTGGAATACGAAGGTGAGCTGGTCGGCGGCCACACGATCGCGCGCGAGCTGATCCGGCGCGCGGCGGATGCGACGTTCGAGGAGCGAGCCGGCGGCGTGAACACGGACGACATCGTCATCTGGTTCGATGAAGGTGGCGCGCTCCAGGTGAGCGAGGACGGTAGCGCGGACGCGATGGCGGCGGCGTTCGGCGTCGTGCCGGGGCTCATCGATCTCGTGCAGCACGTGGGACTCGCGCCTGCGGACGATCCCGCCCTTGCCGTTGCGGCGTGCGAGCTGGTGCTGGAGGCGCTCGTGGCGCGCAAGAAGATTTCGCGCTCCGACGGTGGCCTGTATGGCCGCGCGGAGCCGGAGCGTCGCCGCCGGCGGCAGAACGAGGACTTTTTTGGCGGCGGGCTGTCGGCCTGACGCGACATGGGACTCGCGCATCATGCGGCGTCATCCAGCGCGTCGCAGCATCCGGCGGCGCAGGACGTCCGCGTGCGACGAGCAATGCCGCGCGATCTCGGCACCGTGGTCAAGCTGCGGCTGGAGCTGCTGCGCGAGCACACGGAGCATCCGATTTACGGGCGGCTCCGCGCCGATGCGCGCGAGCGCGCTGCTGAGCTCTTCGGCGCTCAACTTCTCTCCGATGCGGAAGTGATGTTTCTCGCGGAGTCCGGCGAGGAAATCGTCGGGATTCTGCGATGCGTTGAGTCCATCGGCTCGCCACTGCTCGAGCCCTCGCGCTACGTGTACGTCTCCTCGGCGTACGTGCGTCCGGCGCATCGTCGTCGCGGCGTGTTGCGGGCATTACTCCGCGAAGCGGATGGCTGGGGCCGCGCGCGGGGGCTGGATGAGATGCGGCTGCACAACGTGGCGGGCAGCGGGGCCGCGGAGGGCGCGTGGGGCGCCCTCGGGTTCGACGTGGTGGAGCAGGTCCGCAGGCGCCGCCTGCCGGGAACGGACTGATGCCGATCATTACGGTGTCCCGCCAGTTCGGGGCGGGCGGGTCGCGCGTCGCCGAGAAAGTGGCGGACGCGCTCGGATGGCAGCTCTATGACAACGCGATGGTGGACGAGATCGCCGCGCGCCTGGGTACGACCGTCGAAGCAGTGTCCGCGCGCGACGAACGCGCGCCGTCGCTGGCGGAGCGCGTTGCGTCGACCATTTCGCTGACGGCAACGCAGTTCCTCCCCGACGTGAGCGGTGAAGGCATTCTGCCGAGCGAGGAGCGGATCGTCGACGTGACGAAGCGGGTGATGGAGGAGGCGGTGAGCGCGGGGCCGGCGGTCATCGTCGGCCGCGGTGCGCAATGCCTCCTGGCAATGCGAAGCGATGCACTGCACGTCTTCTGCTACGCTCCGCTCGACGCCCTGGTCGCCCGCACGATGACGAGCGATTCGCTCTCACGGGAGGAGGCGCGCCGGAAGGTGATCGACATGAACGCGGGGCGCGCGGAATACGTGAAGCGCTACTGGTCGCGCGACTGGCGGGACGTGGCCAACTATCACCTGTGCGTCGATACCGCGTGGCTCGGCATCGACGGCGCTGCGGAGCTCATTGTACGTGTGGCGCGCACGCGCCTCATCACGACGAGAACGGCTCAGTAGTGAAGACCAGTATCCTGTATCCGGCACTCGGTAAACGAGCGTATCCGGTACGACCACCGACCGCGGCGGTCAACGGGCACCGCCCGACTAAGACCCGTGCTGCGCGGCCTTGCCCGGCGCTCCTCAGTAGCCGGCCGCCGGCTGGGCATCGATGAGCGCTCGTACCTCCGCCACTTCCAGTTCGTGACGATGGTCGTCGCTGTGGAGCCATGCGCTGAGAAAATCTTAAGCGTCAACCGGCTCTAAAGCCGGAAGGCCCACAATGCCTAAGTGTCGGCTGTCACGCGGCATTTGACGCGCGGGACGGGTGTCAACACATTACAGCCATAGCCATCTCGAGACACGCATTGAATGCGCGACTTCTGTGGTAGCTCGCAAGTCGTCGAGAGATGGGCAGGTGACCTATGAGCGCCTGATACTCCTTGACTGAACCATCGTGATGCAGACGACACCATCGACCCCATCGTGGGCTGACTCGCTCGGAGCCATTGTTGCCAAATCGCCTGGGCTTGCCATCGCCCTCGTGCTGCTTCTGAGCGCCGGAACGATTGCGTTTGTCTATCTGCTGTTACGCGATCGCCTGTCGAAGGGCGCCAGGGACATCGCCGAAGCCAGCAAGCTCATGGCGGAGTCCTTACGCTACAACACCGAATCCCTTGCCACCGCACCACAGATCGTTTTGGCATTTTCGTCTCTGGTCGAGAGCACGATCAAACGAGAGCTCATCGAGCTCGATGGCAAGATCTCCTCCACAGTCGCTCGAGAGTTTCAGTCGCGAGCTACACAACTGGAGGAGAGCAGCACCGAGGCGCGGAGTGTATTGCAGGAGATGAAGGCGATGCGCTCGGACATTCTGGCGATCAATAGGGCCGCGGTGGAGCAACAAGTAGTACTCGAGCAAGAGCTGTCGAAGATTCGGGATGTGATTCCGGACTATTCCGTGTGGAAGAACGTCGCCGACCCTGAGTTGCTCGTGCGACGTCTGCATCGCGCCGAGACCTGGGATCAAGGGAAGGATATCGTTGCGCAGTTACAGAACCTCTGCAACTCTTCCGCGGACGCGCCGGAGCTCATCCCTGCGCAGTACCTGGAGATCGCGGGCGATTGGTGTCGACGTCACAATCAATTCCCGTTGGCGTTGTGGTTTTATGAGCACGCTGTGGCTCGCGACCCGGAGCGGATCAGCGCGCAAGTCGAGTTGCTCGCGCTCCGTGCGGAATACATCTACCCGCGACGTGAGGAATCGCTCCGTGAACTGCGGCAGCTCGTTGTCGAGCGCCCAAGGTCCTTGAATGACGTTCGCCGCCTACTCAACGTGCTGATCGAACTGGAGCGGTGGTCTGACATCGATGAGATTTGCTCTGCGCTCCTGAGCAACACTACCTACGGCACGCATCCAAGTGATCGCGCCATATTCTTACGGAATCGAGCTGTTGCGCGGAGGCACCTCGCGTTTGGCCATCTTACAGATGCCGTGTGGGCAGACATTCGTGCTGCATTGAGTCTTCATCCCGACGAGGAGAATGCGTTGAAGGTCTACGCAAACTGGCTTGTTGAAGCGAAACAGTATGAAGAGGCAATCAAGATTGGCCGCCAACTGGTGGGCCTTGACCGAGCGGATGTGACCTATTACACACTGTTGAGCCGGGCACATGCTCTCAATGGCCAGATCCAGGAGGCCCGCCGTATGCTCGACATGGCAGAGGACGTAACGATATCACCGAGCAGTCAGTTGCAGATTGCCCAGCAGCGCGAAGAGGTCGACGTCATCGAAGCCCGCATCGATCCGCATTTTTGGGACGCGCCTGCAAGCCAGCCGACGGTGTCGATAGGACAAGCCCTTCTAGGAGCCAGCGATGTGCCCCTAGAGAGCATACCGCACGAACATGCGGGAGCGAGCTCTCCGCCTGCATAGCCGCAACACCGGGCATGTCGTGCCGCTTACGGAGCGCTCTTCGCGCGCATGACCTCAAAAGTGGTAATTGATGGAACAGCGAGCGCCCGAAGATCGTGGCGCCGGAAGAACGCGAACAGGCCATAGAGCAGCATGAGCGCCGCCGAGCCTCCGATGGCGGGCGCGACGCCGACGACGTTCGCGACAAAGCCCGCCACGAATGCGCCGACCACCTGCGACAGTCCCACGACGACGAGACCGTAGGCGGCCATCATGCGCCCGCGCATGGCATCTGGAACGTTCGTCTGAAGCAGACCGTTCGAGATCGCGCCATTCATGATCATGGTGAAGCCCACGCCGAGCAGCAGCGCGTAGCCGAGTGCGGGCCGCGTAGTGAACGAGAACGCCAGCAGCAGCACCGGCCACGCCATGGAAGCACCGACGAGCAGTCGCACACGCGATGTCCTGTACCCAAGCGCTGCCAGGGAGAGTGCACCTGCCAGCCCTCCGATGCCCACGCACGACATCAGCAGGCCGTAGCCGCCCGCGCCGAGCCCGAACATCTGGCGCGCCACGACCGGCATGAGCGCCAGGACGGGTACGCCCAGGATGGAATAGACGGTCACCATCGTCATCAGCGCGCGAACTTTCGGCGTATCGCGCAGATAGTGCGCGGCCTGCCGCACCCCCTGCCACGGCGTGAGCGTCACGGGGCGCGGCACCCATTCCGGCAGGCGGATCATGAACAACCCGATCAGCACGGTGACGAAGCTCGCCGCGTTGAGAAAAAAGCACCACGCGATCCCGAGCTGTGCGATGACCGCGGCGGCGATGCCAGGTCCCACGACGCGCGCGAGATTGAAGCCGCTCGAGTTGAGAGCAATCGCGTCCGACAGGTCCTCGCGGCCCACGAGGTCGATGAACATGGACTGGCGCGCAGGAATCTCGATGGACGCGACGAGCCCGCTCACGAACGCCAGGGCCAGCAACGACACG
>WNFI01687269.1_pt1 | contig 10919 bp, 7 predicted proteins | sample 5400471 | NCBI WGS metagenome assembly WNFI01 (sample SAMN13153348, study PRJNA577476) | soil metagenome | isolation source: 100 cm saprolite on Douglas fir-dominated hillslope | place: USA:California | collected 2013-09-17 | reverse complement strand
CCAGCAAAACCCCGGCGGTATGAACAAGCCGATCGCAGAATCCATCGACATCCCCTTGTATGAGATGAGGATAAGCCATCGAACCGGCACGGGGCCGGACCCAGCGAAATTGATCCGAGTGCCGTGCGAAAAATCCTTCCATCACGTCCAGGTTTGATTTGATGATGTCTAGATTTCGATCCACCAGCTTGTTGCGCTGGCGGAGGGCCAATGCCGCCAGATACTCACTGGGTGCGCTGTTGCAGATGGAGGTGTAGTCTTTCAAGCCAGCCATGCGCCCGATGAGCTCGCGGTCGCGGGTTGCGATCCATCCGATTCGGAGTCCGGCCAGGCCATACGTTTTGGATGTCACGCCGAGCGAGACAGCGCTTTCAGCGAGATCGCAGGCGGCAGGCAGCTGCGCAGCCGCCTCGTATTCGGATCCGCGATAGACCTCATCTGAGAACAGGGTAATGTGATGCTCGTTCGCGATCTCACCCAGTGCGCGAAAATCGGCTGCCGGCATTAAGAAGCCGGTTGGATTATGCGGCGTGTTGATCACGATCAAGCGAGTTTCCGGTCGAATCAGCGCGCGCAATGCCTTGAGGTCCAGAGCCCACTCGTTCTCTTCGTTTGCCACCCAAAGCGAGAGCTCACATCCGATCGAGCTGGCAACCTGCAGGAGGGATTGATAGCAGGGCCAATGGACGATGACGTGGTCCTCTGGCCGCAGGAGGGCGTGCATAAATAGGAAAATTGCCTCCTCGGCGCCGGTGTGCACGAGCACATTCTCAGGCTCGATCGCTTGGTAGAGCGCGGAGATCGCCTCGCGCAGCGGCAGACTTCCGCGGGAATCAGTGTAGCCCAACCAGGTCTCCTGAAATTTGGCCTGGGAACCTTCCTCCAGGGCCAATAACTCCGCGATCGTCATTGCTTCGCAGTCCGAGCTGCTCAGCAGGAATTCGGTGGTAAATTCGTATTTCGCAAAATAGCGCTCCAGTCTAAACGGGGGCAGCTGCATGAGACTCCGATTTCCAAGTCCGGGTCATGAGAATTGCGCGAGCTCTTTTCGGATTCGGCCCGACTCCTATGATATCAGAGCCCGCCTCAGATCCCGATAGTGGATCTGATTGTGGATGTATACCATCCGGATCATCTCACGCAAGGAGGTCTCGCCGAGAAACGGATGCCGTCCGATTTTTTCCAGGTCGCTGTCGGAGATCTGGGAAACCCACTCCACCATCACCTCTCGCACCCTCCGGTACTGATCCAGCAGCTCGGCCGGAGTAATATCCCGCGTCCTGGCTTGCTGACTGGCGTTGTAACGGTCGATCACAAAATCGGCCGACACGCCAGGTCCCCCCTGGCGAATCCCCTCGAACAATTTTACGAAGGCGCGTTCAGAGGTTACGAAGTGCGCCAGGATATTACGGATCGTCCAAACCGCGCCTTCGGTGTACACCTCGGTATTCCACTCGGACTCGCTCAACGCGGAGAAGAATTTTGTATATTTTTCTCCCTCCGCTTTCAACTTTTGCGCAAGTTCCGGAGCCTCAGACATCGTGGGCACTCCTAAGGAATGATTGATGCATAATTGATCGATTTCTTTCCAGTGAGATACCAGGTATAGCCGGCCATTGTTGAAATCCTGGCCGCGATCTGTTTGCTGTCTGGAAAATCTGGGCGAACGTAATAGTAGTGCACCTCATACGGGCTCTCCCCAAATGCAGCCGCCAGAACATATCCGTGTTTTTGAGCATACTCCATCAGGGTAATGGTCATCCGGAACCAGTCCTGGGACAAGTTCTTCTTCGTCAGCCGGGGAGGCACCACAGGTGAAAAATAGGCGTGGAAGACGATCACATCCGGCTTATATTGGTCGAGATATTGTTCGGTGATGGGACCGTTATGGGCGATCCACTCATCGTTGAGCCCCCACGTATCGATGGCCGTCCAATTTGAGTAAAAGGGCAGTAAGCCGGCTTCACTGGTAGCGATGACATACCCCTTGCCTTGATATTGTGACAGGAGTTTACCAACATCATAGCGACCGTCGGCGGTATAGGCTGCTCCACACGAGAGTTGTCCGGTGATCAGGTAGCAATTCTGGCTCGATGAATACCAGATCGCTCCATATGCGAGCGCCAGGGCCAGCAGAGAGCACGCTAGCCGCGTCCGCGGGTTGGCAGCGCCGGGATCCCCCAGCCGAAGCTCGGCAACGAATCCGGCAACCAGTGGATACCACGAGAGCAAGATGATCGGCCAGAGTGCGTATTGGAAGCGACCTCCAAAATTGGTTTCATTAGAAATCAGAATGAAGGCGACAGCGAAACCTATCAGCGGGATCAAAAACGCAAACATCTGTCGGGTTGTCACGCGCGATCGAACCGCGAGCACGAATGCCAGCAGGAATGGTCCACCGAAGCGGACGAGATTTGTCAGTGATTCAGACAGCGATCCCCAGTGCAGGATCCCGGCGCCCTTCTTATAGAAGGGATTTGGGAGGGGGTAACCAAAATAATTCCAGCGCCAGAGAAAGTACATCCCGCCCAGGACCCCGAACACGAGCAGGAAGACGATCAAGATTCGCCCAGATGCCCGCCAGCTCTTGAGCACAACGATGCTAACCATCATGAGACCTGCCAAAATCACGCCCTCAGGCCGCGTGAGCCCGGTCAGCAGCCCCGCAAGCGCAAATGACAACGCCAGGGGCAGGGAGACGCGCTCTGCCTGGATGGACAGCAATGCAAGCGACCAGGTAATAGTGGCCAGGAGTGCAAAGAAGGGGGTCCCGAAGAAAGCGGCAACGTAGGACAGGCCCGTTCCCACCGCCAAATACAGGGCGGTAACGAATGCGATGAATATGCCCGCCTTCCAGATTCTGCGATTGAATCCGTACACCAGAAGGACGGTAAGGATATGGGAGCTAAACCCGATGGTTCTCACAGATCGGCCGATCGGGACACCCAGCTTGATCAGGAAGGCTGAGGCGACGGTGAAAAGAAAATCAGTGGCACCGTCTACTGGATGTTCACCGATATTCCAGACGATCCCATAACCAGCAAGGAGGGCCGCCACCGCGATCCAATCGCCATACCGTTTGAGGACGCCCGCCATCTTATCCAAGGAGGGAGTAACCGCCGTCGATGACAAGCGTCTGCCCGGTGATGTAGGCATTGCTTAAGAGAAAATCGAGAGCCGAGGCGATCTCCTCCACACTCGCGGCGCGTTTGAGTGGCAGCCGCTCGATCAGCCGCTGCCACTCTTCGGCCGAGACCAAGTCTGACTGTAATACCAGGCCGGGTGCGACCGCGTTGACCCGAATGGACGGCGCCAGCGCACGTGCCAGGATCTTCGTTAAGGACTCGAGGCCTGCCTTGCTCACAGTGTACGGCGCGTACCTACTCCAGATCTTGTGCGCAGCAACATCGGTGACATTCACGATGAGGCCCCCATCGACCATCCTTTTGGCTGCTTCCTGGGCGCACAGGAATGGCGCCCGCAGGTTGAGGTTGATCGCAGCATCCCAGTCAGCTACTGAAAGGCTGCGGGGATCCCCCGCCGGCATGATCGCAGCCGAGTTGACCAGGACCTTCAGCGGATGGGGTATGCGATCCACCAGCTCGAACATGGCAGAGATGTGCTTTGGATTCGTCAGATCGCTCTGGGAAAGAAAGACCGGAACATCCAGGGTTCTGATTTCCGTCGCCGTTTTGGCCGCCTGCATTTCCGCGGTGCGGTAGTGCAACAAGATGGCATAACCCTTGCGCGCCAATGCCAACACGAATGCTTTTCCAAGGCGATGGGCAGCGCCGGTGACCAGCGCGAGAGGTTGGACATCCATGAGCGTGTTTTACCACAAATTACATGTGCGTGGAGAGCAGCCGGTCGTCCTTCAATTGATCAAGCCCGGAAGAAATTCGAGATGAAGAATCCGACGTTGGCTGGCCGCTCGGCAAGGCGCCGCATAAAATAGGGATACCAATGCATGCCAAACGGAACGTAAACCCGCACGCGATATCCGTCCTGAACCAATTTTTCCTGAAGGTCACGCCGGATGCCATACAGCATTTGGAATTCCATCGCATCCTTGGGAAGTCCGATTTTGTTTGCATAGAGCCGCGCAAACTCGATGCGTTGTTCGTCATGGGTACCAAATGCCGCGAGCGGTGGAAATCGTCCATCCTGACTGCCGCCGGGGGAATCCGGCGCGAGGGCTGCATCGAGCATGATTTTTGCCAGCAGATCGTAATTGGCGTCCACGTCAACTTTTTTGGGAAACGCCTTCTGGGCGCTCTCTTCGTATGCCCCTTTCACCAGCCGGAGGCGAACATGATCCCGGAGCAGGCTGCGGGCATCTGCTTCGGAACGCATCAGATAGGCTTGCAATACCAGCCCGAAATTCTCATAACCTGCCGCCCTCATTTGATAATATAAATTGATGGTTTTTTCAGTATACGGGCTGTCTTCCATATCGATCCGGATAAAGTTAGCGGTATCTTTTGCATGGGCAAGAATGCGCTCGAGGTTTTGCGCACAGAGTTTTTCATCCAAACCGAGACCAATTTGGGTTAATTTGAGCGAGAGATTTGAACGGACATCCGTTTTCTTAATTTCATCCAGCGTCAGCAGGATCTCAGCGGTGGCTTCAGAGGCTTCCTCGGGTTTGCTGGTGTGCTCCCCGAGGTGATCAAGCGTGACACTAATTCCTTTAAGATTCAATTGTTGGATGGCCGAGACCGCGTCCGCCAGTTTGGTTCCGGCGACGAAGCGGGAGGCGGTGCGCCAACCCAGGCTCGAATGGCTGACCATGCGTTGTGCCCAGGGAGCCCTCCCAAAATAGATCAAGAAAGAACGCAGCATTCCATCCCTTTCTTAAAAATCACTAAGATTATTCTAGCACAAGTGCTCGCGGCGCCTGTGTTATACTTTTTTTGCCGCTTGAAAATGAGTTCGGAGGCCCTGTGAGGAATCGAAACACCAATATCTTTCTGCGGGGGACAGCGATCTTTCTGCTCATCATCGCTATCGTGCTCACAGTCATCTCGCTCATTGGGTACAGCCGGCAGAGGAATAACTATCCGCCCGGGATGACCATTGGCGGCGTACCGGTCGGAGGCTTGGATCCCAAAGGAGCTTCCGAGCGGCTCCTGGAAGTCTACAATACCCCGATTGAGATCCAATACAATGGCGGTGTGATTCAGGTGGAACCTTCGGTCGTAGGTTTCCAGATGGATATTGACTCAATGCTGGCTGCCGCGGATCTGACTCGCACCGGAGGGGGTTTCTGGGGTGGGTTCTGGGATTACCTGTGGAATCATGATCCCAGCGCGGTGGCGGTACCGCTACGGGCGACGATCGCGGAGGATCGGCTGCGCGCTTATCTGCAGACTCAGATCGCCCCGCGCTACGACCTGCCCGCGGTACCGGCGCAGCCGATTCCGGGGACTACATCGTATAGCCCCGGACAAGCCGGACAAACCTTGGATCTTGATCGCGCTGTGCCGCAGATCGAGAGCGCATTGCAATCCCCCACGAATCGGGTCATCGCCCTCTCGGCTACCAAGGGCACGGCCGCCCGACCTACGAAGGAAAATCTTGAGATCTCGCTCAAGCAAATCATTGGTGCATCCAAATTCGACGGCGTATTTGGACTGTACATGCTGGACCTCCAGAATGGGCAGGAAATCCATTTTGCGCTGAATCAGGGTCAGGAGATCAGCGTAGATCCGGATGTCGCCTTCACCGCCTCCAGCACGATCAAGATCCCCATCCTGGTTTCCTATTTTATTCAACACGGCACCGCGCCTGTCGACAGCGCCACCGATGCGAAAATCCTCGCCATGATCCATGCGTCGGACAATCCATCGTCGGACGAAATGATGCGGATTCTCGATCCCACCAACGGCCCACTTGTTGTTACGAAGGACCTGCAGAAGATCGGATTGGCCAACACGTTTATCGGCGGATTTTTTTGTAGTCCCCAGAGTCCTTGTCCGCTCCTGCAAAAATTCGACACCCCGGCGAATCAGAGCCCTGCCGGAAACATTACCCAGCCGGATGTCTACAATCAGACCACTCCGGGCGACATGGGCATGCTCCTCGAAGACATTTACCAATGTTCTCAGACCGGCGGTGGTGCACTGGTGGCCGCCTATCCCGACAAGATGACGAAGGCGGTGTGCAATCAGATTATTAGCTATCTGGAACAGGATAAGATCGGCGTCCTCCTGGAAGCCGGGGTTCCAGAGGGCACACAGGTCGCGATGAAACACGGCTGGATCCCGCGCTGTTTCGGTTGCCCCCTTCAGGACATCTCTGCGGCGGGGATCATTTACTCTCCCGGTGGGAATTTTGTGCTTTCCATTTATACCTTTCATCCGGTTCAGGATCTCTTTGATCCAATGGATTTGTTGATCGCCAAACTTGAAATGGCCATTTACAACTACTATAACTTGTCAGCACAATAATTTTCGCCGCACCGATCCTTCAAGAACGGGTCGCACAAAACATCATATATAATGAGGGGACCATGAGCGCCGCGTTCGGACTTTTCCGCCTCCAGCAACTGGATAGTCGCATCAGTCAAGTCGAGACGCGGCTCGCAGCGATCCGCGAGATGCTCGAGAACAATGCCGAACTGCTGAACGCGACGGATCGGGTGAGGAGCGCCCAGGAAGTTCAGCGGAACTCCGAGCATGATCGCCGAGATTCCGAGGCCGCGGCCGAGAGCCAAAATGTGAAAATCCAACAAATGGAAACCAGCCTGTACGGCGGCAAGGTGCGGAATCCGAAGGAACTTCAGGAACTCGAGGCCGATATCGCCTCGCTCAAGAAACATCTCGCCACTCTGGAGGAACGCGAGCTTGATGAAATGCTAAAGGTGGAAACTGCAGAATCGCTCGTGGCCCAGGCCGAAGATGAGCTCAAACAAACTCAGGAGCGGTTAGCCGCCGTACATCGCAACTTGATCGGGGAGCAAGATTCTCACGCAAAAGATCTTGAGAATCTGTTGACCGAGAGGCAGGCCTCGGTGGAGGCGATCCCCGCGGATATGCTCTCTTCTTATGATGTCTTGCGCAAACTAAGGCGTGGCGTAGCGGTTGCAGAGGTTGTGGACTCAAGCTGCGGCGCGTGCGGTACCACCCTGACGCCCGCCTTGCAGCAAAGTGCGCGGCATGCGGTCCAACTTGTCCACTGTCCATCCTGCGGCAGGATATTGTTCGCCGGATAAGGGCGAACCAGCCGCTCTCTGACCCAATGCCCCTCGATACATTCTCCTTCGTATTTGGTTTCATCACAGCCACGATCGTTTGGTGGGTGGTTTCGCGTTCACGGCCTCTCTGGAGGGAGCTCCTCCAAAATCTCAGGACTCAGGATGCGGAATCCCGTTCACGCCAGAGCACGAGTGTAGAAGAAAATCACCGTCGCATGACATTGCGCCGCGCACAGGGCCTGCACCTTGCAGCCTCGCTATTCCCCTTGGATGATGTTTTGCAGGAACCCCGGCTGATCTCGCCGCCCGCCCGCATGGAGCCCGGGGATCCCCCTCTCACTACTGACGTCGTCACGTTAACGGTGCCCTATCTACCGGCCTGGCCGGATCTGGCCGCGATCTACCATGCCCCCACCCTAACGCTCGAGCAGGCCCTTTCTGGCGGTACAAATCTGGTAATCATCGGCCAACCGGGAATCGGTAAGACCGTGGCACTCGCACATCTTGCCTCCCTTGCTGCGAATCGCAGTGAGAAGCTCGGCACTCTGCAGGAAGCAATTCCATTCCTGCTCCACGTGGCCGATCTGGTCCTTCCCCTGCAAGATTCGAAAGACGTGCTGCTGCCAATTATCGCTGGCGCCTCGGAAGGCATCGGTCTCCTCGAGGCAGGCCAGGTACCCGGATTGGTCCAGGACTCATTTCGAACCGGACGCGCCTTGTTTCTCCTGGATGGTTTTGATGAATTAACGCCGGACGGTCAGGAGCTGGTTTCTGCCTATTTGAAGATCCTCATGCAGGAGTATCCAAAGGTCCGGCTAGTCACAACGGGCGCGCCCGAATACATGGATGGACTCATTTCGCTAGACTTTGTTCCCCTAGCAGTTGCCGCGTGGAATCGAGATAATGAAGCAAAATTCACACAGCAGTGGGGTGATCTATGGTCCGGAACGGTAACTCATCAATCCTGGGCGCGCAAGGGACCGGATCCGGTCGATCCAGCGCTCCTCAACACCTGGCTCTCATCGGATACGATCGGCTTAACACCTCTTGAGGTCACACTCAAGGTTTGGGGTGCCTATGCGGGTGATACTCCGGGTCCGCGGATCCTGGAAGCCATCGCGTCGCACATCCGCAGGCTGGCGCCACAGAATACTCCCGTCGCGGCATTGGAAGCTCTTGCGATGCAGGTCACGCTTACGGCCCAACCAGTCTTTGATCCGCGAAAAGCGCGCGACTGGGTCAAGTCCTTTGAGCTGCCTGAGGAAATGGAAGCAAAGTCCGAGGAAATTTCCGACGAAGGTGAAGATCAAGGCGGCGATGAGGTCAAGAAGGACCAGGGCAGGGACCGCCGGAAATCCCGCACGGCCCCCTCCCCAACGCCTGGCCTTCTAGGGAGATTGGCCACGAGCGGGCTGCTCCTATCGCATCCCAATAACAAAATGCGCTTTGTACATCCGGTGATTGGCGGATATTTGGCCGGGCAGGCGCTCACTGCGTTCAAGGCAGACGAAGTGCTCGTGAATCAGCCCGATTGGACGGGCAAGTTGCTCGCGATGCGTTACCTGGCCTCGTATGGAGACGCAAGTGGTTTGGTAAAACATATGTTGGAATGGTCCCGACTGCCGATGCATCGTCCGCTGCTGACTGCTGCGCGCTGGTTGCGTGATGCACCCCGCGAAGTAACATGGCGGGGACCGCTGATGACCCGGCTCATTGAATTGATTCAAGCTGAAGGATTGCCGCTTTCGCTGCGTGGTCAGGTGTTGGGCGCGCTGCTTGCCACCAACGATCCGGGGGTGGCGCCGCTGTTCCGGAAATTGACCAATACTCTTTCCTTCGAACTGATTCAATTGGTCGCACTCGGAAGTGGGGCTCTGCGGGATGGGAAAGCCGTCCCCAACCTGCAGGCCGCCCTCAATGCGCCGAGCATGATTGCCAGACGGGCCGCCTGTCTTGCCCTGGTTTCCATCGGGACGCTGGAAACGCTCGAATTCGTGGCACATATCCTGCTGAGTGGAGACGAGGATATTCGACGCGTCGCGGCCGAATCGCTGGCAAATGATATTTCGGAAGGCCATGCGATGTTGAAGGACGGTGTTACCCTGTCAGACATCATGTTGCGACGGGCAGTCGTGTACGGGCTTGCCCGCGTCGATGAACCCTGGTCGGTGGAGTTGCTGAAGCAAGTGCAGGTCAGCGATGAGCAGTGGGTCGTCAGAAACTCGGCCACCGAAGTGTTAGAGCTGCGGAGCTCCAAGGTTAACCCGCACGTTCCTCGTCCCTTAAGAGAACCTGCTCAAACCCCGTGGTTGGTCGAGTTCGCAGGGACAACCGGCGCCGGGATTGCGCCGGGGTCGCCAGCTCTGGATGTCTTGCTCGGGGTGCTCAAGAATGGCACAGAGGAAGAACGCCAGGCCATCCTCCCCTATCTCAAAAGAATCCCTTCAGACGGAATTGTGAAACAGATCTATGGGGTCATGTACGGCGAGGATCCGGAGGCCCGAGAAGCGGCCTTCCTGACGCTCTGGGAAATTGGGGCCTCCGGGTTCAAGCTGGTCGATCCCGCCCAATTTGGATACAACTAATGTTGATCACGCACGCGACGCTCATCACCTGGGAATCACCTAATCGAATGGTGCAAGACCAAGCGATCTATATCGCCGGAGATCATATCCATGAGATTGGCCCGACCTCGACGCTTGAAAAGTTATATCCAAAAGCGAAAAAGGTCGATGCCCGCAGCCAGCTCGTCATGCCGGGTAATATTTGCGCCCACACGCACTTTTACGGAGCCTTCTCCAGGGGGATGGCCATCCCTGCACCGGCACCCAAGGATTTCCCCGAAATTCTCGAAAAGCTTTGGTGGCCGCTGGACCGTTCATTGCGGCAGGAAGATGTGCGCTATTCCGCCCTGGTTTCTCTTGTCGATGCCATCAAGCACGGAACCACGACCCTCTTTGACCATCACGCTTCTCCGGCCGTTGTCGACGGCTCGCTGGATATTATTGCCGATGCAGTTTCGCTCTCAGGCCTCAGAGCGGTACTTTGTTACGAAGTTACCGATCGGGACGGACCGGAGGTGGCCGATGCGGGAATCAAAGAGAACGTGCGCTTCTTGAAGCGGTTGACAGCGAACCCTCGCCCGAACCTGGCGGCGACGTTCGGGCTGCATGCGAGCTTGACCCTTTCGGGCGCAACCCTGCAGGCGTGTCGGGCAGCGGTGCCGGATGGAACCGGCTTCCATATTCATGTTGCGGAGCATGAATCGGATGAATACGATAGCCTCGCCAAGTCGGGCATGCGCGTGATAGACCGCCTGCAGAATCATGATATCCTCGGCCGCAGTACGATCACGGCCCACTGCGTCCATGTCGACGCAGCAGAAATCGAACTGTTGCATCGGAGCGGGACCTGGGTAACGCATCAGCCGCGTTCGAATATGAACAACGCGGTCGGAGCGGCACCCGTAGAATCAATGATGCGGGCAGGCATTAAAGTTTGCCTTGGAAACGATGGTTTTTCGTATTCCATGTGGGATGAGTGGAAGGCAGCCTATTTTTTACATAAAGTCACCAGCCGCGATCCTCGCCGAATGAGCGGCAACGACGTCGCCCAGATGGCGATCTACAATAATTCCGCGCTGGCAAATATTTTTTTTCCCTCCGCGGCCAACGGGCAGATCAGCCCCGGTGCATTTGCGGATCTGATCTTCGTTGACTACCAG
>WNFI01365705.1_pt1 | contig 10919 bp, 8 predicted proteins | sample 5400471 | NCBI WGS metagenome assembly WNFI01 (sample SAMN13153348, study PRJNA577476) | soil metagenome | isolation source: 100 cm saprolite on Douglas fir-dominated hillslope | place: USA:California | collected 2013-09-17 | reverse complement strand
GGCATCCGCACCGCGGCGGTCTGGGTGATCGGCACCGCGACACTGTCGACCCCGATCGGCCAGACCAGCCTCGGCAACTACATCTTTGCGGGATTGCAGACCCAGAACTGGGTGTTCGTGCTGTTCGGCTGCCTCGCCGCCGCGGTGCTGGCGCTCGCGGTCGATCAATTGCTGGCCTTGATCGAGACCGGGATTCGCAGCCGCAGGCTGCTGCGCGCGGCGCTCGGCGGCATCGGCATTGCGGCTCTGGTTGCAGCAACGCTGGTACCCACGATGGCGCGCTCGCCATCGAGCTATATTGTCGGCGCCAAAACCTTTGCCGAGCAGTATGTGTTGTCGGCGCTGATCGCGCAGCGGCTGCGGGCGGCGGGATTATCGGCGACCTCGCGCGAGGGCCTCGGCTCCAACGTGATCTTCGAGGCGCTGGTCTCCAACGATATCGACGTCTACGTCGATTATTCCGGCACGCTGTGGGCCAACCAGTTTCACCGCAGCGAGATCAAGCCGCGTGAAGAATTGCTCGGCGAACTGAAAGCGACGCTGGCGCAACAGAACGTCACATTGCTGGGCGAACTCGGCTTTGAGAACGCCTATGCGCTGGTGATGCCGCGAAAGCGTGCCGACGCGCTTGGCATTCACTCCATTGCCGATCTCGCGCCGCATGCGCGGACGATGTCGATGGCAGCGGGATTACGAGTTTTTCTCGCGGCCGGAATGGGCGAGCTTGCAGAAAGCCTATGGCCTGTCGTTTCGCGCGCAGCGCCAGATGCAGCCGGACTTCATGTATGCCGCCGTCGCCTCCGGCGAGGTTGACGTGATCGCGGGCTATACCAGCGACGGGCTGATCGCGAAATACGATCTGGTGGTGCTCGACGATTCCAAACACGCGATCCCGCCCTACGACGCGATTGTGCTGCTCGCGCCGAAGCGCGCCGGCGATCAGGCATTGCGCGATGCCCTGCAACCGCTGCTCGGCAAGATCGACATAGCTACGATGCGCGAGGCAAACCTGCGCGCTGCCGGCGGCGACGGCGCATCGTCGCCCGATGCGGTGGCGCGCTGGCTGTGGGAGAAGATCGGGAAGCGATGAGGCAAGAACCGTAGGGTGGCAAAGCGCAAGCGTGCCCACCATCTCAGCGTCGCTTTGCAATTGGCGGGCGCGGCGCGGGTGCGGCTTTTGCCGAAGCTGGGCGTTCGGGCTCTAGGGCGCTTCCGACTGTCGCGACCTGGATCCGCTGGTTGGTCGGCGCGCTCGGACGGGCGGCATCCAGCAATTGCTCCTCGCCCAGACCGATCGCCTGAAGCCGTTTTGGCGAAATCTTGAATGTGTTGACCAGCACGTCGCGGGTCACGTCGGCTCTCCTCTGACTTAGCGTCAGATTGTTTTCGCGGCGGCCCGTCGACACGGTATGGCCGACAATCAGGAATTTGTATGCCAGCAGCGATGGGTGATAGAGCGTATCGGCGATGCGCCCGAGCACCCGATAAGACTCGGGCCGAATGACCGCAGCGTCTTCATCAAATTGAATATCGGCAACAATCTGCGGCAGCTTGAGCAACTGGCTGGCGATTGGCGGCCGCTTGATTGGCGCTGCATCGGCCTTCGACTTAACCCGTTCCAGGGCCTGCTGACGCAGGACAGCGACATCGAGATCAGGCGCCGTTTCAAGCCCGGTAAGCTTGTTGACCCACTCTTCCGATGTGCCGCCGGCCTGGGTCTGCGCGGAGGCTGGAAGTGCCGCGAGACCGATCAGCGCGACCATGAGCAGACCGATGTGCCTTCCCCCCGATCGCATCAGCGATATCCCGCTTCACCAAGGGCCTTATTGCAATTGATGCTCACTCCGCGCGGCCCCGCCAACAGGCAGTCCAGCGCCGCACCGCGATCACCCTTTTGGACCCCGCCGCAGAATTTGGCTACGTCGCGCTCGCATAGTTTTGTGACGGCCGAGCGTGCAGACACACGCTTCTGGATCGCATCGAAGGCCCGAAGATAGTCATTCTTGCACGCTAGCGACAAGACATCCTGGTTGCGCGTCAGGCAGTCCTTGAGACGAGTATCAGGATTCACGCCCCGGCAGTTCGCATCGATGTCCTTGGCACAGCTTGTACCCAGCATTCCCATCGCGTCTTCAAACCTCATCGTCTCCGCGGACGCCGAGGACCAGGCGGTAGCTAGAAGAATCGGTAATATCAACCGGATGGGGTTCATAACTTCATCTCATATGAAGTCTGCACCTGTGGTCAAGCTGTCACGGAAGGAAAGCTGCTGCAGCGGTCTTGCGCGAGCCCACCCGGCGGCCGCCTACAATCCGCGCACCAGGCCGGCGTCGATCAACAGCCGGTTGAAGCGGCGGGCTTCCGCGCCGTCCTTGCAGGCATAGAACATGCCCTTGCAGCGCAGCATGATCTTTTTCTGCTCCTCGAACGACGGATCGAGCGGAATGCCGGCAGCCTCCTGGATCACCAGCGGTAGGTAGGGCCCGTCGATCGTATCCATCACCGCAGGGCTCTTGACCGGCTCGAAGTTGATCGCGTCGATCGCGTAGTAGGTCGCGTAATAGCGCGGGTCGTACTTGTCCAGCTTCTTGCCGACGCCGGCCTCGTCGAGGCCGGGATCGAGAACGTGCGGCGAGAATTCGGGCTGATGATCGCCGTAACGCACGATCAAAAACGGTTGCGCCGGGAATTTCTTTTTCAATCCCGCGATGAACGCGGCGTAGTCCTCGGCGCTCATCGCCTGCCGGCGCAGATATTCATCGACCACGGGCTCATTGCCGGGCCGGTGCCAGAACGGCATCAGGTCCGGGCGAAACCGGGTTTCCCAAGGAAAATGATTGGCGGCGAGATAGACAAACATGAACTGCGGCGTGGTCGGCGTTTCCTGCGACATCAGCTTCAAGGCTTTATCGTAAAAGAAGCCGTCGGGCTCGACGTCCCTGGCGCCGAGATCGTGCGCGTCGTAGAAATGCTGGATGCCGGTAGTGGTCTGGAAGCTGCGCGCGCTCATGAAGGCGCCATAGGCCGGATACAGCGAGATCGTATTGTAGCCGCAGCGGCGCAGCGCCAGCGGCAGTCCGCGCTCGACGCGGCCCGACGCGATGCGCGTCACAAAATAGGAAAACCGGCCGAACGAACGCGACGAGAGCCCGGCGAGCACATTGTATTCGGTGAACCAGCTGGGGCCGCCATTGCTCTCGGCCAGGAATTTGCGCTCCTTGCCGTCGAACGATTTGAAATGGCTGCCATAGCCCGGCGGCACCTTGACCCCTGCTGCCTGACGAATGTCGAAACTGGACTCGTCATGGATCATGATGATGTTGGGGCGGCGCCCTGCGGGATGGCAGGAATCCAGCAGCGGCACCTTGAGACGCTCGGCCGCGACCGCATCGGACTCCATGAAACCGTAATTGATGAAATCCGACACGGCGGTGACGCCGGAGCGGGCAAATTTCGACAGATAGCCGTCGTCGTAATAACCGCGCCAGGCTTCATCCGGCCAGGCGAAGGCATATCCGACCAATGCGGCAAGGCACGCCAGCTCGCAGGCCAAAGCCGGCAGGCGGCGGATCCGGAACGGATCGAGCCACCACAGCGCGTACATCAAGGGGATGATGACGAGCGCCGCGCCGATCACGGACCAGCGCAGATTGGGCAGCGCGCCCGACAAAGCGGGACGCCGCAGCAGCGCGATCCAGAAGAAGTTCAGGATCCCCCACGACAGCACAAAGCCTGTGCGCGAACCGAAGTCGGTTTCGGTGTGGAGCATGACGACCAGCGCCGCCAGATGCGGCGCCGCCACCGCCAGCAGCCGCCAGATGCCGGCCGAAGCAAGGCTTGCGGCGGAAACCGTGGCGGAGGGACCTTGATCTGGCGCGAGCGCCATGGACGGGACGCAACTACACCCGGCGCTGTCTTTGGGCCTTGGCTGGCGATGACCAGGAGACGGACGACGCAGCCGGAGCCTGCGGCGTGTCATAAAAATGTAGTGGAACCATCATGAACACGCAATGAATTTGCAGCGCCCGGCGCGCGACTGGCAAATCCCGCGTTAACGCTTTGACGGGTGGCGGGCCAAGGCCCGGCCGCGGCGGCCTGGCGATGCCCGGCCTCGACGGTGCGGACGGCAATGACGGCGCCGGTTACTGGTGGCTGACGCCTTCCAGCTCACGGGCGCGTGCCTCGGTCATGTTGCGCATGCATTCACCGGCGTCGATCCGCGCGATCGTGCCCTCGCCCAGGCCGTAATACAGGCAATTGGCATCGCGACACTGTATCCACAAGCGCTGCGCGGCACGCAGTTGCTCGCGCTGCCGCGGCACTGCATCCTCGAGAGCCTGCCGGTAGGCGATTGTCATCCGTCTGTCCCATTGCGAGGTCCTGGCCTTGAGGCATTCGACCATCTCGAATGTATTGCTGTCGCAGGATTGGGCCGGGTCGTCCTGATCGCCGGCACGCGCAGTCGATGCCAAAACCAAATCGAAAGGACCGCGATTACGACGCTCGGCATCGCGTGCATTTTGGAGTCAGTGGATTGCTTCGTCGCTGGCGCTCCTCGCAAAGGCGACGTTAGCACTTCCAACCCGACGGCGAAGCCGTTACACGGGAAAGTGCACGCGCACGGCCTGCTCCGCGTGACCGTCGAAAGTCCGGCGCACGACGGAAAAATCCTCGAAATGTCTACTATCGCTCGGAACGGTTAAGGTCTAATTTTTTGGAAGTAACGAACGTCCGCCAAGCTACCCAAGAAAGGATAAGACGCTTAACAGGATCAAGGGGGTTTATCGTGCCAGCCTTCCAACATCGACTGAACGTGCTGTCGGCAACCATTGTCGTACTTGCGGCAACCAGCATCGGTGCACTTGCCCAGAAAAAATATGATGCCGGTGTGACCGATACCGAGATCAAAATCGGCAACATCATGCCCTATAGCGGGCCAGCGTCCGCTTACGGCGTCGAAGGCAAAACAGAGGCTGCATACTTCGATAAGATCAATGCCGAGGGCGGCATCAATGGCCGCAAAATTAAATTCATCTCATATGATGATGCCTACAGCCCGCCGAAGACCGTTGAACAAGCCCGCAAACTCGTTGAAAGCGACGAAGTTCTGTTGATTTTCAACCCTCTGGGTACAGCGCCTAACTCTGCAATTCAAAAATATATGAACGAGAAGAAGGTGCCTCAGCTGTTCGTTGCGACCGGTGCGACGAAGTGGAACGATCCAAAGCAGTTTCCGTGGACGATGGGTTGGCAACCCAATTACCAGAGCGAAGGCCGCATTTATGGAAAGTACATTTTGAAGGAGAGGCCGACCGGCAAGATCGGTATCCTTTATCAGAACGACGACTATGGAAAAGATTATGTCAAGGGCATCCGGGACGGTCTGGGCGCTAAAGCGGATTCGATGATTATCGGAGAGAAAAGCTACGAGACCACCAACCCTACCATTGACTCGCTCGTGGTGGCGCTCAAGTCGGAGGGCGCAGATATTTTCATTAGCATCACGACACCGAAATTCGCGGCGCAGTCAATCAAGAAAGTAGCCGAGCTTGGTTGGAAACCGTTGTTCCTTCTCAACGGTGTCGGTGCATCAACGGGAGCCGTGATGAAGCCGGCTGGGTTGGAAAACAGCCAAAACATAATATCCGCAACCTATCAGAAAGATCCTACAGACCCGCAGTGGAAAGATGACGCGGGTATCAAGAACTATGACGCCTTCCTTTTGAAATATTTCCCGGAGGGTAATCGTGAGGACCTCTTGCTGATGACCGCCTACAATGTTGCTCAAACGATGGTTCATGTGCTCAAAAACTGCGGCGACGATCTTACCCGCGCGAATATCATGAAACAGGCCGCGAGCATCAAGGGTCTGCAGCAGGAAGGGCTGTTGCCCGGTGTCACGATCAACACCAGCGCGACTGACTTCGCTCCGATCAAGCAATTTCAGCTCAGGAGATTCAGGGGCGAGCGTTGGGAATTGTTCGGCGATGTCATGAGCAGCGAGGTCGGTGAATAGCGCGTTTCGACTTTTGTGAAGTGACGGGGTGGACGATAGCAAGGTGCGGGTTTGCCGGGAACGGCGCCCGGTCGAAAGGCTGTCGTCGCGCGAAGTGTTTCCGGTGCGGCGCAGCAATGACGCGCGTATAATGGTCTTCCTGGCCTGCTTCGCCAGATCAGGTGGAGACGAGATGCGGCGATCTTTGGCACCCTGGATCGTTCTAGCCATGGTCGGCTTGGTTGTGGGCGGCGCTTATCGGTACTTCGCCGACGATCCGAGCGAAGCCACGCTCGCGAATTACCTGCGCAGCGGCATCCATGGGATGGGACTGGCGCTATCCGGCTGGGCGGTGCATCTCTATTTCACCTCACGCAGCAGCGAATGGGTGAGAAGATGGCCGCTCGTCATCGAGCTCGTCGTGCGATCCGTGGCGATGGCGGTGGTCGTAGCGACGGTCGCCATGGGCTTGCAGGCCGCACTCTATGACAAGCGCATCGAGGCCGAGTGGCTCGCCGCCGACTTCCCTCGCATCGTCGGTGTCGCCTTTGTCATGTCCATCCTGATCGGCGCGGTTTACGAAGTGACGCGGCTTGTCGGCAGCCGGGTCCTGCTGAACATCATCCTCGGACAGTATCGAAGGCCGGCGCGAGAACAACGCGTGCTGCTGTTTCTCGACCTCGTCGGGTCGACGTCCTTGGCCGAGTCGATGGGCGAACTGCGCATGCATCAGCTTCTCACGCAGTTCTTCTTCGATATCGACGCAGCGATCCTCGCGCATGATGGTGAGGTGCACGCTTATGTCGGCGACGAGGTCATCGTGACCTGGCGGCTCGCCGCCAAGGGGTCGGAGCGGCGCTACCTCGACTGCTTTTTCGCGATCCAGGATCGGATCGCGGAGAGAGCGGATTTTTATCAGCGTCAATTCGGCTTGGTGCCGAACTTCCGTGCCGGATTGCATGCGCCATCCATGCTGGCCTCCCTCCCAGCCAGCAGGTTGAATCAGAACAAACCTGATTTGGGAATCCCAAATCGAATCAACCTAACGACATCCCGCTCTAGCAACCGAAAGGCCGAAAATTACATGTGGCGCCAAATTCCAAGCCGGGCCGATCTGGCTTCCTCTTCAGCCGCAAGCAATTCGGCCGGTGCATCCGGAGTTGCACGGGCCCCGCCGTTGCTCAAGATCACTTCAGACAGATCCTGCCCTTCGACGCTGCAACGGTAACGCTCCGCCGCTCCGCTCGGCGCGCAAATCACCTCTCGCCGCCTGAGAAACCGCGCCAGCGGCCGGACCACGCGACGATCGTCGTCGGCGAGAATGCCCTCCAGCTGGATTTTTCTGCCGCGGACCCACAGCGTCGCGGTATCGAACACCTCTGCCGCGCCTCTGGCACCTGCATCCGAACCCGCCACGACCGGAGTGCCGGCTGGGAGAGTGGATGGGCCTGGCGTATCCACCGGATTGAGAGCATCGGTATTTCGCCTTGCAAGCTGTGGGGACGCCCTGGAAACGATCGGCAGCGCGCGGCCGACAAAATCGTGCCAGATGTTGGCGGGGAGATCGCCGCCGACGACCCTGTTGGTCGGGGTGTTGTCGTCATTTCCAACCCATACTCCGACAACGATGTCCGGAGTAAATCCGATGAACCAGGCGTCGCGATATTCCTGGGTGGTGCCGGTCTTTCCAGCAACCGGGACATTTGGAATACGCGCCGCCTTTCCGGTCCCCTCATTCACGACCCCCTGCAGCAGATCGAGCATCATGGCCCGGCTGGCGGCTAGCTGGCCCGTGAACTCGGTGCCGTTGCCGGTTTTGGTGTAAAGCGTTTGCTGAGAATTACTCGCAATCGAGCGGACCGAATAGGGTTCGATCTGAGAACCCGCGGCGACAGAGCCGAACGCACGTGTCATCTCCAACAAGGTCCCCTCGGCTGCGCCGAGCGCCAGGCTGGGCACCGCCGGCAGCGTCGACTGTACGCCCATCCGCTTGGCGGTGTCGATGACGGCGGGAATCCCGACTTCGTCGCTCAATTGCACGGCGATTGTATTGATGGAATGCACAAAGGCGTTCCGCAGCGTCATGCTGCCGCGAAAACCCCCGCTGTAGTTTTGCGGCTCCCACTCCCCGATCTGGGTTGGCCTGTCGACCACGACAGACTGCGGCGTGTAACCCCGCTGCAACGCGGTCAAGTAAACGAAAAGCTTGAACAACGATCCCGCTTGCCGTTTGGCTTGCGTGGCGCGATTGAATTGACTGGCTTCATAATCACGACCACCGACCATCGCCAGAACTGCGCCGTCTTTGCCAAGTGCGACCAGCGAGGCTTGCGAGACATTCTTCTTTGCACCCTCGGTTTCCAATCGGCGCGCGATGACCCCTTCGGCGAGCCGCTGCAGCTCCAGATTCAAGGTCGTGCGCAGCGTCAGATCGCCCGATGACGAGCCCAGCAGCCGCCGGACGTCGCCGGTAACCATATCGACAAAATAGTTGGTACCGGGCGGTGTTTCCGGTGGCGTATGTAGCTGGACGGATTGCGCGCGGGCCGCTTCCGCCTCCGCCGCGGTGATGGCTTTGGTTTCCACCATGGCCTGCAGCACCAATTCCTGCCGCTCCCTGGCACCGCCGAAATTGCGGGTTGGCGCGAGCTGCGACGGCGCGCGCACCAGCCCCGCCAGCATCGCCGCCTCGCCGAGACCGAGCTCGCGGGCCTTCTTGCCGAAATATCTTTTGGCAGCTGCGTCCACGCCGTAGGCGCCGGCTCCGAAATAAGCCGTGTTCAGATATCGCAGCAGAATGTCTTCTTTCTTGAGTTGGCTTTCCAGCCACACCGCCAGAATCGCTTCCTGGACCTTTCGGCGCAATGTCCGCTCCGGGGTAAGGAACATCAGGCGCGCCAGCTGTTGGGTTATGGTGCTTCCGCCCTCCCGGGTAGCGCCAGCCTGAGAATTCCGCCAGCCGGCCCGCAATATTCCCCAGAGATCGACACCGCTGTGCTGGTAGAACCTTCGATCCTCGATCGCGATGATCGCCTGGGCCAAATGCGGCGGCAGGTCCGCAGCCGTCAGCTTGTCTCCCTTGAATACGCCGCGTGTGGCGAAAACGTCGCCCTGCGTACCTTCGAATGTCAGAGCGCTTTGGGTGGCTTCAACCTGAAGGCCCCCGCCGATCGGCAACGTTGCGATGCTGTACAGCGCAAACCCGACAAGAAGCATTAAGACCAGCGCAACGGACGCCGCCAGATACTTCGCCCGAAATCTCATGACTCGCGGATTGCGCCACGCCTTCGGCATGACGCGAAGATGCTGGCCTTCGAATTGTTTTGCGCCGAGATTTCGCCAGCGAGCGTCCTTGATCGATGACTGCACGCGCGCTTTTAGTCCGGGCCATCGTTCTGCGAAAGAAGCGCCGGCTTTCTCGATCGCCGCTCGCAGAGCCCGCCACCAGATTTGCGCCTGTCGTCCAGCGCCCCGTGCAAAAATCAGCGCCTGTCGCGCGAGATTGCGTAAAAATGTGCGCATTTGCTCAGAAGTAACCCACGCATCCTTGGTTACCGCGCCCGTCGCGGATTCGGCCTTGGCTGGATGAGGATCATCGGCGGAAGACAATCTTGGCTCCGAAGGCCTGGGCGCCTTAAGTCAACTGCCCCATATGGAACTGGCAAACCGGCCAACGGTTCCCGCGCCCCTATCTCGACCGCCGAGCCTGTGATCACCGCGCTGGGCTCAACTGAGCGCGCGGAGGAGCGGCAGTGCTTGAAGGAGCGGCCGTGCGCTCCCTCGCCCCGCTCTTCGCGGGGAGAGGGGCTCTTCGTACCGCGACTGCTGACGATGAGGTCACACCGGTGCCCCCTCACCCAGATCGCACCGTACGATCCTCAGCATCGCCGAGGCGATCCGACCTTTTCCCGCAAGCGGGGAGCGGAACAAATCAATTCTTGGTCTTGTCGACCAGCGCACCCTTCTTGATCCACGGCATCATGTCGCGGAGTTTGACGCCGATCTCCTCGATCGGGTGTTGAGCGAGCTTGGCGCGGGTCGCCTTGAACGAGGTCTGGTTGACCTTGTTCTCCAGCATCCAGTCGCGGGCGAACTTGCCGGACTGAATGTCATCAAGCACGCGCTTCATCTCCGCCCTGGTCTCTGCGGTGACGATGCGCGGGCCGCTGACGTATTCGCCATATTCGGCGGTATTGGAGATCGAGTAATTCATGTTGGCGATGCCGCCTTCATAAATCAAATCGACGATCAGCTTCACCTCGTGCAGGCATTCGAAATAGGCCATCTCCGGCGCGTAGCCGGCTTCTACCAGCGTCTCGAAGCCGCCCTTGATCAATTCGACCAGGCCGCCGCACAGCACCACCTGCTCGCCGAACAGGTCGGTCTCGCATTCTTCCCGGAACGAGGTCTCGATGATGCCGGCGCGGCCGCCGCCGATCGCGGAGGCATAGCTCAAGCCGAGGTCATGCGCATTGCCCGAGGGATCTTTATGGATCGCGATCAGGCAGGGCACGCCGCCGCCGCGCTGATATTCCGAGCGCACGGTGTGGCCGGGCCCCTTCGGCGCGATCATCAGCACGTCGAGGTCGGCGCGCGGCTCGAGCAGGTTGAAATGCACGTTGAGGCCGTGCGCGAACAACAGTGCCGCGCCGTTCTTCATGTTGGCGTGCAGATGATCGCGGTAAATGTCGCCCTGCAACTCATCAGGAGTGAGCATCATGATCACGTCGGCCCATTTCGCGGCCTCGGCGACTTCCATCACCTTGAAGCCGGCGGTCTCCGCCTTCTTCGCGGAGCTTGATCCCTTGCGCAGCGCGATGGCAATCTCCTTGACGCCGGAATCCTTCAGGTTCAGCGCATGGGCATGGCCCTGGCTGCCATAGCCGACGATGCAGACCTTCTTGCCCTTGATCAGGTTCAGGTC
>WNFI01274436.1_pt1 | contig 10920 bp, 12 predicted proteins | sample 5400471 | NCBI WGS metagenome assembly WNFI01 (sample SAMN13153348, study PRJNA577476) | soil metagenome | isolation source: 100 cm saprolite on Douglas fir-dominated hillslope | place: USA:California | collected 2013-09-17 | reverse complement strand
GATCGAGGGCCGCGGCTGGCGCACCGGCGCGCCGGTGGAGAAGCGCGAGATCCCGATGTACTTCCTGCGCATCACGTCGTACGCCGAGGAGCTGCTCGCCGCGCTCGACGATCTGCCGGGCTGGCCCGAGCAGGTCAAGCTGATGCAGAAGAACTGGATCGGCCGCTCGGAAGGGGTCAAGGTTGGTTTTGAATATGAAATAGAGAATCAAAAGCGCGTGCTGTGGGCGTTCACCACGCGCGCCGACACGTTGATGGGCGCGACGTTTGTCGCCGTGGCGGCGGAGCACCCGATCGCGACCTGGGCAGCCAAAGGCAACAAGGAACTTTCTTCGTTCATTGACGAATGCAAGCGCGGCGCCGTCATGGAGGCGGAGCTGGCGCAGATCGAAAAGAAAGGCATGCCGACCGGCGTGCACGTCACGCATCCGCTCTCCGGCGAGAAGCTGCCGGTGTGGGTCGCGAACTACGTATTGATGGGCTACGGCGAAGGCGCGGTGATGGCGGTGCCGGCGCACGATGAGCGCGATTACGAGTTCGCGCGCAAGTATGGCCTGCCGATCAAGCCGGTGATCCGGCACCCGCTCGGCGACACCGTGCCGCCGCCCTGGCGGCCGGAGTACGCGGCCTATGGGGTTTGCATTAATTCCGGGAAATACGATGGTCTGGACTACCGGGCCGCCGTGGACGCTATCGCGTCCGATTTGAAAAAAAAGCACCTGGGAGAAAAACAGGTGCAGTGGCGGCTGCGCGACTGGGGCATCTCGCGCCAGCGCTACTGGGGATGCCCGATCCCGATCGTGCAATGCCCGTCCTGCGGCGACGTTCCGGTGCCCGACGAGCAGCTGCCGGTGAGATTGCCTGAGCACCTGGTGCCCGACGGCACCGGCAACCCTCTTGCAAAGATGCCGGAGTTCTACCAGACGACCTGCCCGTCGTGCGGCAAGAGTACAGCGGCGGCATCGAGCACGCCATCCTGCACCTGCTGTATTCGCGCTTCTTCACGCGCCTGATGCGCGACGAAGGCCTGCTCGATATCTCGGAGCCTTTCACCAACCTGCTCACGCAGGGCATGGTGCTCGCCGAGTCGTACTACATCGACATGCCGGGGCGCCGCGAGTGGGTGAACCCGTACGAAGTCGAGGTCACGCGCGACCCAAAAGGGAAAATACTTTCCGCAAGGACGAAAGACGGGACGCCGGTCGTCTACGACGGCATCGGCACGATGTCGAAGTCGAAGAACAACGGCGTCGACCCGCAGGACCTGATCGACAAGTACGGCGCCGACACCGCGCGCTTCTTCATCATCTTCGCCTCGCCGCCGACCAGCACGCTGGAGTGGAGCGACGAGGGTGTCGAGGGCTCGTACCGCTTCCTGCGCCGGCTGTGGGTCTACGCGGCGAGATTTTCCCGGCGCAAGGGCATGGCCGGCAAACCCGGCAAGGACGCCCGCTTCGAGATCCACTCGGTGCTGAAGCAGGCGAACTACGACCTGCAGAAATTCCAGTTCAACACCGTGGCCTCGGCCTGCATGAAGATTCTCAACGCGCTGGAGCGCCTGCCCGAGGAAGACACTGCGGCCGACGAGGAAGGCATGTCGATCCTCATCCGGCTGCTCTCGCCCATCACGCCGCACATCGCCCATCACCTGTGGCGCGAGCTGGGCTTCGGCGAGGACGTGATGCGCGCGCCCTGGCCCGAGCCCGACGCCGCCGCGCTCGAGCAGGACGAGGTCGAGCTGGTGGTGCAGGTGAACGGCAAGCTGCGCGGCTCGATCCGCGTGCCGAAGGCGGCCGACCGCGCCGCGATCGAAGGTCTGGCGCTGGCCAATCCGAACGTGCAGCGCTTTGTCGCCGGCCACAACGTGAAGAAAGTGGTGGTCGTTCCGGGGCGGCTCGTCAACCTCGTGGTCTGATGAGAATCCTCGTCGCCGTTCTTTGCCTCGCGCTCGCGGGCTGCGGCTTCCGGCTGCGCGGCACGGCGGAGGTGCCATTCAGCACGGTTTACGTGCCGGGCGCCACGGGCGGCATCGCGCTCGATCTCAAGCGCAATATCCAGGCGGGAACCAATGCCAAGGTCGTCGATGACCCCAAGCAGGCGGACGCCGTGCTGCAGTTCACGGAAGAAACACGCCTGAAGGAAATCCTTTCGCTGACCGGGACGGGCCGCGTGCGCGAGTTCAAGCTGCGCTACCGCGTCGGCTTTCGCCTGCACGACGGCAAGGGCGCCGACTACGTGCCGCAGAGCACCGTGGAGCTGACGCGCGATGTGAGCTTCAACGACGCGGAGGTGCTGGCGAAGGAAGCCGAGGAGCAGCTGCTGTTCCGCGACATGCAGTCCGACATGGTGCAGCAGATCATGCGGCGCCTCGGCGCGGCGCAGAAGCCGCAGCCTCGCGTGCAATAGATGCAACTGCGCGCCGAGCAGCTGCACGGCCATCTCGCGAAGTCCCTCGCCCCGGTTTACGCCGTCCACGGCGACGAGCCGCTGCTCGCTCTGGAGGCGGCCGACGCCGTGCGCGCGGCGGCGCGCAGGCAGGGCTTCGCCGAGCGCGTGGTGTTCGAGCCGAACCGCAGCTTCGACTGGAGCGAATTCACGCATGCCGCGGCGAGCCTGTCGCTGTTCGCCGGCAGGAAGCTGATCGAGCTGCGTCTTGCCTCGGGCAAGCCGGGCACGCAAGGCGCCGAGGCGATCGCCGCCTGTTGCGGACGGCCCAGCGCCGACCTGCTGCTTCTCGTCTCGGTGCCGCGGCTTGACCGCAGCACGCAGAACTCGGCCTGGTTCCGCGCCCTCGCCGAAGCCGGGGTGATCATCGATGTCTACTCCGTCGATCGGCCTCGCCTCCCGGCCTGGATCGCCGAGCGGCTCGCGCGCTCGCGCCAGAGCGCCCCGCGCGACGTGCTCGAGTTCCTCGCCGACCGCGTCGAAGGCAACCTGCTCGCCGCGCACCAGGAGGTGCAGAAGCTCGCGCTCCTCGCGCCCGAAGGCGAGCTCGGCATGGAGACGGTGAACGAGGCGGTGGCGAGCGTCGCGCGCTACGATCCTTATGTCGCCGCGGAAGCCCTGCTTGCGAACGGCCCCGCGCGCTACGTGAGGGCGATCGAAGGTTTGCGCGCCGAAGGCGAGCAGCCGACCTTCGTGCTGTTCGTATTGAGCAGCGTGCTCTTCGTGCTGTACGGCCTCGCTCGCGGTGAGCGCGCGGATCCGCTCTTCGTCCAGCATCGGCTCTTCAACAAGCCGCTGCAGCGCGCGGTGCAGGCCGCGGCGCGGCGCTATCCGGCGGCGGTCCTCGCGCGCGCCCTTGCGCACGCCGCGGCGATCGACCGCGCCATCAAGGGCGTCGGCAGCGGCGAGCCGTGGGAGGAGTTTATGACGCTTGGGCTAAAATTGGCCCATGGATCAAAAGCTTGACGTTCGGCAGCACGTCCGCGAGCTGGGCCGCGCGGCGCGCGCTGCCGCGCGCGCGCTGGCGCGCGCCGACGCCGAGGCGAAGAATCGCGCTCTCGCTACCATGGCGAAGGACCTCAGGTCCAGTGCGAAGAAAATTCTTGCAGCCAACAGCGCCGACGTCGCTCAGGCAGACGGCGCCGACGCCGCGTTCATCGACCGGCTGACCCTGACGCCGCAGCTCATCGAGCAGATGGCCGAAGGCGTCGAGCAGGTCGCGCGGCTCGCCGACCCCGTCGGGCAGATCTCCGAGCGCGTCAAGCGCCCGACCGGCATCGAGGTGGCGAGGATGCGCGTGCCGATCGGCGTCATCGGCATCATCTACGAGTCGCGCCCCAATGTGACCGCCGACGCCGCGGCGCTGTGCGTGAAGTCGGGCAACGCCTGCATCCTGCGCGGCGGCTCCGAGGCGCTCGAGTCGAACCGCGCCATCGCCGCCTGCGTGCGCGCCGGGCTGAAAAGCGCCGGACTGCCCGAGGCGGCCGTGCAGCTCGTCGATACCGCCGACCGCGCCGCGGTGGGCGAGCTGGTCACGCTGACCGAATATATCGACCTCATCGTGCCGCGCGGCGGCAAGGAGTTGATCGAGCGGCTGGCGCGCGAATCGCGCATCCCGATGATCAAGCACCTCGACGGCGTGTGCCACGTCTACCTCGACGACAGCGCCGATCCGGAAATGGCGATCAGGATCGCCGACAACGCGAAGACGCAGCGCTACGGCACCTGCAACACGATGGAAACGTTATTGGTGGCGGAGGGCATCGCCTCCAAAGTCCTGCCTCGCATCGCTTCCATCTATAAGAGCAAGAATGTGGAAATGCGGGCCGACGAAGAAACCCGTCGTCTGGTGCCGGAAGCAAAAGCGGCAACCGAGAAGGACTACTACACCGAGTGGCTGGCGCCGATCGTCTCGATCCGCGTCGTGAAGGGCCTCGACGAGGCGATCGAGCACATCGCCAAGTACGGCTCGCAGCATACCGATGCCATCGTCGCCGGGGACCGCGCGCGCGCCGAGCGCTTCCTGCGCGAAGTCGACTCGAGCTCGGTGATGTGGAACGCCTCGACCCGCTTCGCCGACGGCTACGAGTACGGCCTGGGAGCGGAGGTCGGCATCTCGACCGACAAGCTGCACGCGCGCGGCCCGGTGGGCCTGGAAGGCCTCACGACCCAGAAGTTCGTCGTGCTGGGCCACGGCGAGGTCCGCACCTGAAAGTTGGCATCCTCGGCGGCACTTTCGATCCGGTTCATAACGCGCACCTCGCGATGGCGCGCGCCGCAATGCGCGAGCTGGATCTCGACAAGCTGCTCTGGATGCCCACCGGAGCGCCGCGCTACCGCAACGCGCCGGTCGCGCCCGGCGAGGACCGCGTCACGATGCTGCGGCTCGCGATCGAGGGCGAGCCGCTCTACGAGATCGACGCGCGCGAGCTCGCCCCCGGCGCTTCGGGCTATACGGCCGACACGCTGCGCGACCTGAGCGCCGGGCTCGAGCCCGATACGACCCTCTACCTGCTGCTCGGCGGCGATCAGTACTCGAAGCTCGATACCTGGCACAAGCCGCAGGAGGTCGCCCGGCGAGCGCGGATCGCGGTGTTCTCGCGTCCGGGCTGGAAGATCCAGGACCAAGCGGCAAGAGTCATTCCCTTTCCCGCCATGCCGGTCTCCGCGAGCGACATCCGCGCGCGCGCCGCGCGCGGCGAAGACCTGTCCGGCCTGGTGCCGCCCGCGGTGGCGAGCTATATAGCCCGCCGCAGGCTTTACCGCTAGATGGACCTCCGCAAGAAGCAGCGCGTGGTGCTCGAGGCGCTGGAGGACATCAAGGGACGCGACATCATCGTCTTCAACACCGCGCGCATGCCGTCGATGTTCGAGCGCGTGGTGATCGCGAGCGGCGAGTCGACGCGCCAGGTCAGGGCGCTTGCGGACCACGTGCAGGAGAAAGTCAGGGAGAACGGCGCGCGCGTCTACGGCGTCGAGGGCGAAGCGAGCGGCGAGTGGGTGCTGGTCGACCTCGGCGACGTGGTGGTGCACATCATGCATCCGACGGTGCGGGATTTCTACAATCTCGAGGAGGTCTGGGGCGGAAGGACGGTGCGATTCCAGCTTAAAAAACCCGAACGCCGTGCCAAGGCTGCACGTTCTCGCCGTAAGCGCTCGGCTGCCCCTGCTGAATATCGAAACGGCGTTCGTGATCGGCGGCCCCGACGGACTGGACGAAGGCATAAAGAGGCAATCCGCCCTGCTGCTGCGCGTGTCATCGCTCACGCTGCCGCACGCCCTGGCGCAGGTGGTGCTGCTGGAGCAGCTCTATCGGGCCGCGACCCTGCTCATCGGCCACCCGTATCACCGAAGCTAGCTGCTACACTCGGGCAAAATGACCGGCCCGCTCGAGCGTGGAATTTATCTGGCGTCGCGCAGTCCGCGGCGGCGCGACCTGCTCAGCCAGATCGGCGTGCGCTATCACCTGCTGCTGTTCCGCACGCGCCCCGGCGAAGGACCCGACGTGGACGAGACCCCGCTCGCCGGCGAATCGCCTGGCGCTTACGTGGAGCGCGTGGCGCGCGCCAAGGCCGAGTCCGGGTGGGGGCGCATGATGCAGCGGAACCTGCCGCAGGCGCCGGTGCTGGCCGCCGACACCACCGTGGCGCTGGAGGCGCGCATCCTGGGCAAGCCCGCCGACCGCAACCACGCCGTGGCGATCCTCGCCGCGCTTTCCGGCCAGACGCACCAGGTGCTGACTGCCGTCGCGCTGAAGCAGGCCGACTGGCTGGAAAGCTCCCTCTCGATCTCGGAAGTGCGCTTCAAGGCGCTCACCGAGCAGGAGATCCAGCAATACGTCGCCAGCGGCGAGTGCGACGACAAGGCCGGCGCCTACGCGATCCAGGGGCGGGCCGCCCTGTTCGTCGTGCACCTGAGCGGCAGCTATTCCGGCGTAATGGGCCTGCCGCTTTACGAGACCGGGCAGCTCATCGAGCGGCTGCGCGCTGACCGTGCAGGAAGATATTCTCATTAACGTCACGCCGCGCGAGACGCGCGTCGCGATCACCGGCGCCGGCGTAGTGCAGGAGCTGCTCGTCGAGCGCACCGCGAGCCGCGGGCTGGTGGGCAACATCTGCATGGGGCGCGTGGCGCGCGTGCTGCCCGGCATGCAATCGGCGTTCGTCGAGATCGGGCTCGAGCGCGCGGCATTCCTCCACGTCGCCGACATCTGGGAACACAGAAAAGCCAACGGCGAACCGCCCATCGAAAAAATTCTCGCCGAGGGCGAGCCGCTCCTGGTGCAGGTGCTGAAGGACCCGATCGGCTCGAAGGGCGCGCGGCTCTCCACGCAGATCTCGATCGCCGGGCGCATGCTGGTCTACCTGCCGCACGACCCGCACATCGGCATCTCGCAGAAAATCGAGGACGAGAGCGGGCGCGCGGCCCTGCGCGACCGGCTGAAGGAGCTGCTGCCGGCCGACGAGAAAGGCGGCTTCATCGTGCGCACGCTCGCCGAGAGCGCCTCGGAGGACGAGCTGCGCGCGGACATCGATTACCTGCGCCACCTCTGGCGCGTCATCCAGGAGCGCGCGCTCGGCGCGGCGTCGCCGCAGCTGCTGTATCAGGACCTGTCGCTCGCGCAGCGCGTGCTGCGCGACATGGTGAGCACGGGCACCGCGCGCGTCATCGTCGATTCGCGGGAGAACTTCCAGAAGCTCGCCGCGTTCGCCGACAGCTACATGCCGCGAGTACGAGGCAGGCTCGAGCACTACAACGGCGAGCGGCCCCTGTTCGACCTGTACAACGTCGAGACCGAGATCGAGAAGGCGCTGTCGCGGCGCGTCGAGCTGAAATCGGGCGGCTATCTGATCATCGACCAGACCGAGGCGCTTACCACCATCGACGTCAACACCGGCGGCTACGTCGGCAGCCGCAATTTCGACGACACCGTCTTCAAGACCAACCTCGAGGCGGCGCAGGCGATCGCGCGCCAGCTGCGGCTGCGCAACCTCGGCGGCATCATCATCCTCGACTTCATCGACATGGAGAGCGAGGAGCATCGCGCCGCGGTGCTCGAGGAATTCAGGAAGGCGCTGGCGCGCGACCGCACCCGCATGACGGTGAACGGCTTCACCGCGCTCGGGTTGGTGGAGATGACCCGCAAGCGCACGCGCGAGTCGCTCGCGCACGTGCTGTGCGAGCCCTGCCCGACCTGCAGCGGGCGCGGCGAAGTGAAGACCTCGCACACGGTGTGCTACGAGATCCTGCGCGAGATCCTGCGCGAGGCCCGCGCCTTCAACGCGCGCGAATTCCGCGTCCTCGCCTCGCAGGCGGTGATCGACGTCCTGCTCGAGGACGAGTCGGCCTCGCTCGCCATGCTGTCGGAATTCATCGGCAAGCCGGTCTCGATGCAGGTCGAATCGAGCTATACGCAGGAGCAGTTCGACATCGTACTGATGTGATGGAGATCTGCTTTACCCCGGCGAGGCAGCTGGCGCGGCTCATCCGCGCGCGCAAGCTCTCGGCGACCGAGGTCGTGAGCGCGTTCATCGCGCAGATCGAGCGCGTCAACCCGAAGGTGAACGCCATCGTCACCTTCACCCCCGAGTTCGCGCTCAAGAAAGCGAAATCCGCTGACCGCGGCAAGCCCCTTGCCGGGCTGCCCATCGCCTACAAAGATCTGGTCCCAACCAAAGACGTGCGGACTACCTTCGGGTCGCCCATCTACCGGGACCACGTCCCCACCGAGGACCACGCCATCGTCGAGCGCCTCACGGCGGCGGGCGCGATTCTCATCGGCAAGACGAACACCCCCGAGTTCGGCGCCGGCAGCCAGACCTTCAACAAGCTGTTCGGCGCGACGCGCAATCCCTACGATCCGTCGAAGACCTGCGGCGGCTCCTCGGGCGGCGCCGGCGCGGCGGTGGCGTGCGGCATGCTGCCCTTCGCCGACGGCTCCGACCTCGCGGCGAGCCTGCGCAATCCAGGCAACTACTGCAACGTCGTCGGCTTCCGGCCCACGCCCGGGCGAGTGCCGGCGTGGCCCTCGCCGAATGCCTGGGACTCGCTGGCGGTGATCGGTCCAATGGCGCGAACCGTGGACGACTGCGCCTTTCTTCTCTCTGCCATGGCCGGCCCCGACCCGCGCGCGCCGGTGTCGATCGCCGAGCCGGGAGAAATCTTTTCGAAGAGTCTGAAGAGAAACGTCAAGAAAGTCCGCGTCGCGTGGAGCCGCGACCTGGGCGGCCTGCCGATGGACGATCGCGTCACCGCCGTCCTGTCCGCTCAGAAAAAAGTGTTCAAGGATCTTGGTTGCGTGCTGGAAGAAGCCGAGCCCGATTTCTCCGGCGCCACGGAAGCTTTCGAAACCCTGCGCGCGCTCGGCTTCCTGCAGCGCTTCGGCGTCCACCTCAAGCAGCACCGCGCCCAGCTCAAGGACACCATCATCTGGAACATCGAGGAGGGCCTGAAGCTCACGCCGGAGAAAATCGCCAGGGCGCAAGCGCTGCGCAGCGACCTGTTTCACCGCATGCGGCGCTTCCTGGAGCGCTACGAGTTCTTTCTGTGCCCGGTGAACCAGCTGCCGCCCTTCCCGATCGACGAGGAATGGCCGCGCGAGGTCGCCGGCGTGCGCATGAACAACTACCTCGACTGGATGAAGAGCTGCTACTACATCACCATCACCAGCCACCCGGCGATCTCGGTCCCCGCCGACTTCACCCCCGAAGGGCTTCCGGTCAGCCTGCAGATCGTCGGCCGCTACCGCGACGACTTCGGCGTCCTGCAGCTCGCCCACGCCTTCGAACAGGCAACGCAATCCTGGAAACGCCGCCCTGCGCTTGCCGTATAGATGGTTCTAGCATCGCCGTGATGCTATAAAGTGGAAGGACATCGCCATGCTCTCCGGACCACCGGGGCTTCGTCTAATCAAAGGCTTTAACGACGAAGCCTTGTCCGGGAAGTGGGACGGTCATCGCTCCTCCCGCCTCGGGCTGCAGTGGCGGGTCATCTACCGCACGGCGCCAGATCAGCAGCTATTTCAGGTGGTTTCGATCACCCCGCATGACTATCGGAGACCGTAAATGAACCAGTTCCGCCCTGCGAAGAAGCGCATCACTGTTTCGGTGGGGGAGTCCGTGCGCATCGTTCGTGAGCTACAAGGCTTGAGCCAGAACCAACTCGCGCAACGCACAGGCATTCCCCAAGCCACTCTCTCCGCCATCGAGAACGACCGCGTCCGCCTGGGTGTTGAGCGCGCAAAGGTGCGCGCGAAAGCTCTCAAATGCCACCCGGCAGTGCTGGTGTTCCCCGGATGGGAAGATCACCTACCGAGACGTTGGGCGCTAAATCGGGTCAGCTCGGGTGGTAAGCGCGTCAAGTGCCGATTCGACCGTGCCGACCATGGTGGCCATTTGTCTTTGAGGAGGAAATTATGAATTCAGCTTGGAAAACTTGGAGTGCCTCGGTTATCGCCGGTCTCTTTGCTTTGGTGGTGTCCACGTACACGTGGCCACAAAGCCCGGCCGATGGCGACGACTTTCGGGTAACCTTGCTTGGCACCGGCAACCCGCAACCGCTGATGCATCGCTTCGGACCCGGCGTTCTGGTGCAGGTCGGCGGCCAAACGTTGCTTTTCGATTGTGGGCGTGGTGTCACGCAGCGGCTGTTTCAATTGGGCGTGAAGCTGGGAGCAGCCAATCAGCTCTTCATCACGCACCTCCATTCCGATCATATCGTTGGCATCCCTGACCTTTGGCTCACTGGCTGGCTGGAAGTGCCCTTTGCCCAGCGCAAGGGGGCATTTCAGGTATTCGGGCCCGCGGGAACCCGGAACATGATGGAAAACTTGGAGAAAGCCTACGAGTGGGACATCAGAACCCGTATCGCCGACCAGAAGCTGGCTAAAGAGAACGTCGCGGTTTCCGTAACCGAGATCAAAGAAGGCATTGTCTACGACCGCGATGGCGTGAAAGTCACGGCCTTCGAAGTCGACCACGGCGATCTCATCAAGCCCGCGTTCGGATTTCGCGTTGATTATGGCGGGCGCTCGGCCGTCGTGTCGGGAGATACCCGGTTCAACGAAAACCTTATCCGCAATGCAACCGGCACCGACCTCCTGATCCACCAGGTCGCCGCTATGCGCCCCGAGTTGCTCACCTCGCCGGTGTTCCAGGTCATTCTTGCGCATCACACCAAACCGGAGGAAGCGGGCGTCGTCTTCAGCCGGACGAAACCCAAGCTCGCCGTGTTCTACCACTTCTCCCTGCTGGGGACCCCGCAGGTGCCGCCGATGACCGAGCAGGAGGTCGTCGAGTTGGCGCGCAAGACCTACAGCGGCCCGCTATTGGCAGGCGAAGACTTGATGGTCTTCCGCGTAGGGCGTGAAGGCGTGAGCATCGGGAAGTAGTTCGTGGCCTTCGCTGAACGCGTCGCCCAACCCGGCGCTCCAGGGGACGCGCGATGAAACCGCGCGCCCCCTGAGCTTTGGCGTTAG
>WNFI01299878.1_pt1 | contig 10921 bp, 9 predicted proteins | sample 5400471 | NCBI WGS metagenome assembly WNFI01 (sample SAMN13153348, study PRJNA577476) | soil metagenome | isolation source: 100 cm saprolite on Douglas fir-dominated hillslope | place: USA:California | collected 2013-09-17 | reverse complement strand
ACGGTCTCCCGGCCCGCGCCCAGGAGCATGGCCGCGTGGCCCACGGCCCGGCAGCCGATGCGGACCACGCGCCCGTCGGTCTCGGCCTTGAGGTCCACCTGCTCCCGCGCCCGGGGCAGCCGGGAGGCGTCGTCGCAGACCCGCGGATCCCCCCCCTGGAGCTCCACGATCTCCTGGAACTTCCGGAGTCCGGCGCCGGAGCCGAGGGCGTCGCGCACCCGGGCCCGCGCCGCCTCCATGGTCGGGACCAAGCCTCCAAGAGACAGCATCCAGCCCGCGAGCTCCAGGGAGAGGGACTCCAAGTCCTTGGGGCCCCGGCCCTTCAAGGTCTCCACGCACTCCGCAACCTCGAGCGCGTTACCCACCGCGCGCCCCAGGGGCTGCTCCATGTCCGTGATGAGGGCGGCCACCCTCTTGCCCAGGCCGCGGCCGATCGCCACCATCGTCTCGGCCAGGGCCTTCGACTCCGGGAAGGTCTTCATGAACGCCCCGTCCCCCGTCTTCACGTCCAGGATCAGGGCGTCGATCCCCTCCGCCATCTTCTTGCTCATGATCGAGGCCGCGATCAGGGGCAGGCTCTCCACGGTGGCGGTGACGTCGCGCAGGGCGTAGAGCTTGCGGTCGGCGGGGGCGATCTCCGGGGTCTGGCCGATCAGGCCCAGCCTAGCCTTTCGGAGCACGGTCCTGAATTCGGTGAGCGACAGGTTGACCCGGAAGCCCGGGATCGACTCGAGCTTGTCCAGGGTGCCTCCGGTGTGGCCGAGGCCGCGGCCGGAGATCATGGGCACATAGACGCCGCAGGCCGCGGCCAGGGGGGCCAGGATCAGGCTGGTCTTGTCGCCCACCCCCCCCGTGGAGTGCTTGTCGGCCTTCGGCCCCGGCAGGTCAGAGAGGTCCAACACCTCGCCCGTGCCCATCATGGCCTCGGCGAGGCCCACGGTCTCGCCCGCGGTCATGCCCTTGAAGAAGATGGCCATGGCCAGGGCGGAGGCCTGATAGTCCGGGATCCGACCACGCGTGTAGCCTTCGACGAAAAACGCGATCTCCTCCCGGGACAGCTCGAGGCCGTCCCGCTTGCGCTGGATGACGTCGACCGCCCGCATGGCCTGTCTATCGCTTCTTGAGGCGCTCCACCTCCGCCCAGAGGTCCCGCTTCTTGCGCGCGGGGACCACAGGAGCGGGGGGAGGCTCGGGGGGGGGTGGCATGCCGGCCAAGACCTGATCCATCAGGCTCTTCTTCTCGTCCTTCTTGCCCTTCCGCTTGGGCGGCACCTCGGCCTTCCGGTAGTCGTGCGTGTTGTGGCAAGTCCGGCAGGTGACCTTGGCCACGGAGCCCTCGAACAGGCTGGCGATGTCGTGGTTCATCAGCAGCCGGCAGCGCGGGCAGTAGTCGTCGATCACGTCGCCGAGCCGGGGCGGACGATCCATGGGCCCTCCGGGCATGGGATGCAGGCAGTATAGCGCACCCCCAAGCACGGGTAGGCTAGAATCACCCCCCGGAGCGCACGCGGATGGAGCCTCGCCGCGGCCCGCGGAACCCGCGGCGGCGAGGACGAGAACCGCGGGCGTGCTCGGCTCGGGGAGGTGGAATCTTCGGCGGCCGCGGGCCGTCGCCCAGGATTTGATCATGCGCAACGCGGAGGTCATCCGCCAATGGAAGATCCTCAAGACTATCGAGGCCGGGCGCTTCACCACCGCCCCGGAGATGGCGCGGGAGCACGGGGTCACGGAGCGCACCATACGCCGCGACATCGAGGCCCTGCAGGAAGCTGGCTTTCCGCTCTACGATGACCGCTCCGAGGGGCGCAAGGTCTGGCGGCTGGTGGAGGGCTACAAGCAGCGCCTGACCCAAAGCTTCACCCTGGCCGAGCTGGCCGCCCTCTACTTTGGCAAGAACCTCCTCACCTTCCTGGGGGGGGCACCCTTCTCCCAGGACTTGGAATCGGCCTTCGCCAAGATCCGCGAGGCCCTGCCGGCGCGGAGCCTGCCCTACCTGGCCCGGATCCAAGAGCTCTTTTCGGCCCGGCCCGATCCCTGGAAGGACTACTACCTCTACGCGCGCGCCCACGAGTATGGCGAGGTGCGGACCTTCGCGGTGGAGCGCATCCAGAGCATCGAAGTCCTGGACCATACGTTCGAGATCCCGCCCGACTTCAGCGTCTCCGAGTACGCCCGCGGCGCCTTCGGCATCGCGGGGGGGAAGGCAGAGACGGTGGAGCTCGTCTTCGGCCCGGAGATGGCGGGCTACATCCGGGAGCGGGTCTGGCACGAGAGCCAGGTCCTGGGGGACCGGCCCGACGGCTCCGTGACCCTGCGCCTCCAGGTGGCCCCGGGCTGGGAGTTGAAGTCCTGGATCAAGGGTTTCCTGCCCCATGTCCGGGTCCTGCAACCCCCCTCCCTGCGCGAGGAGATCGGCAAGGACCTGGATAAGGCGGCCCGGAACTTCCCGGGCCCCCGGAAGGGTTCGAGCTAGAATGCGGGCTGTGGCCGGCCTCGAGACCTTCCCCAATCGCCACCCCGGCCGCGACTACACCATCGAGCACTCTTGCCCCGAGTTCACGGCCCTCTGCCCGCGGACCGGCCAGCCCGACTTCGCCACCATCCGGCTGAGCTACGTCCCCGATCGGGAGTGCGTGGAGCTGAAGAGCCTCAAGCTCTACCTGCAGGCCTTCCGCAACCGCGGGATCTTCTACGAGCACGTGACCAACGTGATCCTTGACGACCTGGTAAAGGCGGTGAAGCCGCGGAGCATGACCGTGGAGGGACACTTCCACGTTCGGGGGGGCATCTCGACGGTGGTGCGTGCGAGCTACGAGGCCGCGCGACGGGCCCGGCGGCGGGGCCGGTGAGAGCGCTCACCTTCCCGCCGCGCCGCCGAGGCGGCCAAGGAGGTCCTCCGGCTGATCGCCCCCCCGGTGGACCGGAACATCTCGATTAAGCTGTCCTCCATGGGCCAGGAGATCTCGCGCGACTTCTGCCTGGAGATGGCGGCCGGGATCCTGGACGTGGCCCGCGAGGTGGGGGGCTTCGTTCGCCTGGATATGGAGGGCTCGAAGCTCACCCAGGACACGATCGAGATCTTCCACACCCTGCGCAAGACCTACCAGAACGTGGGGATCGTGCTCCAGGCTTACCTACGCCGCACCGAGGAGGACGTGAAGGAGGCGATCGCGCGCGGGGACCGCATTCGCCTTTGCAAGGGCGCGTACAAAGAGCCCGAGGGCATCGCCTGGACGGACATGGCGGACATCCGCCGGAACTTCCAGAAGTGCTCTCGCTTGCTCTTGACCGGAGGCACCTACCCGGCCATTGCGACCCACGACGAGTCCTTGGTGCAGGCGACCCTCGACTACACCCGCGAGGAGAAGATCCCCCCCGCGCGCTTCGAATTCCAGATGCTCTACGGCCTCCGGCCCAGGCGCTGGGACGAGCTCGTGGCCGCGGGCCACAACGTCAGGATCTACATTCCCTACGGCACCCACTGGCTGCCCTACTTCTACCGCCGGCTTCGAGAGCGGAAGGAGAACGTCCTGTTCGTCCTGCGGAGCTTGGTCGGTGGTTGAGGCCCGCGCTTTGCACGCATCGCCTCGGGAAGTGCTCTCTCAGCCATCAATCAGTAATACTTGCCGAATTGTCCCCGTGAGCTTGACCGCCGACCTGAGAAGGAAGTTCCACCCGTGAAGGCCGCGGTCTACAGGGGGGCCAACGACCTCCGCATCGAGGAGATCCCGGTCCCCGAGGTGGAACGCGGAGAAATGCTGGTTCGAGTGGACGCCTGCGGCGTCTGCGGCACCGATATTAAGAAGATCCACAAAGGCCTGCTGCCCGGCCCCCGGGTGTTCGGCCACGAGATCGCGGGGACAGTCGTCAGGCCGGGTCCTGGCGTCTCCCGGTTCCGGGAAGGCCAAAGGGTCGTCCTCCACCATCACATTCCGTGCGGCTCGTGCTTCTACTGCGGGCACGCCGCGTATGCCCAATGCGAGGGCTACAAGCGGAATGGGACGACCGCGGGGTTCGAGCCAGCCGGAGGCGGCTTCGCCGAGTACGTCAAGGCTCTGGACTGGATCGTAGAGCGGGGGGCCATACCCGTTCCCGACGGGGTCTGGCCGGAGGAAGCGATCTTTGTGGAGCCCGTCAACACCTGCCTCAAGGCGGTCCAGAAGGCCGAGGTGCGTGGGGGGGAGACGGTTCTCGTGGTGGGGCAGGGTCCGATTGGTCTCCTGCTCCTTCAGCTCGCCCGCTGGGCCGGGGCCCGGACCATCGTCTCCGATGTCATGCCCGACCGCCTGGAGATGAGCCGCCATCTGGGAGCGGAGGTCGCTCTCGATGCGACCGGAGATGTCCCCCGTGAGGTGAGGGCCCTGACCGGAGGCCGGGGTGCCGACTGCGCCTTTCTGGCCGCGGTCGGTAAACCCCCCTTCACGCAGGCGGTTAGCGCCACCCGCCCCGGGGGACGTATCATGGTGTTCGCGGCCACTTCCCCGGGAGAGACGGCCGAGGTGGACCTGGGCGCCCTTTGCGCCGCCGAGAAGGAGATCCGCACGTCCTACAGCGCGTCGGTCGACGTCCAGGACTTGGCCGCCCGCCTCGTGTTCGGACGGGAGATCCGCGTCCGCGAGCTGGTGACCCACCGCCTTCCCCTCCAAGAGGCCGCGGGCGCGGTCGAACTCGCGTCGCGGCCGGCCCCCGGCGTCCTGAAGGTCGTCCTGCAGGACCAGACCCCCGCGAGGTGAGTGTTTGCCCCTCCGCATGAAGGCCGCCATTCTCTACGGGAAAGAAGACGTGCGCGTCGAGCATGTCGAGATTCCCGCCCTTGACCCGGGCGATGTTCTCCTGCGCACGAAGGTGGCCCTCACGTGCGGCACCGACGTCAAGGTCTTCCGCCGGGGCTACCATGCCCGCATGATCGTGCCCCCCGCGGTCTTCGGGCACGAGGTGGCGGGGGTGGTGGAGAAGGTCGGGGCGGGCCTGGAGGGTGTGGAGCCGGGCACGCCGGTGGTGGTCGCCAATTCCGCCCCCTGCGGAGAATGCCACTACTGCCGGCACGACATGCCCAGCCTCTGCGATGACCTCCTCTTCTGGAACGGGGCCTACGCCGAGTTCGCGCGGATCCCCGCCCGGGTGGTGAAGCACAATCTCATCCCCCTCACCGAGGGCCTGGCCTTCCGAGAGGCGGCCATGGTCGAGCCCTTGGCCTGCGTGGTGCGGGGGGTGGAGGAGAGCTGGATCGGCCGCGGGCAGTCGGTGGCCGTGATCGGGGTCGGCCCCATCGGCCTCATGTTCGTGGCTCTGGCCCATATGCGCGGAGCCCACGTGGTGGCCGCCGGACGGAACCCGGCCCGCCTCGAGAAGGCCCTGGAGATGGGGGCCGAGACGAGCGTCTCCACGCTCGAGCGAGCGGATCTAGCCGAGCAATTGCGCGAGTGCGTCCCGGGCGGTCGCGGTCCCGACGTCGTGATCGAAGCGGTGGGCCTGCCCGAGACCTGCGAGGCCGCGGTGCGGGCCGTCCGCAAGGGAGGGGTCGTCAACCTCTTCGGGGGCTGCCCCGCCGACAGCCGCATCGGTATCGACTCCCAGCGCCTCCACTATCAGGAGCTGACCATCAAGTCTACGTTCCACCATACCCCGGAGAGCGTCCGGAAGGCGTTCCGGCTGATCGCGGATGGGCATATCGACCCGAACGCCTTCATCACATCCGACGCGCCCCTGGACGAGCTCCCCCAAGTCCTGGGACGGCTGGCCCGGGGAGGCGATGGCCTGAAGACCGCGATCCTTCCGTGGGGACCCGAGTAGGCCGAGCAAACAAAAAGGGGGCGCACGGGCGCCCCCTATCTATCAGCAGATCTGAGACTTAGCGTCTCTTCCCAGACTTCGACTTCTTGCCGGCCTTCTTGGTGTGACGCTTCTTGGCGTGGCCTTTCTTGGCTTTCTTCGCCTTCTTGGCCTTCTTGGCCTTCTTGCCGGCCTTCTTGTGTGCCTTCGCCTTGACCTTCTTCTTCCCCTTGGCTGCCTTGCGCGCCTTAGCCTTGTGCTTCTTGGGGGCGGGCGCGGCTGGCGCGGGGCTGAACGCAGGCGGTGGCGGGGCGGGTTCCGGGGGAGCCATCGGCCCCGGCGAACCCATGTGCGTGTCGTCCTCCATGTTTTCTACCTCCAGGAGTAGGTGGGTTCCGGCTCGCCGGCGAGCCGTGCCCAGAGCGAAAGTCGATGGCAGAGTGTCCTCCCGCTGGCCCCCCGACGTCAAGTTTGAAGGCGGAAGATCCGTGAGCGGGATCACGGGCACAGGGCCCGGGGCCAGCGGCGGCTTTCAGTTCAGCGTGAGGTCTCGGGGGAGGTCCGCCAAGATGCCGCAGTCGTCGCAGAGAGTGTACCCCCCCGCGCCGTGTCGGCCCAAGGCGATGGGATGGAGGTCCGCGGCCACTACGCGACCCGACCGGCTGATCGAGAGGACCAACGTCCCGCAGAGTGGGCATCGCGCGTCAACCGCCGCTACGAGGAAACTGGCCACGTCGCCCTCCTATCCCGGCGGCCATCACCCCGAAGGGGATCTCGGTCGCCTCAACTCCATGGACGTGGTTGACTGGGAAAAGGTTCAGGGGGGCGTGCGCTTGCTCACGTGGTTTGACCCTGACACATACTCTTTGACGGCGCCCGAAGCGCCAGTCGTTCAGTACCGACACCGGCGGTAGCTCGTTGGGCTCATAACCCAAAGGTCGCAGGTTCAAATCCTGCCCCCGCTACCAAACCTAATTCAAAGCAAATCATAGAGATGCAACAGAAGGCCCCGAGAGGGGCCTTTCGCCTTTTGCTGCATCACTGTGCAGTTTGTCCGTGTTCTGTCCGTGTTCTCTTAGCCCACCCGCGGTCACGTCCTCGGGGCCGGGATCAGAAGCGGGTTCTCGACCTCGCTTACTTGGGCACCTAACCTAACGGGCGGCTGCAATGCGGTAGCGAGCCGTGCTTGCGCGGGCGTGTCCGTGACGTGTGCGCCTTCCGACGGCCAGCGGGGAGGGAACAGAGCACGGCCCGACCTTCTGCGCCGATAAAACAGGGAAGGCGATGCGGGCTGTCAGTCCGAGTGCGAGGTGATCCTGCCTGCCCACGCTGTGGCCATTGGGTGAGTCGGCCCTCCAGCCGGAGGCAATTGCTCCCGCTTCGATTCTTCCACTACTTTCGGTGTGCGGCGTGCCTCAAGCGGTCCCTGGCCTGGCGACCGGGGACGCGACCGCCGGAGGATGGGGGCGAGTAACTCCTGGCCTTCTCCCCCCACGATCGTCACGGCCTGCTTTCCTATTTCGAGTGTGCTCCAAGACGCGCACTCGCACTCGGCGTAGAGTCGGCGCCTACCTACCTCCCTTCCGCGCGCTTTGCCCGCTTTCGATCAGGCCTCCGGGAAGCGATGGGGGATATCGTCGTTAGGCCCCCGGACTCGCCCTCCCGTCGCGCGAGCCGTCCCCTGGAGGGGAAGCGGAAGACCCTCTGCTGGCGGTCGCGCGCACAACCAGGGGCGACGAGAGAAATGTCTGGCGTAACGGTGCTGCGGTCGGCAGCGAATTCGCGATTTGGAAGATCGTTGCGCGGCTGAGGCCCCGATGGCGTTCGGCGGAGAGGGGATCGTGAAGGGACTCGAACACCTCGGCCGCGGTTGCGTGTACGCGCCATGCCGCAAGCGGGACCTCAAATCCGTCCATAGTAGCGAGAGCCTTGATGGTGCAGTCCTCCGCCCGCGCGAGATCCCGTGTGACGTTGGCCACACGGGCGTTCGCATCCCAGGCTAGGGCCTGCCAGGTCCGCTCGGCGGTAGAAAGGGTTGCCTCCAGAAACCGATCGGCATGCCGGCGCGCCTCATCGATGTCGCCTTCGGCCAGCCATAAGTCCGTGAGCGCGGACTCTATCAACATGCGGCTGTACCAATCGAAGAGCACAGTCTGGCGATCCATCTCGTTCCTTGCGGTCGACAAATACTGGAGCGCGCGTTCCGTATTGCCCAGCGCCGCCTCGGCCGAACCGGTCAACGCCAAACTGAAGCGACGCCAAGGGCTCCGCTCGGGCAGGGCGACCATCGGAAGGATCGATTCGCAGATCGCGACGACCTGAGCGAAGTCCATGGCGTGGAGATGAAGCCAGGCCCGATGGAGCCGCAACGTCTGGGAGCGGTATTCGTCGGCATTCTTCGCGGCAAGCTCGACGCTCGCCTCGAGTTCTCGAAGCATCTCGCCCCACTCGCCGAGAAACAGCAGGCTCCACGGCAAGTCGAATTGACTCAGCCAGTACGCAAAGTTCAGATAGGGCTTTTGCTCCGAGTCTCCCAGGATCATCGCGCGGTTTTCCACCGCGTCCTGCCGCGCGGCGCGGTATTCGGACGAGACCCACTGGACAAAGTTGCAGTCAAGGAGATGAGCAGCGAGGATGCGGCGCTCGCCCGCGAGGCGAATCTCGGCGAGCGCGCTCTGGCATGCGGCGGCATCGTTGGCGTTCCATCCGCCGGCCCAAATGCGTCGGACCAGGCAACTCGCGCGAACCCGCGCGCGCGCGAGTGGATCGCTGAGGCTCTCGGACATTGCGAGCGCGCGCTCCAACGCAGCGAGACACTGCCTGGCATCCACCCAAGACGAGGGATACGCCATGCCGACGAGGCCAGATATCTCGGCGTCGACCATGGCGTAGTGCGCCGAGCGCGAGACCAGTCTCTGGTAAGTCGCCAGGGTGCGCGAGTCGCAGGACAGGACGTACGACGCGGCCAGCTTCTGCAGGATGTGAACTTCGAGGCCGGCACGCGCCGCGTCCGCGTCCGGTAGCCGCGTTGCCAAGTCGAGGGCGCGTTCCCAGAGGGCAATGGCCTCGCGGGGGGCACAGCGTCGGCCGGCGGTGTCCGCCATGAACCCGAGATACTTGGCGGCCCGAGACCAGTCGGCGCCGGCTTCGAAGTGTCGAGCCAACTCGGGCGCGGCTTCGCCCAAACCTCCGGAGCCTCCCCCTTGGTCCGGCCTCAAGCCATATACGTCCATGGCGTGCGGGATCGTCCGGCTCGGCCCCACGACTCTTTCCAACTCCTCACCAATGCGCAGGTGCCACTTAATCCGGCGGCCGGACGACTGGCCGCCGTAAAGCACGTCTCGGTACAAGGCATGAGCGAACCGGTAATTCGGCGAAGGGTTACCTTCGGCGTTTGGCTGAAAGGCGGTGGCCCCTAACAAGTTGTGCCGGCGCGCGACGCCGTCACAGAGCTGTTCAACGGCCTCCGGGTCGGCGCCCATCGCCGCCGCTATCAGGACAGTCGAAAACGCGACACCGGCGACGCTTGCGACCTCGAGCGCTGCGCGCTCGTCGGCGCTCAGCCGGTCGATAAGGGCTTCGATCATCTTCCCGAGAGTAGCGGGCACGCCAATGTCGCCTTCCGTCAACTGGACTCGAAGCCGAACGGAGGCGCCCTCGCGAGCGATAAGACCCCGCCGAACCAGGTCGTCCAGCGCCGCCACCATGAACAAGGGATTCCCCTCCGAGTGCCGATAGACGAGGCGCGCCAGAGCCTCCGCCGAAGGCGTCGTTGGAGACTCACGGCATAGGTATCGGATGACGTCTTGCTCGGTGAGCGGTTCCAGTACGATTTCGTGACAGAGCTGACGTGCCAGAAGATCCTGTTTCAAGCGATCAAGGGGATGGTCCGCGGGCACCAACCGACTGGTTCCGACGATGATCAACTGCGAGGAAGACCGGCGACGGGCGACGGCGGAGATGAAGTCAAGGGTGGACGGGTCGGTCCAGTGAAGATCTTCGAATACCATCACAAGCGTTTGTGCCAACGTGAGCGCGTCCAATGCGTCACAGATTTCGCGCAACATCCGCTCGCGGGTCATGCCCAGGATCTCGCGGTCCAGGATCGCACGGCGATCGGGTGTCAAGAGAGCGGGGAATTGTGCCAGCCATGTGGGCGCCCGGAGAGCCAACTCGGCGATCAGGGGGTCTCGTGCGTCCGTACGAAGCAGGTCTCCCAGAGCATCGAGCACGGGATAGTAGGGTTCGGCGGCCCCCTGCAATTCGATGCACTGGCCGCGCGCGACACGATGGTGCGGCACCTCGGCGGAAAGCTGGCTCAGGAATTCGTCGACCAGAGCTGTTTTACCGATGCCCGGTTCCCCACTGATCCATACGATCCGACGTTCGCCACGCAACGCACTGCTCAGGTTCTCACGGAGCGTAGCGAGCGACTCGTCGCGACCCACCAGGGCGGGCCGAATCGGCGGCGGAGGGGCGGATCGGGGAATCGTCGTCGCACTCCGCTCGTCCCAAGATGCCGGCCCAAGCCAGCGATAGCCCCGCCGTGGCAGCGTTTCGATGTAGCGCGGCCGATCGGCGTCATCACCAAGGGCCTGGCGTAGCTTCTTCACCGCGGTGGCGATGCTGTGCTCGAATTCGACGACGGTGTCGCTCGACCACACCTTGGCACGGATCTCGTCGCGTGTGACCAGATCGCCCTTCCGCTCGAGGAGGAGGGTGAGGATCTGAAAGGACTTGTTTTGCAGCTTGAGCTTTCGATCGTGCCTTCTCAGCTCGCCCGTGGCCAGGTCGAGTCGGAAGGGTCCGAAGCGCGCAGACCGCCCGGAAGCCACGGGAGTGAGGGTACCACCGTTGTGAGGGCCGTGCAGCGGCAGAGTAGGGTCAACCCCTCGGGCCGCCTGGGATTCTGCTCGCTCCCGATCGGACACGTCGAAGCCGAATGCTTGTGGGAGCGGACCGCAGCCCCCCATTCAAACACGCGGGAAGCCTTGTTGACGTGAGTGGCGGCCGCCTGGCGCCGGCTAGCGAATCGCGGCCCGGCGGTGGTGTCGGTGCCCGTAGGCTGGTGACTGGGAGCCGGTTGGCACCAACCATTTGGCGCCCCGGCCTCCTTCCACGATCCCACGTCGCCTAGGACCTGCCGGCT